>JGI12316J15310_10000015_pt3 | contig 185894 bp, 144 predicted proteins | sample MarCyaLeptolynsp_FD_15310 | JGI IMG/M metagenome (IMG submission 15310)
AGCGGGAGATGTCATCTTAATCGATAATGCCAGTTTCCACCGGTCTCAGACTATTGAGGAACTGGTGGCAGCAGCAGGTTGTGAACTGTGGTATCTGCCCACCTATTCTCCAGACTTAAATAAGATTGAGCGGTGGTGGTTTGTCCTCAAGAACTGGATGAAGCAACGGTGGGATGAATTTGAGACATTTCGCGATTGTGTCGACGATGCTTTCAAACAATGTCCTAACGTTTATCACTGATCTTCATGGCAAGGAAATAACCCCTAAAAATGGCAGCTAAGATCGAGTATCAGCGATGAAACGAAAGGGACGATTTTGGAACCAGGCAATAGGCTTGTCTTGAAACCGTTCGAGAGCACTCAGCAAGAGTGGGATCTGTCGTTTCTTTTTCAACACAATTGTGATAGCATCCTCTGCAATCTGTACCTTTCCACCATTGTCAAGTACCTTTTCGAATAAAGAGACCGCTGTACTTTGGGAGAAACCAGGCAACTCTGCCGCCAAAAGTCGATAAAGGTTATGAGCCAGAATCGACATAGTCAGGTCAAAGTCGACTTTAATCACCATCGACGAGGACAGTTGGTTGAGATGGAAAAAGTGAATGTGTTCGGCCATGTCCTGTTCAACTAACCAGCGTCGGGCATACTTGCGAATAATCTGTTCTAACGGCAGCTCAAAGTCATTGGTAATAATCAAAGCTGGTTTAATCTTACCCCCTCCGGTCATGGCCACTTGTCGAATGGTGTTGTCGTAACCTTTGAGGAACAGGAGCTGTTCATGCACTTGGAGGGTTCTCCTTTTTCCACCTGCTGCTGGAACCTTGAGAGTCGTCCAGCGAGATTTTGGCAGGGCATTGAGTTCATCCACAATGCGTTTTCCTCGTCTACGAATAGTGATGAACTTAATCGGCGGAGTTTGCTCATTGAGCTTCTTGAGATTTTCATAGGTGGTGAACTGAGAGTCAAAGATGAGGTATTTGAGGGTATCTCTGCCATCCGCTCGATAAAAATCTAAAAACTCTACGACAACTTTTGATTTGTCTGTACGACGAATATTGGCATCGCCGTAGGTGATGATGCCCGTGGCTGGATCTTGCCCCAGAACAGCTAGGATACTTTTAAGACTCTGATTACGACAAGCAGACCAGTTGTTTTCTAAATGCTCGGCTTCTCCCCAATGAGGAATGGTGACGAAGTCGAGATTGGCAGAAGCACCCAACAAGCCGTGCTGTTGCCAACATCCGTGGAGTTTTCTGAGGAAGGCCAGGTTCATCGTCCGGGTGACGCGGTGGGAATAGGAGGAAAACCAAGCTGCTTTCGGCAGCACATTGAGACCCGCGAAAAGGCCCAATCCTCGATCCATACACCACAGCTCGTCTGCATGGTAACGCCTGACATTGGAGAGTTTGAGGGCAATAAAGCTGAGAATCGAACTGACGCGATTGAGCTGTTGAGTTTGAGGGTAATCTGAGTTCTCTATCAAGGCATACAGGCCATAGGCTTGCAGATAGGGGAGCAAGCACAACAGACCAGTTCCATGACGGCTACTAAAGGTCTCTGGGGAAAAACTCAACAATTGGCTTTTGGGAGCAGTGAGTTTGACACTGGCGGCAGCTTCATCGCGCTCCTGTTGGTTGCGTCGGGGCAGACGGCTAAAGCCTTCGTGCTCCAAAATGTTGTAAATGGTACGCTCGGAAACCTTGTATCCCAACGTATCAAGGATCCCTTTAATATCTGGCACGGAAAGGGATTGTTTGCGCAGTTTTACAATCAGCTGCTGAGCGCTCACTGTAGACTCTTGCGACTTCCTTCCTCGTCTTGGGGTGATGAAAAATTGCTGGCTCGCTTGCCCGCCTTTGAGCTGTTGCTTGAAGTCCCGGCTCAAGGAGTAGAAGGCTGAAAGTGTATAGCCGAACTGTCGAGCCACTTCAGTTGCTGGTTTCCTTTCAAGGTAGAACGCTCTGAGGGCTTCATACTGCTTATGAGCTGCACTCTGAGGCTGTTGGAAGAACTCGGTCGCTTGCATAAATTAGGGGTCATTATTGCCATGATAAAGATAGCTTAAGTTTAACTAAAATCATGGTATTTTTGACTTACTTGGCGCTCTAAGCGCCTCTAATAGGTGTTTAGAGGCATCGTAGGTATATCGAGAAGCTCAAACTAGCCTCTAGGTCAAAACCGGATTGTACAGCAATTACCCTAAGTCTGGTTTTTCACTCCTAATACCTCAAACCCTTATCTGAAAAGAGTTTCTCCAGCTAACAGAGCCTAATACATCTCAGATGAATTAGGGGTGATTCTTTCCATGAAAATCCGTGTTTATGCGTAGTGCTATACAAGAACGCAATGCTGAACGACGACGGGTACTGATCGAAAAAATTGGCTACGACCGCATCTGCCAGGAACTGGAGGCTGAAGAACTGGACTGCTATAGAGAATATGCTCTACTGAAGATCAATACGCCGTTTGGGCAGGAACCCATTTGTTTGCTCAAAATGATCTGTCCCTGTACTGGCCACATTCATGCGCTGCGCGTTCCACCCAATATTAATTCCGCTAAAGATGCTATTTGCTGGATCAATTGGGGCGTGAAACCTGCTGAGTTCGCTATCGAAACCTGAAGATACGCTCAGGTGAAAGTTCTCGAACTGTTGAAAGCCTTTGAGGATAATTTTAGCGATTTTCATTGTAGACAGGCTCCGTTTTGTTGAGGTCGCTAGGTGGGTTGCGGTGTCGCCAGGTTGCGGAAACGGGTAAACTGCGATTCAAACAAGAGCTTGACAGTGCCCGTAGGGCCGTTGCGATGTTTGGTGACGATCAGTTCGGTAATGCCACGATCGGGGGTATCGGGGTTGTAGTATTCTTCGCGGTAAAGCATCAGGATAAGGTCCGCATCCTGCTCGATACTACCAGATTCGCGAAGATCGGACATCATTGGGCGCTTGTTGGTGCGGGACTCGACGCCGCGACTGAGTTGGGACAGGGCAATCACGGGGACCTGGAGTTCGCGGGCTAGTCCTTTGAGGGCGCGGGTAATGCGGGAGAGTTCCTGTACCCGGTTGTCGTTGCTGCTGCCTTCCATCAGCTGCAGGTAATCGATCAGGACTAAGCCGAGTTTGCCGCCCTGTTCGGCTTGCAGACGACGGGCTTTTGAGCGCATTTCTGTGACCGTGATGTTGGGGGTGTCGTCAATGAAAATGGGCAGTTCGGAGAGGATGCCGATGCCGCGACTGAGGGGTTCGAATTCGTTCTGGCTGATGCGTCCGGCGCGCAGGCGACCGCTGTCGATACCAACTTCGCTGGACAGCAAGCGATAGACTAGCTGCTCTTTTGACATTTCCAGGCTGAACATGGCTACCGGTAAGCGATGCATGGCAGCAATGTTGCGGCCCAGGTTCAAGCTGAAGCTTGTCTTTCCCATGGACGGGCGTCCGGCAATGATAATCAAGTCGGCACGCTGCAGCCCCTGGGTCATGGCATCCAGGTCGTAAAAATTACAAGGCAAGCCGGATAGTGATGTACCAACATAGCGTTCTTCAATCTCTGAGAAGGTGTGGGTGAGGATATCGGAGGTGGCAATCAAGCCAACTTGGGGACGATCTTGGGCCACGGCAAAGACCTGTTGCTCGGCCCGATCGAGAACCTCTTCCAATGGTGCAGTGGTTTCGTAACCCAATTGAATAATTTCGGTGCCGACCTGAATTAACTTACGTCGCAGGTACTTTTCCCGAACTAACGCCGCATATTGATCGATATTGACTGAGCTGATGGTTCGATCGACCAGCTGAGTTAGCTTGGCTTGACCGCCGATTGGGGTCAGCAGGTCACGATCCTGCAACCAGGCGGTGACGGTCATCAGGTCGGTGGGCTTGCCCTGGGCATGTAGCGCGATCGCAGCTCGGTAAATGTGTTGATGTGCTCCCATATAAAAGGCATCTGGGCCGATCGTATCAGCAATTCGACCAATCGCTTCTGGATCGAGCAAAACCCCTCCCAAAATTGCCTCCTCCGCATCAATATTTTGCGGTGGCAGGCGATCGCCCTGAGCTTGAAAGTTAAGGTCGTAAACCATTGCATTTAATAGTTAAGTACCGTCTTGTAGCAGGATTCAAAGGGTAGATGAGACATAAGCAAAAGTTGCTACCTGCTAATCCCGAGGGGGCAAAAAGCAGACGACACAAAGCAGAAGGAAAACATTTCCTATTCGCAAATCTCAACGTGTCAAGATTTTCTACTACGATAGTGTAATGCAATCGGGATCAAGCATTCAGATGAAATCGTTGTATTTTCCATCAGCCATTCGCAATACCAATCTCTTAACAGCTTATTGAGCGTATCCACGGCTCCAATATGATATTTAGCGTGATGGCTCCTATAGACTTTACCCCCCATCTTGAGTTCGACAAACCTTTTTAAGGAGTATCTAAAATGGAGTGAAGAATTCAGAATTCACAATTCAGAACCCTACAAAATCCTTGCATCAAAAGAAAGCGATCGGTATTAATAATCGACTCACTCGCTGCAACAACGCAAAATCATTATGAGTGTAAAGGGCATTGCAGACAGGCTCATCCTTATCGCTCCGATCCTTCACTAACAAAACATAGTATAGTACAAACGCTTCGTTAGGGCTGCAAATTCAGAGTTTGGCGAACTCGAACCAGTAGTTGTTCCATTGGCAAAGAAGCAGGTAAAACCTGGGTTGCAACAGTTTGCAGCAGCGCTTCGAAAGCCTCATTCTCTGAATTTTCAGCATGTTGTTTGGATGGAACGGCAGAGGGAGGAGACTTGCTCATCTTGTGGCGATTATCAATGGGAGCAGGCCCTTTAGTTGCACCCCGATCGAGATCCCAACGATGATCTAACAGCAAGGTAGGCGGTTTCATCGGTAGCTGTTCTAACACTCGCAATGCTCGTTCCAGATCTGGATGGGGTTGGACATCACTCAAACAAATTAACAAAAGATCGATGCTGCAATATTGTATTTGCTGCAAAGTCTCTGCCCAGGAATGCCCCATTAAGCCTCTAAAACCAGCCGTTTGAATATACTGAATCAGGGCCTGAACCCAGGTGCCAAATTCTGCATCTCCTGACCTGAGACCAGACTCAGGTTTGGCTAAATCTGGTAGTCTGGCAATATCCAGAACTAAAATAGTCGGTTTCCAACCAATGCCAGCAGCCACCTGTATCGCTTTCAACAATGCCCCTGTATCGAGTGTCTTAGTTGTAGCGAAACAGGGGTACACTGAAAGCCCTTCAACTTGATTAGCAACTTGAGTAGTAGCGGGATCCAGGGTCACAATGGGCAAAGAAACCAAACCCGGATATTGGCTCAGCTGGTGCAAGTAAGCTTTGGGTTCTGGAAGTTTGCATTCAAGTAAAACCACATCTAATTGCCAGACCCGCGCTAATAGCTCTGCTTGTTCGAGATCGTCTGCTTCCAAGACACGATAGCGGTAAAGATGCAACAGGCTGCTCAAATCGACTATTGGTTGCCGCTCAGGACTGTTTAGAAGCAAGTCTTGAGGTCGCAGATCTTGAGTGCGAGTCGCTTCCCACTCAACCCATGCCGTATAGGAAATTGGCAGAAAAGTGGCTGGCTGTCCATCTCCTTCAGATGTGCTTCTGATAACTTTGGTTTGTGCAGTATTGACCGAGGCTGTCTGAGTCTGATCGCAAGCACTTAAGTATAAGATGGTCAAACTATTGCTAAAGCAAGATTCCGGGTCAGCGGTTGCAGGCTGAGCAGTCAGGCGACCTAAAACTTGTTGTAGGATATTACTTTGGATCGGGAGACTTAAGAAGCTATCAGCACGGTTTTGATAGGCTTTCTCTTTTTCTGCTTGGGTAGCAGTCACAATGGCGGGGATGTGCCGGGTCGCTCGATCGGACTTGAGCAACGTTAGGACATCCCAGCCTCCTAAAAGAGGCAATAAGGGGTTAAGGAATATAGAACAGGGCTGCAAACGGCGAGCTTTCTCCAGTGCTTCAGTGCCCGATCGAGCAATTGCAACTCGATAGCCCAGGCCAGTTAATTGCCCCGCTAGATCTTCGATGAATTGAGGCACAGCCTCAACGATCAGCACCAATCGATTTTGTTGAGGAAGGGAAGGAAGAGGAATAGGAGGGGCAGACAGAATTGGATCGTCGTCTTTGTGAGTTCTGGCATTGTGCGGAGGGCTGGGGGGAAGTAACAAGGTAAACTGACTACCTTCTCCTTCTTTAGAAATAAAACTCACATCCCCACCATGAAGCCGGGCCAGACGCTGAGTCAGAACTAATCCTAATCCTGTACCTTCAAACTGGCGGGTTAGAGGATTTTCGAGTTGTTGGAACTTTTGAAAAATCAGATGCTGCTTTTCTGCTGGAATGCCAATGCCGTTGTCCCAAACAGTGAAGGCAATCCAACCTTCCCACCGGCTGACTTGTAAACCCATTGCATCTCCCGGTTGGGTAAACTTGAGGGCATTGGCCAACAGGTGGGCCAGCATCTGCCGCAGACGCAATTCATCAGCGATTATATGTTCTAAACCGGGTTCGATTTCAAGGGTAAATCGAATTTCAGAGGCAGAGTCATCTATCTCTACGTCTTCAGGTTTGGGTTTGAGATGGGGAAGCTGTTGAGCCAGGTGGAAGGCGCGATCGCACACTTTGGCAATATTCACAGAACGCAGGGTCAAGTTTAATTGTCCCGTTTCCATTCGTGTCAAATCCAAAATGTCATTGACAACCGACATTAAATTCCGACCGCTCTGGTGAATTAAATTGATGTAGCGAGCCTGACGTTCGTTCAGTTTGCCCAGAACCTGTTCTTTTAGCAAACCAGAAAGCCCTAAAACGGCTGTCAGGGGAGTTTTGAGTTCATGGGTAATGCACGCTAGAAACTCATCTTTCAAGCGGTTGAGTTGAACCAAATCAGCATTCTTAGCCGCGAGTTCTTTGGCAACCTGCTGTTGTTCAGTGACATCCTGAGCAAGCACAAGCCAGAGGGTTTCCTCGGGGGAAAGGGCTAGACTTTCTAGCGTTTGACGAGCATTCAGAGAACTTTCAACATCTACATCTAGCGTGGCTAATCGAAACACTTGCGCTGCCCGTTCTTGAACTGAGTTTTCCCAATGCAGCCATTTGTCTGCCAAATTCAATTCCATCTGCGGTGAAATAACCCCCAGCGGAATCTTAATGAACTGCCAGACTCGCTCCTGACCATTTTTCATTGGACAAATGCAAACACAAGTATCAGGCCGACTACCCAACTGACAAGCCTGAGAAAGCGAGGGTGATGAACCACTATCATCCAAACCTGTTTCCATCGGTGAGACTGTTGGATCTGTTAGAGGATCGGCCAGCAGACAATGAGGGCCCGCATAACCCTCGATTGAGTGGGAGCGAGCGTCCCAGCTTCTGGAATGGGTCGAAGCGGTAGACAATGCGGAAGACTGCTGCAACACAGGAGATTCTAATAGAGCCGCTGCCTCCCGCCGAATCCAACCTGGGGTTTTTAACTCTCCAATTTGTTCCCGCCAGGCCAGATTCTGAGTCAGGAATTGCCCCATACTGGTTTGCAACATGAGTGGAATTGGCAACCGTTCCAGGAAGTGGATCAATGGCGCAATTGAGGGTTGCGAATCCGGATCAGAATCGCAAGCAGATGCTTGCTTTGAGAACGGCTGAGAAGCAGTAGAAGACGTAACCGGATGAGTCGCCAAAAACTGCAGCAAACGCAGCTGATCGAGCAAACCTACAAATTTGCCGGTTCGATCGACTAAACCATAAAAAGGAAAATTGACTCCCTCGCCAACCATCAACGCATCTTTTCGCTGCTGACTTTGTTGAAGGTGGGGTAAAAACTGAGCCAGACTAAAACTGGCAGGCAAGGGAGTTAATGGCTGAATAAGATCCCTGGCTGCGTGGGCTAGAGACTGCTGCCAATTCAGAGATAGGCAATCGGTTGCTTGTTCGGGGGAGGTTGACAGATAGGGAGCTACCGCCAGCAAAGGCAAGACTCCTAAAGGGTGATGTCGCTCATCTACAATGACAATGCGATCGCACCCACCCTGCTTAAAAAGCGTCAGCACCTCAGCGAGACTTGCACTCAACTCGCAGATTGGTGCAGAAACAACAAACGCTTCCAAGCAAAGAGCAAAGACAGACATAGAATGCTATCAACAGGGAACAGCAAAAAAACGGCCACCGCTGATTTCACAATCCAGAAGTCTTCTGATTCAGCGATGCTCAAGTCTAGCAACACAAAGTTTAATTAGAACAGCAAAAACGCCTCTCATTAGGCCAACTTAATCAAGAATGCATAAAGTTTTCAACTTTCCACCAGCCAGCATAAAGAAGCGCTCAAAAGTATTACAGCATCAATTATGACGTTGGGAAAGGGAGTCGCGACTGGAAACCACAAATAGTTACAATAAGGTAGAAATGCTTAAATTAAGCTTAAATATATTATGATTTATTAAGTAAACCTTATCCCTGTTTTAGAGTCGGGTTTTGCCAGGGGAAATCTACAAACTTAAACGAATAATAGATGCGGTCTATTCCGCCTCCTTGCCAAAATCCCTATAGGAACAGCCAGTTTGAATCTATTGTACTCAAACGCTTTGCAAACTCAACTGTCTATCTGCATTTTCCTAAAATCTGATGCGCTAGCTCCTCTGCTAGCACAGTCATTGAGTAGTGACCGTTATAGCATAAAACAATTTCAATCTGTGGAGGCATTTCTCAGCTTCGTCGATCGCGAGAAAGGTCGGATTGATTGTCTTATGCTAGAAGACAAAGATCCGCTGCCATTGTTGATCGAACAATTGAAACATCAAGGGATCCTTTTACCTGCAGTCATTTTCAGGCAAGTCTCAGAACCAACTCACAGCTGCTGGCCATCGAACTCGTCAGACAAGCTTGATGAAGTTTCTACAGCAATCGTTACTTCCTCAGATCCTGGAAATCAACCCGAAGATGAATTTCTATACCACCCTGCAGAAATTCTGTTAGGCACGTCCCAACTGCACCAAATTACTCGTCATATCAACCAGGCAATCGTCAGTTTTCTGGATCTTGCACCCAGCTGTCCCCTTCCTGCTCCTGCTTCATCAATTAACTTGATTGCAGATGACTTGACTGCAAATGACTTGACTGCAGACCAGACAGCAAAGAATTTTCTCTTGCAACAGCAGCAACGGTTAGCTGAAAAATTGAAGGAACGGCTCGGATATTTAGGCGTGTACTACAAGCGAAACTCTGCCAATTTTTTTCGTAATCTGGCCTGGACAGAAAAGCAAGAATTGTTGGCCATTCTGCAAAAGGAATATCGGGTCATTATCTTGAGCTATTTCTCAGAGGACAACAACCTTAATGAAAAGATTGACAAATTTGTGAACCTGGCATTTTTTTCAGATTTGCCAGTGACTCAAATCGTTGAAATTCATATGAAATTGATGGATGAATTTTCTACCCAGCTAAAATTAGAAGGCCGCAGCGAGGAGATTTTACTGGACTATCGTCTGACCCTGATCGATCTGATTGCCCACCTATGTGAAATGTATCGTCGTTCTATCCCTAGAGAGTCTTGAGAGACAATCAGGTTTGAGAATTTTGGATTGTAAAGTTCACTGTAAGAAGAATTTAGACTTATGAGTCCTCTGAAGAAAACTTATGTTCTCAAACTCTATGTTGCTGGAAATACTCCCAACTCTGTGCGGGCTTTAAAAATGCTCAAAAGTATCCTTGAACATGAGTTTCAGGGAGTTTATGCTCTAAAAGTTATTGATGTGTTGAAAAATCCTCAGCTTGCAGAGGAAGACAAAATTTTGGCTACACCCACTCTCGCTAAAATTTTGCCCCCTCCAGTCCGAAAAATTATTGGCGATCTTTCAGACCGGGAGAAGGTGTTGATTGGGTTAGACTTACTCTATGAAGAACTCCATGAAGAAGGTTTAAATCTATAGGACAATCATGGCTTGCCTTATTTCCTAAGCTTTGGGGTGTTAATTCTAGTCAATTCCTGTTTCGCTTTTCACATTTTGCTTTTTAAGAACAGATCTAAAAAACTTTAAGACAAACCCATGAATCAACTTCGCCAAACTGAACCCAAAGCAGAGCCAAACGCTCCAGGTGTCCATAAAATCCGTACGCTGATTGAGGGTTTTGATGATATCAGTCATGGTGGTTTACCTGTTGCTAGAACCACCCTTGTCAGCGGTACATCTGGTACAGGAAAGACTCTATTTTCGGTTCAGTTTCTCTATAATGGCATTACTCATTTTGATGAACCAGGTATATTCGTTACTTTTGAAGAATCACCCACTGATATCATCAAAAATGCCTGTAGCTTTGGCTGGGAACTGCAACGCTTTGTTGATGAAGGTAAACTATTCATTTTAGATGCATCCCCCGATCCTGAAGGACAGGATGTTGTTGGCAACTTCGATCTTTCTGCGCTGATCGAACGAATTCAATATGCCATTCGTAAATATAGAGCCAGGCGAGTGTCAATTGATTCAGTTACTGCTGTTTTCCAACAATATGATGCAGCTTCGGTAGTGCGGAGAGAGATTTTCCGTTTGGTTGCCCGCCTAAAACAAATTGGGGCAACAACAATCATGACCACTGAACGGATTGAAGAATATGGCCCCATTGCCCGTTTTGGAGTCGAGGAATTTGTCTCTGATAACGTGGTGATTGTCCGCAATGTCTTGGAAGGAGAGCGTCGTCGTCGAACAATCGAAATTCTCAAGCTGCGTGGGACAACCCATATGAAAGGAGAGTATCCGTTCACCATTACTAATCAGGGTTTTAGTATTTTCCCATTGGGGGCAATGCGCTTAACCCAACGCTCTTCCAATGTACGGGTTTCTTCTGGTGTCAAGACCTTGGATGAGATGTGTGGGGGTGGCTTTTTTAAGGATTCAATTATTCTGGCAACGGGGGCAACAGGAACGGGCAAGACGCTTCTGGTCAGCAAATTTTTGCAAAATGCTTGCAGAAATAACGAGCGTGCAATTTTATTTGCTTATGAAGAATCCCGCGCTCAATTGTCCCGTAATGCTTATTCTTGGGGCATTGACTTTGAGGAAATGGAGCAACAGGGTTTATTAAAGATTCTCTGTACTTATCCTGAGTCAGCTGGTTTGGAAGATCATTTACAAATTATTAAATCAGAAATTGCAGAATTTAAGCCCTCGCGAATTGCAATTGACTCTCTTTCTGCTCTCGCAAGGGGCGTGAGCAATAATGCGTTTCGGCAATTTGTGATTGGAGTTACGGGCTATGCCAAGCAAGAGGAAATCACTGGTTTCTTCACGAACACAACCGATCAATTTATGGGATCTCACTCGATTACTGATTCTCATATTTCCACAATCACAGATACCATTTTGATGCTGCAGTATGTAGAAATTCGCGGTCAGATGTCTCGTGCAATTAATGTCTTTAAAATGCGGGGATCCTGGCACGATACAGGAATCCGAGAATATTTTATTAGTAAAGACGGTCCTGAAATTAAAGATTCTTTCCGCAACTTTGAGCGATTGATTAGTGGTTCGCCGACGCGAATTGCAACCAATGATAAACAAGAACTCTCTCGAATTGTAAGAAATGTTCAAGACAAGGCAGGTGAGATAGATATTTAGGGTTTTGTTGAATGCAAAAAGTAGAGTACAGAAGTTGGGAATGGAACGCAGAAAACGATAGTCTGAGAGGATGTTTGAAAAGTCCTAAGACAAGTAGCAAAACATCCCAGCTGCCCCTAAATCTACCTTAAGAAGGGGGACTTTTGACCGTAATTCCTTTTTCAAGGGGGCTAGGGGGATCCTATACTTTTCAAACATCCTCTGAGGACTAAGTGCTGATTATTAAGAATCGCAAGTTTGCGAATGTTGAGTTTCTTGTGTAGATATATGGCAATTCTATGTCTTTTGTGAAAGGGGGCGATGGCGGTCTTGAGATCGTTATTGCTGATGGACAACTAAGAAAAATCCCCAGCTGTTTGGGCTGGGGGTCTCATCAGGGTGCATCTACCATTTTTTTCTTCTTCAGAATCACTCTCTTATCCGCATAAAAATAAAAAAAATCCCCAGCTGTTTGGGCTGGGGGTCTCATCAGGGTGCATCTACCATTTTTTTCTTCTTCAGAATCACTCTCTTATCCGCATAAAAATAAAAAAATTCCTGACCATGATGGGTCAAGTTCAACAGCTCTTTATTCGTCCTAGATCTCGTGCAGCGATGCAGTCGTGCCGCTGTGTCACGGTTCAAGCTGGCAGGGGCATTCTAGAAGAAAAGCGACGGTCTAAGAAACGGAATGTTAGCTTCATTTCTGTTGAGTCCTGGCATGAAGTTTTGGAGGAGTTAGGGGCTGACTTACCCATTGAGACCCGGCGTGCAAATGTTGTTGTTAGAGGAATGGATTTAGCAATTCTCGTTGGGAAGCATATCAGAATTGGTCAGGCCGTTTTCAAAATTCATGGTGAAACCGATCCATGTCTGCGTATGAATGCTGCTTATCCTGGCTTGATGGAGGTGCTGCTACCCTATTGTCGGGGCGGTGTTTTTGGGCAAGTGTTGATTGGTGGAGAGATCTGTGTTGGTGACGAAATCTATTCCCTGGAATCATAGACAATATAGATTGAGTTGTCTGCAATTGTTTCAATTGTCTGTGAAGTCGCGATCGCGCCAGAATTCTGGTAAGGGTACATCCCTGGGTTTCAGATCCGATGGAGGACGATCGGTACTCCAGGCCCACCAGGCGCAACCACAAACACAGCGATAGAATTCTTGCCATTTCCGACCATGCTCTTCTGTATAGACTGGAGAGCGGCGATTGATCCAAACGTCTTTTGCTTCCAGAGAACTAGCATTGCAGGTTGGGCAGCAAAACTGGTATGCATGGATCGCTGAACCAGTCCACTGGGGAGGAAGGGGGACAAAAGCATCCATAAGGGGACTTCCTGAGATTAACGGGCTTGAGTTAAATATTGTGTGATTGAGTAATGACCCACAATGATTTTTGGGCAGGAAAAATTCCAGAATCCATCCTGATTATAAAGTTGAAGGGCTATTGCTGCGTGCATCCATTAGATACAATCGGGCAGCGCAACCTGCGCGCTTAAGCCCCTTACTACTCCTGGCACTTTATGTTACGAGGGTACTGCCCGATCGTCCTTGAAATTACAAATACCCATTAGACCTGCTCGAGAATTGGAGTGGAAGCCCCCCTCAGGGGGGCTTCCACTCCAATTTCCGAATGAGTCTATGGAAATCTAATCTGTAAAGTGATGCAAACTCGCTTTACAAGTTCCTATTAATCGTTCATCTCCTTACGAAAATTGTTTCTATAGCAGTGTATATAAATAGGTGGTGGTAAACAAGTAATGGTTTTCGAACGTGTGGGTAGAACTTGTACGCTCAAAAATCGTTGTTTTGGGAAGACTCCCCCCATAGATAAAGCTGCTGTGTAGGATGATCAGAAGCAGGTATCGCGATGAAATTAATTCCAGCCTTGCTCGTTCTGGTGTTAAGTGTATTGTCCCTGTCTAGCTGCAACACCCCTGGAGCAACTAGCCAGGCGGTTGAACCGCCACCTTCTAAACTTCAGTATAAGATTGGTGAGACTGCGGCTATAGAAGATAACCATCTAAAGTTAGCATTCACAGTCAATGGGGTGCGCGAACATGGTGGAATTGAATTTTTACAGCCGCAGGAAGGGCACAAGTGGTTGTTGGTGAATACAACAATTATCAATCATGGCAAGAAAGCGGAAGCAATTTCTCTGGCTGAGTTCCAGCTTGCTGATGGTGAGGGGAAAATTTATGAGGCAGATATTTTTGATGGTGCTCTGACGGACGTGACGAGTATTCTGGGTCAGATTGAGCCGGGGGGTGAAAGACAGGGTTCTATCTCCTTTGAAATTCCTCGGAATGTGCAGGACCTAAAACTAATCTTTCACCCAAATCGGGTTGCCTGTAATGCCTTTTCCGATGATGCTGAAACGACGCTGGTCAAGAAAAAGTTGGTAGAAGCAAGTTTTAACTGTACTCCGATTGCGATCGCGCTAGATTAGCGACTAGCAGCTAGCAATTGGCGATTAGCAGCTAGCAATAAGCCGTCAGCAATTGGGTTCCAGAATATTCTTGTAGTTTTCGCTATCTAGAACCTGACACCTGACACCTAACATCTAATCTAGCTTGCATGTTGAGCTTGCCAGGTTTGCTTTAAGACCAGATCCCGGAAGTGTTTGAGGATGGTTACGACCTGATACAGTTCATTTTCCTGTTCGCTCAATTGGGGTGACAAGTTCTTCCATTCAGAGAAAAATTGAGGATCATCAGTTTGTTGTAAGCTCAATTTTTCCTTTACTTCATAGAGAGCTAAATTTCTTGCTTGAATTACTTCCGCCATTGCTCTACCTCTCTTTGGGCCAATCCCTCATCAATCATTATAGTTCTAATGACCTATTACCACTGTACATCTGAAACGGGACTAGCAATTCAAAATGCTACGCACGGGCAAAGCCCTACAAAATTTAGATTTTCTAAACCCCTGATATAGCGGTAGTCATATGGCAAAAGGCAGGAGGCAGAGGTCAAAAGGCAGAAGGGAAAGTTTGGCTACACTGGTTTTGGGCTTTTTGTTCTGTCCTAATCTATTCTCGTAGTGCTATATCGCTAAGGACACAAGTGAGAGCGTGCGAAGCGCGTTTTCACTTGTGTCTGTCCTAATCGGCTTGGCTGTTGCTATACCCAGAGAGGTCGATCGTTTTCAACAAACGACTCAATAGCTGCGACAAGGTAAACCCGCTCCAATTTTTGAATTGCTGCAACGATGCAGGGTTTATTGCGATCGCGACTCAACTCAGTCTCTAGTTCTGGTTTGACACTGTCATAAAAAGGGCGGCTTCAAGGTGACTCAAGGCTGTTTTCAGATCGTCGTTGACGATCTGGAGATCGAATTCGGGGGCAGCTTCGATTTCTTTTTGAGCCACCTGGAGGCGACGCGCGATCGCAGCTTCATCATCTTTTCCCCGCTTGCGGATACGGGCTTCCAATTCCGCCATTGAGGGAGGCAAAATAAAAATTCGGATTGCGTCTGGAAAAGTCTGTTGAATTTGCCGGGAGCCGGCCAGTTCTATCTCCAGCACCACTGAAGTTCCCTGCTGAACTTTCTGCATCACAGCAGAACGCGGCGTACCGTAGCAATTGCCCGCAAATTCTGCCCACTCCAGCAAGCCATCACCCGCAACTATGGATTCAAACTGCTCGCGGTCGACAAAGTAGTAATCTTTACCATCTACTTCCCCAGGACGGGGATCTCGTGTTGTCATTGAGATTGAAAGGTAGAGTTCGGGGTGTCGTTGAAAAAGCCCCCTGAGCAGAGTACCTTTTCCAACACCACTTGGCCCGGTAATGACAATCAGTCTACCAGACTGCATACCGCTGGTTTGCATCTTTAGTTCGAATATCTCCTAACTTCAAGCCGCTTCTACCTTACCAGGAAGGCGAACCCACTCGAAACTCCATACTGTCTCGCTATCCAGTATCGTTGTGCCCCTCTTTGTTGGTCAAAAAACGGTGGGAAATTGTTTCGGGCTGGATTGCAGACAGAACGACGTGGCTGGAGTCCGTAATAATGACTGCTCGCGTCCGGCGACCATAAGTAGCATCAATCAACTGTCCGCGATCGCGGGCATCGTTAATAATCCGCTTAATGGGTGCAGACTCCGGGCTCACAATAGCAACCACCCGATTCGCGGATACAATGTTACCAAACCCGATATTAATTAACTGAATATCCATCGGCATTATCGCCCGGAGCGATTGCAGAACTCTACTTCAGAGCCTACTTTAATGGTAGCCAGAAAAACATGGACTTACAAGGCTATTATTGATGCAAGTCTCTTATTGTAAAATCTGTTCAGGTGAGTGGAGATCACTGGCAAGGATGCTTGAGCGTGCGAGTAGATCCCACACGCTGAAGAATTCTTACCTCTAGAGGCGCACCTTCTGTTTTCTGATTTGCTTTTAGTCTAGAATTTCCTCACTCTATATTCTATGGACATTCCACTCTAATGGTGCGATATTAAATCAGCAAAATTGCAACCCACTTGTAGTAGTGTGACACAGCTAAAATTGTGCAAATTCGTAGGGCACTTTAGTGCTGCCAGAGTCTATTGAGTAAGAACTACAGCTTTTTTTACAACCCAAATCTATTACAATCAATTAGCTGTGCCAGACCAGTAGGTTGGGTCGCAGCAGCAAAATCCCTTGATGTTGGTTTTTGCAGACTCACCTCACTGAAGAATGGCGCTTACTTAAGCGTAGGATGGGCAAAGCAAAGCGTGCCCATCACAGGCTCTCTGATGGGCACGGGCATAGCCCTTTGCCCATCCTACTGCCCAGTTTCCAAACTGATGTAATCTGCTTAAGTAAGTGCCATTCCACCCTACTGAATGGCCCTATTTTATCGATCGCAATCAACCAGGCATGATAGGACACAGCTACAATAAGTCACTAGCGAAGGATTTGCGTGGATGTGTCAACTGGCTATTCAATAGGACTAGAGAGTATCCATCCGCTGCATCCATGTTTTATCCGCTGACAAGTAAAGTCCAATGCGCTGAACGAGCTGCATCAATCCATTACTTTCTATTCACGCCTAACCAATATCTTCATTCATGACAACCCAGGAACTATCCTTGTCAGAAGCAAGAGCGCAGGCAATGCAAAAACTGTACGCAAGCCTGCGCCCTGGACAGCAGCAAATGGCAGACTGGCAGGGAGGTCCCCTGGCAGTCTCGGCAGTACCAGGGGCAGGAAAATCGACAGGAATGGCCCGGGCAGCTGCGATCGCAATCGCCCGATACCAGCTTCACTTTCACCGTCAGTTGGTCGTCGTCACCTTCACGCGTTCAGCTGCTGCCAATATCAAAGCCAAGATCCGCGACTGCTTGCGACAGCTCTCAATTCCCCAGAGTGGTTTTGTTGTTTATACCTTGCATGGTCTGGCCCTGAACCTGGCCGCACGTCACCCAGAGCGCTCCGGACTAAACTTGCAAGATTCCACCGTACTGACTGCCAACCAGCATAATAGTCTGATTCGGGCCTGCGTGGAGCAATGGATTGCCGACCATCCCCAACCCTATCAGGCATTGTTAGAAGGAACTCAATTTGATGGAGAAGAAACAGAACGGTTACGGCGGCTATCTGTATTGCGCACAGAAGTGTTGCCTGTCCTTGCTAGTACTGTCATCCATGAAGCGAAAAGTTCTGGACTGTTGCCTGATAAACTCCAGACAGCAGCAAAACAGTTGACCGCAGCAGCCAGTCATCCTTACAACATCCTGGCAATTGCAGCCGGATTGTACGAACGCTATCAAAACACCTTGCGATCGCGCAACTTAATTGACTACGACGAAATGATCCTCGCTGCTCTGCGCGTCCTCGACGACGAGGATATCCGTCGTTTCTGGCAAAACCAGATCTTCGCCGTCTTTGAAGACGAAGCCCAGGATTCCACCCCTCTGCAAACCCAACTGTTAGAAATTCTAGCCAGCGATCCCACCGACGCAACTGCTCCCCATAATTTGATCCGGGTCGGCGATCCCAACCAGGCCATCAATTCCACTTTCACTCCCGCCGATCCCATCTTCTTTCGAGAATTCTGCGAAACCTGCCACCAACAGCACCAACTTGCCACCATGAGGCGTGCCGGTCGCAGCACCCAGATCCTGATCGACAGCGCCAACTTTATCCTGCAATGGGGCAACCAACATGTACCAGGACAGCCCTTCCGACTGCAAAAAATCCACCCTGTCAAGGCAGACGATCCTCAACCTGACGCCAATCCAGCAGCTGAAGGACGAGGTCTGGAACTGCACCTTCCCCGCGACATTCACCACACCCTGGAACAGATAGGCGAACGTCTAATCGCCCTCTTTTCCCAAAATCCCCAAGCTGCCGCTGCCATCCTGGTGCGAGAAAATCGTCAAGGTCGCTTCGCTGCAAATGCCCTCAACTCTCTTCAGCAAAACCATAACATTGAGATCTACGAAGTCGGACAACAAGACCGCCACTCTCACGTCCCCAGCGAGATCCTGACCTTGATGCAATTCATCGACCGTCCCCATTCCCCTGACTACCTCAAAGGAGCATTGAATGTGCTGGTACGACGGCACCTGATCCCAACTCAAGACCTCAACACCCTCGCCAGTCAAGCCGAACAGTTTCTCTACCCCGGCCCTCTAACAGAGCCCCAACAGCAAGCCGTACAGCAAGCCAGTCGCTTTTGCCGCTCCCTGCTTCGTGCCCGTCTAGAACTGCCCCATTATCAGCTCATTTCCTTCCTGGCTCTAGCCCTCAACTACGACGCAACCGAACTCGCCACCGCCGACAAACTTGCCGACCGGGTTGCCCAACAGATTACTCGCTCAACGATCGACCTGACTCCGAATCAGACATCTATGGGCCAGCAGACCGTAATGGGAAACACCCTGGCCGTCCTGAGCGACATCGTCAGCTCCAAACGCTTCGAACCTGTAGAAACCGAAGACACCGAAGCCCGCTTCACTCGACGCGGCCAGGTTACGATTATCACCATGCACAAAGCCAAAGGACTGGACTGGGATTATGTCTTTCTCCCCTTCTTGCACGAAAATGTCCTCCCTGGAAAACTATGGATACCGCCCCAAAGCCAGTTCCTTGGCAACTTCACCCCTGCAGAAGTCGCCCGCGCCCAAATCCGCACCCTGATTCACCACCAATCCTCCCTGCCAGACATTGCCAATGCTTGGGAACAAGCCACCCAGCTCAAAATCGCTGAAGAGTACCGCCTGCTCTATGTCGCCATGACCCGGGCCAAGCGTCTGCTCTGGATGGCTGCTGCCCGTCAGGCTCCCTTCACCTGGAGCAAGCCTGAAAACCTCAGCGACAGCAAACCCTGTCCAGCATTAACCGCATTAATCAGTCAATTTCCAGAGTCTGCGATCGAACGTTGAGGATACCAGTCTTATTCTAGTGCTCCTGAAACCTGGTGGCTGCGTGGCTACGCCTAAAATCGTGCTTTAGAATTCCCATAATTCTTCTGATTTGGTGGATATTGCTCGTCCTAACTAATGCACTAAATTAGCGGTGTCAGTCCGCTACCCCGCTTCTGAGTTCTGATTGCCAATCTCTGGAGGGTGGGTCGAGCTTTTCGGTGCTGGGTTGGAAGATTTTCTGAACTAAAATGCTGCTGATAAAAACGGCAGTGGCAAAGACCAGACTGATAATTGTGGGTAAGAGGGCCAGGTGGCGATCGGTTTCTTCGTTTTGTTCGATAGGCGCGATCGCACCGACCTCACCCCGATCCTCACGATTGGCAGAGGAAGCAAGATTATTGGCTAGCTTCGCAGGCATAAAAGATACCAGGCCAGGATCTTCAAGGGGCAGGGGTGGCAAAGGTTGCAGCGTTGCCAAAGCCGTCGCCGCATCGGGATAGCGATCGCACGGATTCGGCGCTGCCACCTTTTCCAACCAGCGGATGAACGACTGACTGAGCTGAGGCAGCAACCGTTTCACCCGGATGCGATAGCTCTCGTCGATTAAGCCCCCCACTGCTGCTGATGGCGTCTGGGTCAGGAGGCAGATCAGCGTCACCCCTAGACTATAGAGATCGGACGCTGCCGTCAGCCGGCGATTGCGGAGCTGCTCCGGCGGCATAAATCCTAACGTCCCTTTAACAGCACTGCTAATCGCCACCTCGCCGCTACCCGCACGGGCAAAACCAAAGTCCACCAGATAGACCTGGAGCGAGTCTTGTCGATCGATCAGGATGTTCTCAGGTTTCAGGTCGCGATGAATAATCGGTGGCTGTTGCTGCTGCAGGTAGACCAGGATTTTTAGGATTGCGATCGCAATCTGCTTCACTTCCTCCGGTTGCCAGCCGTACAGTGGAGACAGCGGCGTGGCCTGCTTGTACTCCTGCACCAAACAGAATCCCCCTGGGGTTTCAAACGAATCCACATATGCCGGAATGCTAGGATGCTGCAGTCGTTGCAATACTCGAATTTCCGTTTCATGGGCCGCATAGGCGGACCAACTTGCTCCCATCTGAGCAAACTGGAACTGTTTCAGGGCCACCCGCAAAGACGTTTCCAGATTGCGAGCTAGATAGGTCACGCGACCCCCGGCGCGATTGTGACCCAGCTCCCGCACGATTTCATAGCCATAGTCAGCTAAATCTGACGCAGTTCCCCAGGTTTTCGCTGTCATCGCCGCTGCCCTCGCGAGTATCTGTTTCAGCGTACTAAGCTTCTCTTCTCAGTTTAGCAACAGGGCGGTGGGGAGAGGCAGGGGAGCAGAGGAGGCAAGGGAGGAGAAGAGTTGATGGGTAGGGGGGCATTTCCATCCTGCTGCTGGTTTATCAACTTGAGGCAACTGGTGGGAAATGCCCACCAACCGAGACTTTCTTTGATGGAGGATTGAGCCAATAATCCGGTAAAAAAAGAGGGCATCTTCGAGACACCTTCATGCAACAAATATTGCTCCCATTCTACCAGAAGGCTCTGCGTCCTCATCTGAGCGAGAGTCAATACCTCACCTTAGAACTACTGTTGTTATTACTACAGAGTTTTCGACGAGTAAAACGATCGCGGTTGGCCAGTTTATTTTCCCACCCCATTCAATATGAGCGTCGATTGCGCGATGAGCATCGATTGCGCAATCTGCAACGATTTTTAATCCTGCCTAAATTGAGTTTTAAACTGTTGTGGTTTCCGGTTGTGAAATATTGGATTCGTCAGGAATTTAAACCGAAGCAGTTGAATCGTGCCCAACGGCGTCGCCTGAAACAATTGAGACGTAAATATCATGGATATCTATTAACTGACACCCGCCCAGCAGCGAACTCAGTGGCCAACTTAGAACACGATGAGCCAACCCCATGATACCGCGCCTATTTCCCAAACCGCCCGACAAGAACGTGTCCAATTGACTTTTGCTTATTCATTTTACCATTTGAGCAAATTGAATTGTTCCATATCGACTGTGTCGCGGTTGCGGTAGATGGAAAGGACAATCGCCAGACCTACTGCCGCTTCTGCCGCCGCAACGGTGAGCACAAAAACAGCAAACACCTGCCCCTTGATGCCAACTGGATCGATATAGTTGGAAAAACCCATCAGGTTGAGATTCACGGCATTGAGCATGATCTCAATAGACATCAGCACTCGCACTGCATTGCGGCTGGTAATCAAGCCAAAGATACCAATACAAAAGAGCGCTGCTGACAATAATAAAAAGTACTCAAGCTGAAGCTGCATAGGGATCCTTTGTTAATCGTTCATGGTTCATGGTTCATGGGAAAAGGAATAACATTCCAAGGGATCTGCTGGATTGGGCAGTTCCCCTGATGTTGAGATTGCCTACCCATTGCCGCCGCGAGTGCTGTCTGCGCTGATGAGTTCGCGGGGGCGCTCAGGAAGTTTCAGGGTTGGTGGTTGAGACCGATCGGCAGGCGATTCTTCAGGCACAACATCCCGTCGAGCCAGGATAATGGCTCCCACCATTGCCATGAGTAGGAAAACAGAGGCTAGTTCAAAGGGCAGTAAGAAGTCACTGAAGAAGTGCTGCCCAATTCGCAGGATTGAATCGCTCGTCGCGGTAATGCCGACGGGTAGTGCCCAGGGGGTGGAGAGCACCATAGTCCCCAAAAGTGCAAATAACCCGACACAAACTAGAGCAGTTGCTCCTTTGCGGATCCAGGAGTTGGGCACAGTGGGAAAATCTTGCTGCTTGTTGACCAGCATGATGGCAAACAGAATTAAGACATTAACGGCACCGACGTAGATTAAGATCTGCGCTGCGGCGACAAAATCAGCATTGAGCAGGACGTATAGCCCTGAAATGCTGAGGAAAACAACTCCTAAGAGAAAAGCTGAATAAACAATCTTAGAGAGCAATACAACTCCTAGCGCTGCTGCGATCGCAGTCAAGGCTAACAGCCCAAAGATCGCAATTTGAACCCCTTCCGCTAAACTCACGGTATGCTATTTCTCCTTATATTCTTATACTGATTATACTGGAGGCTAATTTTTGGCGGCCTCATCTTTTTCAATCTGCGCCCGGATCTCCTCTGGGCGCTGCCCAGGGCGAGGAGCACTCAAGGGAACATCATGGGGATCGAGGACGCCTTTAGGTAAGTAAGCTAGCTCCTTCATCGGGCGCACCATAGGATCGTCGGTCACTTTATAGGGCAACCGTCCCAACGCAACGTTGTCGTAGTTCAACTCGTGACGATCGTAAGTCGCAAGCTCGTATTCTTCAGTCATTGAGAGACAATTGGTCGGGCAATATTCCACGCAGTTGCCGCAAAAAATACAGACACCAAAATCAATACTGTAATGTTTGAGCTTCTTTTTCTTGATCGCTTTGTCAAATTCCCAATCGACCACAGGAAGATTGATCGGACAAACTCGAACGCAGACTTCGCAGGAAATGCATTTATCAAATTCGAAGTGAATCCGCCCCCGAAATCGCTCAGAGGGAATCAGCTTTTCATAAGGGTACTGCACCGTAACTGGCCGACGGCGCATATGGTCAAAGGTGACAGAGAGTCCCTGTCCAATATATTGGGCTGCTTTGGCTGCCCCTTTGGTATAGTCGCTGACTTGTTTAAGGAACTTTAGCATTGGGTTTGGCTCTCAGCTTTTATAATTCATGGTTTCCGTTAGGGGGGATCTATCTTTACGTATCCTTAAAAACTAACCACCAAAGAAACCGGGAAAGGCAAGTTTAAGTCCTGCCGTAAGCAGTAAATTCACCAGCGAGACAGGAAGCAGAAATTTCCAACCTAAGTCCAATAGCTGGTCAATTCGCACCCGGGGAACAGTCCACCGCATCAAGACTGCGAGAAACACTAAAAAGTATGCCTTGAGCAGGGTCATGGTAATCCCCAAAGATGCCGTCACAACCTGCAACCAGGGCGTTGTTTCGCTGACTCCGCTCCAGGCAGAAAGACGGTCAATAGGAATAGGAGACTCCCACCCCCCTAGATAGAGGATTGCCACAAATAGGGCCGAAAGGATCAGATTGACATAGGAACCGACGTAGAACAGTCCGAATTTCATCCCAGCATATTCAGTCTGATACCCTGCTACGAGTTCTTCTTCGGCTTCAGGCAAGTCGAAAGGAAGTCGCTCGCATTCTGCTAAGGCAGCAATCCAAAAAATGATAAAACCAATCGGTTGCCGCCAAACATTCCAACCCAGAATCCCGTAACCGGATTGCTGCTGCACAATGTCAATGGTGCTGAGGCTATTGGACATCATGACAACTGCAAGGACAGCCAGCGCCAGGGGAATTTCGTAACTAATCGACTGCGCTGCTGCCCGCAGTCCGCCCAGAAGAGAATACTTGTTATTGGAAGAATAACCTGCCATTAACAAACCAATGGGTTGAATACTGGATAGAGCAATCCAGAGAAATACTCCCATTGCCAGGTTCGTAATCACCAGGTTCTGGCCAAAGGGAACGATGAGATAGGACAAAAAAACTGGGATTACAACAATTGCAGGCCCTAGAGTAAACAAGATCGGGTCTGATTTTGCTGGAATAACATCTTCTTTGAAAATCAATTTCAACCCATCCGCAACCGCTTGCAAAACCCCCAAGGGACCAGCAAATTCTGGGCCAATCCGTTGTTGCGCTGCTGCAGAAATCTTTCGTTCCAGCCAGACAACTACTAGCACACCGACCGTTGCCGCCATCAGAATTAGTCCCATCGGCAGGGGCATCCAGAATATTTTTGCGATCTCTGGTGGAAGACCAAACTGGGTTAGAACTTGAATGAAACTGCCTTGTAGATCGATGCCTGCATTCATATTTTCTGCGTCAACCTTATGTCCGTGTAAAGCCTATCAATTTGTTGGTCAATCCTTAACAATCGACTTTATGAAGATTTTTTACCTTCATTCCGCTTACCAGTATATCGCTGGCTGGTCTTTTGAACACTGCTTGGTTGATGAGATTCTTTTTATAAGGAACATAGAAAATATAGTTAGCGATCGACAGGTCAGGATTTTTGAGCGTGCGGATTTCATCCGCACGCTCAAAAATCCTGACAAAAACCAGGGTTAGCGCCCCCTTGCTAGGGGGCTAACCTTCCAAGGGATTTTAGAGGTGTTGCAATCTGTGGTGTTTTCTCTCTTCCTGCTGCCCTCTACCTGCTGCCCTCTCGAAAGTTAACTTCTGCGATCGATTGGCACGTAAGGGGCATCGTGGCCCCCCTCATAAATTTGGGTGGGACGGAAAATGCGATTTTCGCCAATTTGTTCTTTCCAGTGGGCTAGCCAGCCAGCGACGCGCGCGATCGCAAACACCGGCGTAAACAGATCTGTTGGAATGCCCAACTTGCGATAGACCAGACCAGAATAGAAATCAACATTTGGATAAATTCCTTTGTGACCTAATTTTTCCTCCACAACCTGCTCGAGTGCGATTGCAATGTCGTAGTAACGATCCCGGCCAAACTTTTCAAACAATTCCTCTGCCAGACTTTGGAGAATGGTCGCACGCGGATCTTTCACCTTATAAACGCGATGGCCAAACCCCATAATTCTGACCTTGCGGTTAATACAATCCTCCACATAAGCCTGAACATTATCAGGTGAACTAATTTTTTCCAACATGAAAATCACTTCCTCATTGGCACCACCGTGTAGAGGCCCTGCCAGAGTCCCCACCGCTGAAGCAATGACTGCATAGGGATCGGTCAGGGTTGAAGCGGTCACCATTGCTGAGAAAGTTGAGGCATTAATGGTATGTTCTGCATGGAGAGTCAGACATCCATCAAAAACGCGAGCAGCTAAAGGATCGGGTTCCTGTTCGTTCAGCATATACAAAAAGTTGGCTGAATACCCCAGATCGTCACGAGGCTGAACCGGATCGTTGCCTTTGCGCATGAGCTGGAAAGCTGCAACCATGGTGGGGATTTTGGCTAACAGACGGATGACTGCCTCGCGAATATAGTCTGGGTTATCCAGCGCACGACGAGAATAAAACAAGCCAAGGGCTGCTGCAGATGCTTGCAACGCATCCATGGGATGACCCGTTTCTGGAAAACATTTCATCATATCCCGGATGCGATATTTGATTCGCCGATGATAGCGGATATCATGTTCGAATGCTCGTAGATCGTCTTTGGTTGGCAATTCACCCCAAATTAAGAGATAGGCACTTTCCAGAAAGCTGCTTTCTTGAGCCAGTTTTTCGATACGAATGCCGCGATACTCCAGTCTTCCTTCCTGACCATCAACATAGCTGATGGTGGATTTGGCAGCAGGAATACCTTCTAAGCCTGGCTTATATTCGCAGACAGTCATAGGTTTATAATTTCGCTAAAGGATAACACTGACGTACGTTATCAGAAACTGGCTCGCGATCGCGTCTTCTAAAGAAATGATTTAGACGCTAATACCAGGGAAATCGAAACTGATACAGCAAAGCTGGCAGAACAATCAACCCAACAATTCTATCCTGGCGCTCGATTTCGGATTGTTGCCTAACAACTATAAGCCGATCATAGCAGCCTTTTCGATCGCGAACCGTTTGCGCCTCCAATAGCCAGCAATTCCAAATTCAAATCGAAGTAGTCCTCACAGATGCAAGGATTTCGATCGCTATAGTCAAACACGAATTTGCATTGGAACAATAGCCGATTCCTCTGCACCAGCAGACTTAATAGAGGGATCGATGAGGGGTTGGCCTACCCGCGAGAAACCATATCTTTGAAACAAAGGCACATTCCGGGGAAGGATCGCAGCTACTAGGATAGCTGCATTCTTCTGCGCTGCAATATGACAAGCAGAATAAACAATTTTACTGAAGGGAATTTTACCTCGTTTCTCTTTGAGCAACGCGAGACGTGACATTTCACAGATCTGATTTGGATAGATCTGATCTGACGCAAATTGGTTAAGGTCAAATCCAACTTCTTCTATAGGCAATCCAACAGAGGCATTAGGAAGAACGATCCGATAAGTTCCAACAATGGTTTCAAAGTCAATCATTTGCGTGTAGACCGAGAACGGATCGTAGCTATCAGGAATCTGCATCCCCACCAGATTAAGCTCCTGATGAAAAACAGTCGTGAGAATTTGATGGCATAAATTTAACTGGTCGGGACGACTCGTTTGCCGAATTGTAAAACTCACAGAACTATTCCCGCATTTTGTAGACGACAAAATGCTCCCCCTCACTCCTACCTTGCAACTCAAAGCCTGCTTCAGTTAAAAGGGTCTGTGAAATATCGGGCTTAAAGCAGGTAATGGATACCTGATCCTGGGCCAGGATTTCTCCATTTTTCTTGAAATAGTAACTCTTCTGTAGCGTCTGGTACTCTTCAGTGTCTTCTACTTCTTCGATCTGTTGGGAATACACAATCCCTCCAGGCAGAGATTTTTCATAGTTTTTGTGAGGCTTTTGCAGATGTAATAACAATAATCCACCGCTTCGTAAGTGACGAGCCAGAGTGCTCAATCCTTTGCGGTTGTCTTCTATACCAGCAATGTGTCCTCCAAACTCCCAGCGATCTCCCAAGTCAAGGATTCCCCAAACTCCTCCATTGGATATGGCAACATCAAACGTTGCATTTAAGTCCATCGTTACCGCATCAGCTTCAATCAATTTAACGCCCTCTCCTAAGCGTTTCCGTGCAATGTCTAGCATAGATGGCTCAATGTCGACTCCTGTAAACGTACAGCTCGCGTCAATCTCAAAGTATTTCTCGACTAGTAACCCAGTTCCTACACCTAATTCAAGAATATGACACCCATCACCGACAACCGAGTGTGCTGCCTTTGCCATAATCTCATAGTCGTAGTAGCCTGAAGTTACCCACAGATCGTAGTATTCTACGATACCTGAATATTGATGCGTCATTTTCCTCAAACACCTAATACATAATACAACCAAAAATAGAGCGACTGAGAATAGAAAGTATTTTAGTCGAGTTCAAACCGACCAGCACCTTTCACATACAACCAGCAACTCCAAGTTCAGATTGTAGCGTTTAACGCAGAAACCTGAAAAAAACTGCCATTAGAGGTTTCTTAGAGGGAGGTTAAGGTGTCTTTGTCAGATGCAGGTTCAATCGCTCGTTAGAGGTGCATTGGACTAATCAGCCATTTAGCGTTGGAAACTCATTGCTTTGACAAGTGCCTGGAAACTCATTGCTGCGGCAAGCTCTTACTGTAACGGGGAGCAAAAGCTTCTCATCAGGAAGAGTATCCCAGATGGAGAAAATTACAGGCTACCAGACCGATCGCTAGATTTTCGGTGGGCAACAACTTTCGTCTGCTTGTTTCAAGTTGTGGATTTCCTCCAGGCTCAACCCTGTTTTCTGACGAATCGTTTCCACATCCAAACTATCCAGCAATGCCCTGGCAAGCTCAATTGTCTTGGCCTTCATGCCCAGTTCTATACCTTCCTGGATACCCAGTTCTATACCTTCCTGGATACCCAGTTCTATACCTTCCTGGATGCCCATTTCCTTGCCTTCCTGGATGCCCATTTCCTTGCCTTTTTCCTCTGCTTCTCGAGCTGCTCTGGCAATGGCATTGCGATTGTCATGAATAAACATTTCCCGTTGTTCCAGTGCTTCTAACTCTGCTGGCGTTAAGGCACTCTGATTAGCGATTTGGAAAGCACGCTTGAGAGCAGGAACAGTTTGCATACTGGCTGGCACAGCATCAAGTCTGCGGGCATGTTTTAGAAAATACAACCATTTTTCCGTTAGGGTTTCTAACTCGACCAGCTTTTTCTTGAATTTGGGCAACTCCACAAAAACGAGTTCAATATCATCGCTATAGTTTGTGAGGGTTTCTTTCTCTTTCAAGCTGTAATTTGAGATTGCCTTGGTGTTCTCAGAGAACATTTTGAAATCAGTAATAGTGAGAGCGATGACCGGATTGAGCAGGGTGTAATTATCTCCAACGTTAAGTTGAATGGAAAAGGCTTTAGCGGCGTTGTAGAGAATCCGTTTTTCAAACCCTTCAAGATTGAGAACTTGCATCTCAATGATGACGGTTGTGTCGTTGGCGAGTTGAGCTTTCACATCCAGGAAGGTGTTTTTAAACCCTTCAATTTTGGGGGATTGATAGGGATTAACGATTTCCAAGTCCTTGATGACCGGCTGCTCTTGATAAAGCACTGCGTTGAGAAAGCTAATCAAGATGGGTTTGCTCTCTTTGGAGCCGAAAATCTTTTTAAAGGCAAAGTCAGTTTTGGGATTAATAAAAATCATGAATGCCCTGATACCATTTTGGATTTTAGATTGGCGATTTTGGATTGGGAAATGCCTTACTGAGCAAGCGTTCTGCCAATTCTATGATTGCATCTCCAAGTCAAATGGGTACGATCTCTAGTGCTTCACAATTTAATTTTGCCTCATTTCCCTGTGTTGGCGAAGCTGCTCCGACGGAGCATCGCGACAGCAACAGGAGTATCCCCGGACAGCGCCGACTCCTGTCTCAAACACCGATAACATATTTTTGCCATTCCTGGTGAGAACCGCTCTTGAGATATTTAACAACTTCAAAGTAAAGGCTGCTGTGGGGTTTTCGGGGGGTTTGGCGCAGAAGCATATTCGCTTCCTTGGGCGTGCGATTGCCTTTTTTTACATTACAGCGAACGCAGGCAGTCACCATATTTTCCCAAGTGTCACCGCCGCCTCGCGATCGCGGCACCACATGATCTAGCGTTAAATCATCGCCCGCATAACTACAGTATTGACAAGAATGGCTATCTCGGTGGAGGATATTTCGGCGGGTGAGAGGAATTTCCTGATAAGGAACCCGAACGTAGTAGCGCAAGCGAATCACCGTTGGTAGCGGAAAGCCAGCATAAATATATTTGCCATTATGTTCCAACTGTTCCGCTTTTCCCTTGAGCAACAAAACAATGGCTCGTCGCCAGTTTGTAATATTTAGCGGCTCGTACGAAGCATTCAGCACCAGCACCTTGCTCATGGGTGACCTTGCCCATTATAACGGTTGGTTAAAAGAAGCATTTCTCCAGATGGTAGCATAGCTCTCTGATGCGAAGCCCATAGAATCGCTGAGCTACCAGGATTTTGTTAAACTGGCAAATACAAGCTCTATCAACAGCTTTATCTTCTGGCATTGGTCAATTGGGGGATGAATTGGAACCTGGGGCCTTAGGCCCCAGGTTCCAATTCATCCTTCACTAACCAACGCCCTTTATCTCCTAGCAGAGGAAGTTATTACATGCCATCCAGTCCCCTTCTCCTCACCAAAGAGTTGCCCGCCCTGCAATACACTGCCACCGCTGATCGCTTCGATGAAAGCTGGCGAGCACCTCTTTCCACGCTGCTCGGTCTGGGACGAGCCGCCGGAGCCGACTTCATCGAATTTTTTCTGGAACGGGTGAACTATATCAGTTGTCTGGCAGAGGAAGACGCAATCACCAGTATTTCTCCGCGTCTTTCAACCGGTGCAGGAATCAGAGTGTTTCGGGGCAAGTCGGATTGCTATGTCAGTACTAACGATCTATCTTTTGCGGGTTTGAGAGCAGCCCTGGAAAAAGGACTGTCGATTGTTGGGCTGCAGATGCCCACCCCAAACGCCTTTATTCCAGAAGTCAATCTGGAACTGCTGCGAGACTACGCCACCGCCAGAGGCAAAGAAACTTGGTTGCCCGTCAGTAGCTCAATGCAGGAAATGGGAGAAATTTTACTCGATGCCAATACCGCATTGCAGCGCCAAGCCAGCCATATCCAGTCGCGCCAGTCTATTTATTTTCGGCATTGGCAAGAGGTACTGGTTGCGGCTAGCGATGGCACCTTTGCGCGAGATATTCGCCTGACCCAGTCCGTTGGCTCCAGCTTGCTCTGTGCCGATGGCGACCATCGAGCTTCAATGAGTAAGCGGGCTGGCAGTACGAGCGACCCTGGTTTCTTGAAGATCTGGGATTACGAAGCCACCGCAGCAGAAATCTCTGAAGCCGCTGGGCAGATGCTATATGCCGATTATGTTGAGTCAGGCACTTATCCCATCATCATGGCCAACGAATTTGGCGGCGTCATTTTCCATGAGGCTTGCGGGCATCTGCTAGAGACAACGCAGATCGAACGCAACACCACCCCCTTTGCAGATCGGAAAGGCGAGAAAATTGCCCATGAAAGCCTGACTGCTTGGGATGAAGGACGATCTGAAAATGCATTTGGCACGATCGATATGGACGACGAAGGGATGCCTGCCCAACGCACGCTGTTGATCGAAAACGGGGTGCTTAAGAACTTCCTGGCCGATCGACGGGGTTCTTTACTCACTGGACATCCTCGAACCGGTAGTGGCCGTCGCCAGAGCTATGCATTTGCAGCCGCATCGCGGATGCGGAATACTTATATTGCGTCAGGAGACTACACGGCAGAAGACCTATTTGCCTCCGTTGAGAAAGGGATCTACTGCAAAAAAATGGGAGGAGGCAGCGTTGGCCCAACGGGTGAGTTCAACTTTGGGGTTGATGAGGCGTATCTGATCGAGCATGGCAAAATTACCAAACCGCTAAAAGGTGCCATCTTGATTGGCGAAGCCAAGGAGATTATGAACAAGATTTCCATGTGTTCTGCAGATTTGGGTTTGGCCGCAGGGTTTTGTGGCTCTATCAGCGGTAATGTTTATGTCACAGTTGGCCAACCCCATATCAAAGTGGATTCAATTACAGTTGGAGGACGGTAATTACTCGTTGAAAGAATGGTTAAATGAGTGACGATTCGGCTGATTGAGTGAATTGTGTTGGCGAGATTGTGCGATCGCATAAGACAACCTCACCGCTCAATCCAGGGGATCCTCTCTCATCCACCCAGTTTTGCAAACAATCTCCAGAGATTACAGTCTTAAGTTTTGTTTTTTGTGCTGTTTGAAGTTTAGGGACAATTGGCATGAGTCTCAACGTACACGATCTGGCAACGCAAGCACGGGAAATTTCTCAGCGGCTTGGCATTCAAAAATTCGACGTTTATGGCTCTTCAGTAGATGATACGAACGTAGAAGTCGATCGAGGCGAGCCGAAGCAAGTCAAAGCCTCCAACCGCTCTAGCGTCACAGTCCGAGTCTGGAACCCGAACCATCAAGTCGGCATAACCAGTACGACAGATACCGATCCAATGGGGCTGGAATCAGCGTTAAAGATTGCCTATGAAGCCAGCAATTTTGGTCCCACAGAACATGCCCCGGATTTTAGCCCGGAAGCAATGATTCCGATTCCAGACACCAAAATTGAACGGATGCCCCAGGCGAGTGTCACTACCTTAATCGAAACCCTGGTTGATGTTGAGAGAAAGCTTCTAGATGCCCATCCTGCTATCCAGGGCGTTCCCTACAACGGACTCAGCCAACGAGACAGCGAACGGTTTTATATCAATAGCGAGGGAGCAGTGCGGCATGAAGGCCGCTCCACTGCATCGATCTACCTTTATACCAAGACCGAAGAAGAGGGGAAAAAGCCGCGCAGTGCTGGTGCCTTTAGAATCAGCAAAGGGATCGATCGGCTGAACATCCAGGATTGTTTAGAAGAAGCAGCGGAGAAAACAATCAGTCACTTGAACTACGAAAAGATTCCATCAGGTCCCTACCGCGTTGTTTTCTCGCCCGATGCCTTCCTCGCTTTGTTCAATGCTTTTTCTAATCTCTTTAATGCCCAGAACATTCTGGACAAGCAAAGTCTTTCCACGCCTGAGTCGTTGGGCGAGCCGATCGCCTCGCCGCTGCTCTCCGTCTGCGATGACGCGCTTCATCCAGACAATGTAGCAGCCAGCTATTTTGACGACGAGGGAACGCCCACTCGTCGCGTGCCGCTGATTACCAATGGGATATTGACGGGCTTTCTTCACAGTGCGGGAACAGCGAAACGGCTGAATGCTGCACTCACCGGGCATGCCAACATGGGAGCCAAAGTGACGGTGAGTCCTGATTTTTATCATATCTTTGCCGGTCAAGCGGCAGAACAGGACTATAGCCTGGAAACTGCAGAAAATATCGTTTGGATTGATGAGTTGCAAGCGCTTCATGCTGGGGTGACGGCTCTGGAGGGATCGTTTTCGTTGCCGTTTGATGGTTGGCTGGTCAATCGCGGAGAACGACAGAGTATTGATTCGGCAACAGTCGCGGGAGATTTTCGGACGCTACTGAAGTCAATCGTATATGTGGAGAAAGAGTCCAAGTTCACTCCCGGAGGAGTCTGTCCCCGGATCTGGGTGGATGGGTTATCCATCACTGGAGAATAGAGGAAGCAATCGTGCGGAAGCCACAATTTAGAGAAAAATCGTAGGGTGGGCACTGCCCACCGAACCTGATGTCAGCAACCTTAGGGGTTAGAAAAGGTGTCGCGTTTGCAGGAATTTTAGTCGGTTATGTCAGAAGAACAACAGCCTCAGTTTGATGTTCAAGCCCCAGTTGTGGATGCACCGTTGCAGGTGGCGTTTGGGGATTGGTTTGAGTATCCGGTGCGATCGCACCCACATCACACCGACTATGCTGGCGTCGTCTGGCACGGGGCTTACATCGCCTGGATGGAGGAAGCGCGGGTGGAATGTCTGCGCTCTATTGGTCTAGATTATGCCGATCTAGTAGCCCTGGGCTGCGAAATGCCGGTTGTAGAACTTTCAGTTCGCTACCATCAGGGAATCCAGATGGGCGTTGCCGTACTGGTTAAAACACGTATGGCAGAGGTGACGGGAGTTCGAATCCATTGGGACTACCAGATTCAATCTCTGGACGGCCAGATGCTTTATGCCACTGCACGAGTCACTTTAGTGGCGTTGGATCGGGAACAGGGAAAGATTATGCGTCGCTTGCCTCCCCCGGTCCAAGATGCTTTAAAACGCCTTGCTGCTCAGATTTAGTATAGAAGGCAGAGGGCAGAAGGCAGAGGGCAGAGGGCAGAGGGCAGAGGGCAGAGGGCAGAGGGCAGAAGGGGAAGCAAATCGTGGTGTTTCGACATCGCTAAAATTGTGCCAGTTCATAGTTGGCACTTCAGTGCTACCGAGTCTACCGGGTAAGGGCTAAAGCGCAAAACCAAATGCAGCCAACCTTTCCCTTCTGCCTCCTGCCTCCTGCCCTCTGCCATTCTCATTAGACTTGATGCAAAATCTTGCTGAGCTTCTGTTTGCGATCGCGACTGCCCAAAGCGACGACCAGTCTGAGCAAAACATACGGCACCGCCGCAACACTGCCCAAATACGCCCGCCATTTATTCCCGCACAATACCGTGCGCGTCAACGGCGCAATGCTCCAAAATCGATTCACAGAACACACCATCCCATCTCCCAGCGCTGTCACCTCGTGCCACCATCCCGCAGGAATATAGAGCATCTCCCCCTGTTGGAGAATCACTTCCTGCTTGTGCGGCAAGGCATGCTTTAAGTTGGGAAAGGCATCAAAGTCGGGTTGCTCCGGATAGACCTGACTGAACCAGCAGCGCAAATTGAGGCCGTGGAACAGGTGCGTATGGATGGGAAATGGGTAAAGATTGGCTGTCTGATCGGGCGAGAAAAGGACGACTTTTTTGCTGCCGTGGAGCTGGATTAACGTGCCATCATTGGGGTCGTAATGCAAACATTCCACATGTCCTCCCGGTCCGGCCCAGATATTCAGCCCCGTCAAGGGTTTGGTTAACCCCAGTCGTTGGCCCATGGCCTGCAACGCCGGGGTATCGGCCAGCGGCGTATCGGCCAGGGGATATTTGGCCAGATAGATGTCGCGATCGCGGGCCAGACCGCTGCGTAGCATCCCTGCATACTCGCTAAACGGCAAACTCCGCAACCCGACACCGCTGCCAATACTCGTCCACTGGCGCTTATCCTGCCGATAGCGCTCGTGGCCATAAAACCGGAACAGCAACTGCCGGTCGCCCAGCTGCTGGCACAGATACTCCAGATCCCACTCTGGTTCGTTTCTCAGCAAACCCGTCACAACAACCGGCTGGCCCGGTTTCTGATAGCGCCGAAAAAACTGTTCCGGCGCAATGGAATCAATATCGATCCGGTCAATTGAATCAACCATAGGGTTCAACGTTCTTCTGTGAAACAGAGTTAGCTATGTTCGCAAAACTCCTATCATAACAACATTCAACCTCAAAGCACACTCTCATGATGAATGGCAATACAAGCATTCTTTGGCTGACGCACTTGAGAAATACAATGAAACAGCAACGCACCGATCTCGATGTTGTGAAGACGCGATCGCGCAGAGACTGCACTGGATCAGGTACGATCGCCCAGAGATTGCACTGGAATTGCCACTGCCCTCGTTCAAAGATTGCGATTGCGATATTTGTCAAGGCTCTACTGCCTCAAATGGGTTTATTATTTCGACGTCGAGACGCTTGAGATCTACTACGTTTCGCGTCACAACAATCAAATTATGTACCCGCGCTGTGGCAGCAATCATCGCATCCTCATAAAGCGTGTCTGATTTGCGGTGCATCAGTCGTGCCCATGTCCTAAACGTTGCTGCAACTTATAATGTGCTCTCCATCTTGCTCGCGTGTCACCTCAATACCCGCCTGAATTTCACCCAGCATCACCGCTGACAAAAATAGGTTGGCGTCGTCAACAGATTGCAACCATGCCACCACTAACCGATGCGAGCGAGGTTTTCGCAATTCCGAAACGATGTTAGTGTCAAGTAGAAACATGACGATCGCCAAGCTCATCCAACCGACGACGTTTCGCTCGGCCACGCACTGGGATCGCGAGTTCTGTGCGCGCCGTATCCAACAGCAGGAGTTGCTTGAGAGATGGACGAGCAGCAGCCTGCAAGCGCCGCCACTCCTCCACAGACACCAACACAGCAGCTTCCGCTCCACGCTTCGTCACCATCTGCGGCCCTTCTGGCAGGCACGAGTCCAAGAACTCACTGAACCTTATCAAGTTATGCCACGGTTCTCAGAGACTCTTGTCTATCCTTTCTCCGGTAATTGAACTAGATTGGGTGGCGCGATCGGTCTTGTAAAGATGCAATCGCTGTGTGATTGGCCTAGATCGGGTGGCGCGATCGCAACCGTTAGAGAACGCGATCGCGTAGAGATAGAGCTGGATTGGACGCTGCGATCGTTTTTGCGAAGCCGCGATCGCATAGAGATAGAACTGGCTTAGGTGACACAATGGTTGTTGCAAAGACACGATCGTACCGCAATTGAACTGGATCGAGTGACGCGGTCGCGTCAGAGGTTGAACTGAATTGGGTGACGCGATCGTTCTGGTGAAGATGCGATCGCATAATACGAGCAAACGATCTTGTAGTAGTAATATGACACACCTAAAATTGTACAAATTCGCACTTAGCACTTTAGTGCTTCCGAGGTCTATCGAGTAAGGATGATAGTCCTTTCGACAACCCTAACTCTAATGCACCAGATTAGCTATGTCAGACTACTGGACTGACATAGCTAATCTGGTGCATTAGACTCTGGCGAAAGATTTGAGTGCGGCTGAAAAATAAAGGGGCCAAAAAGCGAGCAGGTCGCAAACAGGAACAGTATCAAGCGCCGGTCGTGGAGAAGCCTCAAACCGGGTATGAGGTGGCCAATGCCGAGATCTATGCTAATCATGTGGAGGCATTGAATGCCTCAATCAGGCAGCTTAATACTGCTTTTCGTCGCAAAATCAATACCTAAGCGCACACACCCTGCAAAGATCCCTGGACGTTTGCTAGGGTGGTACACACCTTTGTGAGAGTTCATTTCTCCACGAAGGGTGTGCCTGCTGTGAAGTTAGACATCTTGGAAGTGGGCTTAACCTGGTCGCAGCTCTTAACCCTACGCTATGCAGTCTAATTCAGGACAGACCAAGGTTTTAACTTCACCTATGTGACGGAACCAGTACCCATGTCAGAGGATCATCATAAATACTGATTTAATACAATCTCAAGAATTATTGAGAACTCGTGTTTAAGTTGGACAACGCGGGAAATAATTGAAAGTAACGTAGAAAACAAATTTGAGTACAATTTTGTGTTGCTAGCGAAGATTTTACAGCCGCTGAAAACAAAACGTTCCAGAATGTCCGTTGGTCTAATGTCCGTTGGTCTTTGGAAACAGGATATTAAAGTTGTTTTCACGGTTGTCTTAATTGCAATATTGTGCAGTTTGCACGGCATTGGAGGACAAGAGAGAGTCCCATGGGGGAAACGTGTTGAAGAGACAACTGTTGACCTCAATATAGAGCTTCAGCGACAAGGACGATCGTCTGCGTTAGTCCTGGCAATGGCAAGCCTGGCAGATCTGGGTGTATTGTTCAGTCCAGATTTTGAGCGAGATGGGGCGATATCGGTGGGGGATTGGAACAGGGTCAGGTCTGTGACCGATGGGAAAAAGATTGACGCCGCTGGTCTGTGCGATATTACGACTTTCAGGAAACAAGGGGCGATTGTATTCCTACCATTGTGGACACGGCTTGGAAGGTTAGCCCCCCCACAGGGGGGGCTAACCCCTATTTCTTCGTGCCAGAACGGAAAAAAAGGTTATTTTGAAAGCCTTGTTCTGCAAGGCTTTCAAAATGATCTTCCAAGTCGTGTGTGGACGCATTTACCTGTGTTGCGACAGTGGACGCACTTGTCTGTGTTGCGACATTGGGGTTTTCTAGCGCTGCTGGTTGGATGGGCTGCGATCGCGGCAGTTGCTTTGCTCAGCGGGTTAGCTCGCTTCTGTCAACAGACACAGCAGAATTCTGCAGAGGAAGATGATGAAAGTCAGATGGGAGCTGAAGATGGTCGTTTCTTCAATCTTTCCATTGATATGTTTTGCATTGCTGGGACGGATGGCTATTTTAAGCGACTGAATCCGGCCTGGGAGACTGTCCTGGGATATTCGCGCGAAGAACTGCTGGCAAAACCTTTTGTCGAGTTTATTCATCCAGAGGATCGCAGCCAGGCGCTGGCTGAACTGGAACGGTTAACAGCTGAGAACCAGCCAACCCTCAATTTTGAGAATCGCTACCGCTGCAAGAATGGGTCGTATAAGTGGTTAAGATGGACTGCTACCCCTTGTCGGCATGGAGTGACTTATGCAGTCGCGCACGATGTCAGCGATCGCAAACGAGCAGAAGAGGCGTTGTGCCAGAGCGAGGCTCGACTGCGATCGCTCATTGCCAATATCCCGGGAGCGATCTACCGTTGTGCCTGCGATAATGATTGGACAACGGAATTCTCGAGCGATGCGATCGCAGATATTACGGGCTATCCAGCCTCTGACTTTATCAACAACTCGGCCCGTACTTTTACCAGCATTATCCATACCGACGACCGGGAACGAGTCGAACGAGCAATTCAGGACGCTGTTGCCGACCGCAAACCCTACCAGCTTGAATATCGCTTGTGCCATCAAGATGGCAGCATTCGTTGGGTATACGAGCGCGGGCAGGCCGTTTTTGGGCAGCAAGACCAGACGCTCTGGCTGGATGGCGTTGTATTTGATATCACTGAGCGCAAGCAAACAGAAACCGATCTAAAGGAGAGCGAGGAACGTCTCAGTACCCTGATCGAGACCAACGCAGATGGTTTGATCGTGGTGGATCGACAAGGCATTGTACGCTTTGCAAATCCAGCAGCAGAAACCCTTTTTGGCCGCTCAGCCAAAGAACTTTTGAACCACTGGCTAGGGTCGCTATATGTGGTTAACGAGACTGCTGAGATTAATATTGTGCGACCAGGCGGCGAGACGATTATTGTGGAAATGCGCGTGGTCAAAATCCCCTGGGAGCAGGAGATGGCTTTTCTAGCTTCCCTGAGAGATATTACCGCACGCAAACAGGTAGAGGCACAATTGCAACACCATGCATTTTACGATGCCCTGACCGATCTGCCCAATCGTGCGTTATTAATGGATCGTCTGGAGCGAGCACTACAACGATCTAGACGACGATCAGATTATTTATTTGCGGTGCTTTTTCTCGATCTCGATCGATTCAAAGTCGTCAATGACAGTCTCGGACATCGTGTGGGCGACCAGTTGCTGATCGAGATTGCTCGCAAGCTAGAGCGATGTCTCCAGAAAACCGACACGGTTGCTCGTTTAGGTGGCGATGAGTTCATCGTACTGCTGGACGATCTCTCTAGCGTAAAAGAGGCGCGCCGGGTGGCAGAACGCATTCAGCAGCGATTGATGCTGTCCTTCCCCCTGGACGGTCGAGAGGTGTTTACAACGGTGAGTATTGGGATTGCCCTCAGCTCTGTTGGTTACGAGCGAGCAGAAGATATATTACGCGATGCGGATATTGCCATGTACCGGGCCAAGGATGCAGGTGGAATGGGCTATGAGATTTTTGACCAGGCGATGCACACAGAAGCGATGAAGGTGCTGCAGGTAGAGATGGATCTGCGACAAGCAATTGAGCGGCAGGAGTTTCGGGTCTACTATCAACCGATAGTATCGCTGGCGACAGGACAGTTGAGCGGGTTTGAGGCGCTAATTCGCTGGCAGCATCCAGATCGCGGTCTGATTTCACCGGGGGAGTTTATCCCAATTGCAGAGGAAACAGGACTGATTCTTCCCATAGGTCACTGGGTTCTGGGCGAGGCATGTCAGCAGTTGCGGCTCTGGCAGGATCGGTTCTCGCTCGATCCAGAATTGACTATGAGTGTGAATCTTTCAGCGAGACAATTTGCTCAGGCAGATCTGTTGGAGCAGATTGATACTGTTCTTGAGGAAACGGGAGTGGAGAGCAGCAGCCTGAAATTGGAGATTACGGAGAGTGCGATTCTGGATCGGGCAGAGGCAGCGGCTGTCTTTTTTCAGGAAATGAAAACGCGCCAGATTCGGATTTGTCTAGATGACTTTGGTACGGGCTATTCGTCTCTAAGCTATCTACATCGTTTTCCGGTGAATACACTTAAGATTGACCGTTCTTTTGTCAGCCGGATGGAGAATGAGGCAAAAGAATACAAGATTGTGGGAACGATTATGGCACTGGCTCATACCTTGGGGATGGATGCGATCGCAGAAGGAATCGAAACAGCCCAACAATTGGCTCGACTGCAGCAGCTCGGTTGCGAACAGGGACAGGGCTATTTCTTTGCCAGGCCATTGGATCGAGAAGCTGCTACAGCTGCGATCGCACAAACAGCAAGGCAGAATGCTGTTTTTAGAACCCTATACAGTCCCTCATAGAGAAACGAAGGCGCAAATCGATAACAATCGTCACAGGTCTCAGCTGCGAGCAATTGCTGTGTTGAAACTCCTTGTAAAACAGGGCAGGACATACGTTGAAACACTGCCAAGTATGTTTTTGAACTGAAATAGGGTCGTTTCCACACCCGGTTAACCACTACCATCCACTACCATAATGAAAATTGGTGCGGTTAGGACTGAGGATGAGATTGTGGCAAATCCAGAACATGTCAGGATCCTGAAACTGGGTGTAGGAGCCTGGAATCAGTGGCGATCGGAAAATCCTGGCATTCAACCCAATCTGCAAGGGCAATCCTTTAAAGGGCAGGATTTGTCTGGGGCGAACCTATCAGAGGCAGATATTCGCAGTACCAACTTTACTGAAGCCAGATTGCGGGGAACCAACTTCAGCGACGCCACCGCAGGATTGCAACGGCATTGGACGATCTTTTGGGTTCTGGTGGCCTGGGTATTGGCTGTTGCTGCCGGCATGACCTCAGCCTTCGCAGGATATGCAATATTGCTCATATTCGGTAGCAATCTAGGCGATCTGGTGGCAGGCTGGTTTGCGCTGATGATTCTGGCAGGATTTTTCATCGTTATGGTGAGAAAAGGAACGGTCACTGGCGCATTTGTCGGGGCATTCGCAGGGGCAAGCTCAGTTGCGATCGCAGGAGCCGTTGCCTTCGCCGTTGCCTTTGCCTTCCCGATCTCAGACGCCTTTGCGATCGCAGGCACAGTCGCAGGCATCATTGCTTTTGCCTTTGCAGGCGCAGTTGCGATTGCCGTCATCGTCGCATTCGCGACTGCGGTTGCAGGTACAGTTTCAGGTGCGATCGCAGGCATAGCCGTAGTCGCAGGCGGACTCATCGTTGCAGTGATAGGCACATTCGCAGTCGCAGGTGCATTCATCGTCGCAATTGCGGGAGTACTTCTCAGCGCCTACATTGGCTGGCGTGCCTTACAAGAAGACCCCCGCGAAGCCTGGATTCGCTCAATTACGATCGCCTTCGCCACCATCGGCGGTACCAGCTTTCGCGACGCCGACTTAACCCAAGCCAACTTCTTTCGCTGCACCCTCAACAGTACCGACCTCAGACGCGCCCGGCTCATGCAGACCAACTGGCACCGTGCCCAACACCTCGATTGTGCCAGAGCAGGAGGAACGCCCCTCTTCAATGCAAAAATACGCAATCTCGCAGTCACTCATCGCGGCGTCGGACAATCCTATCAAGGCTGCGATCTCAAAGGATTGCATCTCGCAGGCGCAGACCTGAGCGAAGCCGACTTAAGCGAAGCCGACCTTAGCCACGCCACCCTGGAAGGAGCCTGGCTAGAACAAGCCAACCTCACCAAAACCCAGACACTCGGCACTAACTTCCAACAAGCGCGACTAACAGGAGCCTGCCTGGAAGCCTGGAACATCGACAGCACCACCCAATTGGAGAACACAATCTGCAAATATGTCTACCTGCTCAACGGTCAGCAAGAACGACGCCCTAGCAGCGGTACTTTTGCCCCAGGAGAGTTTGCGCGCTTGTTTGAAGAAGTGCTAGACACTATCGATCTCATCTTTCGTAACGGTCTCGACTGGCGAGCATTCGCCGCCTCCTTCCAGCAAGTTCAGGTCGAAAATGAAGGCACCGAACTCAACATTCAAAGCATTGAGAACAAAGGCGATGGAGTAGTCGTGGTGCGGGTGCAAGCCCCCCCCCATGCCGACAAAGAAAAGATCCACCGCGATTTCAGCCAGAGCTACGAAGCCGAATTTGCCGCCCTGAAAGCCCAATATCAAGCACAATTACAAGCCAAAGACGAACAGATTGCCATCTACCGCGAGAAGAGTACCGATATGAAGGAAATTGTCGGTTGGCTCGCCAATCGTCCCATCAATGTTGAAACAAAGATAGACCATCAATCCATGCCAGAGAATCCCACCTCACAGCAGATCTTCCAAATCTTTGTGGGCAACGTTGACGATGAGAATACCCAACGCGCTGCAATCGAAATCCAGCAATTGCTCAAACAGCTAGAAGCCAGCAACCCCAATGCCACCGAGTCAGAACAGCAAGCATTCGTCAATTTGGGAATTTCTCCGACCTTGAAGGAACGCCTCGCCAACGCCTTACAGGCTGGCTGGGAAGAAGCGATCGAGCAATTTATTGAAAGCAAGTACATCAGAGTTGCGATCGCGCTCTTAGCAGGCTGGCAATCCGACGATCCGAAATCCTAACCTCCAGCACCAACAGACTCACCTTGCTCGCCAACGTTACCTTATTCCCATGCACAAGACAATCTTGTAGGATGAGCAAAGCAACATACAAAGCCCTGTTTTTGCCAACCAATATGTGGAAACACGCCATTATAGTTCCCGTCAAAAATCTAACATTTCATAGCACTATGAACTTCAATTAGAACAAGGCAAAAGCCTTAAGCCTGGAAACAGTAATACTTCTCCTTTGCCTTCTTACCATATGGTCAAAAAAAATGAACATTAGAGTTTCCAACTTATTAAATCAATCCAAAACTTTTCTGAGAAAGCAAAACCTTTTTCTCCCGATCGGCCTCATCTTATTTACTTACTGCTTTATTGCCTTTCTACCCCTACCCTGGCCAATAACAATTGGGCTCGACTCTTCCTGGTCCTACGCAATCAGTCAAGCCAGTCAAAACCAATGGATTTTCGGACAGGATATTATATTCACTTACGGTCCGCTAGGGTACCTGACAACAGGTACAGCATTAGACGAAAACCTCTTACAAATACTATTTTTTCGGTGGTTTGTTTACTTACTTTTATTTATTATATCAATCCTGAGAATAATCACCCTGAAAAATCCTATTCAGCAATTATTTATCGGTTTAAGTATTGTATTAGCACTGTTTATAGGCACTCCTTACATTGGCGTTGGCATGTCAACAGACTATCAAATTCTGTTTATATTCTTAATTATTCTTAGTTTCGAAAAATTGATAAAAAAATATCCTCGTTCGCTCCCTCTAATCCTGGGTAGCATTTCCGGTTTTTGCACTCTGACTAAATTAACTCTAGGGATTTATACATTGGGTGCGTTGAACCTACTCCTACTCGTCAATCTTTATCAATCTCTGAGAAGAAGAGCGAAAAAAGATCTCGTCAATAACCTTTTCGCGATCGCAAATTCCTGCTTAAGCAGCATTTCCATCGCTTTAATTTTTTTAGCCCCTCACCAATCCCCGATCTATTTCAGCAAAATACTCTTTACTCTTATTATTTCAGCAATCATTGGAGCACTCATTAAATTAGGTCAAGATCGAATCAAGACAAAATCCAAGTTGCGAGAAAAAACTCAATTCCAGTCTTCAAATTCATCTAGAATTAACCAATTCTTACCCTGGTTTATATTTTACCTCGTCTATTTTGTCTCCCTGGTTTATATCATTTTCTCGACTTCTTCTCCTTCGTTAATCGACTACCTGAAAAACTCCTTGGAAATTTCATTGGGGTACTCCAGCGCCATGAGCATAGTCGGCGGGAAAATGCCAATAGCACTTGCTATCTCAGACTTTTTCCTGATAGCCTGTCTAATGCTCTTTCTGGACAAGAAGAAACATCTAAACTTATTCTGCCCTCTATTTTTTGTCCTTTTTCTATCGTTTAAGCATGGTTTTATTCGCCAGGATGGTCATGTTGTAGCCTTCGCGATGCTAGTGCCGCTAATCGCTTCACTTTTAATCACAAAAATATCAAAATTCTATTATCAAAAAATATCTTACTATTTTTTCATCTATATATTAATAGCTTCAGCTCTTATCTCTATACCTGGGTTCCCAATCGGAAAATTTCTTTGGAAATCGAGTCCCCCTGACAATAGCGTCATATGGGTTTCAACGCATAACCAATCTGTCAAAAAAACACCTCTGTCAATTAAACTACCAGGTCCAATAAAAAAACAGGTTCAAAAACTGATGCCCGATCGGATCGTAGATAATCTTGGTTCTCTTATCGATGTAAAAAAAATACAGTCAAAAATAGAGCAGGGAACGAAAAATAATTTAGCCTATATTCAGCTTCCAGATCGCGTTAAACATTTAGTTAAAAGCAAGCCAATCGATATCATTCCCTGGGAAATTTCCCTGGTTCCAGCCAATCAACTCAACTGGAAACCCAGACCCATTTTCCAGTCTTACTCCGCTTATACTGCTACCCTCGACAACATAAACTTCGATAGCTTATCAACAGAAGTCAGAGATTATCTTTTCTATAAATTTCGCTCGATTGATAAAAGACATCCTTTTTTTGACGAACCCAAAACATTTTTTTATATTTTTTGTAACTACCAACCCTCTGCTGCAATACCTGACCTTATCGACACTCCTGAATACGCTCATATAATTCTTCTGGAAAACCTTCAGACAAGTCGATGCTCGTCGACATCTCAAGGTGAAATATCATCTATTCCCTGGAATATTCCCTATGCAATAAAAGCAAGTCATGGAACAATAATTCGCGCCAGAGTTAAAGTCCAATATTCACCCATAGGCAAACTCTATAAGACGATCTTCAGAGCGCCTCCCGTAATGATAAAAGTCGATTATATAGATGGCTCCGAAAAGACTTACAGAATTATTCCAGAAAATTCAGAAAATGGCGTTATCGTCAGTCACCTCCCTAAAGGCGACTCTGGAGCCTTATCCTTCTTTCAAGGGCAATCACCAGCCCCAGTCAAATCAATTCGCTTCCAACCCAGCAACACACTCTTATACACACCCAACATAGAAATCAGGCCATTAGTCAATAGAAAAATGAATTAGAACCTGACACCAAAGTACCCAATACTGTTATTATACTATGTGCGGTTATACACTAGACTTTTGTAGTAGCGTGACACGTCTAAAATTGTCTAAATTCGTAGTTGGCACTTCAGTGCCGCCAGAGTCTATTGCGTAAGAACTACAACTTTTTTCACAACCCAAATCTATTATAATAAAGTTAGCTGTGCCAGACCAGTAGTGATGTGACACAGCTAAAGTTGTGTAAATTCATAGTTGGCACTTTAGTGCTGCCGAGGTCTATCGAGTAGGGATTATAGCCTTTTCGAAGACCTAACTCTATTGCAACAAATTAGCTATGTCAGTCCAGTAGGGTATGTTAGGCGACAGGAAAATTTTGGGGTTCGAGGAATCTTGCATTCGGTTGTGCATGTTCTGAGACGATTCCTGAATCTACCAACATCATCAGCTTCCTGATTTTGAGCATTCTCGTCGCCATCAAGAAGTTGTGCTAAAACAGTTGGGTCGATCGGGGATGTTGCTACTCTCTTATCCTTATAGCAACCCTTTTGCTTGAAAGCTATGCCAGTAGATATTGAAAAATTTTTTCGGGCATCCTGCCCTTATAGACAATTGAATCTTGGCAATGGCAAGTTTCAGTATCAGCCCGATTATGTCCCAGTACGAGGGAAACAGATTTTAGCTGCGATACAACACCCGATTGTCAGTGCTTCTTTACGACAACCCACCTGCCAGCTATTTTCAGGTTTAATCGGCAGTGGCAAGACTAGAGAACTGCGCCATCTGCAATCTCAGTTGGAGCAACAGTCGTTTCAAACCGTTTTCATTGATGCTTCACCAGTGGTAGAAACAGCAGATTGGGCGAGGGGTGCAGAACTATTACTGTTCATTGCTTTATCTATCAGCCAAGTTCTGAAGCAGAACCACTACGACATCCAAACCCCTTTCTTTAAGCAACTGGTGCAAATTCAGAGGGAGGATCGTCGAAACCTTCGTACCTCGCTAAAACAGTATCTAGGACAACACAACGGCCAGGTTGTCAATGCCATCAATGCCGATCTGTTGGCTCCTGCCAAGAAATATCTCAAACGTCAGGGCAAACAGGATTGGGTCATTATCGTAGATGAGTTGGATCGGCTTGATTCCAGGCGTTTACCATCAGGACGCTCCCAACCCGAAGCATTCTTCACTGACCAGGGACAGTTGCTGCGCCAACTCGACTGTCATGTTATCTATACCTTTCCTCTGGCCCTGAAATTTTCTGATGAGTATGAGTTAATGGTTCAGGGCTTTGGTTACGAGCCGCATATCTTGCCGATGATTCCGACTCAGAATCGGGAGGGTGGTAACTGTGAAGCTGGTATGGCCCTGCTGCGACAAATAGTATTAGCCCGGGCGTTTCCAGAGCTAGATTCCGCACAACGTCTTCAACACGTTGATGAAGTTTTTGACACTGTGGAAACCCTGGATCGCCTCTGCCGAATCAGCGGTGGTCATCCTCGAAAACTGCTGAGCTTGCTCGCAATTTCCCTCCAAAGAGCGGAAGAACTGCCCTTGTCAAGAAATGATATCGACTGTGTTATTACATCAGAGATGGAGGAGCTATGTCTAGTGGTAACAGATACAGAGTGGCAAAGCTTGGTTTGGGTCTCACAACAACTGCCGATTGATCAAGAAGAGCTGAGAACATTGTGTCGCTCCCTGTTCGTACTTGAATATAATGACGACCAGGGACGCTGGTTTAATGTTAACCCGCTTCTGGCGGAAGCTGAAAAGTTCCAGGCGTTCTGTTGAATGCTCTTGCTTCGATGCTATAATTCTAGTCCTGTTGCAACGGCGCGATCGCGCTGGGGCTGTTTCTGGCTTGAGACGATTCTCTGATATTCCATGAGCTATTCTCCCTATCCCCTAAGCGACTGAGAAAACTTGTTCAGCATCCTAATAGCTGAGTTCATTGCTTCGCAAAGCTTTCAAAATAACCTTCCAAGTTGTGTGCTATACCAGAGCTGCAAATAATTTCGACGGAATTTTGGTCTATAAATTGTATTATGACTGCTCAGGTTCTGAATCTTCCTCTAGCTCATTAATGCGGCGATAAAATTTCTGCAGATAATTCAGATCGCAAGCAAAAAAGCCTTCAACCATAGCCGGCGTTACTTCCTCTATGGCCCCAAGACGGACAATGACCCGAGAAAGAATAATCACCGTCGCATAGGCAGGATTCAACTTCACACGTGGGTCGCGCAAAGGAGCAATCTCATCCATAGCCGTAGACAAGCGCATCACTCCAATCCTGTGCAAATTGCCATCACCATCGAGATATCCCTTTGGCAACGCAAATTCAAATTCAGTTTGAATCATACCGTCTTAAACTGCCTCGTTGCCTGATTAGAAAATTATGGATCGAATCTTACCTAAAGAGAGGGTAATTAGGAGGTTTGAGAGGTATTTGTTCGTAGAGGTGCGGTTTACCCCGACCGATCCTTTTCTTAAGGAAAAGAATAGGGCCAAAGTTCCCTTTCCAAGGGCAATCCAGAGGAAATTTTACTATTTAATCTCAGAACGTTGCAAACATATTCTCTAAGACGTTCGTTTAAAATCCTCCACTGCCAATTCTAACTCCTCTACTGCCAGTTCGTTTCCCCCAACATTCGTATCTGAAATCGTATAACTTACAGGCCAGGCATTAGTGAAGGTAAAGATCGCCCCTTGTTTACCATCCTGCATATAGATAGTTAACGCTCCACTCCCAACCCGTTGAGTTCCCCACTTTCCTTCCTGGATATTCAACATCCAATTCCACAACGTGCTGGAGCCAGTCATCATCCCTCGTTTGAGGGTAAGATTAGCAACCTGATAATTGCCAGGAATCTTAGTCCGAACCACTCGACCGCGACGAGCTTTACCCCACTGCTGTGGAGTGACCTCCACAGCTTCAATCACATCCTGGCTATATTTCATACCCCTACATTCCATAAAATAAGCATCCGGAGTTGTACTTCCAGTAAACTTCAGTTCCACATAAAACCGGGATGTGGTTAAGATTTCAGGAATGACGGAATTTGCAGACATTGTTAAAGGTTCATGGTTAAGGATTCATTGTCAACATTGCGCATGATTCAATTAACAATCGGGCAATGGCCCATGAAAAATCAACAACCAGCAGTTAAATATTGGCCCGAACTAAACCGGCATGAGCAATTTCGATTTTCTCGATGAAGAGTTCGTTTCCTTCTGCTGAAACGGGACTGGTGGAATACTTTGCAGGAATAGCATCAGTAATATTCCAACGTGCGCCCTCGCCGCCATCCTGCTTATAGAAAACAAGAGAGGCGGTATACCGTTCATCCATTTGTTTTCTGGCACCGCCATCCCGGGGTTTGGGATGGCACTTGAGATACCATTCAATCAAGGTGTTATTATCTCCAGTGGAGACAAACTCAAGGGTAATATTCTCAGTGCTGGTACCCGTTGGGGTTGCCTGAGTTGCTGTTTTGATATCTTTGGTTGCTCCAATGGGAGCAGTGGCGTCGGTGGTTTCAATGGTAATGCTAATGCCACTCACTTTTGAAATTAGCAGCTTATCCTTCCCTTCCACTTCAAAGTAGAACCGACTGAATGTGAGATATTCAATACCATCAGCCATCCTTCAACTCCTTCCTATCTCGATCTCTAAATTCTCTTCTAGACCTGGGGTCAAGATGTCAGACGACAAAGTTTGCAGGAACACGCAGTTCCAATTTTGCTTAGGCGGTATAGGCACCAGAACCCGAAATGCGGCCATCCCCAGAGGCTGAAATCTGGGTTGCTTTGTCAATGTGTTCAGCAACAAACTCATAGGTTTCAACGGCCAGATCGCCCCCAGCAACATCTGCATCTGAAATGGAATACTTACGGATCCAGGCTCGATCCAGGTTCCAACGCAGAACTTCTGATTGACCATCGGCATCATACACAACCACAGAGGCAGTTTTGCGGTTGCTGGCCCAATCTCCATCCCCCCCATCACTGGTAGGAATGCAGGATTTGAACCATTTATAGAGGTTGTAGCTGGCACTACTGGAACTATCGCTCATGTAAACCTCAATCGTCATGGTGGGATTGGACTCATAGCCCCCGGACGTGGTTTGCCGTTCAGTTTTCCCGCCTTTGGTGCTGCACAGAGCCTTGGCATTGCCAGTAACCTTGGCTTCGTAACTGATCTCGTTCATGCTTTTGATTTGCATGTCGGTCAAACCATCAAACTCAACGTAGTAAACGCTGGTGGTGGTTGTGAATCCCGGCATTGCCATAATTTAAGACCTCCTTCTTAAGAGTTCATTGTTCATTGTTCATTGTTCATCGTTGGGTGTTCATTGCTTGTTGTTCATTTTCCATTGTTTGTTGGCCAAGGATTGTAGATCCTGTGTTAGCTGCTCATGAATCACCAATCCTCGACCATTAAGTGCTAATCATAGACCATGGACTTTATTCATCTTGACCGCTCCACTGGCTAATGCGGAAAATGACAAATTCTGCAGGTCGTACTGGAGCAATTCCGACTTCAACGTACAATCGGCCCAGAATCATAGTGTCGGGGGTGTTGAGTTCGGCGTCGCATTTGACATAGAACGCCTGACTGGGTGAGGAGCCAAACAGTGCTCCTTCACGCCACATGCGGGTAAGAAAACCACTGACCACTCGCTTGACGCGCTCCCAAAGATCTTCGTCGTTGGGTTCGAATACAACCCATTGAGTACCCAATTCAATTGATTTTTCGATGTAGCTGATCAGGCGGCGGACACTGATGTAACGCCATTCGGTGATGTCGGGTTCAACCAGAGTCCGAGCGCCCCAAATGCGGATTCCACGATTTGGGAAGGGTCGAATGCAGTTGATGCCTAATGGATTAAGCAGTTCTTGCTCGCGGAAATTACATTCGTAGGCGAGACCAGTGACGCCGCGCGGCACTTCGTTGGCAGGCGCTTTGTAAACGCCTCGAGTTTCGTCGGTGCGGGCCCAGACTCCAGCCATATGCCCTGAGGGGGGAATCAGGATTGGTCTGCCGTTATTGCGGGGGTTGGCAACCTGGATCCAGGGGTAGTAGAGAGCTGCAAACATAGAGCGACGGTTGAAGTCTTCACTCAGCCAGGAACTGACTGCTTGAGGTTTAACTTTGTCAGGGGGAGGATCGAGCACGATCATGCGGTTGGGAGGATTGGGGATGTCTCCACCTGCTGCACCTTCGCACATGCTGATCATCAGCTCCATCACACCATGCACCTGGTCGATATCAAGCAGGTTGGCCTCGTAAGCCCGCATCAGGTCAGGACAGGCGACGATAGTGATTTCGTCTACTTCGAAGAGTCCCCGCATACCAGTGCGATCGTCTCGAACGCCGTGAACGTCGCGCACAAAGCGTTGGGGATGAGGGGGCGGTACGGGTGGACTGACTTCATATTGGCCGTTGGCCGGTCGCCGACTGAGTGGCCGTCCAACCGTAGGATTGAGGTGGGAGATGCTGACGAATTGGGATGCTTCCAGGGCAGTAACAACATAGTCAGCCAGTTCTGTTTCTGCTTCCGGGTTCATGGTCAGATGTTCGTATCGTTCTAGTTCTTCATCTCCCTGACGAATAACAATATTGAAGTATTCGCCAGTATCCATAGGGGGAAGCGTACCTTCTGGAGCATCGTCCGGTAAGGGTTTGGGGCCGCTATCGCTGACGCGGACGGTGACTGCCCGCAGCTCAGACCCATCGCTGGGGACAATGGCACTACTGCTGTCGTCTGCTTGTGTTTCGCTGGATTTGAGGGTAAATTGCAGGGAAGGCCGTTTGCTGCGGCTGCTGACTAGAGTCCCTAGAGTTTCAGCTGGTGGGGCAGGCATGCCGGGGAGGGAGGTACCGATGCTGACGACCCAGCAACGTCCGCCGCCGTTGAGAAACCAGCCAAAAACGGCAAAGGGGAGATAGGCATTAAAACTGGTAAAACCGTCGGACATGGGGCGGGAGAAATATTCCAGGTACTGATCCCATGTGGTAATCATCATGGGTTTGAAGAGTTCAGCGCCACCACGTACATCTTCAGTAAAACCAACGAAGCCTCCGATCGCGGTTGGCACACCTTCGATTGGGCGACTGCCGCGTTGAATTTCTTCAACATAGACACCAGGGGCAAAGTAATCGAGTCTTGGCATGGGAGGTCTCCCTAATTTCAATAATCTTGAGATGCTCTCAAATGGACAATGAGATGTTAGCTGGGGTTAATGGTTGGGGTTGAAGGAATCGATGTTAGCGAGCAGGACTTAGCCAGAGTTTCTGGTTTAATGGCGGTGCCTTGTTCAGGTCGAATGGGATTGTCACGGTTATATGTAAGGTAGGCCGGAGAGGAACCCCCAGCGAATTCAGCAAGGCAACCGTATCGATGGGGGAAACGGATGCAATCTTAATAGGTAAGCTACCATATCCTCGCAGTTCAGGTGCTAGCAATTCCTCTCGCAACAGGCGATGGCGCAGGAGCAGGATCAAAGCTTCTGAAAGCAGACGCTGTTCTCCGAGCGCGGTACAGTCCCAGGCACTTACTAGAAATGATACATCAAACCAGATTGGAGAACTGCTCCCTGGGATTGTGGTTCGTTCTTCACAGGTCATGCTGAGAGCCATCCGAGGATCGATGGGTTGAAGTGGGTTGCTTTCTCGGATGTTGTAGCAATATAAATTTAACCCTGATTCAACTGCTGATTGCAGACAAGGGGGATTAAAATCGATTTGCTCTGTGCTGCTTAAGGATGTCCCACATGCCAGAATTTCTGCTAAGGTCTGGGCAACAGCAGGGATCATAGCGGTTAAACCAATAGGCTAAACTGGCATAGAGTGTAGCGATCTACTATTTTGATGGTTATTAGCCATTGGTCGAAACTTTTCTTTGCGGGAGGCTGTATCCTACACACATAGCCGCAGTTATGCGATCGCAAAGGACAGCCAAAGCCGCTATCCCTGTAGAGAATCTAGTTGTTTGAGCGTTCGTTAGGACATTGCGTTGGATTTCTTGAAAAGAATGTAACGAAATGCAACCAACTCTTGCTTTTCAAGTCTCTGTCCTTTGTCTTTAAGACTCTATCAAAAACAGTAAACAGGTCAAGAGTCGCGAGCGGCTTTAAGCGCACAGGTCGGCCTGCGCGCTCGCAAGCTCTCAAGGGATTATGTCTCAATCTAGAGACGATTGTGAGGGATTGTCTTGGCGCACGTGCGACCCACCTCCTGTCACTCTACCAGGCTTGCTCCCTGGATCGGCACTAAAGCCTCCTCGAGTCGTGCCAGGAATCGGCGCACCGACTGCAGGGCCATCTCCTAAGGGTAAAGGGGGTAGGGGCAGACCAATTGCCCCGGCCAGGTTTGCCCCAAGCAGATTCATATCTAGCATCTTGGCACTGGTCAGATCGGCCCCGACTAAATTGGCATAGCTCAGATCGGCCTTGTTCAAAACGGCGTAACTGAGATCGGCTTCGACTAAGTTTGCCCCTACAAGCTTGGCACCGCTCAGGTTTGCTCCGGTCAGATCTGTCCTGGCCAAATTGGCCCCCCTCAGGTCGGCTCCGCTTAAATCTGCACTATCCAAATCGCTCTGGCTTAAGTTGGCAAAACTCAGGTCGCAACCTTGACATTGGTTGGTTTGCAAGAGCTGTTTAACGTGTTCAGGGTTTTCGGCACTGGCAGGAACCGCTAGCCAAAGAGGTACTAGCAATGCACCAGTCACTATGAGGGTAAATTTGGTATTCACGATGTTTTCCTCCTGGCTATTGTTGTAGAAAGGGTGGCTCTAAGTACCGAAGCGCAGTTCGCGGATAGGCTTGACAAAATTGCTTTGGTTGGAAGAAAGCGGCCTCATTCCTGATTGAGATATGGGGTCTTGTTTTAGAACACAGGATCAGTTTGACGATGAACGCGAGCTGAATGCTCAATCAGATAAGGGATAGAGTCTTCACAAAACTACCAGAAAAGTAATGAACGATGGGATAGGAATTTGTTGGGCTGGATGAGTCGAGATTGGAGATTAGTGCAAAACCAGAGGCTAGAGACAAGTAGACATTTCTTGACGAAAGTTTATAAACAGTCAGCTCGATTGCTTGCCGCCAATGATTTAAGCTCTCGCCAAAATACTCTCTACAAAGTGGAAGATTAGTTTTCCGTAAAATTAGTATTGCCTTAATATCAGAACCAGTGTATGGCGGGAAGCTAATTTTTATATGCTCCCAGGTTCGATGTAGCCTTGAAGATTCTCGGGATCGAATTGACGCAGGGTGCCTGTTGCGCGGCGGGTGAGGCTTTCAGATCCTTTTACCACAATTAGATATTTGCCAGCATTAAGACGATTGCGATAGGGGAGAGCATCGCCACTGCCAATAGCAATGCCTGCTCCGCCCCCCACAAAGAAACTGCCTAATGCAGCTGCGGCTGCCCCCAGGAGACCTCCTATCAGGTGATTTCCAGTGTTCCCTGCCCAGGCAAAGGTATTCAATCCGGTCAGGATACTAAAGGAAATACCAGCTGCAAAACCAAAAGGAACAAGCCAGAACGCCATTCGTTTAATGTTGTTTTGAGCTTGTTGGTTGGGATCGATCAGGCCAAATTCGTCTGCACTTTTGTAGCCCCGACCCAGAATGGTTATTTGTTCTAGGGGCAATCCTTCTTTTTCAAGGGCAGAATAAGCGGCTTCTGCCTGGATCCGGTCTGATAGGACTGCAATCAGATAGTTCATACACCCTTTAACAAAACTAAACTGTGCATAACGAAGATCTTATTCGTTTCATGCTAATTCCATCGTAAACCAAACCCACCCGGTACTGTCGTTTGCCCTACCTTTATCTAACGATTTATAGGGCTCAAATACCCTAGAATTAATTGCGCGAAAATAGTTCCGATCGCACGAACTCGTGTCTTGAGCGTGCGGTTGCCGCCTGCGGGCTTAAACGATCCTATTGGTGAGGAATGGTTATAGTAGCAGGGCAAAGCTAAAAACTTTCAGGCAACCACAGGTACAGGAACAGCTTTGCCGTTAAAATGACCAACTGCAGCAGTGTTTCCTGGCGATTGCATCTTGAAATGAATCGTCTGCATTGGCAGAGCAATTTTCAGTTTCTCGCTGCTTTGGGATATTTTCTGTTCCTGACTTTTTCAGAATATTTACAGTTCACTCATTGCAACTTCACCTTCATCTACATTATGTCAAAGGTTCTTGTTTCCGATCCCATTGACCAGGTTGGAATTGACATCCTTTCCCAGGTCGCTCAAGTCGATGTAAAAACAGGTCTGTCTCCTGAAGAACTGGTTGGCATTATCCCTGAGTATGCGGGTTTAATGATCCGATCGGGGACTCGCGTTACGAAAGATGTCATTGAGGCGGGTACCCAGCTCAAAATCATTGGGCGTGCAGGGGTTGGTGTCGATAATGTGGATGTTCCTGAGGCTACCCGGAAGGGAATTGTGGTTGTTAATTCGCCTGAGGGAAATACGATTGCTGCAGCGGAGCATGCGATCGCAATGATGTTGTCGCTCTCGCGCCATATTCCAGCAGCCAACCAATCGGTGAAAGGGGGAAAATGGGAACGCAAGCGCTTCACCGGAGTAGAAGTTTATAAAAAAGTGCTTGGTGTGGTTGGGTTGGGCAAGATTGGTTCCCATGTTGCCACTGTGGGCAAGGCAATGGGAATGAAGTTGCTTGCTTACGATCCTTTTATTTCTAACGATCGTGCGGAGCAGTTGGGTTGTCGGTTGGTCGACTTGGATGTTCTCTTGCGGGAAGCGGATTATGTGACTTTGCACATGCCTAAAACCCCAGAAACAACTCACCTGATTAATACTGAAAAACTGGCATTGATGAAGCCAACAGCACGGCTAATTAATTGTGCGAGAGGGGGGATTGTTGATGAGGCAGCTTTGGACGAGGCGCTGAAGGCAGGTCAAATTGCGGGGGCGGCTCTGGATGTCTATGAGACTGAACCGTTGGAGGAGTCGCCGCTACGATCGCATGGGAAAGAAGTAGTGCTAACGCCCCATTTAGGAGCATCTACGGCCGAAGCCCAGGTTAACGTTGCCATTGATGTTGCCGAACAAATCAGAGATGTACTGTTAGGATTGCCAGCCCGTTCTGCAGTCAATATTCCGGGGCTCTATCCTGATATTCTCGAACAACTCAGACCCTACTTGCGGTTAGCAGAGACCCTGGGAAACCTGGTCGGTCAGCTTTCGGGAGGCCGAGTCGAATTTCTCAATGTTCAACTCCAGGGAGAACTGGCCAACAGCCAAAGCCAACCGGTTGTGGTTGCCGCTTTGAAAGGTCTGCTGTCCCAGGCTCTGCGCGAACGGGTTAATTATGTCAATGCCAGCATTGAAGCAAAGGAGCGGGGCATCCGCATTGTCGAAACGCGAGATGATTCAATTCGAGACTATATTGGTTCCCTCCACTTGAAAGCCAGAGGATCGCTGGGAGAACATTCCGTCACGGGAGCATTGCTAGGAGAAAACGAAATCCGGGTCACGAATGTGGATGAATTCCCCATTAACGTCCCACCCAGCCGTTATATGCTTTTCACCCTCCATCGCGATATGCCTGGCATTATTGGCAAAATCGGTTCGCTCCTGGGTAGTTTTAATGTCAATATTGCCAGTATGCAGGTAGGCCGTAAGATAGTACGAGGAGATGCAGTGATGATACTGAGCCTTGACGACCCCTTACCTGATGGAATCTTGACTGAAATCGCAAAGGTCGCAGGGATTCGAGATGCCTATACCGTAACGCTATAGAGATTCGTTGCCTGTAGCGTTGTTGTTAGGGCCGCCTGCACCTTGAATGCCTTGCCAATAGCATTACCCAGGAGGGGGCGACTTTGGCCAATAGCTGGTGGGAAATTCAAATTCTCTGCGATCCAACTCTGGAGGATTCAATCTTCTGGCGGCTAGAGAAGTTTGGCTGTCGAGGGACGTCTAGTCAGTACAAAGGGAATTCTTGTTTGGTTTGTGCCTATTTGCCCAGAGAGCAGGTGCAGTTGCTCGATCTGGCCGCCCTCTCCTTACTGTTGCGCCAGGATGCTCTGACCCTGGGGCTGCCAGTGCCAGCGATGCAATGGCATTTGATTGATGAGGAAGATTGGGCCAGTAGTTGGAAACAACACTGGCATCCTCATGAGGTTGGCGATCGCTTCTTGATTTATCCCGCCTGGTTGCCTATGCCAAAACCAGAAACTTCTTCCACCCAAGGACCAGAGCGATTGCTCTTGCGTTTAGATCCGGGTGCGGCTTTTGGGACGGGCAACCATCCGACTACTCAACTGTGCTTGGAAGCCCTGGAAATGCGGTTGGGACTAGAAGAAACGTCGGGTTTGGTGGTGGCAGATATTGGTTGCGGATCGGGAATTTTGTCGATTGGGGCGATTTTGCTCGGTGCGCATAAAGCCTATGCTCTAGACACTGATTCCTTAGCTGTGCAGGCTGCACGTAGCAATCGCAATCTGAACCAGATTAGCGATCGCGATCTGGTGGTGAATCAGGGCAGTATCGATCGTTTGCTCGGACTCACTAATGGCCCTGTTGATGGCTTGCTCTGCAACATCCTGGCTGAGGTCATCATTGAGATGATCCCGCAAATGAGCGCGATCGCAAAACCGACAACCTGGGGCATCCTCAGCGGTTTGCTCGTCGATCAAGCTAAGGCTGTTTCCGATGTCCTGGAAGAAAACGAGTGGATTGTTGCCACCCTCTGGCGGCGGCAAGATTGGTGTTGCCTCAACATCCGACGTTCATAAGAAGAATGTTTGAAAAGGTCTAAGATTCGGTAGCAAAACGCTCTCGATCCCCCTTGAACAAGTGGGATCTTGACCATAATTCCCCCCTTTTTCAAGCTATCCACACAACTTGGAAGATTAGCGCCCCCGAAGGGGGCGCTAATCCCCATTTCTTCGTGTTAGAACGGAAAAATGGGTTATTTTGAAAGCCTTGCGGAGCAAGGCTTTCAAAATAACCTTCCAAGTCGTGTATCCATTAAGCAAAAGTCCGTAGGACTTTTACCCGCTCAGACATCCACTCAATCTCCAACTTCCTCATTTTGGAACGAAAGCATGCGGACTTGGACGAGATCTACGTAAAGGATAGTTTTTCAAGGGGGGCTAGGGGGGATCCACTCTTTTTCAACCACCCTCTAAGACTAGTCCCCAGTTTCTGCCCAACATCAGACCCAAAATTTATGAGTCCGACCCAAGCAACCCGATTCCTGACTCTCTTGCACAAGAAACCAGGTTCCTGCTCAACATCAAAAAATTTATATAGCAACAGCCAAGCTCATCAGGACAGACAAAATTAAGCGTGCGCGAAGCGTGCGCTCAATTTTGTCCTGAGCAAATCGCAAGAAACTCATCCCGACTGATATTTGGAAATGCAACTCATGAAATGGGTGGAACGACTGCCCAAATGGGACGCTTGCCCAGTAAGGCTTTCTTTAATCCAAAATCGCCAATCTAAAAGCCAAAATGGTATCAGTTTCTCTCTGACATTAGGCAAAGTTCGCAGGTTACAACAGAAACCGGCTTTCTGCATCCTGCACACAGGTTAGATCAGACCCCGCAAGCGTTGAATAATTTGTTCCGCAGACAACACCCCTTCAATCCGATCCACAATCTGACCTTGCTTAAACAAGACCAATGTCGGCAGCGCATGAATTTGATATTGGCTGGCCAGCTGAGGATATCGCTCCGTATTTATTTTTACAACTTGAACAGAGTGCTTCATCTGAGCGCCCACCTGCTCTAAAATCGGCACCATCATCTGGCAAGGGCCACACCATTCGGCATAAAAATCAACCAACACAGGTCTATCCGAACCCGCCAGAAGCTCTTGAAAATTCTTGAATTGTTGTTTAACTGCCATCTTCTGTACAACCTACTAGATGTTCATGGTTCGTCGTTTGTGGTTTGTCGTTCATGGTTCGTCGTTTATGGTTGATGTCAACATTGCCATTGTCGGAATGAGAATTTATGAGTACCGGCCTCAGAATCAATGAAAACAGCCAACGATGCGCCATGAACCCTCAATCAAACAACCATTAACAATGGACAATGAACACTGAACCCTAAAAAATAGATCCCTTAATCCAGTATGATCGGGGGCGAATTGGTCTGCGGAGAATAAACCCCAAATTATCTTAAGATTTTGGCCTGGTGCAAAAAGCAGTTTGGGGAAAACAAAAACATTCCGCGCATTGTGTACTCCTAAGGAGAAAAATTTTTCATGGAAGCATTGCCAGAAAACTTGCAGCAGCTTCGAGATAAAATCGCGGTTGTGACTGGGGCATCCAGAGGAATTGGTCGAGCTGTAGCTATGGCCCTGGCAGCCGAAGGAGCAAAAGTTGCGATTAATTATGCTCGCTCCAACACTGCCGCAGAGCAAGTTGTCGCTGAGATTTCGGCTATGGGAGGAGACGCGATCGCGCTCCAGGCAGATGTTTCCCAGGCCGACCAGGTAGACAATCTGTTCAAAGCTGTGACTGATAAATGGAAACGCATTGATGTCCTAATCAACAACGCCGGTATCACCCGCGATACCCTGCTTCTGCGAATGAAACCAGAAGAGTGGCAAGCCGTCATCGACCTGAATTTGACTGGTGTTTTTCTCTGTACTCGAGCCGTCAGCAAACTGATGCTGAAACAACGCTCGGGCCGCATTATCAATATTGCCTCTGTGGCGGGTCTCATGGGGAATCCCGGTCAAGCAAATTACAGTGCTGCCAAAGCAGGCGTCATTGGCTTTACCAAGACAGTTGCCAAAGAACTCGCCAGTCGAAGCATTACCGTTAACGCCGTCGCTCCAGGATTTATTGCCACAGACATGACCTCCGAGCTGAAATCTGAAGAGATTTTGAACTATATTCCCCTGGGCCGTTATGGCCAACCCGAAGAGGTCGCAGGGTTGATCCGGTTTCTGGCTGCCGATCCTGCTGCTGCCTACATTACAGGGCAAGTCATGAATGTTGACGGCGGTATGGTTATGGCCTAACCTACCTGGCAAGCAGAAGGAAGGAAACAGAGGGAAATTTCAACACTCTGGTGCTTCAACAAAGGTGTTATTCAGGTTAGCTCCCTGCCAGCTGTGGTATTGCCTTCACAGCAACTGTATGGGTTCATTGCCATCCACCCTAAAGTTTTGAAGTCCTAAAGTTTTGAAGTCCTGAAGTTTTGAAGTTATCATAGTTTCCCTTACAACCATTCAAACCCCTTGAAATCTTCAGGAAATGCGACTCATGTTCAGGTATTCTTGAGAAATCTTGCAAGATAACGAGCAAAAGATAATTAGTGTGAAAATGATATTGCCTTGCTGCAAGTTTATTGCTTATAGTTAGGGCGACTTCTAAGCATTCAATCTGCTCTATTGCAAAATCACCCAGGTTGTCCCTCAAAAACAAACAACATGGAAAGTATGGAAACGAAACCAGGCGAGGCTAATGATACTAGCGTTAACTCCGCAGAAGCGAGCGCTGATGCTAGTAATTCCCAAACAAACATCAATGCAGAAGAGGCAGATGTTTTGACTAAACTACCAAAGGAAGGCGAAACCCAAGAGCAATGGCAGCAAATCCTGAGCCAGGCCTATGCCTTTATTTCGAAGCTGCCAGATCCTGTCGTTAAATTCTTCAACGACTACAAGCAGCTGATTATTATCATCGCTGCAGGTTTTGGAGCTTTCATCAGCGTCAAGGTCTTACTTGCCATGCTGGGTGCACTCAATGAAGTTCCGCTGGTTGCACCCACCTTTGAAGTCATTGGTATTTTTTATGCGGGATGGCTGATTTTTCGTTATGCTCCTACTGCTGAAAAACGCCAGGAATTTCAAAACGATTTCAATTCCTTAAAAGATCGAGTCCTGGGTAATAAGGATTCTGCTGATGTAGAGTAGATACTAAAACAATAGTCAGAGAGCAAATTTCTCATCATTATGGCAAAAGTTTTAGCTCAGCCCGCAAGATGAACATAGGCAGTCTTTCATTATATTCCTTGCAGTGGGACAATCGACCTGAAGAATGGCTAGCGAGAGATTTCTTTAGCGAGATAACACTTTAGATGCAACAAGACACAAGCCTGAACCTGGCGCTTATTTCACATCCATTGAAGACTGCCGAGCCTAAATACAGGTGCGTTCTAGTTTGGATATCAGTTGGCTCAGATTTAATTTCTCGTGTTGTGCAACATCCTAACTTGTTGGAAATTGTGAAATGTAGATTGCGACCAAGAGAACTTTCAGAAGCTGCCATATTGCAAATGATTTAGGGTTGCGATCTCTGATTCCCAAGAGTAGAAGTCAATCGAATTACGATAGAAGATAAGCAAATACAAATTGCACTAAAAAGAAAAGCTTTATCCATCGAGAATTTATCCCAGAGGGGTCGATCAGCACGAGCGGATGGGAAGGGTAAACATTCAGGAAGTTGGAGAATCAAAGCATTGTTTTCAGAGAAACCTTGCGAAACAAGCGATCTTTTGCGAACAAAGTTCAATTTGGTCGATTGGATTCCCAGAGTCTAGACCAGGCATATAGAATAAATCCAAAGTCATTATTTCTGGGTACTTTGGAGGTTACCCTGTCCGACTGAGTGCGAAGGGAGAATTTACTGCCGGGAAATTGGTTGCTATGTCTCAAACTTTGACCCAAAAACAACATTCAACGAAGAGCGACATCAAGTTTGACATTGAACTGCGCCAGGTCTCTAAGTCCTTTGGTAGCGATCTTGCAGTTCAAGATATCAATCTCAGTGTTCGTCGGGGAGAATTTTTCAGTATTTTGGGGCCATCAGGTTGTGGCAAAACGACTTTGCTTCGTCTATTGGCTGGATTTGAGACTCCCTCTGCTGGAGAAGTTTTCATTCAAGGCCAGTCTATGGCTCATGTTCCCCCTTACCGTCGCCCAGCAAATACAGTCTTTCAAAGTTATGCGCTGTTTAACCATCTGACAGTGTGGGACAATATTGCCTTTGGACTGCGAGTGAAACGGCAAAACAAGCGGGAGATTGGCGATCGCGTTGCCCAAGCCTTGAAACTGGTCAAAATGGAATCCTATGCCCGACGGGTTCCCAGCCAGCTATCAGGGGGACAACAACAACGGGTAGCCTTGGCCCGAGCGTTGGTAAATCGACCGGCAGTACTTTTGCTCGATGAACCCTTGGGTGCATTGGACTTGAAGCTGCGCAAAGAGATGCAAGTTGAGCTATCGACTTTGCACCAGAATTTAGGGGTCACCTTTGTGATGGTGACCCACGATCAGGGGGAAGCGATGAGCCTGTCCAATCGGATTGCAGTGATGCAGGCAGGCAAAATTGAACAGATTGGCTCTCCCAATGACATCTACGAGCGTCCTCAAACGCCATTTGTGGCGGATTTTATTGGGGATACCAACCTATTTCAAGGGCGGGCGGAAGCAGCGAATGGCGCGACCATCCAGATTGTCACTGGGAAGGGGCTGAAGCTCTGGGTGCAATCACCAAATGCGACTTCCGGCAAGCCGCTGAAGGGACTGATTGCGGTCAGTGTCAGGCCGGAGAAGGTTCGCCTCAATCTTTCGCCGACTGCTGAGTCAGGAACGAATTGTTTTGAGGGCCGGTTAAAGAATGTCATGTATCTGGGGACCCATGTGCATTATATTGTAGAGCTGACGTCAGGAGATACAGTCGCAGTCCGCAGTTCCAATACCGCGAAGAAATTGCCAGACCCCGATACTCCCATTTATGCATCCTGGGCAGCAACAGATAGTCTTGCTTTTGCCCTGTAAATTTTCTCTCGATAATTGGTTAACCGCGAGCGAGTCAGTGCCTCTAAATCATTCCCAACCCTACAGCACTTCATTGCAAAACGATGTTTCTGCGAAACGGGAACGCAGAGGCATGCTGGGCAGACGCCAGTTTTTGCAAACGATTGGAGCTGCTCTTTCAGGTCTTGCCCTTTCCAGTTGCGGTTGGACATTGGGGAAAGTGAAAACGGCACCGAGGCTCTCGCCCAACAAAATTTTTATTTACACCTGGGCATACTACACAGACGACGATTTACTGGATTCGTTTGCTGAGGAAACAGGGTTGGAGGTGGTTGTAAAGGTCTTTGATTCCAACGAAGCAATGCTGACTGCGCTTGAGGCAGGGCAAGGGGCGAGCTACAGCATTATTTACCCATCAGATTATGTTGTTCAGCGGATGATTGAACTCGACTTGCTGGCTGAGTTAGATCATCAGCGCATTCCAGGGTTGAACGATCTTTTCCCCGAATTTGAAGATCCCCAATACGATCCAGGCAACAGCCACAGCGTCCCTTTTAGTTGGGGAACTACAGGTCTGGTCTACAACACCAAAGTTTTATCACCCCCACCAGAGGATTGGGATTATTTGTGGACCCATCAGCAGAAGTTGGCAAAGAAGATGACTCTGCTGGATGATAGCCGGGAGGTGATCGGGGCAGTGTTGCGGATGTTGGGCTATTCCTATAACTCCACCAATCCAGCGGAAATTAAAGCGGCCTACGAAAAATTGGAAGCCTTGAAGCCTTCCTTGGCGGCTTTCACGACTGATGCCTGGCGGGATCAGATTTTGGCGGGCGATCTGCTGGTGGCGATGTGTTATTCTTCCGATGCGGTGGAAGTGATTAACGAGAATCCCGATTTGCAATATATTGTGCCCTTGAGCGGTTCTTCCTTGTGGGCCGATACTCTGGTGATTCCTAAAGCAGCCCCTAACCCGGATGCAGGCTATGCCTGGATCAATTTTATGTTGCAATCGAATGTGGCCTCGCAGGTGTCTGAGCGTCTCAGCTTTGCCACGCCGGTGCGCTCTGCGTTCTTTGAACTGCCGGCTGAGATCCGTGAGGATCCGGCGTTGTTTCCCAGCCAGGAGGTGCGATCGCGCTGCGAAGGGATCCAAGCCCTGGATGAAGCAACCGAGGAGCTATTTGAATCCTATTGGGAGCAGCTTGCAAGTACCTGATCAGAAAATTAACAATTAACAATTAACACCCCTTGCCTGGATCGCCAATGTCTTCTGCTTCTACCCCAAAGCCATCCTCCAAACAGGACGCTCCGCCCCCGGTGTCCGATCGACCGGGACTGTTTGCAAGATTGGCGAAATTGGCTGAACCAGTTGCTCTATTAGGCCCTGCGGGGTTATGGCTCTTTTTTCTCCTGGTGTTGCCGACCCTGGTCATTTTTGAACTGAGCCTGGTTCCTGGGATCAAGCCTGGCGATGTGGTCAATCCTTCAGGATTCGAGAACTATGTTGCGCTGTTTCAGCCTACCGTGCTTCGAGCAATCGGACGTTCTCTATTTTTTGCGGTTGGGACAACAATAATCTGTTTGCTGCTAGGATTTCCGGTAGCCTATTGGATTGCGCTTTCCGCTCGCAGGCAATGGCGCAATTTGTTGCTGTTGGGGTTTATTTTGCCCCTGTGGACATCGTCTCTGTTGCGTTCTTACGCCTGGGTGACCATTTTGCGACCGACGGGCTTTCTCAATACGGTGTTGACCAGTCTTGGCATTCCTCCGATTGAGATTCTCTATCAAGCCCCTGCAGTGCTGGTGGGGATGAGTTATAGCTATTTGCCCTATATGGTGCTGATTCTTTATGCTTCTCTGGAGAAATTGGACAAACGGTTATTAGAGGCATCTGCTGATTTGGGGGCCAATCCTTTAGAAACATTCTGGAAGGTGACGGTGCCCCAAACAATTCCGGGGATTGCGGCAGGATGCTTGCTAGTGGGAATTACAGCAATGGGCGACTTTATCGATCCAGAGTTGTTAGGGGGGACAGGAAACGGGACGATTGCTCGCTTAATTTTTAAGAAGTTTGTCGGAAAAGCACCCGATTGGGGGGCAGGGTCTTCGCTGAGTGTGGTGCTTATTCTGGTTGTGAGTATTGCGATCGCGCTCTTGATCAGTTTTGGCGAAGCGAAACCAAAGCAATAGTTGATTGTTAATGGTTCATTGTTGATGGTTCATGGTTCATTGTTTTAATTGAGGACAGACTCTGTGCAAGGATCTAGCGCTCCAACAAAATTTGCTTTCTCCTGGCAAAAGCTGGGAGGGTGGTTGTTGGTGTTGTTTTCCTTGCTGATGTTCTTTTTTATGTATTTGCCCATTCTGGTGTTGGGTCTTTATAGCTTCAATCAGTCCCGCTATAGCGCCAAATGGGAAGGTTTTACTCTGGATTGGTACGTCCAGCTGTTTGCTCAAAATCGCATCCTTGAAGCCTTGCAGCATAGTCTGACCGTGGCGATTTGTGCGGTGGCGATCTCAGCCATCTTTGGCACGCTCATGGCAGTGGGACTGGCTCGCTACCAATTTCCGGGTAAGGCACTCTATCGCGGTGTCTCCTATTTGCCATTGATTATCCCGGATATTGCGATCGCAGTTGCCACCCTGGTTTTCTTAGCCGCCTTCGCCATTCCCCTGAGTCTGTGGAGCATCGTTGCAGCTCACATTGTTTTTTGTCTGGCCTACATTGCTATCGTCGTCTCCGCCCGTCTTTCAGGACTCGATCCGAGTCTGGAGGAAGCCGCCCTCGATTTGGGGGCAACGCCAGCAGAAGCTTTTATCAAAGTCCTGCTGCCCCAACTGGCACCGGGCATCATTGCCGGTTGTCTCCTGTCATTCGTACTCAGCATGGACGACTTCCTCATTGCCACCTTCACTGCTGGCCCAGGTTCAGACACCTTGCCAATGGAAATCTTTAGCCGCATCCGCATTGGAGTCAAACCCGATATTAACGCCTTGAGCGTATTGCTGATTCTGGCGTCTGGTGTCATTGCATGCATTGCCGAATACATTCGTTTCAAAGGCGAGCAGACGCAAGAACCATAGCTGTTGCAAGCAGAATAGGTATCATTCTCGCTATACTGTGCCTCTTAATCCGACGGCTCCCCAAACTGTTTTCGGTACTGAGCCAGCAGTTTCTCCATCTCAGCACGCTGTTGCTGAGCCAGCTCCCGTTGCTGCCGTTCCTGCTGGGCTTGTTGCTGAGCCAGCTCCCGTTGCTGCCGTTCCTGCTGGGCTTGTTGCTGAGCCAGCTCCCGTTGCTGCCGTTCCTGCTGGGCTTGTTGCTGGGCCAGTTTGCGATTTTCCTTTTCCTGCTGGGCAATTTCTTCAGGCCAGAGCAGCAACTCCCCGTCAGCGTTCCACCAGCGCAGCCACCAGCCGCTACGCAGATCGCGACTGCCCTGCCAAAAGCCGAGGAACAGCTCTAAACCAGGGATCCAGTAGCGTCCAGCTCGATTCGGTTTCTGCTGGCGGTAAACGCCTGAGTCCAGCCGATAGACCTCCAGTTTCTGACTCGCGGGTTCGCAAATCACATAGGTAGGGACACAGATAATCTGCTCGTAGAAAAACCATTTGCCAATCTTTTTGCCAGATGCCCTGGAATATTCGTCGCCATCGGTGTTGGAGATGAACTCCATTACCACAGTGGGAACAGGCCCCTGGGTATGAGGGGTATAGCTGCGGCGCGGTTTAGGAGAGTCCCAGGGCTTGACTGGTTGAACGTACATCCAGTCAGGTGCCTTGCAAATCGTGCGACCCTTCACCCCGGCACAGAGGGCAAAGTTGGTCACCATCAGGGCATTTTGCAGCAGATGCGGTAAACCGTTCAGGGACTGCATCAGGGCACCCGCCAGGGGATATTGTTCGTCGTTATCCACAGGATCGTCGGGTAATCTAAAGTCGTCTGGCAACAACGGCCAGGAGAGATTGAGGGGCTGAATGGGTTTTGGAGTAACAGCAGTCATAAGTTGCTGGAGACGCTGAGAACGGCATTACGGTTGGAAATTATAGATAGGCTATAAAACTGTCTGACAAATTCACAATAGTGTTGACTAATTAAACAACACTCTAATATAAATCAGGGAATGAAGATCCGGCGAGTTCCCAAATAATTATCAATATAAAGCACAATCTCAACCAGACATTCAGCACAATGGTCTCGATATTCAGGATCGTTGATTATTCAATTGGCATTGCTAATGGTTACGACTGGGAATGAAGTAGGAGTATTTTCTTCACGCCTCACTTTCTCTAATGCATCCTCTCCTTTCATACTGCGATTGGCGGTGAGCAGAAGCATTTGCTTGTTCTGAGCCAATCTCCAGACAACCCGATCGTTGCTGTCGGGGGGCAAACCGATTTCTGCAAATGTCACAAAACGAATTGGGACTGAGTCGAGCCAACCCTGGCGACCCAGACTGCCATACAACATCAGTGCCTGTCCATTAGACTTATCCGGAAATTGGAGTGGAAGCCCCCTCCAGGGGGCTTCCACTCCAGTTTTCGGACAGGTCCATTGAGATTATAGTCAATCAAGAAAATCATTGCCTGGACTGGCGTTTTGCCTTCGCTGCCTGCAGTTTTTCCCAAACTGCTTCTTGCCCCGGAGGGGGGGAGTCTGGCAATTTTCTCACGCAGCGGGCGGTTGCGTTCTTCGTAATACAGTCGGAGCGCTTCTGCCTCTTCGAGAACGCGCTGATACTCTGCTTCGACGTCTACGCGGTTGGTTTCAATGTAGGATAATGCAGCATCAATCTGGGCTTCAGTCAAGTTGAACAGAGCCTGGATGAATTTGGCTGGATACTGTTCGGTGACGTAGTCCATTACGTCGTAGAGGGTAATACGGGTGCCTGCAATAGTCAGTCCGCGTTCTGTGCAGGCGATCGTGGCGCTGTTGGGAGATGCTAGAGCCATATCGTTCGCCATGCTGACTTCCGGGAATTTTTTTATTATAACTGAAAAGTTTGTCAAGCAACTGCGATCGCGCAGAGTCGTATCCAGATCGGACCTATCTGCAATGCTCGCGAGTAAATCGCGGTTTATTCATAATTCTCCAACTACCAGAGTCGGCTAAACTATTCGCGATCGCACTAGCTTTCAGTCTAGTCAAGAAGAAAGGGTTCAATTTAGAGCTTTGCTTGCACGAGGCATTTTAAATGTCTTTCTAGTTTTCCGGATTGGGATCGTTGTCGCCTGAATACCTATATTTGCAGGATGCATAAGCTGACATCTGGGGGCATTTTTAATGAGAAGAGTCTGCATACTAAGGATAGATTAGCACCCACGAATGTGGCTTGGTCAATCGGCCGATCTGAGTGTTCCTGCTGAAGAAATAGCACTGACATAAGCATCCGATCGTGGCTGAAAGACTTGAAATTCCGTCGACAAATTGGCAGGACATGCTCTGATATCAACAACATTCTTCCTGACCAGAGACATCCAAGTGCCTTCTTCATGAAAGAAACACCGAATTTTTTCCAGCAGAGAACGAGACAGTTTCATATAAGTGAGGTTATGATTTAAACAGGTACTTCCAAATCAATTTAGAAAAATCCTTCAAAGTCTTATGAAAGCAGGCAATTGAACCTTGAACGATGTCTGAAAAATCTTGGAGTGGGTAGTAGGTATACTGAATTTTTTCAAACTTCTAGACAATGGTGACTTTGACGTTTGACTGTAATTTTCTGTCTCCCATGAGAATCAGAGAAATTATGCAAAATTAAGTCCTTTACAGACAGATACTGTTCAAACATCCTGACCCAATTAACAGGTTTGTCAAGTCTGCATAAAGATCTAGATTCTTGTGTCAAGACTTTGTGAAATAACGATATAAAGATCGTAAAGATTCAAATGTGGGGGCATAATGGAATCTCTGCAACTAGACTGGTCAGATGGAGTACTCGCAATTAGCCTGCATTACTTTGATGTTGGAAGTGGCGTAAAGACAGCGCTAGGTCAGCCTTGTTACATGAATATATGTTGCGGTACTGCTCTGGTGACTTGACCGTTTCTGATCTCTGATGTAATACCCCTAGCAACTCTATGCATCTCAGTCATGCACAGCCTTTTGTTTTGTCCAGGTTGCAGGCTCAATTTCCCAACCAGCCTCTTATCCGCCCCATGGACGCATCGATCCTTGTTGTTGGAGACAATGACTTTGTAGCTACGTTTGTGGAGCGATCGGGCAACAGCACAGCTTGGGTGTTAACCGTCGTTCCAACCCCTGTAGAAGCTCTGTCTCTCATTCAAACTCAACATCCTGATATTGTTGTTATCCAGGCCAGTCAATCGGGCAGTTTGGATCTCTGCAATCAAGTGAAAGCGCAAACAAAGTTGTCCTGGATATTTTGTATTGTGCTTGACGATCGGCTGCACCCAGAAGGTGCAGGAGATACGGCAGATCGGTTATGGGCCCTGGATGTGGAATCGCGAGCCCTGGAACGAGGGGCAGATGCTTATTTGTGGATGACGCGAGACGGGACAGCGGCCAGCAAGGCGTTGCGATATTCTCAGGAATGTTTGTTACGGGCGAAAATTCAAGCTGGGATAAGAATGGTCAAGACCTATCGCGAGCTAATGAGCACCAATGACTTGCTCTCTGCGATCGCGCTGGCAGATCCGCTGACAGAACTGAGCAATCGCCGCGCCCTGGAATGGGAACTACCGCGCAAGATCCACACTGCCCGTGTGCGTTCAATCCCGCTCAGCTTATTGATATTGGACATCGACCATTTTAAGGCAATTAACGACACTCATGGTCATCTTATTGGCGATCGGGCGCTGCAGCTAGTTGCTTCCCGTATGAATCACAATCTGCGCGTGCAGGATACTCCATTCCGCTATGGTGGTGAGGAATTCGTCTTAATTCTCAGCAATACAGATTGTCGCGAAGCTGCTAACATTGCTCGCCGTCTGCGCCGCATCATCAGCGATCAACCCTTTGCCGTTGATGATAAATTGGTGCTAACCATCACGGTTAGTATGGGAGTCACTGCACTTGACTCCGGCGACGACGCGAATGGAACCAGCTTATTGCATCGTGCCGATCTAAATCTTTTGCACGCAAAAGCTGAAGGGCGCAATACTGTCGTCAGTTGTACCGATTGGTTGGGAGAGGACGATTCAGACACAGAAACTATATAGGATAAGGAACATGGTCAAGGAAGGAAACCAATGTTCAGGAGAAGGTGATTGAAGAGGTTGAAGCAGCTTAGACGGCTTGCGATCGCATATGTCATAGTTTGTGGATTACTGTGGCTAGGGCAGGAACGCCTATTGTTCTGGCCGTCTGCAACGATTAAGAGAACCCCTGAAGCGCACGATCTTGCCTATGAAGATGTCTGGTTACCCGTCCCCTCAGCCGATGGAACCAGCGAGCGTTTGCACGGTTGGTGGATTCCAGCAACCCACCCGGATGCTCCGGTTTTGCTCTATCTGCACCACAATGCGGTCAATGTCAGCGCAAACCTGAGCCAGGCCGAAGATTTTCAGGAGTTGGGCTGTACAGTACTATTGATTGACTATCGGGGATTTGGCCATAGTGAAGGGAAATTTCCGACAGAAAGCCGGGTCTATCAAGATGCGGAAGCAACCTGGGATTACTTGATCCAAAAGCGCGGTATAGCGGCTAATCGTATTGTTATTTATGGTCACTCCCTCGGCTCAGCAATTGCCCTGAATCTGGCGGCGAACCATCCAGAGGCTGCAGCTGCGATCGTACAGAATCCGTTTACCAGCATGCGGGATATGAGCAAACGGTTTGGGATTTTCTGGCTCTTCCCTGTCGATTTGCTCCTACGGCAAAAGTTTAACTCCATTGGCAAAGTTCGCCAGTTGCAGATGCCAATTCTATTCATCCACGGCATGCGCGATCCACAGATTCCCTATACGATGAGTCAGACATTATTTGCAGTCGCACCCGAGCCAAAGCAATTGCTGTTGATTCCAGACCAGGGGCACGACAACAACATGCAAGATCGTGATTTGGCCGTTGTCGGTCGTTTTCTGCAGACTGTTCTAGGCAATTCAGCCTCTGACCCTGGCACCTGGAAGCCGTAACAATACGACCTCCCAAAAGTCCCAAACCCAAATATAGACACGGCTTGGAAAGTGATTTTGAAAGCCTTGCTCCGCAAGGCTTTCAAAATCACCCATTTTCCCGTTCTGGTATGAAGAAATGGGGGTTAGCGCCCCAGAAGGGGGCGCTAAACTTCCAAGTCGTGTATAGAAGTCTTTCCCTTTGAGTTTTCTGCCTCTTACCCTTTATTTTGTTCTCTGTTCCCCGTTCCCTATTCCCTTTAAACCTCTACAACAACAGGAGCATGATCGCTAGGTTTGGTGAGTTTTCGAGGAGCGACATCAATGCAACAGTCGACAGCACGCTCGTACAATGCGGGGGTAAGATAGTGGTGGTCGATGCGCCAGCCATGGTTGCGGGGGAAGGAGCCAGCGCGATAGTCCCACCAGCTAAAATGGCCGCCTTCATCCGTGAATTTGCGAAAGACATCGGCAAAGCCCAGTTCGAGGATGTCGCGTAGGGCTTGCCGTTCGGCGTCAGAGGACATGATGTGAGTTTCTCTACCTTTGGCCTTGTAGATATCGATATCTTCCAGGGCAATGTTAAAGTCACCGCAAACCAGGATCTTTGGGGGTGCCTTCTCTACATCTTTGAATTCGTCTGCATCTAAGAGCATCTGTAAATATTGGCGCAGCACTAATAGCCAGCGGAGCTTGTATTGATATTTGTCGCTGCCAATGGAAGAGCCATTGGGAACGTAAAGATTGACGATGCGAATGCCACCTATAATCCCAGTGATGACGCGCTTTTGGTCGTCCAGGTCGTCTGCGATCGCATCCCCCACAACTGGCGCAAAGCCACGACTGACTGACTGCAGCGGCTGACGACTAACAATAGCAACGCCGTTATAGGCTTTCTGGCCAGAGATGACGAGGTGGTAGTTTAAATCTTCGAAGCGCGATCGCGGAAAATCCGCATCCACCACCTTCGTTTCCTGCAAACAGAGAACATCCACCCCACTACTCTGCAACCAATCTGAAACCTGATCCAGGCGGGTCCGAATAGAATTAACATTCCAGGTAGCAATTTTCATAAGCGATGAATGAAAGTTTAACAAACAGGTGCAAACAGCATTTTGTCAGGTAGTCCCTCAAAGGCAAAGATTCCCGAGCGCAAAAGTTTCCCCACACGCTCGAAAATCCTTACTGGTTTCCCCCTACCTTTTGTAATGAAGAACAGGGAACAGGAAACGGGGAACAAAGATTAGCCATGAACAAGAAATAACAAACAGCAATTAGCCGCTAGCCTACTACGATGTTCCTCTACAATTTATCCTACAATCATGCAACATCACTACACACATTTACAAAGTATGGTCACCACTCACGCCCCCTTCAACCAATAGCAGGTGCCTTCTGAACCATCAGACCAGGCAACATTCAGGACAGTAGGAGCAACAGCTCGCAAGTAAAACAATGCTTTATAGTATAAAAAATGACTTATACAATCAGCACCTCTAGGGAGTGCCAACCCATACTCCTTCGTGCCAAAATAACCTCCCAAGTCGTGAAAAAAACAGTAATTATCCAGAGATAAGGATTTTTGAGCGCGTGGGTGAAACCCACGCGCTCAAAAATCCCTACTTGTTTAGGGACTTGCAGCTTAATAACATACTGATTTATTGGGCTACTTTTTCAAGACATCGATTCTATCGCTGGTATTTTATTTCTACGCAAGTCTCTAAACCTATTTGAATCAGTAGAGCATTGTATATATACGCAATCGCAATCTTTGAACAAGGGCAATGGCAATATGAGATCCCCGAATTGCAGGTAAAATAGCTCAAAGCCCTGCCACTGAACTGCCCCCAGCCAACTCACCATAGGCCATACACCGAGGAATGAGATAGGCCGCAACCGTTAATCCAGCAACCCCATCGCCCCTTAACCAGGAGGACTGACACGACAGCAATCGTTTCAAGCCCAATGGTATTGGTAGAACACTCACAACTCACCTCGAATCAGAGAATTCGACAAACAGATTTCTGAGCAAGATACATCAGTTACAAGTTAGATATTATATGCTTGGCGCATACAAATAAAGTTTTACGGAGACTTTGCCTATGATTCGCTACGCCACGCCCGATGATATTGTGGCTCTGATTGCTTTGGCTGAAGCGACAGGACTATTCCAGGTGCAGGAAGTTGAAGAACTTGGCAGTATGATGAGCGAGCATCTCAATACTAGCAAAGGCAATAATTTTTGGGTCGTAAACGACGAAGACACAATACTGGGAGCTGCTTACTATGCACCGGAACCCTTTTCTGAAGGAGTCTGGAACCTCTATTTCATTAGTGTTCATCCCGCCCATCAGGGTAAAGGACACGGTAGTGCTCTATTGAGTTATGTTGAACAAGCTTTGGAAAAACGTGGAGAAAGATTGTTATTAGTAGAAACTTCAGGAGCTGCTAGTTTTGAGCTAACTCGGGCATTTTATCGAAAGAACGGTTACGAGGAGGAAGCACGAATACGAGACTTTTATCAGCCAGGTGACGACAAAGTTATTTTTCGCAAGGCACTAAAAATACTAGAGCATTAATTCCTGAATTAAGGATACAGTCGTCAGGCAAACCTTTGTCTAGCCTTTCAAAGAATCAAGTCCCAAACCCCTTTATTCTCTGCTCTACCGTCTGCCCGTTACCATCTGCCTTTTGCCTCCTCCCCTGCTTAATCGCTCGAAAATAGATCTCTGGATCTTCAGCAACCCACCCTAGAGAAGAATTGTAGCGAACCTCGAAGTGCAAATGGGGTTGGTCAGTATCGGGTTGTCCTGTTGTACCAGCAGTGCCTAAAACGTCGCCCTGTTTTATGGGTTGCCCTGGAGTCACAACAGCGCTAGTAAGATGGGCATAACGGGTTTGTCTACCTTGGGAATGATTAACAACAACGAAGATACCGTACTGCTCTTTCTCGCCAACAAATGCGACAGTCCCATTACCTGCGGCCAGCACATCAGTTCCAGGAGCTGCGAGTAGATCGATGCCACTATGAAAACGAACTTGTTTGGTATCTGGCTGAATATGCCAACCGTGGTTCAAGGCAATAACAGCTTCTGCTGGCAAGGGATAGCCCGTAATGCCAGTTGCAATCGGCAGCGTCGGGCGAGTTGGAGCCCAATTAACGCCAGGCACGAATACGACGTCAGGGTTTTGCTGACAGCCGTTGACCTCAAACAGCACATCAGCCCGAACCCCAAAGGCAGCAGCAACTTCTCGCCAACTGCTTTCAGGCGGCACAACAGCACGAATACCATTGAAGGGGGGAATGAGAATTTCGCTGTTGGGGATGATGCTATCGCTTCTGAGACTGGGATTGAGGCCCTGAAGCGTTGCAGGGAGGAGATTATATTGGCGGGCGATACTCTCCACAGTCTCTCCAGGGACAATACGATGGCGAACGAGACGGGACAGGACAGGTGCAGGACAAGGAGAAGAAGAGATAGAAGACGATGTCGTACTCGCTGACGCTAAACGGGAAATAGATTGAAGCCTATCGTCGAGAAACTGTGCGGATATATTCATCCCTGGCTGCATAAAGCCTGCGGTGTCTAAGGAAGGTAAAGCTGGTCTGAAAAACATAGCTTCTCCTTGGGACAATCGCAACTGAACTCGATCTACCCATTCAGGAGTGCGAAACATTGCTACTCGCCCGGTACGATGGATTTCACTGGAGCTGGCTCTGGGGCTGAGAGTACCTTGACTCGCAATTAGCGATAAAATACTTCCAAACAATACTGCTGGTTGGCACCTGGGGAATCTAGTCATGGCTAACACAGAATGTTTCATCTTTTTTGGGATCTAATACGAAGCTAGCAAAAAAATACCAGGTCAACCCTGGTTATTTTGAGATTCGCCAGAAACCTCCCAATGACAAAATGGTCAGGGTTTATGATTCCAATTCGCTCCTACTCGCTGGAGTTTTAGAATGAAACTGGGAGATAATAGCGAATAAGACAACATTAAATCCCTGGTTTGCTAAGCACTTGAAATTTTCACTTTCCCTGGAACAATGTTTGATGCAAGAGGAAATAATGTCAGACAAGATCTCTATTTTGGAAGAGACTGTAGAGCAAATCGCGGCTCTGCTTGATTTGCCCATCGCACCTGCTTATAAATCCGGCACGATCGAAAACTTTGCCCGGATTGCAGAAATTGCTCAGTTGGTGATGGAATTTCCTTTACCGGCTGAAGTTGAGGCTGCGCCGATTTTCCACCCTGACTGCGATAAAACGCTTTGTGCCCGAGAACGCTGACGCTCACAATCCTCGATCGACTGAGAACTCCTGAATGATGAACCTGACCCAAGCCCATGTCGCGATTGCCATCCTTCACACTAAAGACCGTTTCCTCATGCAGCTGCGAGACAACATTCCCAACATTGCCTACCCCGGCTTCTGGGCCTTTTTCGGCGGGCATATCGAAGCAGGCGAAACTCCAGAAGAGGCCCTGAAACGAGAGCTGCTAGAAGAGATCGGCTACGCGGTACCCCCCCCAACATTTTTTGATTACTATCCAGAGCCACATGTACTTCGTCACGTTTTCCATGCTCCCCTCATCGTGGAACCCGAAAAACTTGTGTTGGGCGAAGGCTGGGACTATGGCTTGCTCACGCCAGAGAACATTCGTCAGGGAGAACACTATTCAGAACGGGCAGGACAGGTACGACCGCTCGCCAGTCCCCACCGACAGATTTTGTTGGATTTCATCAAATTCAGGACACTTGAGCACCAATCGTTCACCAATCAACAATACTCATCTGGCCAATGTGGATATAATCAAAAATACGGTTAATTTGACGGCGTTCCTCATCTGTTAGATCGGGATCGGCCAGAATAGTTGTAACAAGCTGGAGGTACTCCTTGCGCGTGATCCGGCGAGACCGAAGCACTCGCTCTACCATTTGCTGAATCGCGACCAGCATTTGACGATCGTTTTTTTTCATGGATATACCTCTAGCAGAGTTGTCAGCGCCTGGGCAAAAATAAGCGAAACTCTCCACTTATTTTTGCACACTGACTTACAAGTCAGGAAAATTCCAGGCAAAGTGGATATTGGATGTTTCGACTTTCCCACTCTTCCAGGTCTCAACTCCATCAAAAAGTTTGGGTAATCTCAAAAATCCTGACTTGTTTACCTCTACCAGGGTTTGAACTGTAAAGAACAGTAAGCGTTGTTCTATCATTGTCAGCAAGTTAGTTAAAATAGAGTCAAAGGAAAAAAAGGAGGTCCAACTTAGCGGTCAAGATTTAAACTTCAATGACTGCTTTTGTCTTCAGCAAATGCTCTATTTTTGGAGGGATAGCCATGAAACTCTTAAAATGGTTGCAACAACCGGTCCAGTATCTCGTCAAAGGGGTGGCAAAAATTTTTACCCCAACAGACGATGATTATCCAGCAATAGGCATTCAGCCCTTTGAAGACGAACCTTATGAAGAGCGTTAGGCGTATTGCTCGTAATTTGTCGTTGCAGTAAAGTATTCGGATGCTGAGGAAGCAGACAAGAGGAGTGCGATCTTGTCTGCTTTTGGTATTTGGGAAGACAAGTTGCGCAGGCATTAAAAAATAACCCATGCAGCTCCCGATTAGATCGCTCAACCCCTTGGATTCCTCTGCATTAAATACCCTGACTTGCTTTGCAGTAACCTTATTTATGTTGAGTCTTGTTGGGGGAACTTATGCGCTTCCGCGCCCTAAGCATAGTGATTTTGGTATGGGGTTGTAGGGTCACAGATAGCTTTGGGTGATGCTCCAATATTCATAATGGGGAGTCCTCCAGATGTAAGGATTTTTGAGCGCGAGGGTGGAACCCTCGCGCTCAAAAATCTTTACTTGTTTACCACTACCCATAATGGGTGCTGAGGGTTATGGGGATCAGGCGTTATAAACAGCTCTATTTCCAACGAAGATTGATGCTCTTTTTGATGCGATAGAGCAGGGCTGTTGGGCACGAACTGGCACGATGGGCAGGTTTGTTCTTCGATCGTCTAGGATGGATGGGTTGAGCGAAGATGGATGCGAAGAATTACTTATGAAGGGATGGTCAAGGTTCGTTGCGGCAGTGGTGGCGGTAGCGGGGATGGTGGGGATGGTGGGAATGGCGGTGGCGCAGTCTCAATCCTTGCAGCGAGCGGAGAGAGGTGAATCGTATCCGCCTCGAGGGGAGGTGTTGTTTGAGCGGGCGCTGGTGCTGACGGGGGAGAAGGACTTTTCGGGTGCGATCGCAATTCTAGAACGAGCCAGCCAGAGCTTTTCCCGCCGGGGAGATGCAGCCGCAGCCTACAAAAGTCAGGCTCTGGGCATCTATCTCCAGGCTATGGAAGAACATCGTCAGGCCATGCCTGGCACCCGTCATCTTCCTTTGTGGTATCAATCAGCAATCTGTTTGGGCGAGCCAACTTGCCAGTACGCCATGACTCACATTGCCCCAGAACTGCCTGCTGGGAACTTTGGCGGCATTCTGATTTTAGAGCAGGAAATCGACCGGGTACAGTATCCCAGTGGGTCTTCGAGCCCTATTAACGCTGTTTTGCATGTGCAAGTTGTGCCCCCTGCTGGCGAAGACGAGTTTTTCAGCAGCTTGTGCCAACGACGGGGAGAGCAAACTCCTGGCCTGATTGGTCTGGCGCAATACGAGGGCTATGAAGATGCGGATCTATATACAGAGATCCGCCTGGCCTGGCAGCCCAATCTGGCAACGGAGCGCATTGAGTCTATCCCCGTTGCTGAAGTTGACTGCATCAATCCCTGTCCTGGCGGCTGTTAAGCAAGGCACGTTCAACGACATCAACCACATTGTGCCAGGAAAGATCTTCCGTCTGCAGCAGCGATCGCAATCCCTGCAGAGCCAGTTTGGCAACATCAGAGATTTCAGGGGCGGAGGGTTTCAGGGGAGTGGACGGTTGTTGGTGATTATAGTAAGTGGCAGCTAAACCCTGACGAACGGCCTCGACTACCTGGGCACCGAGTTCGTTTTTACCGCGCAGTTTTTGCCATTGCAACCCCTTTTCAGTTGTTGCGTATAATGCTGGCAGACAGTTCAGTGCGTAGGCAGTTGCTTCTATTTTGTTAACATCCGCGATCAGCTGCGGGGGAATTTGCTCCAGCTGTCGCTCTACTTCCTCTGCAACCAGGAATTCCATTGCATTGCAGTAGATTTGGGCTTTCTCAAATTGCATAAGCAGCCAGTTCTGAGGATTCAGTAATGTTATGGATTGAATCAAGAAAATCAACGGTTAAAAGTACAAAAATGGCAAAGCGCAAGGGTATGACTACCTGGTTTACTTTACGGTTGATTGGCCCAAAATCAGGAAATTCGCAGGCAAAATGGTACGATTGGAACGCTACCCCCACAACCGTCGGCGAGGCGGGCCGCTAAGACGCTGATGGGTATCTCTCAACAGAGCCGGGATATCGAGTTGTTCTGGGCAACGGGGCAGGCATTCACCGCAATCTGTGCAGCGATCGGCTTTGTGCCCCGGAAACCAGTGGCCAGCGTTTTCGAACATGGCGTAGCGATACTGGCCAAAGGCTTTCATGTCGTAAGCGACTGTCAGGTTTCGCAATCTCAACACTTCAGGAATGTGAATCGCTTCTGGACAGGGTAAACAGGCATAGCATTGGCTGCAGCGTTCAGTTCCCAGGCTCTCGATCTGGCGCTCCTGGAGCTGTTGCAAGGTTACTTGCTCTGAGGCGGTCAGGGGGTCCGTCCGATCGGCGGCCAATAGGGGTTCGGTTAGCTCAGCTGGGTTGGCTGCGCCTAAGCTCAGGGTGGTAATGCGGGGATCGCTGAGCAAAAATCGATAGTTTAATTCTAGGGGGGTAAAGGGGGCGCAGAGGGTTTTTAGGGTTGGAGAGGGGGTATAAAGTTGCCCCCCTTTGTCGGCGGGGGAAATGATGAAAATACCCATGTCTTGTTGATGGGCGAGTTCCAGGGCTGGGGCGTTGCGTTGCCAGAAGAGGTAGTAGTGCAGGTTAATAAATTCAAACTGGTGGGTTGCGATCGCACCCAGGATCGCCGCCAACGATCCATGGGTTGAGAAGCCAACATGCTTCACCAGCCCTCGTTCCACAGCTGCTTGTACAGCCTGCAAGCATCCGCCTGGAGCCTCGACCCAGGCCAGATGTTCCTCGGTATTCAGACCATGGATAGCTAAACAATCAATCGAGTCAACCTGCAATCTTGTCAGCGATCGTTCGATACCGCGTTGCATTGTCCTGGCATCTGGGGTAGGCGGAAGCTTGGTGGTGATATGCAGCTTCGCTGCCCCTAATGGAACATTCCCCTGGTCGGCCATGCTGCAGCGTTCGCCCGACCTGCCCAACCGCTTCAGCGCTGCTCCTAAATACTCCTCGCTTCTCCCATAGCCGCTCGCCGTTTCCAGGTGATTAATGCCCAAACGAATTGCCTGCTGGATGGTCTGTTGCGCTATTTCCTCTGATGCCAGACAGCGCATCGTGCCGAGAGAGAACACCGATAGCGAAAGGCCCGTTTTGCCAAAGCGTCGATAATGCATTCTCAGCTGCTGCTAGAGCGTCCGCGTTGGATAAAATCCTCTGGGCTGAGATTGGAAACAAATTCTCGGAATGCCCGTTGTTCTGCTTCATCTGCATCCCGGTCAACCGGAATTGAGGCATCTGCAATCACTTCTTCCATCACCCAAATGGGACTATTCGTACGTAGGGCAATTGCGATCGCATCGCTAGGACGGGCATCCACTTCTTTTTTGGTTTCCCCCTTGCACACTGTCAGAATGGCATAAAACGTATTATCTTGCAGCGAATGAATGACAATGCGTTCAAGGGCCATCTCCCACGCTTCCAAAAGATTAACCATCAGGTCATGGGTAAGGGGGCGGGGAGGCGGTTGATTTTCCAACGCACCAATAATGGCCTTGGCCTGATCCTGGCCAATATAAATTGGTAGTGCGCGTCGATCGGAAGCATCCTTCAGCAGGACGATAGGACTCCGCGTCACCGCGTCGAGAGCAATTCCAGCAACTCTCATTTCAATCATCAGCTTGACCTCTAGAATATCTGAGGGAGTCAAAGCAACGAGATACCCTATTACTAAATCTATCTGAAGATAGATGCATGCTCAATTTACCCATCGATCGCTTGACCCAATAGTTGGTTTTATCATCCAATGTGCGCGAAACCATATCCGCAAAAACCACCGCATATCTAAACCAGTATGCCCTTATATTTGCCTGAATCGGAATCGTCACTTCTAGAATTTAACGAAAAAACAGCATTTCTGTGTAGGGGGGATCGGAATTGAAACTGGGTGTAAAAATAACTCAACAAACCACTGATCATAACTAAAATCTATCGAAAAACAATGTTTACTGGATTAGTTCAAGCTTTGGGTACCCTCCAGCCTCTAACTGGCAATCGGTTGCAGATCTCTATTGTGACAGACTCCTCTCCGCTTATGTTAGCTGACCTGGCTATCGGCGACAGTGTAGCTGTGGATGGTGTTTGTCTGACAGTGGTAGAAATTTTGTCCCAGGGATTTTTAGCTGCTGTCTCACCAGAAACTTTGCACCGTACTACTCTGGGAACAGAGCATGGGGGGCACCGAACGGTTAACCTGGAAACCTCTCTGCGGGTAGGAAGTAAACTGGGCGGGCACTTTGTCACAGGGCATATTGATGGTATTGGTTGCCTGCAGACCTCCGCGCAAAAGGCAAATTCTTGGGAAATGCAGTTCTCAGCACCTGAAGGTCTCCAGTCCCTCTGGTCGCACCAAATTGCACCCTATATTGTGCCAAAGGGCAGCGTCGCCATTAACGGCATCAGCCTGACGGTGGCAGATTGCGACCCGGTAGGGAATTGGTTTACTGTTGCTGCGATCCCTCATACCTTTCAGGAAACCAACCTTAAGGTCCTGAAACCCGGAAGCTGGGTCAATGTGGAGGGCGATATTTTGGGGAAATATGTTGAAAAACTGCTTCGGACTGGCAGGTTGGGACCTGCCGTCGGACGCGATCGCAATGAGGCCAATAATGCCCCAGAACTACCGATCCCAACACATCTCTGGCCAGAACAAATTACACCCGACTTCCTATCCGAACATGGTTATTACTAGCAATCAATAATTCGCGATTAGCAGCTAGCAGTTGGACCTATTAACGATGCCCCCTGGCCCAATGCCCCTTAATAACATCACAGTTGCACGACTTGGAAAGTTAGCGCCCCCTAAGGGGGCGCTAACCCCCATTCCTTCGTGCCAGTACTAGAAAACAGGTTATTTTGACAGCCTTGCTTCGCAAGGCTGTCAAAATAACCTTCCAAGTCGTGACAGTTGCCCATTAAGGCATTTTACTGTTCCCCGTTGCCTGTTCCCGTTCCCTAAAAGCTATGATGTCCTCATCCAGGGCCGTAGTATTATAGTCTTCAGATAGATCCAACTCATTTGTCTGCTGATACCATGACTGCGACCCTGGTTCGCTGGACAGTTGCTGACTACCACGCCATGATTGACGCTGGCTTGCTAGCGGATCGTCGTGCAGAATTACTCAACGGTTTAATTTTAGAAATGCCCCCTGAAGGCCCAGAACATGCCGATCTCAACCGCGATACGGGGGACTGGTTTCGGGAGCACCTGGAAGCGAGAGCGCGAGTGAGCGAAGGAAAACCAATTAAGCTAAGCGACGATAGCGAACCCGAACCCGACATCGCCTTGATTCGTCGCCAATCCTATCGCCAATCCCATCCCACTGCCGTCGATGTCTATCTTATCATTGAATTTTCCAACACCAGCTTGCAAAAAGATACCGACGAGAAGCGTCGAGCCTATGCTAAAGCTGGCATTCCAGACTATTGGGTTGTCATCTAAGACACCGCCAGCTGATTGTTTATCGCGATCCGGTTGCAGGCGACTATCGCTCAGAACAACGATTGACCAGCGGTACTCTTGTCTCTCTAGCCTTTCCAAATATCGTCATCAATCTGTCCGTGCTCTTGCCTTAATTCGGCATTGGAATCAGGGGATGAATACATTACCAACGCCTTAATTCCCCGATTAGACCGCAGCTGCAACAGTATTCGGTAGTCCTGTAGAGGTAATGATTTTTGGGCGCGCGGGTTCCACCCACGCGCTCAAAAATCATTACTTGTTTACCACCACCCAGTATTCAATTCAAAGGTGTAGAATAAGAGCTACAACTTTCAAATTTCATTCGAAGACCCATGACTTCACCTGCTGTTACCTCCAAGATACCTGTTCAACCTGGGGCCGATCCACCTCAACCCAGGCAATTCACGTTTGAAGAATACTGTGTCTATGAAGACGGCACCGACAATCGCTACGAACTGGTTCAAGGGTATTTACAGCTGATGTCGCCACCTGCAGGGTTACACATTGTTATCTGCGATTTCTTAATGCACGTCTTCAACACCTTGTTCGCACGCACCCATAGCCCGTTGCGGGCGGGGCGGGAAGTCGGGGTGCGGATCCAGCAGAAAACTTGCCGCATTGTCGATGTGTGCGTCAACGGCGATGACCATTGGGAAACGATCTCCCAACCAGGGGAAGTCGGGATTTTTCTGCTAGCACAAACTCCATTGCTAGTGGTGGAAGTGACCAGTACAAAGGAGAAAGAGGACTATAAAACCAAATATCAAGAATATGCCTCAATCGGCATTCCTGAATACTGGATTGTCAATAGCAAACGGGAACATCTGCGGGTCTGTACCTCAGCCTATCCCGGTGGCCCTTATACCTATCGAGAGTTTGTCAAAGGAGAGCGCATCGTATCCAAGGTCTTGCCACAGCTGGAATTAACCGTGGATGAAGTGTTGAATCCGCCCGCAGTCCGGCAGTTGATGGAGCAAGAACACGCCCGACAAACTGCAGAAACAGCAGCAGCCCGTCAGCAGGCTGAAGCCTCAAAGCAGCAAGTCGCAGCCTTAGAGCAACGCGCCGCAGAATTGGCAGCGATTTTGGCTCGCTACCAGGAGCAATTTGGTGCTCTGGAGTAGGAATGAAATTCACCGATGAGCCTAACCTCATGAATAGAGGGCAGTAGCGGTTAGTTGTAGTGGTTTGACATCACTAAAATTGTGGGTGTTCGGCGTTGGCACTTTAGTGCTGCAGAGCCTGTCGGATAAGCATCATAATACCATTTTGGATTTTAGATTGGTGATTTTGGATTGAAGAAAGTCTGGCTGGGCAAGCGTCCCATTTGGGCAGTCATTCTGCCAGTCTGATCAATTGCATCTCCAAATCAAATTGGTATAAAAAGACTTTGAGTTGGGTTCTGCTCGCAATTTATAGCAATAGTCATACTGCTTAGGACAGAATTGAGAGCGCACTTTGCGTGTTCTCAATTCTGTCTGTCCTAACAAGCTTGGCTGTTGTCATCGAAAGTTAGTGCCCCCGATCGTGATGCTAACCTTCGATCTTTCGGACTGGCATAATAAACCAGGTTATTTTGAAAGCCTCGCAAAGCGAGGCTTTCAAAATAACCTTCTGAGTTGTGCGCTCTAGCGATCAGGGAAAGCGAGCCTCGTATTGAGTCGGAACGCCGCCAGGGTTGAACATGAACGAGACCAGCAACGAACGCTGAGTATCGTTCAGAGATGGGTCGCTAAGAACGCCCAGGATATTGATGACGTCATCTGGATCGCCGTCAAAGATCGGTCGCCCGTAGGCACTTTGAACGCCGTTGAGCAGAAACGGTCTCAGCACATTTTGCTGGGCTGCCGTCAGACTATTCCAGGCATTCCCTACCGTGGCCACGGGGACAAACGGGTTGCTCGGATCGGTGCCGTCGAAGAAGGAAATCCAGCTTGCAGGGACACCATTTAAAAGATGAGGACCGAGATTGTTTTGTTGATTTGGCGTCAGGCCATTGAGGGTATCCAACAACGGTAAGATCTGGTCAGGATCGGAACCATCAAACAGGGGTAAGTATTGAGGATCGAGGCCATTCAGCAGCGCATTGCGAATGGTGTTGCGTTGCGGGGCCGTGAGGACGTTGTTCCAGATGGCTTCCAGATCCAGAATCTGTCCAGGGACAGGATTCGTGACGACAACCGTGCCGTCTGATTTTTTCCTGAACAAACCCACCACACCTGCAATGGCAGCACCAACCAGGGCAACACCGCCCAGCACCACTCCGATTTTACCCAGAATGGGCAGAGCGAGGAATTTCGTCGCCACAGTTTTAAAGAAACTGCCGATCTTACGAATGATTGGCACTGCTTTGGTGATGAATTTGAAGACCTTCTTCACCACGGTAAAGACCTTCTTCACCACCTTGACGACCTTCTTCACCACTCTGACCACCTTCTTGAAAACCTTCTTGACTCCACGCCAGAGTTTTTTCAAGAAAGTGGGGCGTTCGCCCGGTGTCAGGGCACTGTCAAGACCAGGAATTGTAATTTCAGGTAAGGTGCCTGGAGTAGTGGTGTCTGGGACAGTTGCCAGGGCGGTTTGCACGGCCAGCCCCAGGTTCAGCAGTCCAGCGCCAGATTCAATATCTTCTCCTGGTGTGTGGAGGTCTACTGCCGTGGCTTTGAGGATGGCTTTGACCTGGGCAAAGCTCAGATCGGGGTTAGCGGCCCAGATCTGGGAGACGGCTCCCGTCACTTTGGCCGCAGCGATGGATGTCCCTGCAAGAACATCTATGTTAGAGTCAGCGTTGCTACCGTCAATCTCTGTTGATGAATCGAGAGCTGACTGCAGCATTTTTTGCACGGCTTGCAGGGCGTTGGTTTCTTCGTCTGGGGTAATTTCAGCGGTTGTATCGTCAGACTGTTCGCTGATCTGGATGATGCGTTCCAGGGCTTGTTGCTCTTCGGCGGTCAGGGTTTGAGAGAGGTTGGGGCTAGCGTTGAGGGTCGCGATCGCGCTCTCATCCAACCGCGCTCCATAGGCCAGCAGATCCAGCCCCGTGCCGTAGCTCGAATAGTCCGCCCGTTCGGCCTCCTCATCTGCTGCTCCTACCGTAATGACATTGTTGAACTCCTGAGCCGCTGCCCCCAATGCGGATAATGCTTCAACGCCCTGGTTGCCCGCCGCCGCCACAATTAATACGCCATGGTCGCGGGCATATTCAATCGCAGCCCGCTCGTCTGGGGTGAATTCAGTCCGGGTGGTGAGGTTACCATCAGCATCAGTTTGAATCAGATCGAAGCTCAGATTAGCCACTGCATTGGGCTGTCCCGATTCGCGGGCAGCATCAACAAAGTCCACCAATGAACGGTGCCATTCGCCTGAACCGACTGCTCGTCCGACCCAGATTGGCGCATCATCGTTCACGCCGTCAATGCCAATGTCGTTGTTCTGGGTAGCACTGATGACTTCCAATACTCGTGTCCCGTGATCGTCACCTTCATTGGCCGCCAGCAAAGGATTGCCGTCATCGTCAATATAGTCATGGCCCAGTTGAATCCGATCGTAGTCCAGATCGGGATTGTCTGCGTCCAGTCCCGTGTCAATCAGGCCAATCAAAGGTTGATCTTCGCGGGCAAATTCAAACTGTCCGGTCAAGGCGTCAACATCAGCAAATTCATCCCCCGCTAGTTCTGCCAGAGCCGCAGCGAACTCTGCCTCGGCTTCTGCCAGCAGACGATCTGATTCTAGAGCAAGGTCAGCATCGGGTTCTTCCAGGGCTAGATCGGGATTGTCGAGCAACGCAGCCAGATCTGTATTGAGATCCTGCAACACTGACTCTACTTCGGGAACAACTTCGGTATTCACATCATCAATCACGATGTCAGTGGCAACATCTGGGGCAGCAAATGCCAACAATTCCTGCCCCAGATCGGTGTCGCGCCAGTCTCGCGCCGGATCGATGACCTCATCTAGATCCACTGCATTGCCGGTTGCGCCGTCTACTTTGAAGATCAGGTCGTTGTAATCGCGATCGCTGCGCTCGAAGCGCAAATCTTCCATCACGAATGTATTGCCATCCCCAGTGACATCGGCCAGCTGCCCCATGTGGAAGGCGTCTCCCGGATTGGCTGTTGCTAGAGAAAAGAGCGCCTCTGACCCTCTGGCGACTGCGCGCACGGTGCTATTGGGAGCCAACAGGAAAGCAAACCGATCCCCTGGGTTCATTGTTACTGTTTTCGGCCCCAGATATTCGCCGATGTTGAGGTCGCCTTCACCCAGAAAGCCGCTAAAGCGCGCGCCTTCGGCTCGATCGGAAATGACAATGTGTCCTAGTTCTGAGTTGCTCAGGGCTCGCTGGGCCGCGATTTGAGCGAAGTCAGCATCGTTGGGATCGAGACCTTCTAGACTGAAGATAGAGAGTTCGCCTTCATAGCGACCGCCATCAAATAGAAAATCAACGGTGACTTCTCCAGTTTCGCCGACGGTAAACACGCCTGATTCAATCGCTGACACGGAATCAGTCAGGGCAGTTCGACTGGCAGCGGCCAGTTCAATATCGTCGGCAATCGCATTGGTAACGCTGTCTGCATTGGATTCAGTAGTTTCTGATGGCTCGCGACTTGCTTCCGTCGCTTCCCCGGCAGCGAGATCTTCGGATTCGTTTGCGATCGCGCTAGTATCTGACTCTGCTGCCTCAAGGGTGGAACTGTCGGTTTCAGGGTCAAGTCTTTCTGCAGCAACAGCCTCACCAACAGTTACATTCTCCTCTGCATCAACCGTCTCATTCACCGTTTCATCAACGATGGTATCTTCCAGTCCGTCCTCTGGGACAACAATGAAAGAAATCTCTTCCATGGCGTCATCTGGAACTGCAACATCTGTAATTTCTGCTGCTCCATCTTCTATCTCTGGTATCTCATCAGCTGTTCGATCGAGACTCTCATCCGGAATCTCGTCTGGCAGATCGCCCTCCAGATCGGGCACGTCAACTTCATCTACCAGTCCATCTGCGAGATCCAGTGCTGCAACATCAGGTAAGTCATCCCCTGCATCAATTAAGCCACTCGGCGTCAGGATAGGTTCCAGGATGAAAGTCTGGTGCTGGGGATTCTGGGTGGATCGTTGAGATTGAGCTGCAGTTGGGCGAGACTGTTTTGCAGAGAAAAATTTGCGCTTCAGCATTCGTTCTTCCTTTTTTGTGACGATATTGCAGAACCACTGCGATCGCAAGCTATGTTGGCGTAAAGTCTGCGGTATCTAATCAAGGCAAAGCCTGTCTGATATCATGTCGGGGGAATTGCGATCGATAAAATATGGCTATGTGTAGGTTGGGTTTCGCAGACTCAACCCAACACCAGTGGACTTTGCATTGGGTTGCCGCTGTCGTTGCAACCTAACCTAAAAACCGATCTCAATTTTGCTGACTTGAGCTGAAAGACATTGCTTCTCTTTCAGAGAGTTGTACGTCAAATTGCCAGCGCCACTCCGACCGACAATATCGGTCTGTATAAGATATCGGTCTGTAGGTGATATCAGTCTGACGTCAGTAAAAGCAGCCTTTAATTGGCCACAACAACGCTGCACCAATGCTGCCAGACGCCAACGAAGCAGAAACTGAGTACATCGTGCTTGCCCCCACAGAGGGTACTGAACCAATCTGTAAGGGCGATTGTTGGGAGGTATCGCACTCAGTCTGAATCGAGCCAATATCAATATGCTGGGCAATGCCTGTATACAGATTAGATAGAGCTGAATGGAGCCAATCTGAAAGACGATACTGCTTCCAATTTGCCACTATAATCTGCTGGGTATGTTCCAGGAGAAAGTCTTCGTCACCCGCAAGACAAAAAACAGGACTCTCAAGCGAATTATGGGGTTCGCAACACCCGAAACTCCTACTCCGCTACCGCAAGCCAGCCTGACGTCTTCAGATCTGAACCAGAGCTAATCTATCTGAATTCTTTCCGCAACCCGCAAGACGCCGAATACATCGGCTACTCGATACGCAACAGCTTGCTTATGCATAGCTCTATAGAATACTCAGTAATATAGTCGAAATTTGATGCAAGATCTTATCGTTTGTAGCAAAACTTCATATTCTCGACCTTTATCAGCCTTTGGCTCGCAGTCAGCGCGTCATCATGATTCAAACGGTATAGCAAAAGGCAGGAGGCAGAGGGCAGAAGGCAGAAGGGAAAGGTTGACTACATCTGGTTTTGAGTTTTTTGTTCTGTCCTAATCTATTCTCGTAGTGCCATATCGTCAAAGGGAATAGGGTCATCCGTCTAGCAAGCAAAATCATTTTCTAATCCAAATGGCACAAACTTCACGGACACGATTTGTGAAGTTTGTGCCATTTTGTCATCTCTGTCTTGTTCAATCGTCAGAAGGCTATATCTATCAAGCGCTCATCAAGGGACAGGTTCTGGCTTGGAAGTTTGCTTGCCGCAGAGCAGCGACAGTGGCTTGAGGATCCTCAACACGGAACTGGGTACCAAGCCGAACACATTGTTGTTGTTGATGGGAATGAATAATGGCAATGACAGGGGTTTTGGCTTTTTCTTTGTCGCTGATCTGGCTGAGAAGAACTTCTTTCAACTGTTGTTGTTGTTGGATGTCGCTCGCGATGCGAGCGGGTAGCTTGATTTCGACTAATTGTACGGCTTCAATGGGTTCGGCGTCATCGATAATCAACTGCACCTGATCGTCACGACGATCGGCTTTGCCCCAGACCATCAGGCGGGCGTCGGCAACGATCAGTTCGCCAATACGGGCAAAGGATTTAGGGAAAACGACAGCGTCAACCTGTCCGGTCAGGTCTTCGACGCGCAGGACGGACATGCGATCGCCTTTTTTGGTGACGACGGGTTTGATGGAAGCAATCATGACGATGGCACTGATGGTGCTGTTGCGATCGCAATGATCTTCCAGGTCGCTGATATTAATTGGAGCCAGCACCTGAGCCGATTTCTGAATGGCCTTAAGCGGATGGTCAGAAACGTAAAAGCCGAGCAATTCTTTTTCCAGACGCAATTTTTCCTGTTTGGGGAAATCCTCTACCGGCGGAGCTTTAGGTGCGGACTCAAAACCGCTGCTGTCAGCTGTAACCGTATCGCCTCCCAGCAAATCGAACAGATTACCCTGGCCAATCGCTCGGTCTTTGGCACGGGATTGGGCCCAATCGAGAACCAGAGCCAGATCCTGCATCAGTTGGTTGCGGTTCGCATTCAGTTTGTCCAGAGCACCGCACTGGATCAGCGCTTCCAGAGCACGACGGTTGACGGTGCGGCTATCAACGCGATCGCACAGATCTGCCAGCGACTGAAACGGTCCCCCTTCCTCCCGCGCTGCCAGAATGCACTCAATCGCACCCTGCCCCACATTACGCACTGCCGACAAGCCAAACAAAATCCGCTTCTGCAGCGGCGTAAAGTCCACTCCCGACCGATTCAAATCCGGTGACTCAACTTCAATCCCCATCGTCAGGCAGGTGCTGATATATTTCTGCACCTTGGTCTGGTCGCCGCTATTGGCCGTTAGCAAAGCCGCCATGTATTCTGTAGGATAATTGGCCTTCAGATAAGCCGTCTGGAACGTGACATACCCATAGGCCGTAGAATGGCTTTTGTTAAAGCAATACTCAGCAAACAAAACCATCTGGTCAAATAACTCTTCGGCAATTTTTGACTTGACCCCATTTTGGGCAGAGCCATCAATGAAAATACCGCGATGTTTCTGCATTTCAGCAATCTTCTTTTTCCCCATCGCCCGGCGTAGCAAATCGGCCTGTCCGAGAGAATAGTTCGCCATATCTTGAGCAATCTTCATAATTTGCTCCTGATAGACCATAATTCCATAGGTCTCATTCAGAATTGGCTTCAGAATGTCGTGGGCATAATCAATCTTTTCCCGACCGTGTTTGCGGTTAATAAACTTGGGAATCAAGCCTGCATCCAACGGCCCCGGACGGTACAGCGCCAGCACTGAGGAAATGTCTTCCAGTCCAGACGGTTTCAAATCGCGGACGATCTGGCGCATTCCAGAGGACTCCAATTGGAAAACACCTTCCAGTTCGCCTTTCGCTAAGAGTTGATAGGTTTTCGGATCATCTAATGGCAACCGATCCAGGTCAATTTTAGTCTGGTGGGTTTGCTCAACCAGATCGACGGTTTTCTGGATCATCGTCAAGTTCTTTAGTCCCAGAAAATCCATTTTCAACAATCCCATCGATTCAATGTGTTCCATAGAATATTGCGTAATCGCAGCGCCGTCGCCGCCTCGCTGCAGGGGAACAATTTCATCTAACGGTTCTGCTGAAATGACCACGCCAGCTGCGTGCATGCCATAGGTTTTGTTAGTGCCTTCGATGCGAATGGCCATGTCGAGCCAACGCCGAACGTGAGGTTCTTTTTCGTACTTTTCTTTGAATTCTGGTGCAGGAGTGTCGTCGGAGATCATCACTTCCAGTTTGGTCGGTTTCCCCCGCATAACGGGAATTAACTTGGCCATGCGATCGGCTTCGCCGTAGGGAATATCCAGCACCCGTGCCACGTCTTTGAGTACAGCTTTGGAGGTCATGCGGTTGTAGGTGATGATTTGGGCGACCCGGTCTTCGCCATATTTCTCGGTGACGTAGTCGATCACTTCGTTCCGCCGTTCGATGCAGAAGTCGGTGTCGATATCAGGCATAGACTTTCGTTCGGGATTGAGGAAACGCTCAAACAGCAAGCCGTGGTGGACGGGGTCGATGTTGGTAATGCCGAGGGCGTACGCCACCAGAGAACCTGCAGCAGAGCCGCGTCCGGGACCGACGGGAATGTTGCGATCGCGCGCGTACTTAATATAATCCCACACCACCAGAAAGTAAGTCGAAAAACCCATCCGCTGCATCATCTGAAGTTCGTACTTCAGTCGCTCTTGATAAGCATCGCTGATTTCAGTCCGGGAGGCACAATTCAGACGCTGTTGCAGCCCTTCCCAGGTCACCTGTTCCAGATAGGTATCAGCCGTATCGCCCTGGGGAATTGGGTAAGCAGGGATGCGCGGTTCGCCCAGAATGCCTTCATAGGGTTCAATTTTGTCGGCCACTTTCAGCGTATTGGCCAGGGCTTCTTCGATGACGTCATCCGGCAGGTGGTCGCGGAACAGAACTCGCATCTCATCGGCCGTTTTGAGATACTCAGTGCCACTGTAGCGCAGCCGTTTATCTTCGCTAATCAACTTACCGGTTTGAATGCAGAGCAGGGCATCGTGAGCTTCAACATCAAAACAGGAGATGTAGTGAGAGTCGTTGGTGGCAATGATTTCAATATCTAATTCCCGGGCAATCTTGACGATTTCGACATTGACAATGCGATCTTCCTGGGAACCATGATCTTGAATTTCCAGGTAATAGTCTTCGCCAAACAGGTCTTTATACCACTGGGCCCGCTGGCGAGCGGCGTCAGGTCTGCCCTGCAGAATCGCTTGGGGAACCTCGCCTCCCAGACAAGCACTGGTGACAATCAGTCCTTCATGGTACTGCTTCAGTAGATCTTTATTAATGCAGGGACGAGAAAAGATACCTTTGCCCTGCACGCCTTTCATCTGGGAAATCGTCGTCAGCTTCACCAGGTTCTTGTAACCCTGGGTATTTTTGGCCAGCACCACCTGATGGTAGCGGGGACGGCGTTCCTGCTTGTCAATGTCGCCGTTGATGACGTACATCTCGTTGCCAATGATGGGCTTGATGTTGTTTTTGCCGCAGACCTTGATCAGCTCAATGGCACCGTACATGACGCCGTGATCCGTCAGCGCGATCGCAGGCATCTCCAACTCCGCCGCCCGCGCCACCAACTTCGGCAGCTGACTCGCCCCATCCAGCAAACTATAGTCGCTATGAATATGCAAACCGACAAAAGACATACGCTTTCCCACTCTGCCAGAATCTCTTCCCTAGCCTAACCGATCGCGGCTGCTATATCTAGACTAAATTGACTCTTTTCCTGGTTCCCAACCCTATATATAGAGTGCATAACGCTTTGACCTGACTACAATTGAACAAAGTTCGTAGCCAGTCCTTCAGTCTTTCAGGTATAGAAATCCTCTTTTTAGACCATTTCCAAACCCATACAACCCAAGCTTGCATATCCATAGCATTCATCTATATATAATACTAGAGTATTGCTCTGAGGTCGATAAAAGTCCAGACTTGATTCTAAAGAGAGCTAAGATAGGAAGAGCGTCAAAATGGCATAGTCTGCCATTTTGACTTGGAGATGCAATTGATGAAATTGGCGAAACGCTTGCCCAAATGGGACGCTTGCCCAAATGGGACGCTTGCCCAAATGGGACGCTTGCCCAGCCAGGCTTTCTTTAATCCAAAATCGCCAATCTAAAATCCAAAAAGGTATTAATGCTGTGAATATTGCCTTGAAACCCGAACAAGCCCAATTTGTCCAGAACAAACTCGAAAGCGGCCAATATGCAACTGCCGATGAGCTAATCTCCGAAGCATTTCGGCTGCTGGAGGAGCGCGATCTTGCCTACGCAAAATGGGTTGAAGAAACTCGAAAAACGGTGGCAGTGGGTATTGAACAGGCAGAAGCAGGACAGTTGACGGATGGGAGAGTAGCGATTGCTCGTTTGCGCGACAAACTCCTTGCAGGAGAGGAGATCGCGTTATGACTGTTCTCAAACGGCTGTGGCAGCGGTTCAGCTACTGGCTGCGAGGAATTTCCATCAGACCGCTCGATCCGCAAAGTTCTGACCCAGAGACTGCGGCCCTGGCAAAAAATCCTCAATTCCTGGCGATTTTAGAAGAATCCCGCACCCAGAAAGGTCAAGGGGGATTGTTGCTTGGAGAAATGGAGCAATGGTTGCAAGCAGATTACCAGACGGATCGTGAATAATGGCTAATCATACAGATCTGAAACCATCTGTAGGGGCGAATGGCGCTTACATAAGCAGAAATTTAGGGCAATTGTAGGTTGGGTTGCAGCGCTAGCGGAAACCCAACGCAAAGTCTCCTGGTGTTGGGTTTTCTCCTGTCGGAGACGCTACGCGAACGCTCCGCTCTACCCAACCTACACCAATGGTTGAATCTTTCCTTAAGTAAGTGCCATTTATCTGTAGGGGCAATCCCTTGTGGTTGCCCTAAGAGTCTCTTTTTTAATCAGATGCTGGAGCGGGGGAACGATGCCAGTTGATTGTCCCGGTTGTCTCTGGAGAGGGTACCCACAAGGGGTACCCCTACAAATTGACAAACGATTGAATTCTCATCCCTATCCCTCAATAAAACCTTTCGCACCCGCCACAAACACCTTAGCGACCGGGTGCTGAATCGCCTGCTCCAGCACTTCATCCCCTGCAGACTTCAGCGCCTTGACCAATCGTTGCCTCAATGTGGCATCGTTTGCCACTGCCTCCATCGCTTTAGCATTGACCATTGCCTGTCCTACTGGCGACGCTACATCATAATCCTGGGACAACCGATCTAGCAACGCCTTAATCTCCTGCGCCGCCTGCACCCGGTTTTGACTCTGATTGATTTGAGTACCGATCTTGTCCCCCATTACCTGGTCGCCGCCAATGTTGTCGCCCCGGCCATATTGATACGTGTTACCCATGGGAACCTCCTGGGAAATGTTGAACGGAAAAAACAAGTTGATCTCCTGCCCTGAGGCTTGGAATGCATCCAGCCCATACTCCGACCGCTTTCTCAGCCTGGACTGCACCTTCATCCGCTCGCCTGGCCAGTCGTAGCCCTTGCGATCGCGCATCGGGCCATCGCGGCTATATTTTGGCATCACCGGGGCCGGATCCACCACATCATCAATCAACCCCCTCACGTTCACCATCTCATAGCTCTTCTGGCACTGAATCGCGCCCTGTCCATCATTGAGAAATTTCACCAGCACTTCAAAGGCATAATCAAGGGGTCTCTGGCTGCCCCGACACTGCTGGCAGTTACAGGGAATAAAGGCACTGTACTGCAACCGTTCGTAAGAAGCATGGATCTTCTCCAGTTCGTGGATGACGACAGACAGCAGCGATTGCTTGCGATCGCCAGCCACCCGAATCCGAATCTCGCCCTTATGATAGCGATACTGCTCGATCGCCTCCGCCCGCGCCCAGGCATTCGCCACCACCACGCCATTCTTCCATACCCGCTGCTCTCCACCCTGACTTTCAATCTGCTGATGCATTTCCACAATAAAGCGCGTCAAAATCCCCTTCGGCATGAACCCATACTCGAACCGGAGAATTAGATTATCCCGTTCATCCCAAACGTAGGCAGGCTGATCCACCGACAGCAACGATGGCGCAATATACTGTCCCGGTTTGTTGGGGATTTCATAACAGAGCTTGAACTTCATCATCAGCTGCAGCAGCTCATCCCGCATCTCCGCATACTGACTCTCGCTCCAGATTGCTCGCAAATCGTCGTCGCTAAAATGGCCCGCCTGCGCCTGCACCCCATCATCATCAAACACCTTATAGACCGCCTGCGTCCCCCACTCCGGCTTCAAAATCACCGTCTTCTTCAGCACCTTATCCTCCTGGAAATGCAAACACACCCCCAGATCGTGCAGATAGCCGCTCAACTGCAACATCGCCTGCCGCTCTGTAAACCCCTGCACCGTACACAAGTCAAAATACTCTTCTACGGTAATATGATTGCGATTCTGGCCATAGTTCTCCAGCGCCGCCCGCACCTTCACCCAAATCCCCGGCAGCGGCGTCCCCACATGGGGCAAATCCACAATATACTTCTGCACCACCGCCTTGATTTCTTCCAGACCGCGATTGGTCGCCAGATTGGTCGCCAGCACCTTTTCCAAATGGGTAAACTGGCCCCGCAGCTGCCGCTCGTTAATGTCGCACTGCCGATCCTGCTTCTCATTTTTGATAATCATCGTCGGACTATTATCGCTCAGCAGCTCAATGATTTTCAGCCAGTAATAAAAATCCGTATCCACCTTACGCGTATCCGCCACTAGCAGATAGAGAGAGCGTTTCGTCAGGAAAAACTGATGGGTCGCGTGGTAAATTTCCTGGCCACCAAAATCCCACAGATTCACCCGAAACGTCGTCCCATCCGCTCGATCGAACTGCCAGCGAATCACGTCGATTCCTTCTGTCGATGGTTCCGCCTCCTGCAGCTCGTACTCCTGATCCTGAATCTTTTTCGCCAGGGACGTCTTACCCGCTCCCCCTTCCCCCACAATCAGCAGCTTCGCCTCATAGAGCCGGGTCGTCCCCGGATCCTGCTGGGCCGAAAAATAGAAGTCGAAAATGTCTGCTGGCTTGCCTGCCTCGTTTGCGTCATCGCTTGCCGCTAAAATTTCCGGTGGAATTGGCAACGGATTGCCCTGCAGATTTAAGTATTTTAGTTTTTTGAGGGTTTGGATAGAACTCGGTAACCGGGTTAAGTCATTATTAGCAAGATCGAGATTATCCAATCGCTTGAACTCTCCAATCCACTCTGGCAGTTCCACCAACCGATTTCCCGATAGATAGAGGCTTTCTAGATTGCTGAGCTTCCTGATGCTGTCTGGCAGGCATTTCAGGTTTAAATCGGCAATGCCTAGCCATCCTAAATGGGTTAGTTCTGCAATCCATGCTGGCAGGGTTTTCAGAGGGTTGTTATTGAGATGGAGGCTTCGCAAGCCTTTGAGTTGCTTGATAAATTCTGGCAATTCCGCGAACTGATTGTTCCTGAGATCGAGGCTTTCCAGTTTGGATAGCTGCCCTATCGATTCTGGCAGCTCAATAAGCTGAAGTCCATAAAGACGGAGATTTTCAAGATTTTTCAGCTTTCCAATCCATTTGGGTAGCTCTGCGAGCTGATTGTGCCAAAGAGAGAGTTTTTTCAACCTTGTAAGTTGCCCTATAAATTCTGGCAGATCTGTCAGTTTGTTAAAACCTAGATCGAGAGTTTCAAGTTGTGTGAGTTTCTCCAGCCAGTCTGGCAATTCCGTTAAATGATTGTTCTGCAGGTTAATTTCTATCAAATTAGTTAGATTTTCTATAGAGGCTGGTAATATTGTCAGTCTTAGCTTACGGAGGTTAAGAATTTTGAGATTTTTCAATTTTCCGAAGCATTCAGGTAGTTCTGTTAACTGATTATTTCCCAGATGGAGTTCCTGTAAATCTGAAAATTGGCTGATAAACTCTGGTAATTCTGTTAACTGATTATTCCCTAGATCGAGAACTTTAAGTTTGGAAAGTTGGCCCATTAATTCTGGCAATTTGGTAAGCTGAATTCCATTAAGATCGAGCTCATTTAGATTTTGAAGCTGTCCTATATATTCAGGGAGTTTTGATAAGGAATTTCCTCTAAGATAAAGTTCTTGCAAGTTGGTAAGCCGCCTTATCCACTCTGGTAAAATAGTTAGCTGAAGACCACCAAGTCCAAGATATCTGAGCTGGGTTAACGTTCCTAATACATCTGACAGTTCAGCAAGCCGGTTATCCGATAAATCAAGCTTTTTTAAATTACCTAATTGACCGATTGATTTTGGTAAATTAGCAAACTGATTATTTGACAAGTAAAGCACTTTTAAATTACTTAATTGGCCAATTGTTTCTGGTAAATCAATCAGTTGATTATTCCACAAATAGAGCACTTCTAAATTGCTTAATTGGCCGATTGATTCTGGTAACTCAACCAATTGATTATCCCATAGATCTAGATCTTGTAAATTGCTTAATTGACCGATTGATTCTGGTAACTCAATAAGTTGGTTACTAGATAGATCAAGCACTCGTAAATTGCTTAATCGACCTATCCATTCAGGTAGATCTGCTAGACTATTATCCTGAAGATAGAGTTTTTGCAAATTCTTGAGGTTTCCTAGGCATTCTGACAATTCTGTAAGTTTATTTTCTCCCAAATAAAGTTCTTGTAAACTATTGAATTTACCTATAAATTTTGGTAAGCTAATCAGCTGATTTTCATTCAGATAAAGTATTTTCAGATTGTTTAGTTGTCCAATCCACTGCGGCAATTCTGTTAATTGATAGCCCTGCAGATAAAGCTCTTTTAGATTGCTTAGTTGACCCAGCCATGGCGGTAAATTTAATTTGAGTTCATCCAAATCAAGTATTTCAAGTTGAGTGAGTTTTTTCAGCCAGACTGGCAATTCCGTTAACTGATTTTTCTCCAGGTAAAGTTCTCTCAGACCAGTGAGATTGCCTATAGAAGGTGGTAATTTCGTCAGCTTTAGCTCGCCAAGATTAAGGATCTTTAGGCTGTTTAGTTGTCCTATCCATGCAGGGATCTCTAATAAGGGATTGTCCTGGATATAGAGTTCTTGTAGATTGGTAAACTGACTTATGCATTCTGGTAAAATAGCTAGCTGAAGACCACCAAGCCCAAGATATCTAAGTTGGGTCAACTTTCCTAATGCATCTGGCAGCTCAGCGAGTTGATTATTCCACAGATCAAGCGTTTGTAAATTGCTTAACTGACCAATTGATTCCGGTAGCTCAATCAGCTGATTATTCCACAGATTAAGCGTTTGTAAATTGCTTAATTGACCAATTGATTCTGGTAATTCAACCAGCCCATTATCCCGTAAGTTAAGCGTTTGCAAATTGCTTAATTGACCGATTGATTCTGGTAATTTAACCAGCTCATTATCCCATAGTTCGAGCGTTTTCAGGCTGCTTAACTGTCCGATCCATTGCGGTACTTCTGTCAGTTTATAGCCCTGCAAATAAAGCTCTTTTAGATTACTTAGTTGACCCAACCATGGCGGCAACTCTAATTTGAGATCGTTCAAATTAAGTATTTCAAGTTGAGTGAATTTCTCCAAACAGGCAGGGAATTCCGTTAACTGATTTTTCCCCAGATGCAGTTCTCTCAGGTCAGTAAGCTTGTCTATAGAAGTTGGTAATGTCTTCAGCTTTAGCTCATCAAGATTAAGAACCTTTAGACTTTTTAGTTCTCCTATCCATTCAGGAATCTCTGATAAAGGATTGCTCTGAATATAGAGTTCTTGTAGTTTGATCAACTTCTTTATCCATTCTGGAAAAGCAGTTAATTGAAGACCGCCAATTCCAAGATATTGTAGCTGAGTTAAAATTCCTAATACATCTGGCAATGCAGCGAGCTGATTATGCGACAGATCAAACTTCTGTAAATTATTTAACTGACTAATTGATTCTGGCAATTCAGTAAGCTGATTATAAGACAGATCGAGTTCTTGCAAATCGCCTAATTCATTGAATGTTATTAATAACTCAGTAATCTGATTATAAGACAGATCAAGCTTTTGTAAAGCACTTAATTGATTAATTGATTTTGGTAACTCAACCAGCTGATTATCCCACAGATTGAGTGTCTCTAGATTACTTAATTGACCAATTGATTTTGGCAATTTAGCCAACTGATTATCCCATACACTGAGCCATTCTAAATTACTTAACTGACCAATTGATTCTGGTAATTCAACTAGCTTATTATCTGCCAGATAAAGTGTTTTTAAACTGCTTAACTGATCGATTGATTTCGGTAATTTAACCAGTTGATTATCCGAGATGTCGAGCATTGATAAATTACTTAACTGACCAATTGATTCTGGTAATTCAACCAGTTGATTATCCGAGATGTCGAACCATTCTAAATTGCTTAACTGGCCAATCGAGCCTGGCAATGTAATCAGCTGATTATTTGATAGATCGAGTTCTTTCAAATTGCTTAGTCGACCAATTGAATCTGGTAATGTAACCAGCTTGTTATCTAGTAGATAAAATATTTCCAAATAGCCTAACTGACTAATTGATTCTGGTAGATTGGTTATCTTTAGCTCATTAACATTAAGCTTTTTCAAACTGTTAAGTTGTCCTATCCATTCGGGTAATTCTAATAAGGGGTTACCCCAGATATAAAGTTCTTGCAAATGAGCGAGCTGCCCAATCCACTCTGGCAGAACAGTTAATTGAAGACCGCCAAGACCCAAGATTTTTAGCTGGGTCAATGTTGCGAATGAGTCTGGCAATTCAGCAAGTGGATTGTTTTTAAAGGAAAGCGTTTTCAAGTTAGTTAGTTTTGCAAGTTCTTCCGGCAGCTCTATGAGCTGATTATCTTTGAGATCGAGATTGCGGAGATGGTTTAGCTCTGCAATCCAGTCTGGGAGATCTGTTAGCAGATTGTTTTCGAGATTCAGCCACCAGAGTTGGTGGAGCGGAGCAAGACAGGCTGGGAGTTGATCGAAGCGATTGTCGTTGAGATGGAGCGTCCTCAAATTGGTCAATTGGCCAACCGCGTCGGGTAGGTGGCTGAAGTCGTTGTCGCTGAGGAAGAGGGCGCGCAGGCGGGTCAGTTGGGCGATCGAGGCAGGCAGACGACTCAGGTGATTGCTGCACAGGTACAGAGCGGTGAGATTCTGCAGCTGGCCAATTTCCTCCGGCAGGGCTGCGATCGCATTGCCCTGATATTCCTCCTCTTCGCGATCCCATTTGCCCAAAATCAGCACCTTCAGCTGCCGGAGCCGACCAATCTCCGGCGGCAACGCCGTCAGCCCCCGATCCGACAGATCCAGTTTCGTCCAATGTTCTGCCGCTGCCCGCTCGATCAGCGCCAGCAGTTCAGAGTCCGTCATCGTCATTCAAGCTTACATCAGGTTCCCCCTCCAGGTCAGGTTGGATCCCCAGCGCCTGCAGTTGGGCCAGTAATTGCTCCACCCGCTGCCGTTCGCGGGCTTCGCGGGTTTCGGCTTGTTCGGCCCGTTGGCGTTCGCGGGCTTCGCGGGTTTCGGCTTGTTCGGCCCGTTGCTGTTCTTGTTCAACCCGTTGGCGTTCGAGAGCTTCGCGGGTTTCGGCTTGTTCGGCCCGGGCTTCGGCTTGCTCGGCCCGTTGTTGTTCTGTGCGGGCGCGGGCTTCGGCTTGCTGCAGCTGCAGATAGGCGATTTCGGCTCGTTGGCGTTCGGCAATGGCGGCTTCGGCGGGGGCGGGAACTAATTCGCCTTCTGAGGTAAAAAAACGCAGCTTTTTCGCTTCGATGCCCAGATAAAGCTGCAACTGCTCGCTCCAGCGCCAGCCTTGAGCAGTTGGGGCAATGGCTTGATAGGCTCCTGTATTCGGGTCGAGTTGGAAGCCCTGGAAGTCAAAGCTGTAGGGATGGAACCAGAAGTATTCTGGGGTTTTGAAGTCGTTTTGATAAATCTTCTTTTTATCCACCCGATCCACGTTGGCGGTGGAGTTGGATAACAGCTCAATAATCACATTGGGAAATTTGTAGCCTTCTTCCCAGACCACCCAGCTTTTGCGCTCCCGATCGTCGGTGTCCAGGACAACGAAAAAGTCTGGGCCGCGAAAATCCTGGTTTTTCAGCTGGTTGGGATTGAAGTAGATGGTGAGGTTGCCTGCCATGAAGAAGTCGTGTCTGCCGCCGTCGGGCGCATCGGGACGGTCTCGCCACCACCAGCCAAGGCTGGCGAGCAGCAGCAGAATCTGGAAGAGGTGGCGATCGCTTTCCAAAGGGGGTTCGTCGCTCCACAGTTCGGGTGTAGAGGGCAGGGGAAGTTGGGGTGGCCGACTGAGAACCATCACTGTACCCTCGCTGACAGGTCTGGATATTAGTGTAGCTTATCGGCATTCGCAAACTGTAGAGAGCATTTTTACCGCGCAATGTTTTCTGCAATAGCACCTAGATTCAACAGTAGTGGTAAACAAGTAAGGATTTTTGAGCGCACGGGTGGAACCCGCGCGCTCAAAAATCCTTATTTCTAGAGGACTAACGATTCAACGAATATAGGAAACGGGGTAATCGGGATGGGCGGGGTTGGGAATGAGCTGCTGATGCTTGCAGTCCACCCACAAGTCCAGTTTTTCCAAAATTACCTGACCGAGCAACACGGTATTGCCGACAACCAGCGCTTCTTCCAGCGCCTGACGACCCTGGCACTCTACAATGACGCCACCAGTGACGCCAATTTTTTCTTCTCGTTCGTCGGCATAGCGGGCAATTTGCTGACCGCGAATCCGCAAGCCCAGCTGTTCGACAATCCTGGCAGGGAGGACTAGCGCTGTTGCTCCCGTATCGACTAACGCTTCAATTCCACAAGAGCGCAAGTGATGGGGAGCCAGCAAGCCGCGCTTGACCAGTTCTTCATCCACTTCATTCGTCAACTTCACTTGCGTGCGGACTGCGCCCATGCTGAATTCTTCCTTGTTTACCTTCTCTGATTGTAGAGGAATTCCAGGCCAATGGATGCAAAAATGAATTTGCTTGCTATTTCCCGTAAATATAGCACTACGGTGTTGAGTTAAGACATTATGCTTTGAGTGAAAGGGAACAGGGAACGGAGAACAGGGAACCCTAAAATGTCTTTATAACCGTAATGCTATACAATTTGCGATTGGTTTTGCAGACCTGATGAGATCGAACGAAATGGTATCGATTGCAGCCCCTGGGAATTGTTCATACCTATTTAATTTGGAGATGCAAGGGATAAAATTGACAGAATGACTGCCCGAAAGGGACGCTTGCCCAATCGGGCTTTTCCCAATCCAAAATCGCCAATCTAAAATCCAAAATGGTATTAGGGTGCAGTTGGTTTGATGTTCTGGTTGAGACGAAAGAGATTGGTGGGGTCGTATTTGTTTTTCAGGGCTACCAGTCGCTCGTATTTTGCAGACCCGTAGGCGGCTTTGATTCGTTCGATCCCCTCATCAGTTTCCTGTCCCAGGTAGTTGACGTAAACTTTCTCGGAGAGGTAGGGATGGAGTTTGTGCCAGAAGTGGCGCACCCAACTGATTTGAGTATTGTCTTCGATGGGGTTGTCCCAGATGCCAGCAATCAGGAGACTGTAGGGGGAGTTACGGTTGTTGAAGGCGGTGTCGTCGTGGCCGACGCGGTGGACTGCACCGCAGAGATGATCGATACCGATAACGGAGTAGGGGGAGGCGGTTTGCATGAAATTCTCAAGCATGAGGTCAATGACTTCGTCGCTGAGGTCGTTGAGGAAGCTGGATTTCCAGTAGGTGCGACGTCCAGGAGGAAATTCATCGTCGGTCATGCTTTGTAGGGTAGTGTAGGGCATGGGTGCGATCCGATCCAGGAGCGGCGGGCCAAATTTTTCCCGCAGGGGTTGGATGATTTGCTCTCCTTCGGCAATGGCACCGTTGTAACAGAGAGCAATTTCCAGGGCACGGCTTCTGTCGGGTAAGGTCACCAGGACGGCCATGGAGACGAGTTCGTCGGGACAGTCGCGGGTGAAGATGCGAAAGAATTGGAGGATGTCTTGCGCTTTTTCAATCGGGAAGAGGATGTGTCCGCCCAGAATTTGGCTGACAGGGTGCAGTTGATATTCGAAGGAGGTGACAATGCCGAAGTTGCCGCCGCCGCCTCGGATACCCCAGAAGAGATCGGAGTTTTGGGTAGCGCTGGCGGTCAGGACTTTGCCCTGAGCAGTGACGAGGTCGATGGAGAGGAGGTTGTCGCAGCTGAGGCCGTGTTTGCCCATCAGCCAACCGATGCCACCCCCTAAGGTGAGTCCGGCGATGCCGGTTGTGGAGATCTGGCCGCCGGGTGTGGCGAGGCCAAAGACCTGGGTTTCGCGGTCGAGGTCGCCCCAGGTGGCTCCGGGTTCGGCGCGAGCGGTGCGGGCTGCGGGATCGACGCGCACGCTTTTCATGTTGGAGAGGTCGATGGTGATGCCGCCTTCGCAAACGGCATTGCCGGCGACGTTGTGACCGCCGCCGCGAACGGCTACGATAAGCTTGTGATTACGGGCAAAGTTGACGCAGTGAATGATGTCGGCTACGCCTGAGCAGCGGGCAATCAGGGCTGGACGTTTATCAATCATGCCGTTCCAGACTTTGCGGGCCTGGTCGTAATCGGCATCGCTGGGAAGAATGAGTTGACCGCGCAGGTTGGCGGCGAAGGCTTGAACGATTTCTGCGGCTAAAACGATCGATGCGCCTGATGGGGCGATCGCTGACAAATTTTCCATTGTTGAAGTTTGAAAATGAGCATTGGCAAGAATAGTTTGTTAGTAGGGGCCTTAGCCCCACTTAGAATAGGGACTGGAACACTCAAGTGCTGACTGCGAACCTGGAGCGCTGTAGCGCCCGTGATGAATGAGTTCGTAGTTGGGGCTTTAGCTTTGCCAGCGTATGACTAGAGCACTGAAGTGCCGACTACTCACTTGGAGCGCTGTAGCGCTTGTGACGAACTTTTTTGCGATCGCAAAGCCATCCAGAGTCGCACGCCAGAGCAGGGAACGGAATCTCATAACCGAGTTGCGACCGACTCACACATATAACAACAATTGTAGCCTTGAATCGATCCAGTGTCTCGTTTTCAGAAAATTCACCAGGAGAGCAGGCCAGAATCTGCATCCAGTTGGACAGGGATGCCCACCGGCAGAGCAGCATTGGGTCCATCGTGACCAAAGGGCAAGTCAGAGACAATGGGAATGTTGAGATCGCTGAGACGATCGCGCAGCACTTCCTCAACGGTCAGGCTTGAGATCGCTGCAGGGGTCTGACACTGGCTAAAGCGACCGAGGGCAATGCCGTTGATGGCTTGGAATGCACCGCAAAGCCGCCATTGGGTTAGCATGCGATCGATACGGTAGGGGGCTTCGCCAACGTCTTCCAGGGCCAGAATCGATCCGGCTAATTCGGGTTGAAGGGGGGTGTTCAACAGATGAGTCGCAACGGTAAGATTGGCGGGCAACAATTGTCCGGTCACCTGTCCACCTCCCCAACCAATCCCTTGTAACGGCGGCAGAGGGAGACCTGCGACCCAATCAAATAATCGTTGCGTTGACCAGTCCGGCTCATCTGACAGGGTGGTCAGCAAGGGGCCATGAACCCCGGCAATTCCTTGCCTGCTGAGACTCCACAGTAAGGCTGTAATATCAGAGAAGCCGATTAACCATTTGGGAGCAATCTGGGGACTAGAGTCTGACTGCTGATTGCTGATTGCTGATTGCTCATTGTTGCTATAATCCCAGGGCCAAACCCATTCTTCTAATAGCCGCATCGCACCATAGCCGCCCCGAGCGCAAAGAATGCCGCGACAGTCCGGGTCTTTCAGGGCAGTCAGGAGCTGCTGTCTGCGATCGCAATCCTCTCCTGCCAGGTATCCCCATTGGTGTTTGATTCCAGGGCTAAGTTCAACCTGATAACCGCGCGATCGCCAAATTTCCACCCCCCTTTGAAACGCCAACTGTTCCCGCAGACATCCGCTAGGTGCGACTGCCCAAAGCAAATCGCCGGGTTGCAAAGGTGCTGGAATATGGCAACCGTGTTTATTGTTCATGGTTGAAGGTTCATAGTTGAAGATTCATTGTAAGGCTTTCTTCAATCCAAAATCAGCAATCTAAAATCCAAAATGGTATAGCTCTACGGGTTTAGGTTTGTGTGTACCTCCCGCTTCGCGGGAGGTACACACATTTTTCGTCCTAACGTCTATGCGTAGTGCTATATAACCCTTAATTCTTCATGCTGGCCTACAAGCCAGGTTATTTTGAAAGCCTTGTTCCGCAAAGCTTTCAAAGTCAATTCCCAGGTTGTGTATCGAAACGAGCAAGAGATCTGACAGTTATGCGCTAAAATTTAAAATTTGAAACCGAATCCGAATCTAATCTTTGCATGACTATGCTTGATTTCAACCAACCTGTTGGCGATTGTTCTACCCAGGAGTTGCTAGAAGCTCTGATGCTCCATGCAGGCTTCAACGATTTCGATCCCATGCTGGTTCTTGACGACCTACACTCTAATCCCAACTTGTGGATGTCCTTCTTTATGGGACCACCGATCGTCGAACGGGAAGATTTCTGTCGCTGTGGCCTTTTTGTGGCAATCCGAGACATCCGCCGCCGTTGGCGTGCTGATACCCTCTATGTTCATGCTCAGGACGATGATTGCGTTTTCCCCCTGGTTGACTTTGGTAAGAAATGGAACGCAAAAGAGGTAGAAATTTTCGATCGTCAGCGTACAGAGCATCTCATGCTGATGTATCCTGCGCCGCCGCCTGTTGTGACCTACTGGTGGAATTAAAGGGAAGAGGATACAGGAACTGGGATGGACAAATAGAAGGCAGGAAACAGAAGACAGAAGGGGATTTGAGCCTTGTGGCCCTAATCTATATTCTTAATGCACAGTTCTTAATGCACATTAACTCTGCGGGAGGCCCTATTGCTTTGACATCGCTAAAATTGTGCAAGTTTGTAGCGGGCACTTTAGCGCTGCAGATTTTATCGGATAGGCGTTACAACCTTCTCGACAACCTAGCTCTATCTGAATGCAAATGCTTGAGAGACTACTGAACGAGTTGAAATCACCAAAATTCGTTGTTGCGTCATTGCCACTGCCCTGCAATAGATTCTGTCTCCTGCCGTCTGCCTGCCAATATTTCTCCCATTTTAAGCGGGTAACTGATTGTTACTATTCCTTAAGCTTTCGACAATTCAAACAGCATCAGCGCTGCAATCAAATTTAGGCCAGTATTCCCAACCAGAAGCAGGATTTTGTAACTGCCGATACAAAATCTCCCAAACCCTATCTCTAGGATGATTCAGGTGAACCCCGTCCATTTTAAACAATGGTGAATTTTCCATTTGGATGGGATTGATGTTGGGATCGCTGCTGGCGTTGCTGGCAACAAGCGAGCCAGATCCAGGGTCATTTCCGGCCCAGCTTTAGCGATTGGGATTGGGATAGCACTCGCTGTCCAGGTTGACTTAACAGGAATACCTTATGCAACATTTTAGTTCTAATGTAAATTGCTCTAAAGTCAGGCTTTGCCGCTTTTGACCTGGCCGTGTAACCCCAATCTTCGCAACCGGATCGTCATCTTCCATTTAAACCCCATCCAGTTTGAAAAACCGAGATTCTCTTCTGGAAAAACTCCAGCCTTCAAAATGGACAGGATTGAGTTAAGTGCAAACAAATTTAGGAATTGAGGAGTTACTAATGCCCGAAACTGCCCAAGAAGTCTTGAAGATGATCGAGGACGAAGGCATCGAATTGATCGATCTGAAATTCATCGATATGCCAGGGATCTGGCAGCATTTGACTGTTCACAAGAGTCAAATTGATGAAGACAGCTTCACGGCTGGCGTCCCCTTTGATGGCTCCAGTATTCGGGGTTGGAAAGCCATCAACGAATCCGATATGTCTATGGTGCTCGATCCTAAAACCGCCTGGATTGACCCCTTCTACAAAGATAAGACCCTGAGTGTCATGTGCAGCATCCAGGAACCTCGCACAGGCGAACCCTACAGCCGCTGCCCTCGCGTCATTGCCCAAAAGGCAGTGGATTATCTGATCTCAACCGGAATTGGAGATGTTGCCTTCTTTGGCCCAGAGGCAGAGTTCTTCGTGTTTGAAGATGTTCGCTTCGACCAAACCGAAAACAAGAGCTTTTATTACGTAGATACGGTGGAAGGCCGTTGGAATTCCGGTAAGGAAGAAGAAGGAGGAAACCTCGCCTACAAACCCCGTTACAAAGAAGGGTATTTCCCCGTCTCCCCCACCGATACGCTTCAAGATCTGCGTTCGGAAATGCTGTTGACCATGGCCAAGTGCGGCGTCCCCATTGAAAAGCACCACCATGAAGTGGCAACTGGCGGTCAGTGCGAATTAGGCATCAAGTTTGCACCCCTGGTTCAGTCCGCTGACAACTTGATGATCTACAAATATTGCATCAAGAATGTCGCCAAAAAATACGGCAAGACGGTGACCTTTATGCCCAAACCGCTGTTTAACGACAATGGTTCTGGGATGCATACCCACCAGTCTGTATGGCAGGATGGACGACCGTTGTTCGCGGGTGACCAATATGCTGGTTTGAGTGAAATGGGGCTACATTACATCGGCGGAATTTTGAAGCACGCTCCTGCCTTGCTCGCATTCACCAATCCCACAACCAATTCTTATAAGCGTTTGGTACCTGGATTTGAAGCACCAGTGAACCTGGCTTATTCCCAAGGCAACCGTTCTGCTTCAGTCCGGATTCCTTTGTCTGGCGACAATCCAAAAGCAAAGCGCTTGGAGTTCCGCTGCCCAGATGCCACCGCTAATCCTTATCTGGCCTTTGCCGCAATGCTTTGCGCTGGCCTGGATGGTATCAAGAATAAGATCCATCCTGGCGATCCTCTCGATGTCGATATCTACGACCTCAGCCCTGAGGAGTTGAGCAAGGTTCCTTCGACTCCAGGTTCCCTAGAAGCTGCGCTAGAAGCACTTCAGGGCGATCATGGTTTCCTCGTAGACAGCGGTGTATTTACTCAGGACTTCATTGAGAACTGGATTGAATATAAGCTGGACAATGAAGTGAACCCCATGAAACTGCGTCCCCATCCTTATGAATTGGCCCTTTATTACGATTGTTAATCTCTGTTTTGACTGAGGTTGCTGGATATTGCCACCCTTGCGGTGGCTTTTTCGCTTTTTTATAGGCAGAGGGCAGGAGGCAGAGGGCAGGAGGCAGAAGGGCAAGGTTGATGTCAAATCAAGCAAGATTGAAAACAATTTGTAGCGATCTGACACGCCTAAAATTGTACAAATTCGTAGTGGACACTTTAGTGCTGCAGAGTCTACTGGGTAAGAACACACCCTTTTTCACAGCCCAACTCTATGGCAACAAATTAGCTGTGTCAACCCAACCTACGAAATAGCCCTATTTTACCGATCGCAATCAACCAGACATAATATGACTTTGACGACCCTAGTCTTGAGCCTTTTGGTCTGCCCTGCTCTATTCTCGTAGCACTGTAGCAATAGTCATATCACTTAGGACAGAATTGAGAGTGCGCTTCGCATGCGCTCAATTCTGTCTGACTCCCTTCCCAGTGGTAGATTGCAGAGGTGAGACCCATGAAATCAGTAGATGAGGGCAAAAAATATTCCTCAATCATGGAGCGGCATGGGAGTAACGAGCTTTGCTGTTGCTCTATAGATGAACAAATTTCTGAAGGCTGAATTTTGCAATGTCTGATGGGCTTGAAAACCCGTTTTTGCCTCAAATCCCGCCAGACTGGCAAGAGGCAGGGGCTTATTTTGGTACGGATTGCCAGAATCAACTCGCAACCGTGCCGGTCTGGCGGCTGATTCCGCTGCTTCAGGCTCGAGGTCAACTGCACATGGCCCTGGATTTGTGGCTGTTGCAGCAACATATTGCGGCGGGGCACCCACCCACCCTGCGGTTTTACACCTGGTCGCCCTGTGCGATTTCTTTGGGCTATCATCAACGGCGCTGGCCTCAGTTTTGGCAGCATTTGACCTGGCAGGGAAGTCCGATCGATCTAGTCCGCCGCCCCACTGGCGGGCGGGCAGTGCTGCATCAGGGAGATTTGACTTACGCGATTATTGCTAGCGATTTGTCAGGGAATCGTCTTCAGGTTTACCAGATGCTTTGCAGTTTTTTGGTTCAAGGATGGCAGCAGCTTGGGGTGAATTTGACCTATGGGGCTGCGGGTAGAAGTTACCGTCATAATCCTGATTGTTTTGGCACGGCAACGGGGGCTGATTTGGTGATGGCTGACGGGACGAAGTTTGTTGGTAGCGCTCAGCTGTGGCGAGGTAAATCTGTTTTGCAGCATGGTTCAATGCGTTTGGCTCCTGATGCGGCGCTGTTCAAGCAAGTTTTTGGGGAAACTGCATTGCGGGTGCCGCAACTGCCTGCGGATTTGCAGCAGCAGGATTGGATTCGGGTGGCGATTCCTGCTTTAGTGGCTGCGGCCAGGGATTATTTGGGTATCCATTTTGTGTTGCAGCCGCTTTCTGAGGCTGAATGGGAATCAGTTCTGCAATTCTCTAGAGGCAATAATGTGTTTTGTCATCCTGGCAGAGAGGGGCCTCTAAATTGAGAGGGGCCTCTAAATTGAGTTTCTGGGGTTACGCGATCGCATGCAGTCTGAGTTAGGCAATCAGTAGCACATTTTCATTGTTAGTCCAGCACCATGTTGTTCAAATGTGCTGTTTTTAGGATGGCATGCGATCGCAAACACTAAAAAAACTCACACACATTAAAAAAAATGGAAAACCACTGGCAATCCTTCACAAGAATTCCACATCATTTTGCTAAAAGAAGAATAACAGCTTGATACATAGAACGTAGCAAGCGAGATGCACACCTTTCGTTTGGGCAGTCTAGCTTAATTCTGGAGACTGCTCATTTTGCTTTCAAACAATTAGCCTGCCCGAACAATCGTCCCCACATGCTCGCCTTCCAGCGCCGCCACAATCCGCTCCGGGAATCGCCCATTGACAATCTGAAACTGCCTCACCTGGCGCGACCGCTCCAGCAAATCCAGCAAAATCCGCTCAAATGGCAGCGTTTCCAGATTCAGTCGCCTCAACTCAGTGGTTTCAATTTCAGGAATAAACTTAGCCGTTGAATCCACTTTTGGATCCCGGTCATAGAGTCCATCCACATCTTTCACCAGCGTCAGATCGATACAACCAAAACACTCTGTTAACAAGAAAGACCCTGCATCGCTGCCGTGGGGAGGAATGCGACCAATGCCAGGTGGATGCTCCCACAATGAATAAGGAGGCACTCCCGTGCAAATGACCCCCGGCACGCTGCGAATAAACATCGGCAGCAGATGCCCAAAAATTTCAGGCGGAATCGCAACGACGCCATAGGGGGCCAGCAATGTACCCAGAATGTGTGCTGTCCCCAGCGCATCCGCCTGGGTCAACTGAGACAGAACCCCCGTCGGCATCCCCAGGTCAATGCCAATCGAAAAAACATGGCGGCTTCTAGCACCTCCCCCAGTACTAAGAATCAGCTTCTTCGACTCCAGGCAAGTTGCCAGCGCCTCCACCACCGGATAGGTCAGCGCCCGCCCTGTATCAAGAATCGACCGACCACCAATTTTGACAACATGCGCATCTGGCAGCATGCGAACCACTGGCGTTGGCGTCTCTGTCGAACGCTGTACCTCCCGATCCAGCAGGCTCTCCCGCATTAACATAGAGTTAAGATGATGGCGCTGGTCGCCATTCCCCGATAAATCAGTCATTTGGTTCATAGTTTATGGTTCATGGTTCATGGTTCATGGTTCATGGCGAATCGTCATGAGCAATCAACAACGAGCAATCAACAACGAGCAATCAACAACGAGCAATCAACAACGAGCAATCAACAATCCTTAATCAGCATAGATGAGAGTCCCTACCTCTTCGCCGTTGAGAGCACGGGTTAGATTCCCTCTCACCAGCCCATTGATAACGCGAATCGAACGCCGATTATTAGCCGTCTCCATCATATCGAGGACAGGCCGTTCCACTACCACATCTTGCAAATTCATTGCCTTCAGCTCTGCCACCGAAGTTTTAGCAATAAATTTAGCGCTGCGATCTTTTTTCGGATCGGCAGTATACAGACCTTCTTCGTCTTTGACAAAAATCATCGACTGGGTACCAAACACCTCGCTCACCAGGTAAGCCCCGGTGTCAGTGCGATGGGGCGGAATACGACCAATCGCAGGATTTTCGTGCCAGAACGTATAAGGCGGCATGCCAAAGAAGATCGCTGCGCCACGTTCGGCCAGGTAGAGAGGCAGCTGCGGAAACTGCACCGGTTCGATAAACGGAATACCATGCTTGGCCAGCAGATAGTGAATCATACGGGCATTTTGCATGCTGACAAAGGTACCGAGAACGCTCAGGACGCCTGTGGGTAAGCCCAGATCCACACCGACGCTGTAGGCATGACGCGCCCGGGTACCGCCCCCTGTGCCAATAATCATTTCGTGACGGCCCAGGTTTTCTGCAATTTCCTCGATCAAGGGGAAAACCGCCGAACGACCCCGATCGATAAAGCTCTGGCCGCCAACTTTTATTACATGGGCGTTAGGCAGAATCTGGAGTGGGGGTTGGCGATTGGTTTCCGCTAAGACGCGCTCGTCACTCAGGGATCCCATCACCAGGGATTTGCCCAGATCGGAAAGGAGTTCGTTTTCTTGGGAAAGGATGGTGTTATCCATAGGGTCTCAGCTTTAGGATTTTAACTTTGTCGAGATATGGAATGGACAATGGTTCAGGATCGACGAACGATCTTAAACGATAAAGTTAAGCGGCGGCAGTCAGACGAACACCCTGCAAAACATAGGTTTCTTCCGATTCAATCGGCTGATGCAGATCGCTCAGAGAGTGCTCTGCCTGCTGTTGAACCTCCTGGAGGATTTCCTGCTTGATAGTAGCAGGCAAGTCAATCCCTGCAAGGCCAGCCTTTTGGTGCCAGTTCTCCAGGGACTGCCAGGGGGTAGTCGAAACTGTCCAGCAGGCAATATCAACCGGATCCAGCAACGTTGCTCCCAACTGACAGCAGCGTTCTATCAACTGTTGCTGGTAGCGCTTACCCTGGCGGGGCGAGTATCCTCGCTGCCGCAGTAACTGCTGTAGCTGTTGTTGCATCTGAGATCTGACACTATGCCGTTGTCGCTGCACCCGCCCCAGCAGCAGCACTGCCCCATCAGGACGGGCAACGCGAAAGACCTCCCGCACCACCCAATCCAAATCGAGCAAATGGATCGCCCGCGAGCTCAAAACAATCCGAGCCATACCCTCGTCGATGGGCCAGGGTTGATTGCCATCAGCTTGAATCAGAGAAAGATTATCCTGATTTGGATCGAGCCGACGCTGGAATGCAGCCAACATCGGTTGGGAAAGATCGAAGCCAAGATATTGAACAGGGCATTGGGCAAACCACTGGCCAATCTGCCCGGTACCAGTTCCCACCTCCAGCACCCAGCCGCCGGACTCAGCATTGCCGATGGCAAGAACGGCTTGAGCGATCTGGCGGCAGGCCACTTCAGGCAGCCCCGCACGACGATCGTAAGTTTCCACTTGCGAATCGTAGGATGCAGGCCGAGGCTCTACGGCTATCGTTGATGGCTCTGGATAATTCCCTGGCATGGTTTTGTGCTGATGATGCAACTATTTAGCCTTGTCTGTTCGCAAACTGAATGGGTTAACTCAATCTTAAATGGCCCCTGAATGATTACGTTATACTTCTCATGCTATCGAGCTATCGAATTCAATCTGAATCAATTCTTTACCCAACTGCACTCAAGCTGGCCTCAGGGCCAAGTGCATCTTTCCCAACACCTGTCTACCAAACAACACAAAAAGTAGAAACCCTTTTTTACCAGAACTTTGCCTCAGAGGATGTTTGAAAAGTATTGAATCTCCCCAGCCCCCTATCAGAACAGGGGGGAATTACGGTCAAAAGTCCCCTTTTTTAAGGAGGATTTAGGGGGATCGAGAGCGTTTTGTTACCAATCTTAGACCTTTTAAAACATCCTCTCAGGTCGCTCAACCACGCTACTTCTCGTGAAACACTGACCGTAATCCTGGCACAGGCAAGGCAGGTCAATTCCAGAGGGGCAATTGCACTCAAAGCTCAATGTAACGAAATCCAAAATACCCGTTCGTCCTCTCCTCCATCTTCGACAAACTGTGATAGCATTCCAGGTAACCTGACAAATCTCGATCCTACGGATGAGACTCTATCACGATAGAGCAAACCCTGGCAATCTTGACCCTGTAACATTCACGCTCACCACCGCAAACGATAACAGTTGGAGATTTAAAATACTATGGACAAAGGACAGCTATCCGCAGCCCTGGACAATGCTCGCCAGGCACCAGGTCGCTCCTCCGAGGAGCAGATTTTCATCAGATTGCTGAAACAAGTGTGGGAAATTGACTGGACGGTTGCTCCTTACGATGTCTGGTGCCACATGATCGAATGGGACATTCCTTACTTCCTCCGGTTTATGAGCATGGATGAAGGGGACGAAGCGGAAGAAGAACGACTGATCAGAGATTGGATTGGAACCCGCCTAGGCTTACGCAAGCAGAAAAATCGCCCAGAATGGAAAGGCCGGGTGGTCAGTCTGGTTGAAGAGATGAACCAGTTGCGTGCGTCAGTCCGAAAAGCAAAAGGATGGTAAGCTCGAATCAGTGAAGATGCTGCGCTCAGGCACTTGATTTCTCACTCGGTTCTCGCTGTGATATCCCGATCGCAGCACCACCAAAGCGATACAGCCTGGTCGTCCATCCTCCCAGATTGTTGAAAACAGACGGCACCTGCTTAAAGAAAAATAGCAGGTGCCGTTTGTTTGTTGGTGGCGGCGCTCAATTGCAAAATCGAACTTCAATTTTAGAGGTTGTCTATCTAACCCTCGACAAGCAATTTCCTTGAGCCGTTTGAGACTTGAGCTGCTGTTGTGTCTCAACCGAATGGTCTGTGTTTTTAGGGCTAGAAACCCAGAAAATAAGGAAAAATCAACCTGTGAATTTTTGTTAAATAAAATTTGACAACCCGTCTTAATCCTGAGATAGTTTTACGTGTATCAATCAAATAATGTTAGCGAGGTAAAAAAATAATTTAGCAATATTGCTGAATCCATTAATCGCTAAGATAAGGTTTTTGCGGTCTTTCAGAAACGCAAAACCTGCCTTCTAATCGTCGTACAAACAGGTACGCAGCTGCCATCGATCGAGTGCTCCCATGCCAGCGGTTGAGTCAGGGGCGGCAGCTTGTCGTACATTTGCGAAAATGACGATTAGACGCTGAGGGTTTGGGAGCGCCCTACAGATTCTATCTCTCTTCTTTCGTTAAAAAAGCTGCATTTTATCCTTTGGATACGACAAAAGGGAAAGGTGCCGTTTCGTCTGCCATCCAAAACGCATCAACCGAAGCACACAAGGAGAACGATTTCCAATGACACGCAAAGATGAGTCTCTGACACCCAAAGAGACCCCAAATCAGGAAGAAGCGAAATCAGGGGTGAGTCGCCGTCGCTTTCTGGTTGCAGGAACGGCAGTTGCCTCTGCCCTGGCAATGCCAGGTGCGGCCAAAGCCGCAGGGGACGGGACAGGCGGCGGTAAAACTAAGCAATTCTTAAAGCGTCTCAAGCAAAAAGCCAGGGAAAAGGCCGCCAAAGTCATCAAGTGGTACAACCGCTTTTTCGAACCCAAGGTTTTTGATGCCGGTACCACTGGCACCGTAGGCACAGATCTGCACGTCACAATGGCAGACGTGACCATTAAGATTCCGAATTCGGACGGCAGTGTCACTGAGATCACACAAACCACACGCACCTATAATGATGCGGTCCCTGGTCCGACCTTCAGGCTGCATCCTGGCGATGCGTTGACCTTCAAGGTGATTAACGAGCTGCCGAATAATACACCCGCTCCTGACCCTTATGGCAGTGATGATTGCAAAACTCTGTCAGCCAAGAACATCCCTGGCTGTTTCAACACCACTAACTTGCATACTCACGGTTTACACGTCTCGCCCAGCACCCAACCAGGATCCAGTGGCAACGTCATGGACGCAGACAGCGTATCATCTGACGACGTCCACGTCCGTATTCCCCCAGCCAATGACACCCTGGACAACGAGGGTTGGTCTAGCTCTCGCGATTATTGCGTCAAGCTGCCCGATTTTCACGCCCCCGGAACCCACTGGTATCACTCTCATATCCATGGTGCCACCGCTATCCAGGTGGTAAATGGTCTTGCTGGGGCGATTATTGTTGAGGAACCAGACGATCAAATAATACCGGTTGATGACGAGAAAATCCTGATCATGCAGGAAATTATCGGTACGCAAGCTGGTACCAGCGATACTCAGATCTATGCTAATATCCAAGACTCTACTGGGACTAGACTTTATGGATCAAATCCTCCCAGTAACACCATTGCCTTCACGATCAACTCGATGAACACGCCTACCATTGAGGTGACGACTGGCGAGATCCAGCGCTGGCGTTTCATCAATGCTACGGCGACGCCGCGAGGCTATATGGATCTCGCAATTCAGAATTCGGGAGGGCAGTTTGTTGATGGAGTTATGCATCTGATTGCAGAAGATGGGATTACCTTCTATGGTCAATCTCCTCAGGCTGTAGTTTCGCCGGGGCATTTTATGGCTCCAGCCAATCGGGCTGACTTCCTGGTGCAGTTTTCTCAACCAGGGGACTACCAGCTCTGGAAAAAAACAACCAACATGCAATCGTTTGCTCCGGGTGCTCCAGGCACTGGGCCAACCACCAATCAGGTCTTGGCGTTCATTCATGTGACTGGGAACCCAGTGGTACCTCCGAATCCGTTACCGTCTTTGCCTGGAACTGACAAGGCTCCTTGTTATCTGCAACCGATTACAGATGATGAAATCGTCAACGACCAGCAAACGTTTACGTTCAATGTTGCTGGAACATTTGGACAGTTCACCATTGATGGCAATGACGGCAATGGCCCGCAGGCGTATGGCCAGGGTCTTGATAGCAGCGGCGATCCAAATCCTCCTCCGAATTACACAGTGCAGTTGGGCAGTGCTGAGGAATGGACGTTGGTCAATAACTCGAATGCAGCCCATCCTTTCCATATCCACGTCAATCCGTTTCAGGTACTGGAGGTTACGGATCCTTCTACAGGAAGGAGTTTCGGCCCAGTTGAGCCTGAAGATGCCCGTTGGTGGGACACCTTTTCGATTCCACCACAGGGGGGTACCGTAAAGATTCGCTCTCGCTTCCCGAACTATTCTGGCAAGTTCGTGTTCCACTGCCACATTCTAATCCATGAGGATTCTGGCATGATGTGGGATGTGACTGTCGATGGAGCGGGAGCTGAGCCTTGTGAAGCGGTGTCGCAAGATCAGTGCTAACGATGCCTGCCTGCCTGGAGAAGTTTAGGGTAACCTGCCTTGAACCGTTGCCTTGAGCGGTCGCTTGAGTGGTTCAACAATCAATCACCCGGCCAAGGGAATACAACCCCTTGCCGGGTTACTTATTTTTGTCCTTACCGTTCTGTTTGCTGAACCGCAACTTAGGAAACAGAGCTGGTAAATATGGGTTAAATCAATTTGGCATTCTGTCATCAATAATAATATTTTATCTCCATCTCAGCGAAGTCTGTCCGTGTTGAGATTGGGTGTTTTGCGATCGCAAACCGTTCAAGGACACCCCGTCCTGGAAACTTCTATATGGGTCAAGCTGTTGCGTTGCGCAACTGTTCTGTCTACTCTGTAAATTACCTACTTTACCTTTCAGGATCTTACCCAATACCGCATAGCCCTCCAGATGTAAAAATTTTTGAGCGTGTGGCACCTATGCGCTCAAAAATCCTGATGGGTTTACCCCTACCCAATACTGTTGCAGTGCAAAGAGTCAATCTAGTCACCTGTGATGACGGATAATACAGTCTGTAGTAAAGTTTTGTAAAGAAAAATCGGGTTCTGCATAAAATCCCGCTTCTAAAACTGAGACCTATATGGAGCCTGACATCCGGTAAGGCGATCGGGTAAGAGAACGCTTGTTGCGATCGCACCAAGCCAGAATGTCACTCCTCTCCAGATCGATACACATTAAAGGGCAAGACTTCCCCAGTTGGAAACCCCATGCCCAAAAAACACTCAATTTTCATGAGAATTGAGTGTCAGTTTTCGTTGTCTTACAGTATTTATACTATTTTTGATATAAAAATAAAAATTATTTAACAATATAAATTATGTATATGTACTAACAAAAATAGAGTATTATAAGATCTAATTTCTCAAGACTGGCGGGGTTTTACTGAATAAAGTTCCTTCTAAAACCCATAGAAGGAGCTTTCGAATTAGTGCATTCAGTTTTTTTAGCGACTCAATTGGATTTAAGGCTTCATCATGGGCATATTCAGTTTTTTTACTAGAAATCAGATCAAGACAGATCGTCGCCAGCGTTGCCGAGCCAACCGCAACTGGCGACGATCTGCAGATCGGCAATCGCGATTCCCAACCCAGAAGACTCCGCCAGCGCAAACCTTCATTTTGGAACCGATCCTGACCCCCAGCGCTGGTGTTGGCGGCATAGAAGACTCCCCCGATCCCGGACTCATCAACCTCGACGCGATCGATCTCATCGGCCCAGACAGAGATCCAGCAATCGAGGGTTTAAACATCGCCGCTAACAGCATTCCCGATCCAGAGACTGCAGAGGTTCCCCTAGCTCCCCTGGACTTTATCGCTGCTGATGGCGATGGCGATCCCCTGGAATTTCAATCCGGCGTCTTCACCGTCGGTGCAGCTGGTGAAGTGGAGATTGATTTCCTCTTCGACGGTGGTGCCTATCGCGGCCAACTGGCCATCTTCAGCCTCGACAACATCTGGGATCTGGATCTCGAAGAACCTTTCAACTTCGACAATCCAGACCATCTCGACCGCTTCATCGAAGAAGCAGCCAGCCGCTCTCTCAGTCACTCTGAATTGGGGCATATCGTCATCTCCGACCCTGCGGAAGGAGCACGCTTCACCGGGCAGTTGGGCGAGCAAGACTGGAATAGCGGCGAACATCTGGAAGGCAAAAGCTTCGCCATGAACCCCGGCGACGAGGTTGGCTTCATGTTGGTTCCCAAAGGAACAGTAAAACAGGTCTGGAGAAGCTTAAACAACAATACCCCCCTGAGGAACGAACTGCGTCCCCTCTTCTCCATGAACGAACTCAATCCAGACCAGGGGTTCCAGATGGGGCGGCTCGCTGACCTCACCGGTAACAACAACGCTTACGCCTTTGAAGACCTGCGGCTTGACCTGCAATCCGATCTGGACTACAACGATCTGATCTTCCAGGTGGGCGGAGCCACAGACGATGGCATTGACATCATCAATCCGGAACCAGACTGGCGCGGCAGCGATCTGGGCATGGAACTGACCGACTACGTCAGCGAACAAATCGACGCCGATCCACCGGAGATCGTTGCTGCCCTGGCAAACGATACCGGCCTGGACAATGCTGACAGCATTACTTCAGATCCAACCATAACGGGTAGTGTCAGCGACGCCAGCGGTGTCTTCCGTTTTCAGGCTAGCTTCAACGACACTGCCAGCACTGACTTTATCAACGTCACTCTGGAACCCGATGGCAGCTTTAGCCTCGATCGCGCCGATCTGGACACCCTGGCAGGCGGCACCCTGGCCAACGGCAGCCACACGCTGCACCTGCAAGCCACCGATCCTGCAGGCTTCGTTTCAGACTTGGATGTTCCCTTCATCCTGGACACCGAAGCTCCCGAGACTCCCAGTGCCGATCTGACAGCCCTCAGCGACAGCGGCCTCAGCAACAGCGACAATCTCACCAACCTGACTGCACCAACCCTGCACATCGAAGCAGAACCGGGCAGTCAGGTACAGCTCTTCCTGGATGATGCCCCTGCAGGTACCGCCACCGCCAATCTTGACGGAATAGCCGAATTCAGCCCCGCAGCCCTGAGCGATGGCATCCATGAAGTGTCAGCCACCGCGACTGACCTGGCCGGCAATGTCAGCCCGATCTCCGAGCCGCTTGCCCTCACCATCGATACCGTTCCTCCCACCTCGCCCGAATTTGGCCTCGACTTGATCGCCGACACTGGCACTGTTGGCGATCTGACCACAGAATTGGAAACGGTAACTCTAACTGGACAAACTGAGCCTGGGGCAACGGTAGAACTTTTAGGCACCGGCCTCACCAAAACTGCCGACACCACCGGACGCTTTTCTTTTACTGGAGTCGCCCTAGCTTTAGGACAAAACTCCTTCACCGTACGCGCCAGCGATGCCGCAGGGAACAAAAGCCAGTTTAGCCAGCTGATTTCTCGGATAGAACCGATCGATCCGCAACCGCCAACAGACGGCTTCGATCTGGAAGAGATTGCTCCCATTAACGGCGAAGAACTGGTCAGCCTTACCCGCAAAGCGATCGTCCGCTTCAAGGGTAAAGTGGATCCAGCCACAGTCAACGACACCTCGTTTTATCTAATCGCCAACGGCGAGGTGCTTCCTGGACGAGTGGTCGTCTCCAGTACCGAAGAATTCGCTACCTTCTACCCAGACGAGCCGCTGCCGCCTTCAACCGAAGTGCGCATTGTCCTGGACGGCGACCAGATTCGCGGACGGGACGGTACCCTACTGGATGGCGATCGTGACGGTACTCCTGGCGGCATCCTCACTGCTGACTTCCGCACCCAACCCCTGACCCGGATTCCCGGCACCGACGTCTTTGGCTATGTCTTCGACTCCCACCATACAAACCCTGACGGCACCAACATTCCCATCGTCGGTGCCACCATTCGCGTCGATGCTCTGCCAGATGTCACCGCCGTCACCGATGCCAACGGCCGCTTCCTTCTGGAAGACCTGCCCGCCCCCGACTTTTCTGTTCACATTGACGGCAGCACTGCCACCAATGCCCCCGCTGGTTTGACCTATCCCACCGTCGGCAAGACCTTCCACAGCATCCCCGGTCAGGCAACCCAGCTGACCATGGACGGCGAACCCTTCGACGTCTTTTTGCCCGCAATGGATCTCGCCGACTTCCAGGCGCTTGATTCAGCCACCGACACCAACGTTGGGTTTGGTGCAACTGGCACAGCACAACTGGCAGCGATGTTCCCAGAAATCGATCCCGCTGCCTGGAATCGGGTTCAGGTCACCTTCCCGCCCAACTCCGCCCAGGATGACTTCGGCAACCCGGCTACTCAGGCCACCATCATTCCGGTGGATCCAGAGCGACTGCCCGGTCCCCTACCACCGCATCTGGATGCCACACTGGTGATTTCCATCCAGGCCCCTGGTGCCACCAACTTCGATGTCCCTGCCCCAGTCACCTTCCCCAACCTGGACGGCCTACCTCCCGGCGAAAAAGCCACCCTCTGGTCCTTCAACCACGACGCGGGTCGCTGGGAACCCATCGGCCTCGGCACCGTCAGCGCCGATGGTCAAGTCATCACCTCCGATCCTGGAGTCGGTATCCGCGCTCCCGGCTGGCACCGGGTTTCACCGCCCCTAAACTGGACGGGTAGCGATGGACAACCCCTAGTTGGCCCAGTCACCGAAGTCGCCGACCCAGAAATTTTCGTAGAATTGTTTGCCAGCGGCCAGACCAGCACCCTCTCATTCGAATTTACGCCCCCCCCTGGTTCAGGCGATCCCGTGGGCGATCACGATCAGCCAGTCAAAGGTACTACTGAGCCGAAGCGCATCGTTGAGATCGATGTCGAGGGAGATTTCTTTGAAGAATTCTTCGATAACTCTGGAGATGACGGTCTCAAGACCACCACAAAGCCTATTGAGATCTTACCAGGCCAAGATCCAGTAAGGCTATCGGCCACATTACGAACGCTGGAAGACTTGCTCGACAAAGCAAATGGTGGCAAGCCATTTAACGAGGATGTAGTCTACGGTGCCAAGATTACGGTTAAGGAGACCGTGATTCTTGCAGATGGTTCAAGCTTTGAGTCCAGTCGCATTATTGTCCCCTATCTCTATGTGGATCAATCGGATGACAATGCTAAAGATCTTAAACTCAAGTTTGCCGACACCATTGAGCCAGGACCGATCCGCAGACAGCGGGATTACACCCTTAAAGCCCCCACTAGTTTATTTACTGACTTCTCCTTCCAGGGAACGGGAGATTTTAACGATATTGCCAACAGTCTCGTGTTCGATCCTTCAGCAGAAGGGCAGCGCACCGCAACCATGAAAGTAAGAGCCTTTGTCAATGGCACGTTTCATGAGAGTGCATCCGAACTCCCACTTGAAGGAAGAGGGTTGCCCAGGAACAAAATTTTCCTCAATAAGGTGGGTTTGGAAGCAACGCTGGAAGACATCGCGGACGGCACTGCTGCTGCTGATGTGGATCCCATTTTGTTAACCGCCAACGAAATTGGTCTGTTCGATACCGCTGCTGAACGGACGGCGATCGCCAACGCAGTTGAGGCACAGTTCAGGAATCATTACAGCAATTTTGCTGATGCCATCGAATATGTAAACTCAGTGTCCGGCGATACCTTGGCACTGCAGTGGCAAACCCAGCCCAACACCCCCCATCCAGGATCTTTTGGTACGTCCAAGATTTTGGCCACGGATGATGGTGTTGACAGTGTTATCCAGATCGATCAAGTCATCACCGATTTGCCAATACTTGGTCAGGCTCAGCAAAACTTCCGCATTGCCCAGGCCACTAACACAGACATGGAGACAAATGTCTATGTCTACGTGGACAACCATCTTGAATGGTCCTATACGGGCGAACCTCACGAGCTAAACGTCAATCAAGTTGTCAACGCGCTGGCCTACACCGCTGCCCACGAAGCGGGCCACACTCTGGGTCTGATGCATACGGCCAAGATCACGGACTTAAACAACACAAATGTTGAACAACAGCGTATTGGGCTTGTGGGCGGTAATGCTGGCAGTACCTTTAGACTCAGCTTTAAGGGGGAACAGACAACGGTTCTACCGAGGAATGCGACAGCAGCAGCAGTTGAGGCAGCTCTGGAAGCCCTGCCTACTATTGGAGCAGGGAATGTAACCGTTGTAGGGAACGATGGAGGACCCTACACCATCCTATTTATAGACGATCTCACTGCCCCAACTCTTTTGGACGGCCTTGAGCTGATCGATTTGCCCCAGATTGCTGGTACTGGCACGAATGGGCTAAATGTCACAGTCAATACCCTTGTACAAGGAAGCAGTAGTCCAGTCTTTGGTACAGAAATTGTCACAGGTGGAACTCAGGGCCGTACCGACATTATGGCTGGTGGAGGAACACTTGACGTCGCTGGCAATAATTCGTTCCAAAACAACCTTTCTGGGACAAACTTGAAGCTGGGGCTGAAGTTAGAGTGGTTGCCAGCAGAGGCTCAGCGTGCCCTGAGTAACTACGTTCAAAACTTTAGTCACCCCAATGGTGGACCATTCAACACGTTTGGTGAAGAAGACGATGGTGCTCTAGGTGATTCGACCATTGAAGGACCAATGCTGGCCATTTTCGATAGTCAGGATCGTCTTGTGTTCAACGGGGCTGATCTGGGGATCGCAGAGGTTGATGGGGCTGGTGGCAGCCAGGGACTGGAGACACTGCGGCTGCTGAATATTGGCAATGAGGCGATTGTGCTGGATGCAGTTGACCTGGTTGATGCAACGGGAGCCTTTGCCGGAGCGACAATTGCTCCTGGAACGACGATTAATCCGGGTGAGGACATTCCCCTGGATCTGATCTTCGATCCACTGGCAGGTGGCGATTTTGCGGCGACGCTGGCGATTGCCAGCAACGATCGGGTGGTGCCCAATCTGGATCTGGATCTGACGGGCTTTGGCCGCGACCCCGATCCCGTTTTCCAACTGGAACTGCTGTCGGGCAATAACAATCTGGGGGGCGCTGTGGTTGGCACAGACTCGACCCAGGAGGAGTTCATTGCTGTTACCAATCAGGGGGCAACGGATCTGGTCTTCACCCCGACCGTGACGGCGGGTGCCGTTGACTTCAGCCTGGGCAGCTTTGAAGGGGTGGAGCAAACACTGGCCTTTGGTGAAAGTTTACTGTTGCCAATCAGCTTTGCACCAACGACTGCAGGACTGCGACCGGGGACGATTGAGTTTGTCACTAACGATCCCGATCGCGCTAGCGTCCAGCAGGGGGTTGTGGTCACGGGGCTACCGGATGGTGCGATTGAACTGGATTGGGGTCAGGATTTTGCTGCCATTGAGTACAATAATTTCTTGCAGCGGACGGTGACCAATCAGGTAGGCGATTTCATGTTTGAACTGCCGACGTTCAACGAGTACGATCTCAGCATTTTCGACCCAGAAAGCGGCCTGATTGCCGGCAGCAAAGGCTTGACTGGAGCAGCGGGGGCCTTTACGGGCTTGACCAGCAGCCTGGATTTCCGGGCCAGCATCGCCCCCGATCGCGATTTTGATGGCTTGCCAGACGATATTGAGTTTGCCATTGGTACGGATGTCAACCGGAGCGACACCGATGGCGACGGCCTTTCGGATTTTGCGGAAATTGAGAACCAGCTCGATCCGGTGGGCGGTCAAGGGTTCCCGACGGGGATTATTGCCAGTCTGCCCCTGCGCGGTGAGGCCAGATCTGTGGTTGTGGCGGGATCGACCACCACTTCTGGCGACCAAACTGCCTATGTTGCCACTGGTACCTATGGGCTGGCGATTGTGGATGCGTCGGAGTTCGACACGCCCATTGTCTTGGGACAACTCAATCTGCCGGGAACGGCCCTTGATGTTGGGGTGGATGCCGATTTGCAGATTGCGGCAGTGACCACTGCCAATAGCTTGCAACTGGTTGATGTTTCTGACCCGATGCTGCCGAAGGTGCTCCACTCGTTGCCGATATCGGCAAATAAGGTGCAGGTGTTTGATGGTATTGCCTATGCCACAGTGGGAACTTCGCTGCGGGCGATCGATCTGCTCACAGGAGAAGAGTTACAGTCTCTGACTCTACCGGGATCGGGTAACACTTTTGCTCTGGCTCGCGATGGGTCAACGCTTTATGCCTATAAGGCTTCTGCTAATGTCTTCTCTACCATTGACATTTCAACTGCAGGCGCAGCTCAGGTGCTGGGGCAGGTGTCGCCGACTCGTGCCTCTGGGACGACGGAGCTATTCGTTGCCGATGGAGTGGCCTATCTGACCGGGGGTGGCTATCGAACGATTAATGTTTCCGATCCCACCGAGCCCAAGGAGATTAGTCCTTTTGGCCTAGCTTTTACCTCCCGTGGAATAGCGTTGAATGGATCGGGTTTGGCATTAATCGCAGGTGAAGTGCAGGGTGTGAGTGTTTATGATGCGAGCGATCCGGAGAATACAAACAACCGGATTACAACCATTGATACGCCTGGATTTGCTTGGGATGTGGCGATTGCATCTGGCATTGGCTATGTGGCTGATGGTGCTAGTGGCTTGCATGTTGTCAATTATTTGCCGTTCGATAACCAAGGAGAGGCTCCGACAGTCAGTATTAGCAGCACAGTGGAGGATCTCGATCCCAGCCGACCGGGAATTCAGGTTGAGGAGGGAACTTCGATTCCGATTGAGGCTAACATCAGCGATGACTTGCAGGTGCGCAATGTGGAGCTGCTGGTGAATGGGGAGGTGGTCAGTAATGATGTGTCGTTCCCGTTCGATCTGAAGGCGATCGCGCTGGGTGAAGTGCCGGATGATGAGACTTTAGAGGTTCAGGTGCGCGCGACGGATACGGGCGGGAATGTGACGCTGTCGAATCTGCTCAGCTTCAGTTTAGTGGGCGATATTACGGCACCGACTATTGCTAGCATCAATCCGGCTGACGGTCAGGCAACGGCGCAAAACATTCGCCGGGTAGAAGTGCGATTTTCGGAGTCGATGGATCTGGCGGGACTGACGGCGGACAACTTCCAGTTGATGGATGGGGCTGATGCTGCGATCGCGCCGGAGAATATCCAGATCCGCAGTGACGATCGGATTGTGCAACTGACCTATGCGCCCCTATCGACAGGGGACTATCGTCTGGCCATTAATGCTGCTGAAGTCAAAGACCGGGCGGGCAATCCGCTGGGAACTGGGGAGGTGAGTAGTTCCTTCTCGATTGTGGATCAGCCGATTGGCTTTGACGATCCCCAAGGCGATACTTTTGGGAATGGTACGCCGATTGATATTAAGCGCACCAGTGGTTCTATCACTGGCAATACTCTGACTCTGACGATGGAGTTCTTTAACTCAATTCTGGCTCCATCCACAGGAGACTCAACTGCAGTGACTGGTCTTTGGGAGCTTGATCTTGACCAGGATCCGAATACGGGGAACTTCTCGCGCCAGAGCTTGTTTGCACCAGTTGGGCAACAAGGAGGAGCGTTGGGTGTGGAGGCATATCTTGACCTCGCTAGCGAACTCTCGCAACCGGGCCGAGTCAATTTGGTTGATGCGTCTAATGGCTCTGTCATTGGCACTGTGCCGATTACCTATGGGCCAGATGTTTTGCAGATCGAGGTGCCGTTGTCTCTGTTGGGAGATGATGGCTTGCTCAACTATGGTACGATTGTGGGAGATTTCTTTGACTCTAGCGATGCGGCACCGAACGATCGGGTGGGTACGGTTTAGCGGTTGATTGGATTGAGCGCGATCGCACCCCGCGATCGCAACCCAAACCCGGTTGCAACTCAGCCTTTCTGACGCGCAGCCGGGTTTTATTATTGAGCTATCCTTGGGAAAAGATGTTCGAGCTGGGAGGAGCAGGAATGAAGCGGGCAGCTAAACGGGTGTTGCTGGTCATCATGGCGGCGGTGTTGGGTCTGGCTGTGGCGGCAGCTGGGAGCATGGCGGGGGCCTCTTACCAGACGCGGGTGTTGTATCCCAGTCAGGACAATACGCTAATCGAGAGTTCGACGGGGGAGCTGAGCAATGGGGCGGGGCCGGCGTTGTTTGTGGGGCGCACGAACCAGCTAGAGAACAACCTGCGACGAGGGTTGATTGCCTTTGATGTGGCGGCTGATCTCCCGGCGGGGGCGAAGGTGAAGTCGGTGATGCTGACGCTGACGCTGGAGCAGACCCATGCGGGGGATGAGACGATTGCAGTGCATCGCCTGCTGGAGGCTTGGGGCGAGGGAGGCTCCAGCCACCGGGGCGGTCGCGGTGCTGCAGCTGCGGCTGGGGATGCTACGTGGATCCATCGGTTCTTCGATCGGGATGCCTGGGCCACGCCGGGAGGCGATTTTGCGCGACGGGCCAGTGCAGTGCAGACAGTGGGTGATGCGGGCCGCTATACCTGGGGGTCGACGTCGAGGCTGGTGAAGGATGTGCGGCGATGGCTGAAGTCGCCGGAAGAGAATTTTGGCTGGGTGTTGATTGGTAATGAGTCGGCGGCGAAAACGGCGAAGCGTTTTGCCAGTCGAGAAAATGGCGAGACATCGATTCAACCGCAGCTGACGGTGAGCTTTAAGCTCCGTCGGTAAGCTATCAACTGTTGCCGCAATTCCGATTACCATTTCTCTCCAAAGGGACGAATTTCGACAGCGAATGACCAGACCGATCGCGGTTGATGGGCGATATGAAATCTCTCTGCTGCGATATCGATGGGTTGACAGAAGTACTCTGGGATTGAATGGCACTTACATAAGGTTGGTGGGCAGTGCCTATCCTACAAATTTCCAAGGCTTTCAGCTTTCAATTCTTGCTTAAGTAAGCGCCTTCTACTCTGGGGTTAGATCTTGACGCTGGTTTAATAGTTCGGTGTTGAGTCCTTGGGCAAGTTTGTCCATTGACCGGGGGGTTGCGATTCAAGCTAATTTTCTCAGTTGCACTGATTTCTGGTTGGATTTTGTGTATTAGGGTTTAAAGCTAAGTCCATTGAGCTGGGAGCTTCATCGGAACTATGAAATTAAAACTGTTGGCCCTCGTTGCCCTACTACCCCCCATTGGGCTGGCTATTCCAGCCCAGGCCGAAAATCTGGCCCACTTCAACCAGTTACAAAACTATAACGAATGCATCTGGTGCGACTTGCGTGGTGTGAATCTGGCGGAGGCGAATTTGTCAAGAGCAATCTTGTCAGGGTCGTACCTGGTAGAATCGGACTTAAATGCAGCCAATCTGAGTGCAGCGAATCTGGTGGCGGCGGATTTGCGTGAGGTGGACTTACGCAAAGCAGACTTGAGCAATGCAGATCTACGCAGCGCTGACTTACGTGGGGCAAATCTGCGGGGTGCGAATCTGAAAGGTGCGTTGTTGCAAGGTGCCAATCTGACAGACACAATTATGCCGAATGGTCGCGTTCTTTATCCAGCTGATGAAGAAAGCTTTAGCTTTCAACGCGAGATTAAGAAGGAACTGGAAATCTTCGAGGACTTTCTACCGTTATGGTAGACAGCGTTAATAATTTGAAGGATGAGTTAGCGCCTGGGGCCTCCTGCCCCAGACGCTAACTCGTTGCGCGCTTGACCCAAACGACTTGGCAGGTTATTTCAAAAGCCTTGCTCCACAAGGCTTTTAAAATAATACATTTTTCCGTTCTAGCACGAAGAAATGGGGGTTAGCGCCCTCTAAGGGAGCGCTAATTTTCCCTGTCGTGTGACCCATGCATTAGGGTAGGGGGCGGCGAAAATCGATTGCGGTTTGCCAGTAGGTTTCGGGTAAACCGATATCAAAGGCACGCCCCTGGATGAGGGTTCCCACCATGCCTGCATCCTGCTGCAGGTGATGGAGACAGGAGGTGAGCTGAAATTCGCCCCGGTCGCGACGATTATGACGAATATCGTCTTCTAGATAGTCAAAAATCTGCGGGATGAGGGCATACAGGCCAAAGACGGCCAGGAGTCGATCGGGGGCCATGCCGTCAACGTGAAGATGTTGCAGGGCATAGTCAATTTCGGGCTTTTCGACCAGGGCGGTGACGGTCAACAAGCGATCGGGTTCTTGCCAGGTACCCATGATACAACCCCGGTGGGAAATGGTTTCTGCTGGGGTCGTTTCGACCGCGATCGCGCTCTTCCCAGTTTGCTCGTATACTGCCAGCAATTGGCGGACGCAGGACATCTCAGTCTCTGAAGCATAAATATGGTCGCCCAGCATCAACAAAAAGGGATCGCCATCTACCCAATCTCGAGCACAGAACACCGCGTGACCAAAGCCATCTTGAATTGCCTGAGTTAGAATTGTAACTCGTTCTCCCAGGGCTTGCAAGTACTGGCTGCGGGCTTGATTTTCAACAGAAAGCTTATTGAAGTAGGGCGGTGGGGTATAGAAAAAATCCTCGAATAAAGCGCGATCGCGCTCCTGCACCACAATCCCAATCGACTCAATGCCTGCACTCACTGCCTCCTCAACGATCGCTAGAATCGCTGGCTTTGCTTGTCCCGTCGCATCAACGATAGGGAAAAACTCTTTTTTCACCGCCTTCGTCGCTGGGAAGAGGCGGGTACCAAATCCTGCAGCGGGGATGACTGCCTTACGAATCTTTTGCATGGGATGTCAGGTGTCAGGTGTCAGATTATCAGGTATCAGGTATCAGGTGCCAGTGTGGTAGGACGTATTAGCCGACAGGCGTAACGCACCGATTGTCGTCAAACTCAACTGGCTACGATAAGCTTTCATTGTTCGCGAATCCAGGCTCGAAACGCTTTAATGATTGCCGTTCTGCCCAGAGTTTGGGTCAAGGCTAAATGCTGCATTATCCCTTCAATAATCGGCCATCCTGGGAAACTGCGGCTCTGGTCAGACTCCACGTACTTTCCACTCTCAAACCAATAAATTTTCAGGCTTTCGCAGTCGTACACCCACACTTCGGCCACACCCAATCCTTGATAAACCTCCAGGTCTGTTGCATTGGTGTTATCCACTTCAATGGCCAGATCGGGTGGTGGAGCGCCCCTGTCCAAATCCAACCGATCTTTGCTGCGAATGGCAGCTTGATTCTGGATATAGAAACAATCGTCTGGTTCAATCCCCTGCTGCATTCTTTCGCTCTTGAAGGTTGTCGACCCCAAACACTCAGACTCTATATCCAGTTCTTCCAACAAAACTGTCAGCAATGCACCCAACAAGGCTTTGGCTTTTTCATGCTTTGGTAGTGGCATTTGCAGTTTCAAGGTTCCCCGGTTATAAGTCAAGCGAATGGCATAGCCCTCTCCCAGAGCATGGAGAATACGTTCGTAATCCGCCCAGCAAATCCCTTGCAAGATCGCAGTATTGCCAGGTGGAACTTCTAACTGTTGCAGATCGAAGGAAACAGGTTTAACGAGGGTTTGCATCACGACTCTCTCAGCAGATATTCTGCAACACGATTTTAGACGGTTGTTTGCTGACCCCAAAACCAGGGGTTGCAAATAGAAACTGGAACTCCCGATCGGTTTTTTATTTCTTTGAGTACCAACATCCTAAACTAGAAATAGCCCCTTTTCCCCTACAACCCCAACACACTCACCACCCAGGATTTTCGTAGCCCCGACTTTTTTGTCGTGCTGGGAACAGACAATCGTGCTGAACCAGACGATGCTGAACCAGAAAATCGCCGCCGTCCAGCAAACCTTGCAGCACGTCTGCCAGAATATCTGCGAAACGTTACGTTTCTCAATCAATTGACAAAAGGTCGCGCTATGATAGAAGCATACATAGAGTGACACCGAGATCGAAAGAATTCAGCCAATTTACAAAAAGACTCTGTGTTGGGTTACGTTGGCGCTTAACCCAATCTACGGGTATGGCACGCCTTAAATTGTGCAAATTCGTAGTTGGCACTTTAGTGCTTTCAAGGGCTATCGAGTAAGGATTACGGCTTTTCCGGCAACTCAGATCTATTACCCCAAATTGGTCGTGCCAGCCCATTACAGAGCTGATAATCTAAAATCCAAAATCCTTAAGGAGGTTGAGCTTGCGACTTCGTATTGTGTCGACGAGTGTCATGCTTGTCTGAGAGACGTTGCGGCACTGAAATGCCGACTACGAACTCTCGTGCTTGCAATCTAAAATCAATCTAAAATCCAAAATGGTTTTAAAAGGTCGTAATTATATTGACGGGCAGTGGGTGCTTGCTCGGTCGGAGGCAACGATGGAGAGTCGCAATCCAGCGGATTGGGAAGAAGTTGTTGCCACGGTACCCAATTCGGATGCTGCTGATGTGGATGCGGCGGTGACGGCAGCGCGGCGGGCGTATCGGCGCTGGCGTCTGGTACCTGCGCCGGTGCGGGCGGAGCGGATTCAGCGGGTGGGGTTGTTGCTGCAGCAGCGTAAGGAGGAGCTGGCGCAGTTGATGAGCCGGGAAATGGGAAAGCCGCTGACTGAGGCGCGGGGCGATGTGCAGGAGGGCATTGATTGCGCCTTTTATTATGCGGGCGAGGGGCGACGGTTGTTCGGACAGACAACGCCGTCTGAACTGGGCGATAAGTTTGCCATGACAGTGCGGGTGCCAGTGGGGGTCTGCGCTTTAATTACACCGTGGAATTTCCCGATTGCGATTCCTTGTTGGAAATCTCTACCTGCCCTGGTTTGCGGCAATACGATTGTCCTGAAACCCGCCAGAGATGCACCAGCTTGTGCGACAGTGTTGACGGAGATTTTTGCGGCGGCGGAGTTGCCTGCGGGAGTAGTGAATCTGGTTCACGGCAATGGGGAAATGGTCGGTCGAGCGCTGGCGGAACATCCCAATGTCGATCTGGTGTCCCTGACGGGATCGTCTCAGACCGGGGCGGAAGTGGCGTCGATTTGCGGGCGCACGCATAAGCGCATCTCCCTGGAGATGGGTGGGAAAAATGCTCAGATTGTTCTGGAAGATGCCGATCTGGATCTGGCGCTAGAGGGTGCAGTTTGGGGGGCGTTTGGGACTACAGGACAGCGCTGTACGGCTACCAGTCGTTTGTTGTTGCACCGGAAGATTAAGGCTGAGTTTACGGCGAAATTGCTAGAACAAGCGGGCAAATTGCGTGTTGGTCATGGATTAGAATCAAAAACTGATGTTGGTCCGTTGGTCAATCGGGCGCAATTGCAGCGGGTGCAGTATTATCTTAAGGTGGCTTGCGAAGAAGGGGCGAAAGTGTTGCTGGGTGGGGAAGTGGCGCAAGGAGAGGGCCTGGATCGCGGTTATTTTTTCCAACCCACGGTGCTGGATGGTGTGACTCCGACGATGCGTGTTGCTCGAGAGGAGATTTTCGGGCCTGTTGTTTGCTTAATCGAGGTGTCGTCTTTTGAGGAGGCGGTTGCGATCCTCAACGATACTCCCTATGGTCTTTCTTCATCGGTGTATACGCGGGATGTGAATCGAGCTTTTCAGGCTATGCGCGATATTGAGGCGGGTATTACATATATTAATGGGCCGACGATTGGGGCAGAGGTACATTTGCCGTTTGGAGGGGTGAAGCAGACGGGAAACGGTCACCGGGAGGCAGGGAGTGCAGCACTAGATGTGTTTACCGATTGGAAGACGGTTTATGTTGACTTTTCGGGACAGTTGCAACGGGCGCAGATTGATAATCGGACGTGAGTTAAAAATTCAAAAGGCAGAGGGCAGAGGGCAGAGGGCAGAGGGCAGAGGGCAGAGGGCAGAGGGCAGAAGGGAAGCTGTAGAGAGTGCTTTGATTTTGACTAGAAGGCTTTGGCGCACTGAAGTGCTGACTAAGAACTTGCTTGCTCTGACACCTGATACTTTCCTGGTTCATTAAGAATTTGTGTTGGGTTTTCTTTTATCGGAGACGCTTCGCAGAGCTTGTTTCTCTGAAGGGAGTACACTATCGCCCTACCCAACCCGCATCACTGTTCCCCATTCCCTGTTCCCCGTTCCCTTCTACCTAGAATCTTGACACCTGATACCTTTCAGAATGATTATGATTGCTACTTTGTCCGATTGTAAATTACCTTGCTTTCCTCGTCTGGTGACGTCTTTGCCGGGGCCGAATGCCCGGTTGCTGATTGGGCGCGATCGCGCAGTTACTTCGCCGTCTTACACGCGCGGCTATCCGCTGGTGGTAGCGCGAGGGGAAGGCTGCATGATTGAGGATGTGGATGGCAATGTCTTTTTAGATCTAACTGCGGGAATTGCGGTTACGGCGACGGGACATGCTCATCCTGACGTAGTGGGAGCGATTCAGGCACAGGCGGGCCGCCTGTTACATTTTTCGGGAACGGATTTTTATTACGACCCTATGGTGGAACTGGCGGAAAGTCTGGCGACGCGTGCGCCTTTTCCGGCACCAGCTAACGGTTGCCGTGCTCGCGTTTTCTTTACCAATTCGGGAGCGGAGTCGATAGAGGGAGCGCTGAAATTGGCTCGTTATTACACGGGGCGCTCGCGTATTATTGCATTCCTGGGAGCCTTTCATGGACGCACCTATGGCGCGATGTCGTTAACGGGATCAAAAGCCGTTCAACGTCAGGGATTTGGACCATTGTTGCCGGGGGTAACGCATATTCCTTACGGCACTCAGGCTAGTCTCGATTATTTAGAGGAAAATCTGTTTACTACAGTGGTGCCGCCGCAGGAGGTGGCGGCGATTGTGGTGGAGGCGATCCAGGGTGAGGGTGGCTATATTGTGCCCCAGGATGGTTTTCTGGAAGGGATTCGGCAGATTTGCGATCGCAATCATATTCTGATGATCGTCGATGAAGTGCAATCCGGTATGGGACGCACGGGCAAACTTTTCGCCGTTGAGCATTGGGGCGTCATGCCCGATATCATTACCTTAGCAAAGGGCATTGCTAGCGGTCTACCTTTGGGAGCCATCCTGGCCCGACCGGAGCTGATGACCTGGCCCCCTGGCTCCCACGCTACTACCTTTGGCGGTAATCCTGTCGCTTGTGCGGCGGCTAATGCCACCCTGCGGTTACTGGAAGCGGGATTGATGGACAATGCCCGCGATCGCGGCGAACAGTTGCAAGCCGGATTAATTCAGCTCGCACAGCACTACGATCGGGTTTCGCTGCCTCGGGGCAAGGGGTTGATGGTCGCGATCGATTTGCTGGATGCCAGAGGCAAACTGGATGCAGAGTTGCGCGATCGCATCGTAGACCAGGCATTTTATCGCGGGCTGTTGCTGCTTGGCTGCGGCCAAGCAGGCATCCGTTTCTGTCCGCCCCTCATCATCGATCGTCACCAGATCGACCTTGCCCTGCAAATTTTAACTCGCTTATTGGATGAGTTGAATGAACCATGAACCCTGAACAAATCGCCCTCAAACTATGGCAGCGGCTATGGCAAGACTATCGCTGTCGAGTGGAGTATGCTCGCCTTTATGAGCAGATGATTCAAGAAGCAGGTGGCATTGTTGTCAACGATCACATTGCCTTCCGCTCATTACGGTTAGTAGTCAAAAATTCTGCAGGGAAAACAAATCTGGGTATTCCCTATATTGCCCGTATTGCAATCGCTTTAGGCTATGAAGTGGCTGGAGAATATGAGTTTCCAGACTGCCATCTTTATGCACATCACTATCGTCATCCGGCACAAGACCGTTTCGATCTGCCAAAGCTCTTTATCAGCGAACTCATTGTCGATGAGTTGCCTGCCTCAGTTGCAACACAAATTGCCCAAACAGTTAGTTCAGGTCGTTACTTAAATCTGCAAACGAACAAACGCGAAATTGCCCAAAAAGACCCGGTAGAACAAGCAGTCGATCGACTACAAACTGCATTTATCCGCCCCTGGGATCCACCAAAACGATCTGTCGTCGAGGCAGTGAATGCAATCAGTCAATACGGAGCCTGGGTGTTGCTGCATGGTTACGCCCCAAATCATTTTACTGGCTACGTTAATCGTCAGCAGACGCCTGACTATCCAGATATTGAGACTACAGCGCGCGGTCTAGCAGAGTTGGGAGTGCCAATGAAGACAATGATTGAGGGTCGTCGAGGTAGCGGCTTGTGGCAAACGGCAACCCAAGCAGCGACCGAAAAAGTTTGGGTACGAGACGACATCAGCGATACTCTGATTCAGATTCCCTGGCCCTATGCCTACTATGAGATTGCTGAGCGCAATTGGGTTGAAATGCCTGGGAAACCAAAAGTCTGGTTCGATGGTTTTCTCAGTCCTCAAGCCCGCAACTTATTTGAGATGACTCGCCAACTCTGAACCTGTTGCTTGTAAGTCGTTTCCCGATCAATTAGAGGACTATCGCGTTCTGCTTTAACGGCGCAGTCACTGGCCGACTAGAAGCATTCCCCAAACACACCAATGTCATTGATGGGGATATAGGGATCGCTAGTATCTGCGCCATCATTACTGCGGTGTGTCAGCAATTGCTGGGCAACAGATTGTCCCCAACTGATGCCTGCAGTTTTAGCTGAGCTACCTGGAATAGCACTCAGAAGATTGCCAAATGAGGTACTCAAAAATGCATTCTCTTGTGGATAAAGCGACTGAAGTACCTCCTGGGCAACTGCGATCGCAGCTGCTTCCTTAGAAGCATCGATCGGCGCAGCGATTGAGTCGGTGAAATATTGCTGAAATCCTTGGTTGGGATTGTTGGCTAAGTCAATTCCGTTCACAGCATCGTACACCGACAGATAAACGATGGCACCACTTCTGGCCACCTCTGGTGTACCGACTCCAACATTGCGAATAGACTGTCAAAAAGCTTCATTGATGCCTGAAAGTTGAGCAGCTTGAGCAGGAGAAGCAAGCAATGTTACTGCTATTGCTAGGGTTGTCTTCAAAAAAAGTTGACGATGCTGTGAATTCATTTTCAATTCTCCAAAAGACCCGTAAAATTCATTGGGTAGTGGTAAACAAGTAATGATTTTTGAGCGTGCGGGTTCCACCCGCACGCTCAAAAATCATTCACCTATAGGACTGCCATTCATTGTAATAAAGAAATCTCATTGAGAATATAAGGTTTCTAAAACTCGTGCCTTTGAGTCTCAAGGCATAGTAATGGCTGAGGTTAGACTACTCAACTTCAAAGCGATAGAAAATTCGGATGAAGACAGTAGGGGGATTCAAAATATGGCGTTCCGTATTGGATGAAACTGTCTGTTGAGAGAACGATCGTCATCAAGATCATCTACGGAATTGCCTGGATCAGGCCGTCCGCACTTTCCTTTCACACAACAAAGTCCTTTGGATAGACGCTATAGTCTTTATTACAATCCACGTCTATTACTCCAAACCAGTTGTGCTAGTTCAGCAGAGTACATTAGCGATGCAAATTTGAGAGCCGCATACAATTACCATCCATTCGTCGTAGTGCTTTGACACAGCAAAGTTAGTGCATTAAGTAAGGCAGGCATTACCCACCAAATCAAGATGATTATGGAAATTCTAAAGCACTATTTTAGGCGTGTCATGCTATGTAGTGTACCAACTCAGCGAAAACCCTCTCTCTAGCCAAAGGTGCGATCGCATTACTCTCAGTGTAGCTCAGGAGATGAGGAGTAGGGCAGGCAAAATGCGATCGATTTATCACAAATCTGTTTGAGGACTACTTCAGACTGATTTTTATTGTTTTTTTCAGTAGTAGTAAGCAAGTAAGGATTTTTGAGCGCCCGGGTTCCACCCGGGCGCTCAAAAATCCTTTGGAGAGAACCAACATTTTTTCTACAAATTAGAGATTTTTGCAAATTGCTGGCAGGAGATATGAGGGTACCTGAGAAAGGTTATGTATTCACAGCCAGAACTATACTGATACGGAAATCGCTGGTATAGCTGTGTAGAAAGAATATTACTATTGAATTTATTAAGTTATGTATCGAATAACTTGAAATCCTCTTCTAGAAAAGCTTTCAGTATAAAAGAATTGTTAAACTCCGGAAGAAAAAACAATATTATGTGAGGGTGTGTAAGTAGTTCTCCAGACATCTGCCTTGACTTTCTCATTCGCGAGAGCTATAACAGATTGTATTACTCACAAAAACGAGGAAGGATTGGCGTGACCAACTTCGTTTGTTATGAGTCTGACAATGAAACCCTTAAATGATTGTTGCGATCGATGCGAAAGCGGAGTCTGTAGTCATCAGATACATTAGCAGCTATGAAAATTAGGGCGTTTTGGATCGAGCTTATGTCTTCCAGTCGATACCGTGTTAAAACTGACCTAACTTTTCTAGCAATTGCTATATTGGCAAACAAGGTGAATGCGCACATACGCAACAGATGCCTTTCGTTAGCGAATGCTTGAATACAAGGTGACAAAGATTTTTAAGTGACTTTTGAGATCGTTCTCAGTCATGTTCCCTAAATGTTTGAGTTGTTCTCAGTCATGTTCCCTAAACGTTTGAGTCGTTCTCAGTCATATTCCTTAAACGTTTGAGATCGTTCTCAGTCATGTTCCCTATAACGTTTAGATGTTTCTGCTGATTTAAATGGTGCGATTTGCACGTCTATAACTGCATGCTCGACCCTTAGCTTCTGGGCTGAGAGCAGAAATCTTCTCTGTTAGTGGAACGATCTGCTGGATAGCTGAATTGCCAGTCAGAAAGACGATCGTATCAGAACAGTTGGGAATTGCGATGATATTTTGAATATTGGAGAGCTTGGAAATCATGAATACCGCTTTAGAGTTTGAATATCTGATCGTTGGAGCCGGGCCTGCTGGTTTGCAATTGGGATACTTTCTGGAGAAAGCGAATCGAAATTATCTCGTTGTGGAAGCGGCAGATGCTCCTGGAACAGCATTCAAGTCTTTCCCGCGTCATAGAAAATTGATCTCAATTAACAAGGTTTATACCGGGTACGATGACCCAGAAATCAACCTTAGATGGGATTGGAACTCTTTGCTGAGCGATAGCGAAGAAATGCTGTTTAAGCACTACAGCAAGAGTTATTTCCCGGATGCAAGTGACTTTGTCCGGTATTGTTGCGATTTTGCTGAGCATTTTAATCTCAACATCAAGTACGATGTCCGAGTCGTTCGAGTTGCAAAGAACAATAATAAGTTCATGGTGATGGATAGTCAGGGAAATGTTTATTCCTGTCAACATCTGATCGTCGCAACAGGCTTTAAAAAACCTTACATTCCACCTATCCCTGGAATTGAATTGACTGAGAACTATACTACTGTCTCCGTCGATCCAGAGGATTTTGCCAATCAACGGGTACTGATTATTGGTAAGGGCAATTCTGGGTTTGAAACTGCTGATAACTTGGTTGCGACGACAGCGCTAACCCATGTCGTCAGCCCTAATCCGATTTCAATGGCCTGGAAGACGAAGTATGTAGGACATTTGCGGGCAGTTAACAACAACTTTCTGGATACCTACCAATTGAAGTCGCAGAACGCAATTCTGGATGCAACAGTAAACAAAATCGAGCGTAAAGAGGGTGAGTTTGTGGTGACTGTTTCCTACAGCCATGCAAATGGAGAACAGGAGGAATTGACTTACGACCGGGTGATTACTTGCACGGGCTTTCGCTTTGATGATGCCATTTTTGACGATTCGTGTCGACCTGAATTGACAATTCATGAGCGCTTCCCAGCGCAAACCAGCGAATGGGAATCGATCAATGTGCAGCATTTATATTTTGCGGGGGTGCTGATGCATATGCGAGATTACAAGAAGAAACAATCTGGGTTCATTCATGGATTTCGCTACAACATTCAGGCTTTACATCGGATCTTCGAGCGTAAGTATCACCAGCAAGAATGGCCTGCTCAACGGTTGAATATGCAGCCAGAGGCATTGACCAAGGCAATTCTCAATCGTGTGAATACAAGTTCAGCATTGTGGCAACAAACAGGATTTCTGGGCGATCTGGCAACGGTCTCGGATCGAAACAAGGTGATTGAATATTATGAAGATATTCCAATTGACTACGTTCATGATAGCGATTTTGGCCAGTACGATTGCTATTACACAGTGACGCTAGAATTTGGACAAGCGGTTATGACAAAAACACCCGATCCGTTTGCGATCGCACGCGTCCATAAAGATGATGCAGCGAATTCAGCCCAAAGTGCCTTCATTCATCCTGTCATTCGTCGGTTCTGCAAAGGGAAATTGGTTGCCGAGCACCATGTCATTGAAGATCTAGCCGGTGAATGGCAAGAGGCAGTGCATGTTGAGCCATTACTGGAATTTATGCAGGTTCAGTTTGCCAGTGACGCTACATCGTTTTGCTCAGTGCCAGTGTTAGCGAGCTGTTAGTTGCTCAAGAACGGTTACAGGGTTTGGGAAACCTGACCCAGGGCAGCGAAAATCCCAGTTGGTGGGCATTGCCGAGTACTCCCCTCAAGTTGACAAAACAGAGTCAGGACGGCGATGCCCACCCTACTCGTCTTCTTCCCCAATAGTTGGATACGCCCGTGCCCCTCTTATTAGCTTGCCAACAATTAACAAGGATCAATTTATTGGGTTCGAGACATGCTTATCTATTCAGCAGATCAAACGTGTTATTTGGTTGAACTGTCAGACCTGAAACAAGGAAATTTAGATCGGTTCAAATCGACAGAGACAAACGCTCTACGTCAGGTTGTTGATTGGTCGAGGAGCTATCTTTGCAATCCCCATCCCGATCTTGGACGGAAAGGGCCAGTTTGCCCTTATGTCCAGTTTTCCATGGAGAAAAATCTTTTTTTCATGACGATCTATCAGGGCAGTTATTTAGAGCGGACAGCGATTGTGAATACGATTTTGAAATATCAGCAATGGTTTCTGGAGCTTGAACCCTTGCGGGGGAACGAGGCCCAATATAAAACGATTCTGATTCTGTTTCCCAATCTATCCTCTGAGGATGCACCACAATTTATCGATTCAATTCAGGCAGAACTAAAGCCTGCTTGCGTTGCGAATGGTGTTATCATCGGAGAATTTCATGCGGGGCCTCCCCAAAAAACAGGAATTCGGAATGCTAACTTTCGTCCTTTCTACTGCCCAATTCCAGTACTTGGCATTCGCTATATGGTGCCGTACGACTTTCCGTTTTTGCAAGAAGATAAGGCATTTGTCACGGCTTATCTTCAGCAGTTTGGCAATCGTATTCCTGAATTTTTAAAGCCAATGGTACAACAAGCAGCACTCAAGTTTGGGATTGTCTAATAATCAGCTCTGGAGGATAACCTGGAAAAGTCGTAAATGTTGTTGGATATAACCCCAGATTTGCATCATTTTTGGGAGTCTTCCAGATGTACGACATCCAGTCTGTGTTCAGGCAACAGTTATCAGGCAACGGGTAATATCACAACTTGGAAGGTTAGCGCCCCTATTGGGGGTGCTAACCCCCATTCTTTCGTGCCAACACAAAAAATAGATTATGTTAAAACCCCTGCTCTGCAAGGGTTTTAACATAATCTTCCCAGTTGCGAGTCAAGAGACCGCAAGAATCCCCTTGACAATATACAGACCTGTCTACATAATAAATATAGACAGACTGTTCTACATAAAGTCATCTAATGAATTTCCCTGCTACGCCTTATCTGGTCAGCATTTATAGCCAAACCTAGTGTCAGCTCAAACCCCAGATCGAATTCCACTTATTCCAGGAGACTTACCATGATCGATCTCTATACTTACACCACGCCTAACGGCCGCAAGCCGTCCATTTTACTGGAAGAGCTGGAACTGCCTTATACCATTCACAAAATCGACATTGGTAAAGGCGAGCAGTTTTCGCCTGAATATGTGGCCATTAATCCCAACAGCAAGATTCCAGCCATTCGCGATCGCGACACCAACCTCACCATCTTTGAATCAGGCGCGATCTTGATTTACTTAGCGGAAAAGACCGGTAAGTTGTTGCCAACCGAGGTCGCGAGTCGGGCCCGCGTTATGGAATGGCTGATGTTCCAGATGGCCAGTGTCGGCCCCATGTTTGGACAATTAGGCCATTTCCGCAATGCCGCCCCTGAGCCACTGCCCTATGCCATCTCTCGTTACGAAAAAGAATCCCAGCGGCTCCTGGACGTTCTCGATCGGCAGCTGGCGACCAACGCTTACGTTGCTGGGGACTACTCCATTGCCGACATTGCAACTTATCCCTGGGTAACGGCAGCCACCAGCTCTTACATGGGGTTATCGTTGCAGGCATTTCCCAACGTCCAGCATTGGGTCAATACCTTGCAGGCGCGTCCTGCAGTGCAAACAGGGATGGCGATTCTGACGCCGGAGTTCAACAGCAATTACGGCAGCGTCAATCTCCCTTAAGTGCGGGCAAACGCCTTCTGTGCGATCGCAACCGACGACGATTTTCCCTTGCTTTGATTTAGTCTATTCAATTGGAGATAAACCCATGGCAATCACCCAAGGCGCTCACCATATTGGCCTTACTGTTCCAGACTTAGCCGCGACGCGCACTTTCTTCGTAGACACTCTGGAGTTTAAACAAGTCGGTGAAGTGCCCGACTATCCAGCTGTCTTTCTTTCCGATGGTACGACCATGCTCACCCTCTGGCAGACTGTCGATCCAGCCAGGGCGACACCGTTCGACCGGAAGAATGTCATTGGTCTGCATCACTTTGCCTTCAAGGTAGACAGTCTAGAGACGCTCAAATCTCTCCACCAGACCTTGCTAAATACGACGGGAGTTGACATTGAGTTCGCCCCTGAGCCTCTGGGTAACGGTGCCGCCCATCACATGATGTTCTACATTCCAGGGGGCATTCGTATGGAACTTTTTGCCCCAGCAACCTAGATATGGAGAAAAAGACGATGGCAATCCCAGGCTGGACACGCACTGAATCCCCCTTTCACGCGGGCGAGCTCGCCATTCAAACCCGTCTCGGCGTACAGGAGCGCATGGACAAACAAGGACGACGCGTGATTCGGGAGTTTCTCCCGGAACAGCATCGCCAGTTTTTTGCCCAACTGCCCTATGTTATCGTCGGCACCCTGGATGAATCGAATCGTCCCTGGGCCTCGATTCTAGTAGGGGAACCGGGTTTTCTCTCCACTCCAGATGAACATACCTTGCGAGTTGCCGTCACCCCCTTGTTTGGCGATCCGTTAGCCAGGACGCTCGCCGCAGGCCGCGACATCGGCTTCCTTGGCATTGAGCTGCACAGCCGCCGCCGCAATCGCTTGAACGGAGTCGTAACGACAACTGCTGATGACGGCTTTGAGGTGCAGGTCAGACAAAGCTTCGGCAACTGCCCCCAATATATTCAAGCTCGCAGCGTTGAGTGGGTTGAATTCGATCCAGCGGCAGCCAAGCCAGTTCGCGAGATTGGGGCTTTGACCGCATCGGAGCGGGATGCAATTGCAGCTGCCGACACTTTTTTCATCGCCACTGCCTACCAAGCTGAATCCGCCGGACTGGCCAGCGGTGTCGACGTCTCCCATCGCGGCGGCAAACCAGGTTTCGTGCGGCTCGATGGTGACAGTACTCTCACCGTTCCCGACTTTTCCGGCAACAATCACTTCAACACCTTTGGCAATCTGGAACTGAATCCTCGAGCGGGTCTCCTGTTTGTCGACTTCGTTCAGGGTAACGTACTGTACCTCACCGGCACCGCCGAAGTCATTTGGGACGGGGCTGAGATCGAGACCTATGCTGGTGCAGAACGACTGCTTCGGTTCCATCTGGAACAAGGCGTTTGGGTGGAAGGCAGCCTGCCCCTGGGCTGGTCAGCCCCAGACTTTTCCCCATTCCTCGAACGAACAGGTTCCTGGTAGTCCAGCGCGATCGCAAGCTAGTTTTAACCTCCTGGGAGCTTAATATTGCCGAATAATTCAAAATAGTAACGAATCTGAACCTGTTTCATCGCAGGCGGCAAGCCAACATGAAACTTCACTCGCAGCGAGCCTTCATGTTTGCCGATGTCATCCGCTTGAAATGCGCCCTCGATAAAAATCTGATAGTCATGTAGTTTACCGGCGACTTCATCCTCTAAATCATTGGGTTTGGCATCCATGCCCACAAACAATAACTCCCCCGGTTCCCAGAATTTGAAGCCCTCCGTTTTGCCTTTTGGAGTAATGGTGAGATCGAGAAAGTACCAGGTCAGTTGCCGATCTTCCGCTTGTTCGTCCCGCAAGTATACGTCATCTTCATCCTCTGAGATCCTTTTTCTGACTGGTAAAGCAGCTAACTCCACAGTATGAACGTCCACCGTTGCCCCTGCGAGCGCTTTCCCTTTCGCCTTAAAAGGAAGTGTAAGTAAGCGCTTGAGCAGATAACCTGTTCCAAAGCGGATCCCTAAGACGATCGCGAGCACCAGTAGGAGACTAACCCACCAGGGTAAAAACTTGATCGCAATAACAAACAGAGCAGCGAAAACGACGAGAACAAGAAAGATAACCTTGGCCACAATCCATTTCTCCTATTGACCTGAAAAAATCTGATTTCAAACGCTTGGCTATTTTAATCTAGAATCTAGCATGGTTATAAGCTGGACTTTTGTAGTAGACTGACATGCCTAAAAATGTGCAATAGTTGACAACGGATTTGAACCGATGTAGCGGATGGCTAACCCGTTGAGACGCATAGAGTGTCTATCTGTTACATCCGGTTTCATCTGCTGCCAACTTGAAGTTTTAATGCACTAAATTAGCTGTGTCATCCCACTACAAAACTTTCCTCCTTCTGTCTCCTGCCCTCTGCCTTCTGCCCTCTGCCTCCTGCCCTCTGCCCTCTATCCCCATACAGATCGGGTGAGGTTATTTTGCCCTGTATTTCGTCAGCAAAACATCTAATGTTTGCTTCAGCTCTTCTGTTTTGGTGAAAATATGACGTTCAAACTCCTGCGGCCATTTGATCTGATCGAGACTGGCAACATGGTCCGGCAAGTAGGGATGCTCTGGGTGGGTACAGTACATACCCCATATCGTTGCTGAGGTCATAAATTTAATAAATTCTGGCGGGAATTCTCCCCCATCCATCAAGTGAGCCTTGGTCTTGAGAATCGTAACAATTTCATCGTTCTGATGTTTGAATAAGGCGATAATCTCTTGATTGACTTCCTGGAACTTTCCCTGCATCCAGAGGGGATAAATCTCTGAACTGAGTTTTAAGGAAGCGTAGATGGGCCCATAGAATTCTTCGAGTTGACGTTGTCTAAATTCAAGATCGGCTTCCGTCAAGAGCGTTTCTTTATGCAACGCCTTTTTTAGTCCTGTTTCGATGATTTTCTCTGTCGAAAACTTGAGTAATGTCCCGGCTCCCAGAGCGCTGGCCAGGAAAATGCCGACGATTTGAACCAGTTCCATTCAACGCTATCTCCAAATTAATCGTGCCAAATTAATCATGCCAAATTAATCGCGATCATTGCCGCTTGCATGCAGTCTAGCACCCTGACATTGAACCGATTGGCGTAACGCATCCCTGACGACGGATTTAACCCACAGATTTAGCCCACCGCATAGTCGCCCATTTCACGAATATAAGGCGGACAAAACCCCAACACAATATGGTGTTTTGGCACTCCTCTCTCGATCAAGTCTTCAGCAATATCGTGCTCGGTGGAATTTTTAAAAATCCAGATTTTTTCATTGCGAACGTCCAAATGCACCGGGCAGTGATGCACCCAGCGCTTATGGTGCCAACCGAGATGGAGAATTTGATAATGATGTCGTTGCGTATCGAAAATCCTCTGTACCTCAAAATCGCCAAAGACAGGCTTATGCTGGGCATAATCGGTTAGCAATTGCTGTACGATTTGCGAGTAGCGGCTTTGTCGATCGGTCAGTTCTGCCATTGCACAATTCGCTCCGACTCAACGTCATAAACTATCAGTTTGACCTCATTTTCTTGCACCATCGACTGGGGAAAATCCAGATCCATAACAAGCATTCTGAGTGATAATACAAGCTTCCAATGCTGCTACAGATTGATTATAAAACATGTAGCTATTAATAGCGAACCGACACCGATCGAAGAATGGCAAATAAACAAGTTAGCTTAATTCTGAGTTAATATTATGTCTGGTTGATTGCATTGATAAAATAGGGCCATTAAGTAGGTTGGGTTGAGTCCGCGAAACCCAACACCAGCAGACTTTGCGTTGGGTTTCCGCTGTTGCTGCAACCCCACCTACAAATTGATCTCAATTTCGCTGACATGATATAAGATCGTATATAGCGATCGTCTTCATCTTTGAGACGCTTGGTGTTTCAATAAAGGCACCTCTACACAGTTTCTTGGGCGAGCAAACAGGTTAGCGAAATAGTGAGTCCTAGAAACTTCTCATCGCAAAATACGAAACAGTTATGAAGATCGAGCATACAGTTAGTTCCGGGAAAGATCGTTTTCTGTTGACAATTGACGATATTGCTATCTCTATCGATGATGCATATCTTGACGTTACCCCATATCAAGAAGTAATTGCATCTATTTTTATCAAAAGCCCAAAAAGTTATAGGAAAATTCTAAACGCAAAACCAATAGATTTTTTACCACTCTGTTCCGAATTAGCAATTGTAGGTTTGGAGATATCAATTGACTTTCCAGATCCTGAAGAGCTTAGTGAAACATATCCAGAACTGAAGTTTGGTTCGTTATTCTTATCAGATATATACTTTTCTGACATTCTTACAGCAGGAGGGAACTGTAAAGTTGAGATAGCTTTTAGTCATCGATCGGACTGCTGGAAAAATCCTTGGAGTATTGTAGAGTATGCTGATGAATTTGAATCTCTTGTCAGACAGGATAACCAAGATAGCAGTCAATTCTATACCTTGAATTTTCAGAATGACAACTTATTTCAGAATGATGACACAATAGTAGTAGTTGAATTAACTCACAGGTACTTGGATTGTCAAAAGAGCTTAGATGAATTTATCTCTCCTTATCTAGAAGAGCTGCTAAAAATTCAGACTGAAGTTGTTGAAAATTTATCTCTTAAACTGTATCCCAATTCAATCGTCACTTATTTTAATTTTCCCAAGGAGATCGAGACTGCTTGCGAACAATACTTGCTCTACTTTGTTCGTTTTTTGCAAGATATTGGCATCAATGCAACCGCTGAACTGAAAGAAGACACACCGGGCAAGGTTCTATTTGTAGTTACGCCTGAAAATCAAGCAGAGGCGCTTGACACGATCAGAAAAGCGCTGGCGGTTTACTTGAATATTCCGGCACAGGTTGATGTCTATCATCCAGTCAATCTCAGTCAAGAGATTGCCATCCAACGGCTGGTTGCTCAGGTTCAGCATTTCCAGAGTCAGCTCACCTTAGCGCGGGCTGAATTGCAATTGCGGGCAGCGACAATTCAGCAAAAAGACAAACTGATTCACCAGCAGCAACAGGCGATTGAGCAACAGATTTTGAGCCAAAATGTTTTGTTGGAGTCGATGCAAAAAGATGCGGATGATGCAGAGCCAGTGTTGGGCGATCTTGTGTCTGTCAAAAAGTATGAAGGAGAATGGGTTGAAGTTAACTTGCCTTCCATTTTAAGATATCTCAAAAGACTATTTAATAAAACATAAAAATAGTCCAGAAAACGAGGAGAGAGTTCAATGGATACCGTAGCAAAACAAAATATCCTGGCCAGCATTCTCAAAAAATATACTGAAATGCCTGACCGCTATGGAGACATGACCACATCGCTGATTATTAGCCAGGAGCGCCATCGTTTTTTGTTAGCGGAGGGCGGGAAAGGTTTGGCCTATCTGCCTGAATCAGGCTCAGCAGTTACGCCTGCTAGCACAAAACAGACGACTGCCTCGGTTTGCTGCTGTACCCTTTCTGCACTCAGCAGCTGCCGATTGGGATCGAGATATTTCAGATTTTCGTAGGCGTCAAAGTAAAATGAGCAAACGCCCAGAATATTGATGGCGGTTAGGAAAGCATCCAGCCGACGAAATTGGCCTGCAGCCATACCTCGCTCTAAAATTTGGACGATGGAGTGAAAGCCTGCTTGCCATCCGGTTTGCTCGCCGTAGCGTCCCTGATTTTGAATCGCTTCTTGGAACCACAGCATGCCATGCCAGCGATGCCGGGCTTCAAATGCCAGATAGGCTCGAATGATCGATTCCAGGGCCTGTTCTGGGGATTGCTGTTCCCAGTCTGCGGGTTGAAAGGCGGCGTTAATTTCATTGACTAGTTGTTGCAGAACGGCTCGATAGAGGGTTTCTTTGTTGTCGAAGTGGTAGCACAGCATGGCTTTGGTGACGCCGCTTTTGGCTGCGATCGCAGCCGTGCGCGCCCCCGCCAGACCGTATTTCGCAAACTCCTCCGTTGCCGCCTCCAGGATCCGGGCTTGCGTCGCCGCTGCATTGCGCTTCTGCCTGACGGTCTGGTCAGGTTGACGATCTCGATCTGGACGCGCCATTCTCCTTTATCTCCACTCATTGCCATTAATCCTAGCGTAGACCTTGACAGCACCCTTGAACAACGCTAATCTAACTAAACAAATGTTTAATTAACCTCTTGAGAATCAATTCCTTGCCGTCGCTCTCTAAACTCGTTCAATGACAGACCTTGCCTTCGATCCCAGCCGCCTGCACCGGCAGCCAGATTTGTTCGCTCGTTTTAACGTCGCCGACGACGGTATCCCGATTTGCAAGGCCAGGTTGCCCCACTCGGTAGAACTGATGGTGTTCGAACGGCAGGGCAAACGACGAGCGCTGCTGGTTCAAGAGATGGGCTATCATCACCTGGCCCAGGGAGAACTAGCGGGCGAGCCTTATATTGTCTCCTTTTGCGGTGTCTGTCACAGCGGCGCGGGTATGACGCCTCGGGTCAACGGGAAAGTCCATCACTTCCAGGTGGGCGGCTTGTACAATGGTGTCGCCATTTTGACGGATGATGAAACGGGGACATACTGGGATCACATCACCGGGCAAGCGGTGTATGGGCCGCTAGTTGGGGAGCAGCTGCAGATCTGGAGCCTGGAAATGACGACAGTTGGGGCGGCGCTGGTGCAGGAGCCTGACTTGAGGATTTTGCGATCGCACCAGCGCCCCCTATTCAGACGCGCCATGGGCATCGGCCAATGGCTCTTTGCCCATACCGGCTTCTTACCCAAACTGTTCGTTCAAACCATGGCCCCCGAAGATTCCCGCTTGCCCAGAATGACGATGGGATTAGGCATCGCAATCAACGGTAGCACCCGCTTTTATCCCCTGTCCGCCATTCAGGGGACAATAACCGACAAGCTGGACAATCGGCCCCTACAGATTACCCGCAACCCCATCGACGGCATTCCCCAGGCCACCACCCAGGATGGCACCCGGCCGCTGCAGTACTTCCTACGCTGGTATGGCTTTGCCCTGACCTACCCAAACTGCACGATCTATCAAAACTGACAACGTACGTTTACCCCGTAGAAGTGCCCGCGCTACGCCAGTCTTCCGACTTGCCCGCTGCGAAAACTGGGTTTGCGGTCAATTTCAGAGTGGGAAATAGTGGGGATGTAATCCGATCGTCATTGCGAAAAAGCTGTCGTTGGTATCGATTGCCCTGCAACGTACAGAGCGTAAACATAGGTTGCTTGGGTGTGCCGATATAGTCTCTGCCGCCTAACCCCAGATAATCCACAATCCAGAATTCAGGTACACCGAACAACGCATAATCTTCAGCTTTGCGGGCATAGTCATTTTGCCAATTCGTACTGACGATTTCAACGACGAGTTTAATGGAGGTTCCCAGAGTAATGACAGGTTCCTGTCGCCAGAGCGGTTCATATGTCAGTTGCCGTTGGTCTAACACAATTAAGTCTGGACGGAAAGCAGTTGCTGTCCCTAATATGTCGATCAAACAACGGTAAGGGATAAGAAAAGGCTCATCTTGTTGTTCAATGGCAACATTCAGCTTGCGACCCAGGAATGCAGCCACTTCTTCGTGGGGCCCGGTTGGCTCCATTTCAATCAATTCTCCATCAATCAACTCGTAGCGATCGCTGTCCCCATAGCGATCGATGAATTCGCGAACAGTCAGTGGTTTGGGTAAGATTTGGACCATTGGAGCGAATCCTGATAAACTTGTCACAACTTCCCATGTTGCTATTAGCATAGCATCAAACGCGATCGCAGCAACTCAACCCCTATTCTTCACCTTGGGTTAGAACCATAACTGCACTGTTAGAATCTGGCTATCTGACTTGAGGCTTGCAGCCAAAAGAGAAACTAATTCCCAGGGCACACCACCCGAACTAACTTTCCTGGCAGACGAAACCCCCCTCCATAATTTTTGTACTCCCAGCAATGCAGCTTTATCAGCAATAGAGCCGATGAGGGTTTCCAGCCCATTGTCAGTTTTGGCTGACGTTCAACCTGATGTTGGAGATCAGGACTTGTGTAACAGCTTCCATGTCCGTTATACTCAAATATAGATCGAGCAACAACAAGGTGCGTGACTCAAGACGAAATTCTCTCATCTTGATGCTGAGTTGGGAAAGAGCCTTGTCAGCTGACTCAGCCAGGTGAAAATGAGGAAGAAGACTTGCCAACGAATCAACAAGCCTTGTTGCGATGCTTTCAGCTCTGCCAGAATCTTACGAGCCTGTATCTCTCGGTAGATCTGCTCCGTCTAGATGAAAGCACTGGTAATGCTGTCATTATTGCCGGGAAAGAAATTGTAATCGAGATCTATTTAGATGGGAATTGGAGGTTTGTTCGTGAACGCTAACTTTGAGACAATGACCCTACGGGAACTGAAGCAACATGTGCTGGAACATCGAGACGATGGAGTTGCCTTTCAAGCCTTGATGGATCGAATTGACGCTCAACCCCAGAGTCAGGTCTACGGCGAGGTGGAGGTAGAGCAGTTTGCTGCTCTGCTCAGACAACATCAAAATGCCCAGAATATTTGAACAAAAAGGAACTGCGATCCTCGGTTGTGCCCGGAGAAGGAATCTTTGCCGAAGGATGACACGACGTTCTTTACAAATTGGCGATAACTCTACAAATTGACGATCAAGATATAATCAATGATGAGAGTTGCCTGTCAAACCATGAATTTCACCATTGAAATCGAACCCGAAGAAGACGGACGAATTCTGGCGGAGGTGTTTGAGCTACCGGGTGTATTTGCCTATGGACAAACCGAAACAGAAGCAATTGTAAATGTTCAGGCCCTGGCCTTGCATGTCCTTGCTGACAAGATCGAACAGGGAGAAGCAAGCCCAGATTTGCTCAAGCTTTCCTTTGTCGCTGCATAAATGATAATGAAGTTGATGTCAGATCGAAAGGCACAGACCCTGAAAGGAACGGCAATGAAAACGCAGGCACTCAAAGACCTGATTCAACAAAACGTCCGAGAAACTGTCCGCGCGGTTTTACGAGAAGAGCGCCTTGCCTTCTTTCTGGCGCTGATTCCCCGCGTCAGCAAGCAAGAAATGGCAGAAATTCGCAACCAATTTGGTGCGCCTTCAAAATACGACAAAGACGACTTTGCGAACACGACCGATTGGGTACGAAATGGAGCTAAACCTGAGTAAAAATGCGACCAAATTTCTCAAAAAACTTTCAGCTAAAGAAATTGAGCAGGTTCAAACCAAAACTCGCTTTGTCTTAATTTGAGGGTTTTACTGTCACAGTCAGTTGTAAACCCAGCTTATCCAACCAGGACGCGAGCTGGTAAATCGCGACGACATTCTCTTCAGACAAGATCTGTTGAATTTCTGTTAGATGCCGATCCAGGGCTTCCGCCGTCAGGATGTGAGGCCCCAGTGCTTTGGCCACATTCGCAAGGGCAAACGGCAGCAGCGCAGGTTCTGGATCCACTTCCTCTAAGAGTGTAGCCAGGTAGAGTGCTGCAGCTTGCGGCTGACTCAAGGCTTCCAAAAGATAGCAATCGTAATCCCGACTAGGGGGTGCTTCGACGCTTTGCATAATCTTTCCAGTACTCCTTCGCTTGACGAATATCAGTCACCTGAGTGCTTTTATCTCCACCGCACAACAGCAGAACCAGCGTTACTCCCACTTGTCCAAAATAGACTCTGTAGCCAGGGCCATAATGAATTCGCAGTTCATACACTCCCTCTCCAGACAGACTGGCAATCCCCAAAGTTACCCAATCGAACGCGATCGAGCCTGAGCTGAATTTTAGCCTGCGCCTTATTGTCTCGCAGTTGTTTAACCCAGGTTTCAAATGGAATAGAGCCATTGGGGGAAATGTAGGTTTCTAGTTTCCTCGGTAGAGCTTCCATCTCACCATTCTATCCTGCGGTGCCTACAGTACTACCCAATGCATCAGCAACATAGGGATTTCCTATTGATTTACTGGTTACTGGTTACTCGTTCCTTGCAGAACCACCCCGCCGCCGCCATGACCGAGGCGGAATTACTGTCTGTTTTCTAAGGCAAAGGTATAATTAGCAGTGAGAGTTGTCGGTTAGATCGTGAATTTCACCATTGAAATTGAATCGGAAGAAGATGGACGCTTTCTGGCGGAGGTGCTTGAACTGCCGGGAGTGCTTGCCTACGGACAAACTGAAGCAGAAGCAATTGCAAATGTCCAGGCTCTGGCCCGGCAGGTTCTGACTGATAAACTAGATCGTTAACGATTCCCCGTTCCCTGTTCCCCATTCCCCCCTTTCCCAAAATGACTGCTCAACTGATGGTTCAACCCTCATCCTTCATGCGCTCTGGCATCAGAATGAGCCAGGTTGGCGATGTCTATCTGTTCAAATTGACCGACGATTTGCAAGATCGCCTGGAAGAACTCCTTGACTGGAACAAGCAGGATATATTGACTCAGGCAGAACGGGCGGAACTGGATGGCCTCTCTGATTTATCGCGCATTTTCACCTTTATTAACGCTCAACTAGCAAATCAGGCAAACAACTGTCCCTCGCAACTCGAAGCATTCTACGACGACGCGCCCGCCATCTCTGCGCATCCTGCGACTGCCAATCTTAACGAAGCGGCAAGACCTTTGTTATCAGACGAACGGGACACCATTAAGCAATGGTTACGGGTTCGGTTCGCCTACCTGCCCCCAACCCGCAGCCTGGTCGATGAACTGGTCGCAGAACGTCGCCAAGCCGCGAAAAGGGAAACAGTTGAATGACAGTTGTTGTACTCGTTGGCGTGGTAGGATAAATATGTATAGCTAAACACACAAACCGATGGACGCTAAACAAAAACTTTTGGACGCGATCGCGCAACTCTCAGACACACAAATGTCTCAACTGTTAGAGTTTGCCCTCTACCTGCAAGCTCAAGACTCGAACAGCGAGATTTTGCACTCATCCAGAGCCTACCAGGATTGGGTGGGGCCTGAAAATGACGTTTATGACGAGCTATTTGCTGATTCAGTTGCAACGCGATAATATTGTCTTACGATCGGGAACAGTGAAGAATAAGGTCTGAATATAGGGTCTGCCCATGACTGAACGACGAGACAAGATCTCAGAAAAATTGCAAGTGCTCCCTGATGTCGATCTTCGGGAAGCGTTAGACTTTATCAAATTTCTGATCTGGAAAGGACGAAACACCAGAACAGTCGCTCAACCTGAGAACGCTGTTGTCACAACCGAAGATCGCACCTGGTTGGAGACAGACGTATCTCATTTAGGCTATTACGATCCCTACGATTGGCAACCGGGAGAACTGGAGGAAGGAATTGCTGTCTCGGTTGTGCCCGGAGAAGGAATTTTTGTTGAAGGATGACACGACGATCTCTACAAAAATGACGAAGATTGTAGACAGTCGTGCTAAATTGTCCAATCTTCTGTTACCAAATTTGGAACTTTACTGAAGTCTCTGATATTTCGGGTCAGCAACACCAGGTTTTGAGAGAGAGCAATCGCTGCAATCCTTAAATCCATCGTAGAGATGCGAACTCGTTGCTTTCGTAGGGCTTCAAATACAGCCACCGCAGCAATATCGAACGGTAAAACACGAACCTTTGTATAGCCTTGAAGAGTTTCTAGAAGCAATGCATATCCGCGAATAGTTTCAGCGCGGGTGCGAGCGCGATTGATATAACTATGAGCACCCAAGACTTGTTCGTGAAAACTGATAACCGATACAGCAAAATCTACCATTGCATACCGTGCCATCCGCATCGTTAAGCGATTGAACTCCAAACCAGAGCGACGTTGCAGGAAACTGATATGGTCAGTATCAAGCAAATATTTCACAATGATTCAGCATCCTCATCCTCAGGGCGATCGGCCTGACGAAAAGCACGACCATATTCCATGGCCTCCAGAAATGCCGCTTCATCAGAAATCGAACCGATGAAGTTGTCCGGCCAGTTGTCTGTTTTGGGCTGACCTTCAACCTGACGCTGCAAATCGGCAACCGCTTGTTCCAGTGCTCTCAGGCGTCGTTCCAGCGTTGCTTCATCTAACATTGTTTCTCCTACCTATCAGGCTGGCTCAGCAATTGGTCTCTCTCCAGTGTACGGGATTTTTGAGCGGACAATATTGCCCCGGACAAGTTTCACCACAAAGGCACGAAGGACACAAAAGGGCTGCACGAATCCAGTTAGAACAAGGCTGGCGCTGGCAAAGGAAAACAGGCAAGTCCGTCCTTGTTTCTGGCAATCCCTCGATCAGCATCGCCAACTATTCCCCATTTCCCCTTTCATCCCTTCCCGTTCCCCGTTCCCCAAAATAATTGTCATTGCCCAGCAGCCCCAGGGTCAGCGCAAGGTCAACCCCTACGATTGCCCCCTTCACCCTTTCCCTTTTGACCCTTCCCCTTTCATCCCTTCCCGTTCCCTGTTCCCCATTCCCTCTCTTCCCCAAAAAAGCCATAATAGGCAAATACGCCCCCCTCGCCGAACCACCCCGCCGCCGCCATGACCGAGCAGGAGCTACTTCAGGTAATTGAAAACGCCGCCAGAGAAGGCGCAACCTCTCTTGACCTCAGTGGTAAACAATTGAGCCAACTACCGCCCGAAATCGGACAGCTTACCAATCTCCAATCTCTTAACCTCAGTGACAACCAATTGAGTGAAAGTCTCCTTAACCTTCAATCTCTCAACCTCAGCTCTAATCAACTGAGCGAACTGCCACCGGAAATTGGCCAGCTCGCTAAGCTTCAATCTCTCGACTTCAGCTTCAACCACCTGAGCGAACTGCCATCGGAAATTGGCCAGCTTGCTAACCTTCAATCTCTCAACCTCAGCTCTAATCAATTGAGCGAACTGCCACTGGAAATTGGCCAACTCTCTAGCCTCCAATCCCTCGACTTCAGCTTCAACCACCTGAGCGAACTGCCATCGGAAATTGGCCAACTCTCTAGTCTCCAATCCCTCGACCTCCATAACAACCAGCTGGATGTATTACCAGCAGAAATTGGCGATCTCGCTAACCTCCAATCCCTTGATCTCCGTAACAATCAACTTAGCGAACTGCCGCCGGAAATTAGAGATCTCACCAATCTCGAATCCCTCAATCTTAACAACAACCAGTTGAGCGAACTACCATTGGAAATTGGAGATCTCGCTAATCTTGAATCTCTCGATCTTAACGATAACCAATTGAGAAAACTACCCGCAGAAATCGAACAGCTCACCAAGCTCAAATCTCTCGATCTCAGAGGCAATCAACTATGCCAACTACCTGCAAAAATCGGTCAGCTTGTTAATCTCAAATTCCTCAACCTCAGCGATAACAAACTGAACGAACTCCCACCGGAAATTGGTCAGCTCGCCAATCTCGAATCCCTCGATCTTAGCGGCAACAAGCTGAGCGAACTACCAGCAGAAATTAGTCAGCTCGCCAATCTCGCAAAACCTCTCGATCTTAGAGATAACCAACTGAGCAAACTACCCGCTGAAATTGGTCAGCTCACCAACCTCCCATCTCTCGATCTCAGGAACAACCAATTGAGCGAACTGCCAACAGAAATTGGTCAACTCGCCAATCTAAAATTCCTCGATCTTAGCGGCAATCAACTGAGCAAACTGCCCCCCGAATTTGGTCTGCTCGCCAATCTCGAATCCCTCGATCTTAGCGGCAATCAACTGAGCAAACTGCCCGCTGAAATTGGTCAGCTTGCCAACCTCAAATCCTTCTACCTCAACAACAACCAACTCAGCGAACTGTCCGCCGCAATTGGTCAACTGACCGGGCTTTTATCCTTCCGTGTTAGCAACAACCAGCTGAGTCAATTGCCCGCCGAAATTGGTCAGCTTGTCTGGCTTCAATCCCTTGACCTTGGCTCTAATTCGCTGGGTAAGCTCCCCGCCGAAATTTTACAGCTTGTCCAGCTCCAATCTCTTGACCTCCGCAACAACCAGCTGAGTCAACTGCCTGCTGAAATTGTTCGGCTTACCTGTCTTCAGCGCCTCGATCTTCGAGACAACCCACTGAATCAGCTACCGACAAAAATACAGCATTATTTGGATAAGCCTGGACAAGCAGCAACAGAGATTCTGCGCTATTATCGCCGGCTCCTGGAGCAACAAACCGATCGTCTCTACGAAGCGAAGTTGTTGATTGTGGGGGAAGCGGGGGCGGGTAAGACCAGTCTGGCGAAAAAGATTGAATCGGCAGACTATCAATTGGACACGGCGGAGCAATCTACGGAAGGGATTGACATTATTCAATGGCAGTTCCCGCTTAAAGAGGGCGAAGCGTTTCGGGTCAATATCTGGGATTTTGGCGGTCAGGAGATCTACTACGCCACCCATCAATTCTTCCTGACGCAACGCTCCCTCTACATTCTGGTGGCCGACAGCCGCAAAGAAGACACGGACTTTTTCTATTGGCTAAATGCGGTGGAACTGCTGAGTAACAACAGTCCAATCCTGATTGTCAAGAATGAAAAGCAGGAGCGGCGGCGAGAGATCGACGAGCGGCAGCTGCGGGGGGAGTTCCTCAACTTGAAGCAGGTGCTGGCGACCAATCTGGCAACCAATCGCGGGCTAGCGGAGATTAAGCGGGAAATTCAGCACTACATTAGCGGTCTGCCCCATGTGGGGACAGAGCTGCCGAAAGCCTGGGTAAAAGTGCGTCAGGCCCTGGATGCGGATGGGCGCTATCACATCACCCTGCAGCAGTATCTGGCTCTATGCAAGGAACACGGTTTGATCCGGCGAGAAGATGCGCTGCGGCTCAGCAGCTATTTGCACGACTTGGGGGTGTGTTTGCATTTCCAGGAAGACGCTCTGCTGCGCAGGACAGTAATTTTGAAGCCGACCTGGGCTACGGATGCAGTCTACCAGGTGCTGGACAATCCCCAGATCGCACAGAATCTGGGCAAATTCGATCAAAACGATCTGGCTGCGATCTGGCAGGAGGAGCAGTACGCAGCCATGCTGCAAGAACTGGTGCAGCTGATGATGAAGTTTACGCTCTGCTACGCACCCCCAGGCAACTCCTTGATCCCCTACAATGTCCCTATCTATATTGCGCCGCAGTTTCTCAGCGCCGACCGACCGTACTACGAATGGGACGATCGGGAGAATCTGCTGCTGCATTACCGTTATGAGTTCATGCCCAAGGGCATTATCGCCCGTTTCATTGTGGCAATGCACCAATGGATTGAAGATCAAAGCTATGTCTGGAAAACGGGTGTGGTGCTGCTCTACAAAAACGGGGCACGGGCAGAGGTGATTGAATTGTATCACCGTCGGGAAATTCGCGTGCGGGTCTGGGGGCATCATCGTCGGGATTTGCTGGCGGTGGTGCACCACGAACTGGACAAGATTCACAACAGCTACAGTACGCTGGTGCCGTGCAATTGCAAATCCTGCAATGGCAGTCAGACCCCCGAGTTTTATCCGTTACAACTCCTGCATCGATTTCAAGAAGATGGTGAGGAGCGGATCCAGTGCCGGGTCAGCTATGCGATGGTGCTGGTTCAGGGGTTGATTGATGATATCAATAGAAGTAGCCGTTATTCTTCGGAAACCATGACAGACAGCAACAAGTACCAATTCCACAATCCGAAAACTGTGGTTATCAATGAAGGGAAAGGCCAGGTGATTGTTGAACAGTATCAGGCAGCAGATGAGCCGATGCTGAAGCAGGCTGTGGATGAGATGGTGCAACTGTTGCAGCGGTTGCAGGAGCAATACCCGACAGCGAAGGTATCCCGTGCGGCAGCGATTGTTAAAGCGGAAGTGGATGAAATTCGTACGAGCAAACCGGCGAAGTGGCGGTTACTGAAGCAGCAGTTGCTGAGTCCGGAGCGCTGGCTGCAGGGGGGAAAGGCGGCGCTGCTGGCGGCGCTGGAACACTTCGCAGAGGAGAGTGTCTTTGGCAAGGCGGGGGTGGCGTTTTTGGAGCGGTTTAGCGAGGAAGAAAATGAGAAGGGTGAAGGGTGAAGGGTGAAAAAGTGAAAAGTAATGAGTAACGAGTGAAAAGTAACAATTAAAAATTAACAAGTTCGTGGCGGGATCTTTAGTGCTGCAACTTTCTGTTGGCCAATACCCAATGGTGTTTACATAAGGTTGGCGGGCAGTGCTCACCCTACGAATTGACTAGTCGTAGTTTATGGGAGAGGGGTTTGATGAGAAAGTTCTCATGTTGCGATCGCAGCATTATGGGATAGTGAGAAGAATCTGAAAGCGTCTGCTAAAGTAATCGCAATCTTAACATTCACAATCTCGTAAAAATGTCCTCAATGAGAAGCTCGCCTACTTCTCCCCCAAAAGTGCAATCGAGTCAGCGGCGATGGTCGCGAATCTTTCGGGAAACGCGAACGCGGATTTTGCTGATGTATGCGCTGCTGCTGCTGTCGCTCACGAGCCTGACGATCCCAGTTTTCAGGTATATGCTGGCAGTGAAGGTTAGCGATCGCGTGCGAGTGGATCTCCAAAAAGAGCGGCAAGAATTTCTGGACGCGTATGCGGATTGGGAAGCCGAGTCTGAGCAAACGGTTGAGGATTTGAAGACCTTTGCTGACCGCTTCTTAGATAGTAATGTGCCTGAGGATGATAATTTTCACTTGATTCTGATTGACGGCGAACTCTATCGCTCTAATCCTTCTTCGCTGTTGCAGCCGATACGGCCTAACTCGACGCTGTTCCAGCGCTGGCTGGCAGTTACTGAGTTTACTCGCGGTGAAAAGATGGTTGGCGATCCTGAAATTGGCAGCATTCTTTATAAAGCCGATCCTCTGGTTTTAGAGGGCAATCGCAGAGGTGTCTTCGTGGTTGCCCACACCTCCGCTGGCGAGATCGAGGAGGCCCTGATGATGGTTTATATTTTCATCAATATTGCGATCGCAATCCTCTTATTCTCGCTCTTGCTGTGGTGGTGGTTGGCGGGGTGGTTGATGGCTCCTCTGCGCTCCCTGTCCAGGACAGCCCGTTCGATCAGCGAGTCCGATTTAACTCAGCGGATCCCGCCCGTGCAGGGTAGCGGTGAGATTGCCGAGATTGCCGAGACCTTCAATGCAATGATGGATCGTCTGCAAAATGCCTTCGAGAGTCAGCGCAGTTTTATCAACGATGCCGGACACGAACTCCGTACCCCGCTGACCATCATTCAAGGCCATCTGGAACTTCTCGATGACGACCCCGAGGACCGTCAGGAAACGCTGGAATTAGTGCTAGACGAGATCGATCGCATGGGTCGTTTGGTTAACGATATGATATTGTTGGCGAAATCTGAGCGGACTGACTTTTTGCAGTTGGAGACGATTGAGGTTAGTAGCTTTACTGAAGAGATCTTTGCTAAGGCTCAAACCCTGGCTCAACGGCACTGGACGTTGGTCGTTGAGAGTCGGGGCAAAATGGTTGGCGATCGCCAGCGATTGACTGGGGCGCTGCTCAACCTGCTGAGAAATGCGGCGCAACATACCCAGGAGTCGGATACAATCGAACTGGGTTGCCGTCTTCAAAAGAACCGTCAGGTGAAATTTTGGGTCAGAGATACGGGCGAGGGCATCAGCCCAACCGATCGGCGGCGAATTTTCGATCGATTTGCTCGCGGGCAACATTGCCAGCATCGCTCGGAAGGTTCTGGTTTAGGGTTAGCGATTGTCAGGGCAATTGTCAAGGCCCATGAAGGGCAGGTTGAATGCAAGACTCAGGTGGGGGAAGGATCCACATTTTGTATCAACCTGCCAATGGAGAAATTAGATCGATTTGCCTTTGCACTACCACCAACAACTCTTTAAACCGAAAAGGCTTGGGAATATAATCATTGGCTCCTGCCGCTAATACTTCTCGCTTCAGGTCGCTCAGAGCTGTCATCACCACTACTGGGAGGGCTGCCCCTTGCGATCGCAATTCTCTGAGCACTGCCCAACCATCTTTCACAGGCAGACCCAAGTCCAACAATATAACATCGTAGCAGCCCGTTCGGGTCGCCTGCAGGGCCTGCTCGCCATCGCTAACAACTGTAGTTGAAAAATTGTATTTTCGGAACCCTTTTTCAACAAAGGCAGCGAGTCTCCGCTCATCTTCAACAATTAGAATCTTACTCATTTAAATTGCTTATGAATTGAATCTAGCTGCATCAAGGAACCTATATATATCACAGGGTAACACAAGCAAGTGGTGTTTTTGGCAACCAATTGTCAAAAACACCAGAACTTTATAATGAGCAGAAAATATTAAAGATTGCTTGAAAATTAGCGCCCCAAAGCATGAGAAATTTCTCATCTTCGCAGGCGATATCCCATCCCCCGAACCGTTTCAATTAGACCGTTGCCTAATTTTTTACGTAAATAGCCCACATAGACATCCACAATATTAGAGCCAGGGCTGTAGTCGTATCCCCAGACCCGATCGAGCAACTGCTCGCGGCTGAGCACCTGCCCTGGATGTCGAAAAAAGGTTTCGGCCAGGGTAAACTCGCGGGCTGGCAAATCGATGGCCCGATCGCCAATTCGCGCCCGTCGCGTGCGCAAATCGAGTTCCACATTCGCTACCCGCAACACCTGTTCGCGAGAGACTGTATTCCCTGGGGTTTGCCGGAGACGCAGTCTGACCCTGGCCAGCAACTCTTCGAAGCGGAAGGGTTTGGTCATATAGTCATCTGCTCCCCCTTCTAGACCTGCAACTTTGTCGCAGATGTCATCGCGTGCGGTGAGAATGATGATGGGAACGGTTTCGCCTTGACCGCGCAGCTCTTCGACGATCTGCAATCCGTCCTTGTCTGGCAGACTGAGGTCAAGAATCAGCAGATCGAACCGGTTCCCGACAGTCTGCTGGAGAGCGTCATGACCGCTGGTTGCGATCGCAGTGGTAAAGCCGTGGGACTTTAACCCTTTTTCTATAAACGAGGCGATGCGAGACTCGTCTTCTACGATCAGGATTCGATACATCACACCCTTCTTTATCAAAATAAATCGTCATCTACGGTAACTCTCTTTCTGAGGGGCAACGTTCCTTCAGAAAGAAGGACAACTTCCCCTCAGAAAGCTACTGTGTACGCACAAGTCTTGCTTCGACTAGAGAATCGTGCCTGGATCCCCCCTAGCCGCCTTTTTTCAAGGGGAACCGGACTCAAAGGCCCCCTTTTTAAGGGGGATTTAGGGGGATCGAGTCGCTTTTATCGAGATGTGTGTACGCAGTAGCCTCAGAAAGAGGGGCAACTTCCCCTCAGAAAGAGGGGCAACTTCCCCTTAGAAAGAGGGGCAACTTCCCTTCCATGAGGGGCAACTTCTCCTCTTGTTTTGTACGGTGCTTTGTACGGATAGAGTGAGTTTCTGAAAATACTCACTCATTTATGTGTTTTGGACAGATTGCTTTAGTCTTGAGATGCTTTGAGTCGTCTTAGCGCGTTTTCAACGATCTTGATATATGTATTCATAGTGACACCTCTCTTCTGTGTTTGGTTTATAGGATACACCCAATCGCATCTTGGCTGAACCCGTCTCCGGTTATTGGGTCTGGTTTAAGCGACGGGGTAAACCTGAATCAGTTCCTTACTGACTTCTTTGAAATGCATATCAGTTTCTTTTACAGGAAATCTGAAGTTGGTGAAAATTCTCTCATGAAAAGGTTCTCATGAAAAGGTTCTCATATTAGATTCACGCTTACCTTATCCTCCATGCAGAAACTGAAGCTTGAATTGCAACGTGAGTTTTCGTAGGGGAGGGCAATGCCCACCACCTTTATGTAAACGCCATTCTACGGATTGTTCATTGTGGCGAGAGAAATTCTACACCTCTCTTTGTTCCGTTACCAAATAGCTGAGCCGATACGAGAAGTCGTAGTTTTGTATATTGCCTTATGACAATGAAGACTCTCTAGCGGGTTAACTCCCGGTTGCGAGCAAACCTACTCTCCGGTGATACCTTATGAGACTGCTGGTTTACTCCCACGATGCGTTTGGTCTGGGTAACATTCGACGAATGTTATCTATATGTCAATATTTGCTTCAGCAAGTTCCTGGTCTTTCTATTCTTGTTTTGTCTGGTTCTCCTGCTCTGCACAGTTTACGATTGCCTTGCGGGTTGGACTATATTAAGTTGCCCTGTGTCAGCCGTAGCACGATGGGCAAAGTTGGTGTCAGGTTCTTGGACACGTCCCTGGTAGAAACAATCCGGCTGCGATCGCAGCTCATCCAGACGGCAATTGCCAACTTCCAGCCGGATTTGTTCCTGGTTGATAAGAAACCTTCAGGTCTGGAGGGCGAACTCCTCCCAGCCCTCTACGATCTCAAATCCAGCCACCCCCAGTGCAAGCTCGTTTTGATGTTGCGAGACATTCTGGATGCCTCGGAGGTGACCATTCGGCGCTGGCAGCAAAAGAATTACTACGATCTTATTGCAGACTATTACGATCAGGTATGGGTTGGAGGCACTCCAAACATCTTCGATGTTCGACGAGAATACCAATTCCCCAGTGCTGTAGCGCGGAAAGTCCGTTTCTGCGGCTATATCCGACGCGGGATTGACGTTGTACCTGAAGCTCAAATGCGATCGCAGTTGGGCATTCCACCTGAAAGCAAAATGATACTGGTTACTGCTGGAGGAGGCGGAGATGGAGAAAGTCTATTGACAGCTTATCTTCAAGGTCTCACCGTCAGCCAATCTATCTGTCAAGATCTGTCTCTGCATCATGTCGTTGTCTCTGGGCCGGAAATGCCTGCTCAGACCCGTCAGCTGCTGTGCCAGACAGCGGGTGACTATCCCCAGGTACAAATGCTAGAGTTTACACCAGATTTAGATAGCTACATGAATGCGGCAGATGTTGTCGTTTCGATGGGAGGGTATAACACCATTTGCGAAATTCTATCGTTGCGGAAACGAGCGGTTGTAGTTCCTCGCCATCGACCAGCACGGGAACAACTATTGCGGGCCGAGCGGATGGCCCCTCTCAAGGTATTCCATTGGATACATCCAGAGGAATTAACTGCTGACAGCTTAAGCCAGGCCGTTCTGTCCCAATTACGGAGAAAAACACCGGACTTCCACCCCAGCACAAAGGTGGATCTCAATGCACTCCCCCGGATGACGCAGTACCTGCGTCAACTTCTATCCGGTTCAATTCCTGAGCTAAAGACATGGGGAGCAGCAGCGACTTTGCAATTCCCCACTCTACATGCTGATTGTTCCAAGCAGGCTGTGGCGGTGTAATACTATTTTGGATTTTAGATTGGCGATTTTGGATTGGAGAAGTAAAGGAATTCGTATTAGGGATCGAACAGATTCAGGTCAAACAAATGCAGAAAATCATGTTCTATTGCCAGTATTTGACAGGCATGGGCCATTTGGTCAGAAGTACCGAAATTGTCCGCAGTCTGGCAAAACACTTCCAAGTTTATTTCATCAATGGTGGACCACCGATCGATGGATTTGAGGTTCCGTCCGAGGTTGAATTAATTAGCCTACCCGCATTGTGGTTAGAGGACGGCAAGTTTGAGATTCCGGCGGGTTATGCTAGCGTTGAAACCGTCAAAGACTGTCGTAAGACTTTACTGCTTGAAGCTTTCGATCGGGTACAGCCGGATTGCTTGATTACAGAGTTTTTCCCCTTTGGCAGACATAAGCTGTTCTTTGAACTCTTGCCTCTGCTACAGCAGATCAAATCCACCGCACCTGCAACAAAGATCGCTTGTAGTTTGCGGGATGTGATTGGTCGAGCAACCCTGGCTGAAGAGGCAGATATGATTTGCGAGTTAGTGAATTCTTATTTCGATCTAATTCTCTTCCATGCCGATGCAGAATTTCAGTGCTTTGCTGAGAGTTTCCCGCGCTATGAAGAACTCAATTGCGACATTAAGTATACCGGATTTGTCGCCCAATCTGCCACTGGACAAAAAACGACAGAGGATGAGCAGTTCCTTGCCAAAATTGACGAAGATAATCCTCTGATTTTAGTTACTGTTGGGGGTGGCAGGCTAGGATACGAACTCCTGGAAGCAGTCATTGCGGCTAGTTCCAGCCTGGAACGACATATTCCCCATCGCTGGCAACTTTTTACCGGCCCTTTTCTTCCAGAAGATCAGTTCTTGAGACTGCAACAGATGGCAGTTGGACGCCGCAATATCAATCTACGTCGCTTTACCCCCCAGTTGCTGGACTATATGGAGAAGGCATCCCTTTCCATCAGTCTGACGGGCTACAACACCACCATGAACATTCTCAAAACGGGGGTACGATCGCTGGTTGTTCCCATTGGTCACTACGACCAGGATCGCGAACAGTTAGTGCGTACTCGCAAGTTGGCAGAAATGGGGGTTGTGGAAGTGCTCGACCTCCAGGAGCTGGAACCCAACGCACTGGTAAAGCGCATTCTCGCCAGCCTGAAGAAAGCACCCGCTGACAATGTGGCTAAGCGATTCGATCTTGAGGGAGCACAAAAAACAGCGACCGAATTGCAAGCATTCTTGACTGAACCTGCGACCCGTTCTTTATCCAGTTCTTTTCCCAGCAGAGTTTCTGTTTCTGATTGATATAGCAGAGGGCAGAAGGCAGAGGGCAGAAGGCAGAGGGCAGAAGGCAGAGGGTAGAAATGAATATTCACGGTGCGTTACGGCTATCGCCTAACACACCCTACAAAAGTCCAGATTATAACCGCACGTAGTATATTGATATTTTCTGATTGACAGTCGTAACTTTATAACTCGGTATTTAATTTATGGGTTATCGTACTCAAGAAAAAGATTTAAAAACAGTTTTGCCTGGAGCCTGGCGAATTTTATCCAAGTTTTCGCCTTGCATTCGCAAGCAACAGTTTCTTATTGGAGGTTCATTTTTAGCGCTATTCGCGACGACGTTCTTGCGGTTGCTCCAGCCCTGGCCGCTGAAGTTTATCTTCGATCGGGTGCTGATTCCTCATGGAGAAACGGGATCCATCCAATCAGGCTGGGGAGAGGGAATGCCACCCATGCTGCGCCTGACTCTCCTGGCTTTTTCAGTGGTTGCGATCGCGGCCTTGAGTGCATTTGTCGGTTATCTGAGTAAACTAGGGATGGCGCTGGCCACAGTGCGGATTTTAGCGGAAGTTCGCTGCCAGCTCTTCAGTCACTTGCAACGTCTTTCCCTCTCTTTTCACCATCAGTTTAAAAGTGGCGACTTGATTACCCGTGTCACTGCAGATATTGGCCGTCTGAGAAATGTCATCATCAACGCAATCGTGCCATTTCTGACGAATTTTCTCACCCTCATCGGCATGTTCAGCGTCATGTTGTGGCTCAATTGGGAACTGGCCTTAATCGCGATCGCGCTCTTTCCCATTTTCATGATGCTGGTGCGAAACCTGATTGCACGGATTCGTAAGGCAGCCCGTCGGCATCGCCATACCGAAGGGGTACTAGCGTCCACTGCAAGCGAAACCATCGGTGCCATCAAGGTGGTTCAAGCCCTCGCCCTTCATGAAGCCATTGAGCAAGTGTTTAGGCAGGAAAATCAAGAGAATCTCAACCAGAGCACCGCATCGTTAAAGCTCTCAGCCTTGCTCAATCGTACCATCCAGGTCACGATCGCCCTTCTGATTGCGCTTGTCCTCTGGCGCGGGTCGCAACTAGTGTTGGACAACAGTCTTACACCCGGAGATTTGCTCATCTTCATCACCTATATCAAGGAATCTTTTGAGCCACCCATGCGTAAGTTCGCCAATCAGATCGGGCAAATGGCAAAAGCGACAGCATCAGGAGAGCGCGTGGTGGACATTCTAGAATACCAACCTCAGGTGCAAGATTTACCCTGGGCAAAGAAAGCGCATCATCTCCTGGGATCTGTTAAGTTTGCAGACGTATCGTTTGGTTACGACCCTTCTCACCTCGTTCTGCACAACCTCAGCTTTGCAGTAGAACCGGGGCAAAAAGTTGCCATTACAGGTCCTTCTGGCAGCGGTAAATCTACGCTTATGAGCTTATTGCTCCGTCTCTACGACCCCACCTCAGGGAACATCCTCATCGATGGAGAGGATATGCGGCAGTACCAGGTGGAATCCCTGCGCCAACAAATTAGCGTAGTACTCCAGGACAGTCTTCTGTTTGCGGCCAGCGTACGAGAAAATATTGCTTACGGGAAGGTGGGGGCAGCAGAGCGCGAAATTGAACAGGCAGCCCGTCTAGCCAATGCCCATGACTTCATCCTTGAACTGCCTCAAGGCTATAACACAGTGCTGGGAGAGAGGGGAGCGACCCTATCCGGGGGACAACGGCAGCGGATCGCTATCGCGCGGGCCCTGATCCGTCAAGCCCCTATAGCCATTCTGGACGAGCCAACCACGGGGTTGGATCGTGCGAGCGAACGATCGGTCAATGCCGCATTCGATCGCCTGACCCAGAGCAGAACAGCCTTTATTATCTCCCACGATCTTCAGGCAATAGAAAACGTTGACTTAATCCTTTATCTGGAAGCAGGCAGGATTCTAGAGCGGGGCACCCATACTGAACTCATCAGTCAGGGAGGGCATTACGCAACCCTCTATCGCTTGCAAACTACAGTGGGTACGCGCACCGTGGAAGTTTAGCGAAAGCAGTTGATAGCAAAAGGCAGGAGGCAGACGGCAGACGGCAGAAGGGAAAGACTTGCCACAACTAATGTTGAAACTTTTGTTATGTCCTGACCTATCTTCATAGTGCGATAACGATAGCAGCCAAGGAATTGAATCAATTAGGGAAAAAGAGGAGAAAAAACGATGGGGACTCGAGTAGTATTACTGCGTCATGGTCAGAGCACTTACAACGCACTGGGGTTGTATCAGGGCTGTTGCGATGAATCGGTTCTGACAGAAGCAGGTTGCCAAACGGCCAGGCAGACGGGTGTGCTCTTGAGCGGCATAAAGTTTGATGCCGTCTACACCAGCCCGCTTAAACGTGCCCAGGAAACCACTCGTCAGGCGTTAGCAGCAATGCAATTTGGGGTCGACCCGCAGCAGATTCATGTCGTTCCCTTATTGCGAGAAGCAGATTTACATGCCTGGCAAGGACTGCCGTTCGAGATGGTGCGCGAACACTTTGCTGCGGACTATCGCTGTTGGAAACAAGCACCGCACCAATTTGCCATGGAGGTTGTTCAATCAGGTGTCAAGCGACCTTTCTATCCGGCTCTCGATCTTTATGCTCGTCTGCAGCAATTCTGGAAAGAGGTACTACCTCATCATCGTAACCAAACCTTATTGGTCGTAGCCCATGGCGGAACAAATCGTGCTGCGATCGCAACTGCATTAGGAATCTCACCCGCTCGCTACCACACCATTCAGCAGTCTAACTGTGCCCTGAGCATCTTGCACTTCCCGACTGGCGAGCTGAGTTCGGCCCGACTGGAAGCAGTAAATCTTATCCGTCATGCAGAGAAAGCCCTACCCCAACCTAAGGAGGGAGGACATGGGCTACGGCTATTACTTATTCCGACCCAAGTATCCCAACCTGAACAAACTCGGCAACTTACTTCATTGCTCCAGACAGTCCCAATCCAATTTAGCCTCAGCAATAGCTGCAATGACCGCGATTCCCCAAAGGGAGACTTGCGCCAACGCGCACAGCAAACACTCAATACAATTTTGCAATTTCATCCCGAAACGGTTCAGCTTCAGGTGCTGCGGCAAGACTTTCCTGAAATCTGGCAACAGGCACTAGTCCAGACAAAACGTTACGATCCGTTAGACTCATTCGGAAATTGGAGTGGAAGCCTCCCTCCGGGAGGCTTCCACTCCAGTTCTCGGACAGGTCTATTGACGACAGGGCTGGTGATGGCTCGACCGAATGCGATCGCATCCTTTCTAGAACAAACAATTGGTCTCGCGAAAGGACAAAATTGGCGGTTGCAGATCCAACCCGGTGCCCTTAGCGTCATCCACTATCCAGGTCCTCCCCACCCTCCTATTCTGCAAGCCATGAATGTTCCAGGCACCTTTCAGCAGAACGCTGAACTGAAAGCAGTCACCGCCTAAGATCGCCCTCCGCCTCCTGCCTTAAAACATGACAGAAAACGCAAACCCAGATTAAGTCAGCCTTTCCCTTCTGCCCTCTGCCCTCTGCCTCCTGCCTTAAGACACAAAAAGAATTAGCAGCCAAGTGTAGGTATAAACTCAATGAAAAAAATCTTGTTTTACTGCCAATATCTATCCGGGATGGGGCACTTAGTTCGGGCCACAGAAATTCTGCGCAGCCTGGTTAGAAACTTCAAAGTATGTTTTGTGCATGGCGGGCAAATCGTACCCTCATTTGAAATCCCCAAAGCGGTTGAAGTTGTTAACCTTCCTGCCCTGAGAATAGAGAACGGGAAGCTGAAAGTCGTAAACGGCTCTCAAAGTTTGAAAGCAGTTAAAGAGAATCGCAAGCATCAACTCATTGCCTTGTTCGAACGCTTTCAACCGGATTGCTTAATGACAGAATTTTTCCCCTTTGGCAGACGTCCTCTCTCCTTCGAGCTGCTTCCACTCCTGGAACATGCTCGATCGTCAGGACACCCAATCAAAATTGTCTGCAGTCTCAGGGATATTGTCATGACGCAGCACTATCGCGATCGCGTTGAAAAAGAAGAGAGGGTTTGTCAACTGATGAATCAATATTTCGATTTGCTATTAGTCCATTCAGACCCCAGATTGCGGAAGCTAGAAGACAACTTTTCTAGAGTACAAGATCTCACCTGCGAGATTCATTACACTGGATATGTTGCCCAATCTTCAGCAGCAACTCCAGCCTTGACCAATATGGATATGTTCGCTCTTAGCGAGGACAAACCGATCGTCGTAGCCAGTGTTGGCGGTGGCAAACATGGATACGAGTTGCTCAACTCGATCGTAAAAGCAAGTGCCATTCTCGAGCAATCTTTACCCCATAGAATTTATGCATTTGCTGGTCCTTTCATGCCCCGAGAAAAATTTTTAAACCTACAGCAAGCAGCAGCAGCTAGAAGCAATGTAACGGTTCAGCAATACACCTCTCATTTGATGAACTACATGAAAAAATCAGATCTTTCAATTAGCTTAGCCGGTTACAACACAATCATGAATATCCTCAGAACAGGAGTTCGTGCTATGGTTCTCCCTTCACAATCTGAGCAGTTTGAAGAACAAAATATTAGAGCTGAGAAGCTAGAGAAAATGCAGTGTCTCGAAGTAATTAAACCCAGCGATCTAGAGCCTGACCATTTTGCTCAAAAAATGATTAACCAACTCAATCAGAAACCAAGGGCAAATATCCCTATTTTGTTCGATCTCCAGGGAGCGCAGAAAACAACTCTCCTATTGCGAGAAGCTCTACAAAGAGAAATTGTTACAGCTGAGTTCCCTTGAGAGTAACAGTTTCTCAACAAGAGTGTTGAACATCAATTCTTTATATTTTTCATCAGGAAAAATGATGAACAGCCAAATCATGGGAACCAGCTGGAAACAAGTATCTAAAAAGTATTTGTTTGCAGAACGCATGTTGTTTTCACTTTCCCTTGTCCCTCCTTAAAGAGTGAGGTTTTCGCCTGTGTTTTCTTCCTTTTTAAAGGGAATTGAGAGATTGCCAGTGTGGAACACACTGACCCAAAAAGAATAGGTCGATAGGTAGGATAGGCATTTCCGTCCCGCTGCTGTTTTATCAATATGAGGTGATTGATGAGCAATACCCATCAATCAGGACTCCCGCTGGTGGGCATTGCTCCAAAAGAGCAGCAATTGGAACCCTTGAAAGCTCAGAAACAATGCCCACCCTACGCGAAATATTTCCTGAAGTAAATGCCATTTATCGCTAGAGTGTCGTACTACTGTTCCCAAGACGTTTTAAACATTCTCTAAGACAAGAATGGAGCAGGAAATACTCCACCGTACCGACCAAATTGTCTGACTTTATGCAGATACCCGAATCATCACAAGGAGAATTAGCAATGGAAACACCAACAATGGAAAATTCGCAAGTAACTTTAGTTGTCGTACCACGGGAACGTTTCAGTCATACTCGCGAAGCGCTTGAGAGCATTTACGAGCATACAGATTATCCCTTTCAACTGGTTTATATTGATGGTGGTTCTCCATCTCATATCCAGAGTTATCTAGAAGCACAAGCCCAACAAAAGCAGTTCCAACTGATTCGGACAGAGTATTACCTCACACCCAATCGGGCAAGAAATTTGGGACTGCAACAGGTTAAAAGCAAATATGTTATCTTCATTGACAATGATGTCGTCGTCACGCCAGGTTGGTTGAAGCGATTGGTGCAGTCTGCCGACGAAACAGGAGCAGCGGCAGTTGGCCCCCTGATCTGTATTGGTAAACCTGAGCATGAAATCATTCACAACGCCGGTCAAGAAGCCCACATTGTCACTAAGGTCAAAGATGGACAGACCGTACGACGTGCCCATCAGAAAACCTATCTTGCTCATCGGCGCGTAAGCGACGTGCGCGACCAACTCCACCTGCTCCAGTGCGAATCGATTGAGTTTCACTGCATGCTCGTTCGCACTGAGATCTTTGAGCAAATTGGTTTCCTGGATGAAAAGTTGCTCAGCACGCGAGAACATGTCGATTTTTGTATGACGGTTGCTCAGCTGGGAGGGGACATTTACTGCGAGCGGCGGTCTCTTGTCACTTATGTTGCTCAAGGATTATCTGAGTGGTCAGATATTGGCTTTTTTATGCTGCGCTGGAGCGACGCCTGGAACATGGCCAGTTTGGACCACTTTCGCCAAAAGTGGGATTTGACCGAGGACAAGTATTTCAAAAAGCGTTACGGCGAGCTGACCCATCGGCGGCATCGGGTGTTTATCCAACCATTGATCAAAAATCTCTGTCCCAATGAGTTCAACCCAGAGCTAGCGGCGAAGATCGTTGCTATGGAAAAAGAACTGAACCGTTATATCAGCGACGACTACACCCAGAAGCAGCTCAAGCTTGGACAGACTCAATCTTCAGAACAACATGAGGACGACCCGACTCAGCAGCAGTTTATGTTTGAACGACAGACTTCATCCCCAGAACGCCTTCAACCTGTAGTAGTGTGACACGGCTAAAATAGTACAACTTCGTAGTTAGCACTTTAGTGCTACCGATGTCTATCGAGTAAAGATTATAGCTTTTTCGACAATCTAAATCTATTGCACTAAATTAGTGATGTCAGTCCAGTAAGGTGTGTTAGCAAACCACATTCAACTCAATAAGGCGGTGCGTTTAAATGGCGGTGCGTTACGCCTATCGGCTAACGCACCCTACCCAGCTACCCGGATGCACGATCGATAAGTGCGCGATCCTAGCCTTATTGCTGGCAACAGGTCAAAACCTGATGGAGATCTCGAGATGAAGTCGTCACCTGTAGAAGAACCACAAGTTACAATTGTTGTCGTCCCGCGAGAGCGTTTTTGTTTTGCCCGGGAGTCGCTAGCAAGCCTTTACGACAACACTGAATTTCCGTTCAAACTAGTTTATGTAGACAATAACTTGCCCGCCAAGCTCCAGCAGCACCTCGCAACCCAGGCAGAGTCAAAAGGGTTTCAGCTCGTTCGGACTGAGTATTATCTTTCGCCCAACCAGGCTAGAAATTTAGGGTTGCGTGCGGTCAACAGCAAATACGTTGTCTTTGTTGATAATGATGCGATCTTTTCTCCGGGCTGGCTCAAGGCTCTGGTTGAATGTGCGGATGAAACGGGAGCTACGGTCGTTGGTCCCGTCGTTTGTCAGCATACTCCCGTCCACGAAACGATTCACTGTGCGGGCGGGGAATATTTACCGCCTGAAGAATTTGCGCGCTTTGCCAGCGAGCCGTTCAATGCTTTACCGCAAACTTCTGTCAATCAGGGGAAATGGAGTATCCGCGAGAAAATCTACCGGCAAGGTCAGCAACTGTCAAACGTACGCGACCAGCTCAACCGTCAACCCACAGGATTTGTAGAGTTTCACTGTGTACTGGTGCGTATGGAGCTGTTTCAACAGGTTGGCTTGCTTGATGAGGGTTTTTTATGTACGAAAGAGTACCTGGATTTGTGCATGACAGCCACGAAGACTGGGGGCACTGTGTATCTGGAACCAACATCAGTGGTTACGTTTATGAGTCATCCTCCTGCACCACCACTGGATTGGGCAGATATTCCATACTTCATGCTTCGTTGGAGCGATGCTTGGGAAATCGCGAATTTACATCACTTTCGCGATAAGTGGCATTTGGTTGAAAACGAGTACTTTACTAAGCGTTATCAGCGATTAGGATGGCGGCGATATGGGGAAATTGTCAAACCTTTAAGTCGCCGTTTAACCTTCGGGTACCACTACAAGCCATTAAGCCAATTGCTCAAACGCTTGGAAAAAAAATTAAATTACTATCTTAGCGATCGCCATGCTAGAAAACATGCTCGGCACAACCAGGTTTGCTCTACGACCCAATTTTCGGCCCAGCGTTGAGGACGTATCTAACAGTTCAGCAAAACCAAAAGAAAAGACAATCGGAGGAGTAGGATGAAAATTGCTTTCCTTGTTTGGCGGTTTCCAGTCCTGTCGGAGGCATTCATTCTCAACCAAATCACTGGGTTGATTGACTGCGGTCATGACGTTTATATTCATGCCCTCAACGGCCATCCCAAGGGAACAACGAAAGTCCACCCTGTGGTGGAGCAGTACAATTTATTGGAGCGAACGTATTACACACCAGAACGGCCGGAGAATTTTCTGTTGTGTGCTTTGAAAGGGTTCTGGTTGTTATTGTCTAACTTGCACAAAAATGCTTTGTCTTGTCTGCAGTTGCTTGACGCAGCGAAATATGGGAAAACGACGGATCCGTGGAAGCGAATTTATCGTGCGATCGCGCTCCTGGATGCTCAGCCTTACGACATAGTTCACTGTCAGTTTGGCACCATTGGGCCAGCAGGGCTGATGTTTCGACAAGCAGGATTGCTCCAGGGCAAATTAGTCACCATTTTCCGAGGGATTGATATTAGTCGCCATATCCAGGAACACGGCGAAGATGTCTATGACGAACTGTTTGCCCAGGGTGACTTTTTCCTTGCCAATTGCGAATTCTTTCGCCGTCGGGCCATTCAGTTAGGCTGCAAGCCTCAAAAAATTGTTGTTCATGGTTCGGGGTTAGACTGCCAGAAGTTTGCCTTTCAGCCGCGACAGTTTCCAGCTCAGGGGCCAGTGCGGATTGCCACAACCGGACGTTTAGTGGAAAAGAAAGGGATCGAATATGCAATTCGTGCCGTTGCTCAAGTGGCCCGATCTTATTCCCATATCGAATTCTGCATTATTGGGGATGGCCCTTTGAAAGGGAGCCTGCAAAACCTGATTGCCGCACTGGAAGTGACTACCATCGTCAAGCTGTTAGGCTGGAAGCAGCAACAGGAAATTATTGCAATTCTCAACACCTGCCATCTATTCGTGGCTCCCAGCGTCACTGCAGCGGATGGGAATCAGGACGCTCCCGTCAATACGCTGAAAGAGGCGATGGCAATGGGTTTACCTGTCATTAGTACCTACCATGGCGGCATCCCTGAGTTAGTGGAAGATGGGATGGCGGGGTTCCTCGTTCCTGAACGGGATGCAGATGCGATCGCGCATAAACTCGCCTACCTGATCCAGCATCCAGAGCTATGGCCCGACTTCGGCAAAGCAGGTCGTGCTCAAGTGGAGGCAAAATACGACATGAATAAACTGAACAATGAACTGGTTGAAATTTACCAGAAGCTGCTGGATTCTGAGTCCCTCCCCCTATCCGTTGCCTCCCCCGTCCCTATCAATAAATATCCAAAAATGATTGGATAGCTGGAAGTAGACTCACACAGTTAAATTGAAACAACATTTCAGTTTTAGTAAGATTTCGCCGCAGTCTTCCAGGTCGGATTACCAGGGATTGCCAATCATCGTAAACGCACTCCAGTAATAGGGGTGACTTAAATCCCGATCGTCTAGCTGCGTGAGTTGGAGCGGTAAGGGGAAACGATCGGATGCAGTGACCAGTTGTCCTGCCTGTAAGCGCACTTCACCTCGCAGCATTGATAGCTGTGCCTGTCGGAGTGCTTCCGCTTTAACGGGAGTCTGTCTCAACTGCTCGTAGAAACTGGTCATCAGTCCCAGGGTACCCTCATCGCTGACGTACCACAAACTGCCGATTGCTGACTTCACACCTGCGATTACGGCCAGTCCGGCAAAGCCCAATTCGGTTTCTGGGTCTCCCAGGGCAGTGCGGCATGCACTTAGCACCAGCAACTCTACGGGAGAATTGGGCACCAGGCTCAAGGTCTCCTTGAGATCCTCCAACTCTAGTCTTTCTCGATCCCACAATTGAATGTATCCGGTGCCACCGGGACGAAAATCAGCGTGGGTGGCCAGGTGCAAAATGCCAAAGTTGGTCGTTTGTCGAGCAGCCTTTAAGTTAGCCAGGGTAAACTCTTCGTTGAGGAAAGATCGGCCTTGCCAGAGGGTGCCTGCGATCGCATCCACTTCCACCGGCACCGCAGGCAGCGACTGCAGATTGTTGAATTCCGCTGCCCCCATGGCCAGCACCTGAGTGTTCCTCAAATCCACATAGCGCGTGTCTGTCAGCGCCAGACTGGGCATGAGTCCCAAACTGTAGCGTTCAATAATAAACGACTGCCCATCGTGCAGCGCCGCCAGTGGCAGCGTGCGCAACCCCGCATCCATCAAAAACGTTAGATTGTTAATTCCCTGAGCTTGCAAATCTTTCTCCAGAGGAGCCACCAACCATTGATAGAGTCGCCGAGATGAAGTCAGATAACGGCTGCTTTTGAGTTCAAGCGGATCGACCATTTGTCGCAGAAGGCGGCGAGCGGTCTTGTGCACCCGCCGCCGCGTTGCACCCGTCACCCGCCGCCGAATCACTGTTCCTTCCGCTGTCACCAGCACCAGTTCCAGTTCGTCGGTCGCCTGCGCTTGTTGTTGGGCAGGAAGCAACTGTTCTTGACGATTCGTAAACCCAGCTCGACCGAACTGCCAGAGAATCTCGCCTTCAGCGGCAGATGTGTTTGGCAGAGACTTCAAGGCTGACGCTCTTTTTTCAGCAGCGGAATCAGACGATCGAAAAAAAGCATAGATCAGGGCAGAACGCAGCCCCGTCCTCCGTTCAACAACTTGCAGTCTAGCTTTCGCATCCCCCAAACTGACGGCGGGAGCATCTTTCAGACCGAGCTGTCGGCTAAAGGAATTGGAGAATACCCGATCGACTTGCGCCACTTCTGTTTCCACCACTTCCCCCAGGCTGGAAATGACGCGGTTGGCAAACACAGCCGCTCTGAGCGAGCGAGCAGACAGGGCAATTTGTCCCAGCGAGACGCCTATCTGGGCCAGAGTCCCCGATTCCACTCTACCTGAATTGCTGCTGGGAGCAAAGTTAGTGTTGGCCGGTGCCAAGGCGTTCGTTGGGATAATCTGAATGTCGCCCGCGTTCGTGTCCAACGAGAAAGAGACAAAGGGAAAAATAGAGAATTCCCCAGTGGTAATGGCGTTTGTGGTGCCGTTGACTGCTGCATTGCCTACCTCAAACGCAACGCTGCCATCGTTGTATCGTATGGCGATCGGCCCGCCATCCTGGTCAGCGGCTGTGGAGAGGCTAGCAAAAATGCCATTGCGATCGAAGAACCCCTCTCTGACTTGGATGCGGTTTCCCTCAAGCTCGATGCTGCCGCCAAAGATGCCTCCTTGCGTATCAATCCAGCTGACATCAAGATCGCCAGTATTGGAGGTTAAGCGAACATCGCCGCCGCTGCCGAGAAAGCTACTAGTATCAATCGCATTTGCTCTGACAAAATCATTCGCACTAATCAACACCTCACCACCATTGGCCCCAGTGCTGTTGATGTTACCCGCAGTAACCCTATTACGGGAATCCAGGGTAACGGGGCCGCCATCGCCTAAAAACCCGCTGGCATCGATCGTACCGACATCAATGAAATCGTCTGCAGTCACCGAAACCGGGCCACCGTTACTGTCTCCCAACGTATAAATGTCCCCCGTAAAGATATGGCTGAAAGAGGACCTCAGCATTACCGGACCACCATCGCCCAAAAAACCATTGGTGTCGATCGTACCAACATTAATAAAATCGTCTGCGGTCACTGAAACCGGGCCACCGTTATTGTCTCCTGCAGCATCAATGTCCCCCGTAAAGATGTGACTGAAAGAGGACTCCAACATCACCGGGCCGCCATCACCAAAACTACCACTGGCGTCGATAATGCTGACATCTATGAAACCATCTGCGTTAATAGAGACCTGACCACCACTGTCCCCTGAAGTATCAATATTGCCTGTATTGATGCTGTCACCGGAAAACAAACTTACTGCACCGCCATCCCCTGCAAAGCCGCTGGCATCGATTGTTCCTGCAGAAATCGACCCACCAGCCAGGAGAGAAACTTCACCACCGCTGCTGTCTGAAGTCGTAATATTACCAACTTCAATACTGCCACCTGCGTTGAAGAATAGGCTCCCACCATTCGTATGGATGTCTGCACTGATATCAATATTGTTGCCTGCCTCAAAGGCGATCGCATCGCCAAAGGTTTGATTGAAAAAGTTCAACATTGCCCCCGGCTGGACAATGATGTCTCGATCTGCCTGGAGGAAAATGTCTCCAGTTAACGCAGTCAGAGCGGTGTCGCTGATCGTAAAATCGGTGAAGATACCTCCATCCGCGAAGAGAATTTCACCGGCTGGATCGCCTGGAAAAGGAACATCTGGATCGAGTTGATTATCATTTGCCGAACTCCCGGCTGCCTCAATGATGATATCTTGCGGATCGAGCAGGATCGTACCTGCTTGACCGCGATTGGCACCCACATCCACCCTTCCCCGGAAAATCAGCGTTTCTTTGCCAGAGACTTCAACCCAACCACCATTACCGGACTGGCTACCTCCCCGTGCTTCGATCTCGCCCCAAAACCCAGTTACCTGGTTTGCCCAGAGAATGACCCTGCCGCCATCGCCATGGCGCAGCGCATCGGCTTTGATAGTGGTATCTGGACTGACAACGGTGCGCGATGCAGCAAACAGGTTGTCGCCGCCCTGGTAGTCACCGCCGATGCGCACAGTACCGCCACCTTCCAGCCCAGAAGCATTGATGTTGGCGTTGAGGACGGCCACAGTCTTGCCCAGGATATTGATGTCGCCACCGATGGTGGGAGGGGCCGGGGTATGGGGTGTGGCATGTGGGGTGTGGGGGCGAGTGTTCAGAGTGCCTGCAACCAGGGTGGTTCCGGCTGCAGGGGGGAGCGAAAGTCCCGCACCTGTCAGGTGGAGGGTGCCGGAGGCGTCGATGCTGACCCCTGTGGCATGATGGCGGTTGGCGTCAGTTAAAAGAGCAGGCAGGTCTATTGCTTTGAGGGTTTCTCTTTCTATTCCCTGGCTCCCGGGTATTGTTCTCTGATTTTCTGGATCCCCCAATGGTTCTACTTCTAAACTCAACAGCATTCCTTCCTGGCTAATGCGTACGATTCGCTCGCCCGGAACAGCAGCAACGGTCAGGGTGCCAGCGGGAGCTGAAAGGGTACCAGTGTTGATAACGGTGCCACCCAGCAAGGTGAGATTTTCCCCAGAGGCAACGGAGAGCATGCCCGCATTGATCAGGCTGCCAGGTTGAGGAGTGGTAAAAGCAAATTGGTTGGGGGTGCCGACCAGGACGTTGTAGTTGTTGGCACCTGTACTGTTGAACCAGCCGCCGTCAAAACCAATGCCGTTGGCGGTTGTGGCGGTGAAAGAGGCGGGGAGATTGAGGCTCGCATTAGGGCCAAAAACAATCCCAGCAGGGTTCATCAGAAAGAGGTTGGCGTTGCTGCCAGTGACCTGGATCAGACCGTCAATCAGGGAAGCATTGCCGCCAACGACGCGCCCGAGAATGTTCTGGATTTGGGGCTGGGAGAGAAAGTTGGCAATCTCGCCTGAGCTGAGGCCAAATTGCTGGAAGCTGTGGAAGAGGTTGGCTCCGTCGCTGGAGAGACTGCCACCTTGGATGTTGTAGGTTGTAGAGCCGGCGGGTGAGTTGTGGGGGATAATGAGGCTGCCGGTACCGTCAGGGGCACCGGTGATGGATTGGGCGCTAACAGGAAGGCTGTGGGGGGTGAATGCGATCGCAATGGCCAACCCCATGCCTAATCTTTTGACCTGGTCAAACCGAAGCTGGGATCCCGTTCCAGTCGGTTGATCGATCCAACCTGCAATTGCATTTGGGTAACAGAACTGAAGCCAATTTTCGATTGTCACGGCAAATTTTGGATTCCCAGAGAGTTAAGGTGTCAGGTATCAGGTGTTAGCTAGTGTAGGATGTTTAACGATTTGACGACTCTTCACTGATGATCCGCTGTGGCTAGGAAATAGCAAATAGGTGACAAGAGGTTTACAAGCCAGGATATGAGAGACCAGGATTGATTCGAGAACAATACACAGTTTCGAATTATATCGCATCAGACAGCAGGCAAATCAGAGAAGACAGCAGGGCAAGGTTTGCTATATCTGGTTTTGAAGCTTTTCCCTCTGCTTTAGTGCTGAATAGCTCTTACATCAGGAAAAGTTCAGAAATTTGTTAAGTCAGATCGAGGCCCCTGAAGCCCAAGCCCTGACACAGCTAAAATTGTGCAAAGTTCGTAGCGGGCACTTTAGGAATGAGAATTTAATAATTGACCAGGGTAGGATGGGCACGCTCCGCTTTGCCCATCTCAACTTGTGCGATGGGCACGGGCATTCGCCGCTTTGCCCATCCTACTTCGGTGCATCTTATTTATTCTTGTTCCTTAGTGCTGCCGAGTCTCCTCAGTGGCGCTAAACCTCTTGCCAAAACCCGACTCTATTGCCCCGGCTTAGCCATGGCAGTCTGCTATCAGTTGGGAGCAATTTTATGAAGATGTTACTTCGAAAGGAATGCAATGTTAGGGTAATCAAAGGGAAATTCCCTGTTCCTCTCGACTGGTCGATCTATGTCCCCACCATCCTCCGAATTTCCAACTCCAGACTCTTCTGGATCTGAATCTCCGGCACCTGAATCCTCCGACCAGCGCCCGACGCTGCTCCTGATCGATGGCCACTCCCTGGCATTTCGCGCTTACTACGCCTTTGCCAAAAGCCGCGAGGGGGGCCTGCGTACCTCTACAGGCATACCCACTAGCATCTGTTTCGGGTTCCTCAATTCCTTGCAGGAAACCCTGAAGCTGGAGCAACCCCAAGCGGCAGCTGTTGCCTTCGATCTGGCTGAACCGACCTTCCGTCACCAGGCTGACGAGACCTACAAGGCCGGTCGGCCCGAAACCCCGGAAGACTTCATCCCCGATCTGGAAAATCTACAGGACTTGCTCCAGGCTCTGGGTTTACCGATCTTGACGGCTCGGGGCTACGAAGCCGATGATGTGTTGGGCACCCTGGCCGAACAAGGTAGCGCTGCCGGGTATCAGGTCAAAATCCTCAGCGGCGATCGCGACTTGTTCCAATTGGTTGATGCCGACAAAGGCATCAGCGTCCTGTACTTAAGCAGCAGCTTTGCCCGACGCGGTAGTGCATCCCGTCCTAACGAATTTGGTCCGGCGGAAGTGGAAGCAAAACTCAACGTTCCGCCCAGTCAGGTGGTGGACTATAAAGCTCTCTGCGGCGACAAGTCTGATAACATTCCCGGCGTACGTGGAATTGGGCCAAAGACAGCGGTGCAGTTGCTGAAACAGCACGGTAGCCTGGATGGAATTTATGCAGCCTTGGCCAACATCAAAGGTGCTGTCCAGAAAAAACTAGCCACGAGCAAGGATGCTGCTTATCACTCTCAATTTATGGCTCGCATTGTTGTTGATGTTCCTCTGACAATTCAATGGGGGGACTTTGAACTGAAAGGATTCGATCGTCAAGGATTGGAGCCGTTGCTGAAAGAGCTAGAGCTCCATTCTTTTCTGAATCGCATCGGCAAACTGCAACAGGCCCTGGGAGGAGCGATCGAAGGCGAGCTGTCCGAGACGAAAGAGACTGATTTCCCCCTACCGACAGAACTGGAGGATGACGACACCTGGTTTTTTAGTGCAACAGAAACAGCAGCGTTCCGAAAACAAAAAACAATTCCGATCCAACCCCAAATTATTGATACCCTGGCGAAGCTAACCGATCTGGTGCAATTGCTGCAAGCCTTTACAGATCCAGCGAAACCAGTGGCCTGGGATACAGAAACGACTAGCCTGGAGCCACGGGATGCGACGTTGGTGGGGATAGGGTGCTGTTGGGGCATTGAAGCCTTTGAAACCGCTTATATCCCAGTGGGACATACAACAGGTGTGAATCTGGATAAGGACGAGGTACTGTCCAGACTACGCCCAGTACTGGAGAGCGCAGAATATCCTAAAGCACTGCAAAATGCCAAGTACGATCGGCTGGTGCTGCGCTGCCAGGGAATTCAACTAACAGGTGTGGTTTTTGACACTATGCTGGCCAGTTATGTGTTGAATCCGGAGGCTAGTCATAACTTGAGCGAGCTGTCATTGAAGTATCTGGATCTGCAGGCCCAGAGCTATGAGGATCTGGTGCCCAAGGGTAAAACGATTGCGGATATTGATATTCCAGCAGTGGCGACCTACTGTGGCATGGATGCCTATACGACGTTTCGTCTGGTGACGAAGCTACGGGTTGAGTTGGAGGGCGCTACAGCGTTGCAGCAGTTGCTAACAGAAATTGAGATACCGCTGGAGCCTGTGCTGGCTGAGATGGAGTATCAGGGAATTCGGATTGACCGGGACTATCTGCAGCAGTTATCCCAGGAACTGAACACAGATTTGACAGCAATTGAGCAAAAAGCGTATCAAGATGCAGGACAGGAGTTCAATCTAGGGTCGCCGAAGCAATTGAGCGAGTTGTTATTCGAAAAACTGGGATTGAGCAAGAAGAAGTCGCGGAAAACGAAGTTGGGTTATTCCACAGATGCGGCAACTCTAGAGAAGTTGCAAGGCGACCATCCAGTGATTGATGCGATCCTGGAGTACCGTACTCTGGCAAAGCTGAAATCTACTTATGTGGATGCCCTACCGGCATTGGTGCGGGCAGATACGCAACGGGTACATACGGATTTCAATCAGGCGATTACGGCAACGGGACGGTTGTCGTCGTCGAATCCGAATTTGCAGAATATTCCGATTCGGACTGCTTTCAGCCGTCGTATCCGTCAGGGGTTTGTCCCTGAACCCGGTTGGCAACTGGTGGCAGCGGACTATTCTCAGATTGAGCTGCGCATCCTGGCACACCTGAGCGACGAGCCAGTTTTGATTGAGGCATACCAGAATAGTCAGGATGTCCATACACTGACGACGCAATTGTTGTTGGAGAAAGAAGAGATAACACCAGAAGAACGGCGTTTGGGCAAAACGATTAATTTTGGCGTGATTTATGGCATGGGGGCGCAGCGGTTTGCTCGGGCGATGGGGGTCAGTTCGAAAGAGGGGAAGGCGTTTATTGAGCGGTTTAATCGACGCTATCCGCAGGTGTTCAATTATCTGCAGGAGATGCAGCGATGCGCGATCGCGCAAGGCTATGTGGAAACCCTCAAAGGTCGTCGTCGCTATTTCACCTTCGACAGCAATGCGCTGCGCGGCCTCAAAGGTCGCGATCCCGCTGATATCGATCTCGACAGCATTCGCCTCGGTCGCAATGATGCTGCCCAGTTGCGCGCTGCCGCGAATGCCCCGATTCAAGGGTCTAGCGCTGACATCATCAAGATTGCCATGGTGAATCTGCACCAGATGTTGCAACCCTATCAAGGACGGCTGTTATTGCAAGTCCATGACGAATTGGTGTTTGAGTTGCCTCCGGATGAATGGGAGGTATTACAATCCAAGATTCGGGCTGAGATGGAGGGAGCGGTCGTTCTCAAAGTGCCGTTGGTGGTTGATATCCATGCAGGCAAAAATTGGATGGAAACGAAGTAGGTGGATAGAAGGCAGAAGGCAGGAGGCAGAGGGCAGGAACCTGCTCGTAAACGTACTCTGGTGGGATGGAAAAATCCAGCAGCGATCGCAGTTCCCAGGGTGGAGCAGACTGTTTGAGCGTGTCAACAACATCCTTAATATCCTGTGCGGCCCCCGCTTGCAAACGAGTGCTGACCGCTGCCTTCAGGGGGATATCCTTAGTATTGCGTTGCGGTAGCGTCTCATTAAAAGTATCTGAAATATCCTTGCTTGAATGTCATTTTTCCATTGATTAGCGCAACCTTTCCCAAATTTGGTCTATTCCTATGCTCATACCCATTTAATTTGGAAATGCAACTGATGAAATTGGTGGAACATTTGCCCAGTCAGTTTTTTTCAATCCAAAATCGCTAATCTAAAAATCTAAAATGATATCAGTTCTTTCTCCCCAGTTATCCAGGGTTAAACAAATCAGAATTTTTGAGAACTTGGGTGAAACTCACACCCTCAAAAATCCTAAACACTGAAAGACTACCCTTCAGTTGACATACAATTTAAAAATTTTTTTCTTGCCATATATAGTGCTAATGCATTGTGTTCTGCCATCAAAAAGCGCTATTTATAGCAACCATCAGAATTTAATACTTCGTAGCAAGAAGAACAAACTCTAGAGTCAATTTGCGCTGAGTACGGATTTGCGTTAATTATTATTCATTGAACCAAAAACTACCGCAGACCGATCTCGAAAAACTACTGGCTTTTAAGCATGGTTTCCTGGAGATCGAGAACAAATAGATCGGAAACAAATGGATCGGGCACGAACACATTGAAGCAAATCAGGGATAGATCATGATCGATCGCTGTCTGCAAACAAGCTTGCTGCTTTTCCCAGCAGTATTAATTGTGATGGGAAATGCACTCAAGGCCAAAGCCAAACCCATCGATATTTTTGCGCCTCATTTGGATCGAATTAGCCACACTCTGGCTCCCAATCTACTGATGCGTCTGCCTGAATCGGTTCCACTCAGTGCTAGTAATATTGCAGCGGAAAACCCTGACGTTATCCAGGTTCTTCCCTCAGCCGATCGATTGGGTCTGGTTATCAACCTGCATCGGTGCTCCTCTCGTGCTAAATCTTGTTTGTTAGGGCGTTTTTCAGGCACCGCAAAAGACTCTCTTCTCGCCCAAAATTTACTGGAACAGCATCAAAATGCTCAGACACCGATTGCATTACCAGATGGAATTGCAGGCTATCTCTGGTCAAAGCCAGGGAAAAATCTTTCTGCTCCGCTGACATCATTGATGTGGCAACAAGATGGACAGTTCTATACTGTTGAATTTCAGGTTCAAGACCCTCAAATTCTGGTTGAGATTGCTGCTTCAATGGTGCGTTCTGCTCCCATCCAAAGCACTGCTGTTTCAGCAATAAAGACCTCAGCGGCAGAGAATTCTATGCTGGAGGTATCTTCCAACCCGACTGTAAATCGAGAACGATTAGAACGATCGGATGCAGCAAGAGTTGATTTAGGGCAGGCGAAAGAAAACCCAGATTTTGCCATTATCAATTTAGTCCAGTTTGAAGGAAACGTTGAAGGAAACTCGGATTTTGCCATCATCGATTTAGAGCAGGTTGGAGAAAGTCTCGATCGAGATATTGAAGACAACGTTGGCAAAGATGTTGACAAAGATGTTGACAAAGATGTTGACAAAGATATCGAAGACAGCGTTGATGAGAGCATTGAAGACAACGACATTGAAGACAACGATTCTATGTTGATGTTTTCGCAATTGGCACGTTCCCAGGGAGAAGTCGCTTCGACTGCAGTGGCTATCGATCGCGTGCAACTACAGCTCTCCCCTGCAATGACTGATCTGATCGAGCAGTTCAATGCTGATGAGACTGCATTCAAGCTGGATTTGAACGCAGTTAAGAAATCTTCCCTGCCAGGAATCGAGCTATCTTTAACGGCCTCCCTGGAGACGCCCCTTTCAGCTTTGGATCCAGCTGCAGACTCATTACGTCAAGAAAAATTTAACCGCACTGAAGCCTCATCGGTTACCCAGCCTGAAGCTGACCAGGCGACCAATCCGTCCTTGCCGTCCCTATCCGCAGCGCTGCTGCAGTTAGGAGAAGCAGGACAGCGCCCCCCACCGACCGACCTCGCTCCCCTCATTTTTCCCATCGCCCTCGACGATCCTAAACGCGCTGTTACCAAAATCCATGTCCTGCCTGCCGAACGCCTTGCCCCACCGCGACAGCAGATCCAGAAGCGCCTGCCGAAAGGTTGGGTGATGCGCTTGCCCGATCCGGTTTTGCTCAATGCCGATCCAGATGTTGCAGCGAATCAGTATCGCTTCCAGCTGGTTCCCGCTAATGATGCCCCCGGTCTGGCAGTCGATTTGCTGAGCTGCGATCGCAATCTCCCCTCCTGCCAGATCGGTCGCTTCGCCGTCACCCCTCAAGATGATGCCGCCAGCCAAACTGCCCTGCAACAGCATCAAGACGCTGCTGCCCCGATCGCTCTGGCTCCCGGCATTCAGGGCCATTTCCTGGATGGATCCCAGCAGGATCCGCCTCGTGCCGTTTCTTCAGTGATGTGGCAGCAGGATAATCTGGTCTACACGGTTCGTTTTCCCGTGCCAGAACGTCAGAATCTGCTCTATATGGCTGCGTCTATGGCTCAATCTCAACCCATCCGCAGCGCTGCCGATCCGCCCGTAGCTGCTGAGTTGGGACCGCAGCCTAATGCATTGTCAGCAGTTCTTGTTTTACCGGGAACTTTGTTCCCCGATCAACAAAAAGCGATTCAGCAGCGATTGCCTGCGGGCTGGGTGATGCGCTTGCCAGAAACGATTGTGCTGCAGGATCCGCCGACGATGGATCGGTCTCAGTATCGCGTTCGCATCTCGCCTGCGCGCGATCGCACGAGCCTCGCCATCGAATTGCTCGCTTGCGAGGACAATCCCCAGATGTGCCTGGTGGGGAGCTTTTCGGTGCGCGATCGCGAAGTTGCCGCAGTCAAAGCCGCACTCCAGCGCCACCAGGACGCCGCTGCGCCGATTACCCTGGCCCGGGATATTCAAGGCTATTTCCTGGACGGCCAGCGTCAGGATCCGCCCAGCCCCTTCTCCTCGATTATGTGGCCGCAGGACGATCGCCTCTATACCGTTCGGTTCCGTACCCAGCAACGGCAGAATATCCTGTTTATGGCCTCATCTATGGCCAATCAACGACCGATTTTCAGCGCCGCTGATATTGCTGCCGGTCGGGTGCAAAAATTTCAAGCGCCGCCTAAAAGTCCGCGCCTGTTCGATCTACCCGTCGATCTCTTTGCCGCCCATCAGCAGGAAATCGAAGCGAAGCTGAACGAGGGGCTAAGTCTGCGCTTGCCGGAACAGGTGTCGCTACTGGACCCGCCCAGCACCGATGTCAGTCAGTATCGCATCCGCGTCTTTCCGGCGGCAAATGGCTCCCCGTTTCAGGTGAAGCTCCTCAGCTGCGACGACAAGCCCGACGCCTGCCAGGTGGGCAGCTTTGCCGTCGCCGCTGGAGATGCGGCGGTGGTTCAGGCACAATTCCAGCAACACCAGCAAGCCTCGGCTCCCATTACACTTGCTGACAATGTTCAGGGCTATTTCCAGGATGGGCGTCGCCAGGAGCCTGCTCGTCCTTTTTCGTCGGTGATGTGGTTGCAGGACAATCAGTTCTATACTGTGCGTTTTCGTAACCTGGAGCGGCAGAATATCCTCTACATGGCGGCATCGATGGTGGTACGGGATCCCATTTTAGGGACTGCTGAGCCGATCGTAACGCCAGCATCTCCGGGAGGGAGGGAACAGGGAACAGGGAACGGGGAACAGGAAACGGGGGAAGACCTAGGTGCAAGGCCATCTGCCGCGATGCCAGCATCAACTCTTCCGAACTTGGAGGGAACAGAAAACAGGGAACAAGGAATAGGGGAAAGCACCGATCGTCTCCCATCTTCTACGACGCCGACGGGTCTCCCCCCGGATTCAACCTTAACTTCACCTTCAGAGACCGTAGATGTTGGGGCTACTACACCAGCAGAACCTCCCTTTTTGCTCAGCAAGATTGACATTGTAGACAGCACAGTCCTGGTCAAGGAAGAGGTTGAGAAGATTCTACAATCGTCTTCAGAGTCTGGAGAACCAGAAGAGACTGAAGGCTCTGAGGAGAAAAGTCAGTTCACTGGCATCAAGGTGACAGAAAGACCTGGAGAAAACAATCGAACTATCTGGTCGATTGAATTTGATGAGCGAGAAACGACAGTAGAAGAATTACAATCCATAGCAGATGCTGTCACTCAATTTTACCTAACACAAGACCATGTAACTTCCAGAGCTATCCCCGTCGATATCTCAGGCAAGACTGCTAGAATTTTAGCGATCGAAGGTGATATCAAGAATGTTATTGTCTGCCCAAATCCCGAGGATAAGGGGGAAAATTGTTCGTCAGATGGGAAGCGAAAATTACGACTTGATAGATCGTATATTGAATCGCGAATTCGGTTAGGAGTAGATCCTCCGCTGATGACTGCTCGCCTGGAAAGAAACCTGAGATTGCTGGAGACTGAGCCAAGTATCAAGAATGTTGAGGCCAATCTTAAGCCGACTGGCGAGCGTGGAAAAACCGATCTTGTTGTAACTGTGACTGAGAATCCAGCTTTCTTCTTGAGCGTCACATCGGACAATTACTCGCCACCCAGTGTCGGGTCTGAGCGCTTGGGACTTCATCTGGGTTACCGTAATTTGATTTTCAGCGGCGATGTTTTGACGGGTTCCTGGTTCCGTTCAATTGCTGGAGGGTTGGATAGTCTTGATTTCAACTATCAGATGACGCTCAATCCAATGAACGGGACACTCCGCTTCCGGGTCGCACCCAACCGCAATGAGATTATTCAGTCGGAGTTCAGGGATTTAAACATTCGAGGCAACACCGAACGATACGAAATTAGCTATCGTCAGCCATTGTTCAGGTCACCTCGCCATGAATTTGCGCTGTCTGCTGGTTTTACGGTGCAGAAAGGACAAACGTTTATTTTTGACCAGATCCCTGCGCCGTTCGGCATTGGTCCCGATGATGAAGGGCGCAGTCGGACCAGCGTGTTTCATTTCGCTCAGGAGTATATTCGTCGCGAACTCCAGGGCACCTGGTTTGTGCGATCGCAATTCAACTTTGGCACCAACCTGTTCAACGCCACCACCAATGACGACCCCACTCCCGACGGCCAGTTTCTCAGCTGGTTTGGCCAGATCCAGCGCGCTCAACGTCTGGGCAAGGGCAACATTTTGCTCTTAAGTGGCGATCTGCAATTGACACCCAATACATTGCTCCCTGCTCAGCAATTTGTCATTGGTGGCGGGCCGTCAGTGCGTGGTTTCCGGCAAAATGCCCGTGCCGGTGACAATGGCTTCCGCTTTTCCATCGAAGATCGCATCGCAGTTGTATCGGATGCTGCGGGGCAACCGGCACTGCAGTTAGCTCCTTTTATCGACGTGGGTGCCATCTGGAATACAACCGGAAATCCCAACGTTCTACCCAGACAGCGATTTTTGCTGGGGGTAGGTTTAGGAGTACTTTGGGATCGAGCGTTTGGTATTGATGACCTGAAGTTTCGTCTGGATTATGCCTTGCCGCTGGTCGATCTAGACGATCGTGGCAGCAACCTTCAGGACAACGGCTTCTTTTTCCAGCTGCAGTATAATCCGTAGAGCATTGCTGAATGGAGAGATGTATTGGCACACGAGAGTTTTAAATGAACGTTCCAATTTACCCTTTAAAGGCTTCAAACCCTCTGTAGCAAACTTGAAGGAATATGGCTCGGGGCAAGATAGCAGAAAGTTACTAAAATTTACAAGTATTCTATGCGGATAATGCGGAATCATCTTGTAGGAAGGAACAGCCTGTCTCAGTATTTGCCAGGTAATCCCGCATCCCACTCAGGTTCGCTCTGGATTGCCTGCTTGTAGACCAATAATTTGTCCTCGAACTGCTCAAGCCCGCATGCCTTACTCTGCACTGCCTGTCCAAATGCCAGTCAACGATATGCCGTTGACCGCGAGCACTACAACTTACCCTGTCAGGACAATCGATCCCGTTTCAGCCACCCTCAACTCCTCCAAGACTGTAAAAACGCTAACCCGTCCCGCCTCTCCTCAACTGCTACCCGATCGATCTCAACCGACCACAACACCAACTGCTGAATTCTCAGCGACCCGAACTCGATCGGTTCAGGTGCCGACAATCGCTCTCCCGATCGAACCTGCTCCCCCCGAAACCTTCGCACCCCAAAATGCAACCCATCCTCCGGTTCCAGATCGGGGTGTCATGCCTCCCCAAAACATTCAATCTGGGTCAGCCACACCCTTTGTTGTCCCCGTCAAAGCGATCGAAATTCCAGCCACTGCCCGCATCCCTGAACAGCAACAACAGCTGATTGCCGCTAGAGAGCGCACTGCTGTTGAATCTCCTACCCCCTCATACAGCGCGATCGCGCCAGAAGATCGGTTAATCAGTCTCGTCTCTCCAAGCGCAGAAAGGACGCCCCTGCAAAGCCCCGAAATCCACCCAATGCCGCAGATGACGACTGCGAGCGAGGCACCAGCTTCTCGCCATGAAAGCCAACCTCGTCGAGCGGACGTTCCTGACCGCCAGCGACATCAGACAGTGCATCAGGTCAGCATCCCTCAACACCAGATCGAAAAACAATCTCAAGAACAATCTCAAGAGCAGTCTCAATGGATTGAACCTCGCTATCTTGCACGCGCCAGCACGTTATTTGAACCTTACCTCAGACGAGCGCGATCGCAGTGGTCAGAAGACTGGTTCGCAGCCATCCTGAGCCAGAGCTGGTTGTTGGGACTCGCAACCATTGCAGAGCGCCGGAAATTCACTCCTGAGACAACTAATCCAGCTCGCTCTATCGATCGCTGCTGCGACAACGATCCACCAGCAACAGCCCTCAGTCCCTCCATCTTTGTTCCAGATGCAACCAAACCCGCAGCCTCTCATGAACGTGAAACAGACCCTCATTCCCAACTCCGCACGATTGAAAAAATTGAAATTACAGGCAGTACGATTTTTCAATCTGCCGCAGAGGTCGTAGAGATTATCCAGTCACCTTTTCAACCTCAAGCCGATGAGCCAGGAAATTCGCTCCCTGATGCGAGCGCCAACCCAGGAAACTGTAAAGGCAAGCCCGAGAAAACGACCTGGTGTGTTACCTTTACTCAGGGCAAGACGATCGATCTAGAAACATTGCGCCAGATTGCAGATACCATTACACAGTTTTATCTGAACCAGGACTATATCACCTCCAGGGCCATTCCAGAAGCCGAGCAGAACTTTAAGGAGAAGACAGCAAAGCTGATCGTTTATGAAGGTCAGATCGATCGAATCGTCATCTGTCCCAATCCCAAGGAAAAAAACGATTGCCCGCAAGGAAACACGCGGAAATTGAGGTTACGTCGATCCTATATCCGATCGCGGATCCGGTTAGGGATAGACACACCCGTGAAAACAGCCAGACTGGAAGCACAACTGAGACTGCTAGAGACTGAACCCACGATTAAGAATATTGAGGCCAATCTGCGCCCTACAGGGCAACCCGGTCTCACTGACCTGATTGTCACCATCACCGAGAACCGGCTTTTTTCCCTGGATGTCACCTCAGACAACTACTCGCCACCCAGCGTCGGTTCGGAACGGATCGGGATGAATTTGAGCTATCGCAACGCCATCTTCAGCGGTGATGTCATCGCTGGCTCCTGGTTCCGCACCACAACCGGGGGAGCAGATACCTGGAAGCTGAGCTATCAAGTGCCGCTGAATTCCTTGAACGGCACCCTCCAGCTGCGAGGCGCGATCAATCGCAATGAAATTATTCAGGCACCCTTCAAAGACCTGGGCATTCGAGGCAATACAGAACAGTACAGCCTGACCTATCGTCAGCCATTGCTGCGATCGCCCCGCCAGGAATTTGCCCTGGCTGCAGGCTTTAGTTTTCAGCGCGGGCGGACATTTATTTTCGATCGGATCCCCGCTCCGTTTGGCATTGGCCCCGATGAAGAAGGCCGCAGTCGCACCAGTGTCTTTCACTTCACCCAGGAATATATCCGTCGAGAACTCCAGGGCACCTGGTTCGTGCGATCGCAACTCAACCTCGGCACCGCCCTCTTCAACGCCACCACCAACGACGGCTCCGAACCCGACAGCCAATTCTTCAGCTGGGTCGGCCAGATCCAACGCAGCCAACGCCTCAGCAACAGCCACCTACTCATCCTCAGCGCCAGCGCCCAGCTCTCCCTCAATCCCCTCCTGCCCGCCCAACAATTCGTCATCGGCGGCGGTCAATCCCTGCGCGGCTTCCGCCAGAACGCCCGCGCCGGCGACAACGGCTTCCGCTTCTCCATCGAAGACCGCATCACCCTCACCAGAAACGCCGCCGGCGACCCCGAACTGCAACTCGTTCCCTTCATCGATCTCGGCACCATCTGGAACGTCCAAGGCAACCCCAACCGCCTCCCCGACCAGACTTTCTTACTCAGTGGCGGTCTCGGTCTCATCTGGCGGCGGTTACTCTGGGGCAACCCCCTCACCCTCCGACTCGACTACGCCCTGCCGCTGATCGATCTCCCCGATCGCGGCCAGAACCTCCAAGACAACGGCCTCTCCTTCAGCCTTTCCTACGGCTTCAGCTTCTAAAGGATTGCATAGAACTAACTTCACACTTTTAGTCTGACACCACCATCTGACGATTGAGCAAGACAGATTTCACCACAAAGACACAAAGCGTATTTCGCGAACTTTGTACCTTTGCGATCAGAAAAGGAATCAACTTGTAGGTTGTCCCTATGATGAAAAAGGAAGTGCGGTGAGACAACCATCCCGTAAGCTTGAATAATCCAACCATCAAGCGAGGGAGATTTGTATGAAACCCACCACACAAACTAGATTATATACCGGTGAATCAGCTTATGCTGGCATTGATGTGCATAAACGGACCTATTCAGTTGTGGTTCGAGTGAATCAAACAGAGGTAAAACGATGGACAACATCGGCAGTGCCCGAGA
>JGI12316J15310_10000026_pt2 | contig 182722 bp, 143 predicted proteins | sample MarCyaLeptolynsp_FD_15310 | JGI IMG/M metagenome (IMG submission 15310)
GATCGGCTTCGCGCAACAGGACCGCGCCGCCGTCGGAGCTGATCGCGCCGCCATCGAAGCGCGCGCTGACCCGCCGCCGGAAATGCTTGCTGAACTCGAAGCTTCCTTGTTTACACTGTGTATCGACGGGCTGGTTGCTCTTCGTGGCCATAACGCTTTGTGGTGAAGACGTTTATGCCACAGTCGACCGCCCGTCGTCTGCTCTTGGTGAGATATCCGGGCTAGACCACAGGGCTACTCGACCGTCACGAACGGCCCCGGCGGCGTCGCGAAATCATTGACGCGCAGGATCACTTCGTGATTGCCCGGGCCGATGCCTTCGGGGATCTTCACCACGGCCTGGTAGAGGCCCGCGCAACACGGCGCCAAGCCCGCATAAAGGATATCCGCCGGGGCCAAAGTGATGCCGCCGATCGAAACCTCCACCGGAAATGTGACCGGCGCGACGACGCCAGGGATCTCACCTGCGTCGAAAATGGGGTCCGTCGGTCCCAGCGCTGTCATGAACAGGCTGACGAACTCGCCTTCAGCCGCGGGGGAGAACGCCTGCGCGGCGGTGTCGGCAAACAGCCCCGCCGGCGCCACCACATTGACGCCGTCTTGATGCAGCGCCGCGATCGGGTTCGCGCCGTCCGCTCCGCCGAACTGCGGAAAGACAAAAAACCCGGGGGCCCAGAGCTGCGAGCCGACGAACTGCGGTTCGCTGCGCATCTCGAGCGGGCCGTCGCAGTTGCGGATCACCACCACGTCGACGGACGTGTTGACTCCGACATTCTCCGGAACCTGAAAATTCGCCTGCGTGGGCAGCATCGCAAACAGCGGCGCCCGTTCGCCCTGGACCTCGACGCAACTGCCGGCGAGTCTTTTCGAGACCGTTCCGTCCGATTCGACCGCGGGGGCCAACACGGTCTGGTCGCTGAAGTCCGAACCGAACACCGAAGCGATCGCGCGCGGCGAGACTTTTTTAATCTGCGGGTTGAGGTTGGCCATCAGCACTCCGCCGGCGCTGATCGCCGGCTGGGCGGGCAGACCGCCGACCGGCTCGATGGCGGCCTCAATCGCGTAAATGTTGTCGCCGGTCCGCATGTTATTGCCGTTGGCGGCATTCGCAGCGGCGGCGAACCGCACCAGGCCAAAGCCGTCTCGCGGCGCGGTCCATTCGAATGAGAATTCAGCGCCATCGCCCCCGGCCTTGGGGAAGTTGTGCTCGGGGAACTCCATCGTCCCCCCGGAGCAGCCCTCCGGCGTGGCGACGTCGGTGACGATCTGGACGTTCGGGTCGCCGGTCACGCCGAAGCGGCCGGCCTGCAAGCAACCGTCTTCATCGCGCGCCGTGGCCTGAAAGCCCCAGCGCACCTTGCCGGCTTCGGCGACCGAGACGACCACGGGGACCGTCCTGCCCGGTTGGTAACGGTACTCGCTCAGCGGCTTGCCGTCAAAGGTGACGGCGATCGAGCCTGGACCGCTGTTGAGGTCGCCGCCGTGGCAGTCCGAGCGGGCGCAACTCCGCTCCCCGGGAAAATTTCCTCCGGTGGAACGGGTTTCCGGCCCCATCACCTCGGAGATCAAATAGAGCGGGAAGCCAAGAACAAGGCCGACGGCGGCTGCCGCGGCGGCTTTTCGAAATTGCATGCGATTCTCCCTGATCATGGCGAGGCCCCGGACGGCGGGCCGCATCCCCTGCGTTCTCCTAACCCGTCACGCGCCCAAAGGTCTCGGTCGTCAACGCATGGTAGTCGAACGCAGCGCCTTTTGGGTAATGGTGCTGATCGGCAGTTCGGCTCGTTGCTTGACGCCGACCCAACCGTACTGCGGATCTTTCTCGCCGCGCAAAATCCCTTCGAATAGCTGTCCGTGGTAGGCGCGGGTGGTGATGCCGTGGCGGAACTCGCCCAGCTTGGCGCCGAGTTCGATGCCCAGCGGCGCCAGGCAGTCGGGGTCGAACACGGCGCCGCTCGACTGCGGGAGTTCCCAAAAACCCGGCATCACGGCCTCGTCCGCCGGCCGCTGCCGCATCAGGAACCTCTCTCCGCGGCGGACCAGCGCCACGGTCAGAAAGAGCCGCTCGAGCGGCGCCTTGGCTTTCTTGACCGGGCGCAACTCCTGCACGCCCTCCTTACGGGCCTCGCAGTCTTCAGCCAGCGGACACAGCAGACAGCGGGGATTCCTCGGGACGCAGACGGTGGCGCCCAACTCCATCAACGCCTGGTTGAGGTCGCCGCGGTCACCCTCAGGAACCTCGTCCATCCAACCTTGCACCAGAGCGTGGAGGGCCCGCCGGGTGGCCGGCCGCGAGACGTCCCGCGGCTCGTTGGTCAGCCGCGCGGCGACGCGGGCGACGTTGCCGTCGAGCACGGCGTGGGGGAGCTCGAAAGCGATCGAGGCGACGGCGGCTGCGGTGTAGTCGCCGACGCCGGGCAGTGCGCGGATCTCGGCATGTTCTTGCGGAAAACCGCCCAGCCCGACGATCGCCTTCGCCGCCGCATGCAGCATCCGGGCGCGCCGGTAGTAGCCCAGCCCCGCCCAGGCTTCGAGCAGTTCCGCTTCCGGCGCGGCAGCCAGAGCTTCGACGTCGGGGAAGCGCTCGAGAAAGCGTGCGTAGTAGCCCAGAACCGCCTCGACCCGGGTCTGCTGGAGCATGATCTCCGAGACCCAGATACGATACGGGTCGCGCGTCCGGCGCCACGGCAGATCGCGCTTCTCGCGGCGATACCAGCCCAACAGACGGCGCCAGGGCTGCGGGCTCACGGCGCTATTTGCCCGTCAGCACCGCGGAGCGGTAGTCGCGGTTCATCTCGGCGATGTAGTCCACCGAGATCTCCTTGGGGCAGGCGGCTTCGCAGTCGTAGGTATTGGTGCAGCTGCCGAAGCCTTCTGCGTCCATCTGCTCCACCATCGCCACCACGCGCCGGCTGCGCTCAGCCTGGCCCTGCGGCAGGTGCGCCAGGTGAGAAAGCTTCGCCGCGGTGAACAGCGAGGCCGAGGCGTTCTTGCAGGCCGCCACGCAGGCGCCGCAGCCGATGCAGGCCGCCGCGTCAAAGGCCGTATCCGCCTCGGTCTTCGGCACCGGAATCTCGTTAGCGTCGGGCGCGCCGCCGGTGTTGACCGAAACGTAGCCGCCGCTCTGGATGATGCGGTCGAACGAAGAGCGGTCGGTGACCAGGTCGCGCACAACGGGGAAGGCCGAGGCGCGGAAAGGTTCGATCGTAATCGTATCGCCGTCGTTGAAGCGGCGCATGTGCAGCTGGCAGGTCGTCGTCGCCCGGTCCGGCCCGTGAGGCACGCCGTCGATCACCAGCGAGCACATCCCGCAGATGCCTTCGCGGCAATCATGGTCGAACGCGATCGGCTCGTCGCCGGCGGCGATGAGCTCCTCGTTGACCACGTCGAGCATCTCGAGGAAGCTCATCTCAGGGCTGACGTGTTTCGCTTGGTAGGTGACGAGTTTCCCTTGTGCCGAAGCGTTCTTCTGGCGCCAAACATTCAGTGTCACTTGCATGCGTTTCGTCTCCTCGAGCGTCTACTTGTAGCTGCGCGTCGCCAGCTCGACGTTTTCAAAGTGGAGCGGCTCCTTGTGCAGCGTGGGCTTGCCGAGGTCGCCGGTGTACTCCCAGGCGGCCACGTAGGCGAAATCCTCGTCGTTGCGCTTCGCTTCGCCCTCTTGGGTCTGATACTCGGTGCGGAAATGACCGCCGCAGGACTCCTCGCGGTGCAGCGCATCACGGCACAGCAACTCGGCGAACTCCAAAAAGTCCGCGGTGCGTAGCGCGTACTCGAGCGTCTGGTTGAGCTCGCCGTTCGAGCCCGGCACGCGCACGTTCTCCCAGAACTCCTCGCGCAGCGCCGGAATCATGCCGATCGCCTTCTCCAGGCCGGCCTTGTCGCGCGCCATGCCGCAGTAGTCCCAGACGATCTTGCCCAGCTCCTTGTGGATCGAGAACGCCGAGCGCTTGCCGTTGACGCCCAGGATTTTCTGGATGCGGTCGGTGACGGCGGCTTCGGACGCCTGGAACTCGGCGTCGTCGGTCGAGACCAGCTCGGGCTTCTGGCTCGCCAGATAGTTGCCCAGCGTGTAGGGAATCACGAAGTAGCCGTCGGCCAGGCCCTGCATCAGAGCGCTGGCGCCAAGACGGTTGGCGCCGTGGTCGGAAAAATTCGCCTCGCCGAGCACATGCAGCCCCGGGATGGTCGACATCAGGTTGTAGTCCACCCACAGCCCGCCCATGGTGTAGTGCACGGCCGGATAGATCCGCATCGGAACCTTGTAGGGGTTCTCGTCGGTGATCTTCTCGTACATCTGGAACAGGTTGCCGTAGCGCTGTTCGATGACGTCGGCCCCCAGGCGCTCGATGGCGTCCGAAAAGTCCAGATAAACGCCGAGCCCGCCCGGACCGACGCCGCGGCCCTCGTCGCAGACTTCCTTGGCCGAGCGCGAAGCAATATCGCGCGGGGCGAGGTTGCCGAACGACGGGTACTTGCGCTCGAGGTAGTAGTCGCGCTCGGACTCGGGGATGTCGCCCGGCTTGCGCGTGTCGCCTTGCTTTTTCGGAACCCAGCAGCGGCCGTCGTTGCGCAATGACTCCGACATCAACGTGAGCTTGGACTGGTGGTCGCCCGAAACCGGAATGCAGGTCGGGTGGATCTGCGTGTAGCAGGGGTTGGCAAACGCCGCCCCCTTCTTGTGCGCGCGCCAGGCGGCGGTGACGTTGCAGCCCATCGCGTTGGTCGACAGAAAGAAGACGTTGCCGTAGCCGCCGGTGCACAGCAGCACCGCGTGGCCGGCCCAGCGCTCGATCTTGCCCGAAACCAAATCGCGTGTGAGGATGCCCGCCGCGCGGCCGTCTTTGACGACCACGTCGAGCATCTCGTGCCGCGTGTGCATGCGCACCGCGCCGCGCCGCACCTGCTTCTCGAGCGCCTGGTAGGCGCCGAGCAGCAACTGCTGGCCTGTCTGCCCCCGAGCGTAGAACGTCCGCGACACCTGCGCTCCGCCGAAGGAGCGGTTGGCGAGCAATCCGCCGTACTCGCGGGCGAAGGGCACGCCCTGCGCGGCGCACTGGTCAATGATGTTGTTCGAGACCTGCGCCAGGCGGTAGACGTTCGCCTCACGGCTGCGGAAGTCGCCGCCCTTGATGGTGTCGTAGAACAGCCGGTTGACCGAATCTCCGTCGTTGGGATAGTTCTTGGCGGCGTTGATGCCGCCCTGCGCGGCGATCGAGTGCGCGCGACGCGGGCTGTCCTGGAAGCAGAAGGCGTCCACTTCATAGCCGAGCTCGGACAGCGTCGCCGCCGCCGAAGCGCCGGCCAGGCCGGTTCCCACCACCAGCACTTTGAACTTGCGCTTGTTCGCCGGGCTGACGAGCTTCATCTCGCCCCGGTGGCGATCCCACTTCGACTCGAGCGGTCCGGAAGGAATCTTGGATTCGAGCTTCACGTCGACGGACATTTTCAGAATTCCCCCTGCGCCGGCTGGATCAGCCCGACCAGGCAAGCCACCACCATGGCGACATTGCCAAGTACGACCACGATCGCGAAAAGGCGGCCGCCCAGATCGATCGTGTCCTTCCAGTACATTCCCCGCAGTCCGAAGGTCTGGAACAGGCTGGCGACCCCGTGCGCCAGGTGCATGAACAACAGCCCCATGGCGACCAGATAGGAAGCCGCCACCAGCGGGTCCTGGAAGCCGAGCACGGTCATCGAGAAAACGTCATGGCGGCCTTCGGCGTCAGTCAGCGCGTAGTATTCGGGGTGAATCAACCCCAGCGTGAAGTGCGCCAGGTGGTAGACGATGAACGCCAGCAGCACCAGGCCGCTGAGCAGCATCGTGCGCGAGAACAGCGTGGAGTCGATCGGTTTCTTGACCGCGTAGGCTTCCGGGCGGGCGGCCTGGTTGCGGGCGCGCAGCTTGAGGTTGCCCACGATGTGCAGGATCAGCGTCGCCAGCAGCACCACACGAGCGGCCCACAGCGGCCCGGGCATGCCTTTCAGCGATGCTGCGTAGGTGTTGACCGCATCTTGGCCCATGAAAAGCTGCAGGTTGCCGGCCATATGGCCCAGCACGAAAAACGCCAGGATCGCGCCGGTCACCGCGACCATCGCCTTGGTCCCGAGTGTTGAGGATAGAGCCTTACTGAGGGCGCTCATCGTCTTGCCTCCGCCATTCGTATCTTAGCCAGGGGCCCCTGATGGACCCCTCCTTGTCCAGACTCCGCCCCGCCGAGACGCGGCGCGCTCGCAGAATCGTCCATCTGGCGCTGGGCGGCCCATCCGCCGCCCGTCGCGCTAGCTCGTCTTCTCTTTCTTGTGGATGATCTCGTCGACCAAGCCGTAGTCCTTGGCTTGATCGGCTTCGAGAATGAAGTCGCGCTCCACGTCGTGGTTGATCTTCTCGATGGTCTGGCCCGTCGCATCGGCGAGGATCTGGTTGAGCCTCTCCCGCATGCGAAGAATCTCGCGCGCGTGGATGTCGATGTCGGTCGCCTGGCCCGCCAAGCCGCTCATCGAGGGCTGATGCAGCAGGAAGCGTGAGTTCGGCAGAGCATAGCGCTTGCCCTTCGCGCCGGCCGCCATCAGCACCGCCGCCATCGAAGCGGCCTGGCCCACGCAGACGGTGGTGATGTCGGGCCGCACGAACTGCATCGTGTCGTAGATCGCCATGCCGGCGGTGATCGAGCCGCCCGGCGAATTGATGTAGAGCCAGATGTCGCGCTCGGGGTTCTCGGCCTCGAGGAACAGCAGCTGCGCGGTGATCAGGTTCGCGATCGTATCGTCGATCGGAAACCCGACGAAGATGATGTTGTCGCGCAGCAGGCGCGAATAGATGTCATAGGCTCGTTCGCCGCGGCTGGTCTGTTCGACGACCATCGGAACGAGCTGGCTGTAGGGGATAGGCGGCTGGGAATTGTGGGGCATAGAATCTCCTGATGCGCATCCGCTGCGGCTATTCGGCGGGCTTCTCCGGCGCGGGCTCTTCCTCGGCCGGCGCGGGCTCGGCGGCAGTGGTCTCGATCGGGGTATCCGATTCGGCCTCGGGCTCCTCGGCCGGAGGATCGATCTTCTCCGACTCATCGAACAGGAAGGACATCACCTTCTCGTTCGCCAAATGCGACTCGATACGGTCGAGCGTGCCGTCTTCGGCGAGTTGCTTGCGCGCCGCCGCCAAAGTGATGCGGTTCTGTTGGGCGTAGCGCTGGACCTCTGCGTCGAGTTCCGCCGAGTCGACCTCGATCGCCTCGACTTCGGAGATCCGCTCCAGCAGCAGGCCGGCCTTCACGTCGCGAATCGCGCGCGGACGCTGCTCCTCGGCCAGACGCTTCCAATCCAGATCCATATTGGCCAGATCGACGCCTTGCTGCGCAAACATGCGGGCGGTACGCTCGAGCCGGGTGCGGATCTGCTGGTCCACCAGCAGGTCCGGAACCGGAAAGTCGTGCTTTTCGACCAGCAGGTCGACAATCTTGTCCTTCGCCTTCTCGATCGCCTGCCGCCGTTTGTGCGCGCCGAGCTCTTCGCGGATACGCGCCTTGAGCTCGTCGAGCGTCTGGAAGTCGCCCACGTCGGCCGCGAAATCATCATCCGGCTCGGGCAGCTCCTTGACGCGGATGCCTTTGATCTCGGCATGGAACGGGATCGTCTTGCCGGCCAGATCGGCGTTGCCGAAGTCTTCCGGGTAGGCGACCTCGAAATCCGCCGACTCTCCGGGCGTCTTGCCGCGCAGGGCGTTCGAGAAATCCTCAAACGTTTCGGCCGAGCCGATCTCGATCGTCGTCTCTTCCTGGTTGATCGTCGGAGCGCCTTCGACCTCTTCGCTCTTGAGCGAGAGCACGGCGGTATCGCCGTCTTCGATCGGGCGCGGGTCGATGTTCTTGAAGGTGGCGTGCTGCTCGCGCAGACGCTCGATCTCGGCATCGATCTCGTCGTCGGCCACCTCGGGCTCGAGGAACGGCACCTGCAGGCGCTTGTAGTCCTTGAGTTCGAAGTCAGGCAGGATCTCGAACTCGGCGTGGAACTTGAACGGCTGGTCGTCGCTGTATTCGATGTCTCGAATCTTCGGCGTGCCGATGACGTTGTAGTCCTGCTCCTTGGCTTCCTTCCAAAAATGCCGGTCAACGAGCTTCTCGATCACTTCTGAGCGCAGCTCTTGCGCATAGCGCATGCGAATGACCGAATCGGGAGCCTTGCCGGGACGAAAACCGGGGATGCGAACCTGATGTCGGAAGGATTTGAGGACCTTTTCGGCCTCCTCCTGCACTTCTTCCCAGGGAACGACGACGTCGAGTTCGCCTCGACAGATATCCGATGCTTCCAATGCGATGGGCCTCAATTTCCGGGCTTTGCACCCGCAACTCACCATCTTATCGCAACGTAGGGCCTCCGCTGGGGTTTGCCCTCAGCCGTCCAGTGTCAGCCTTGTCGGTTAGAGCCGCTGCAGGAAACGATTGGCCTCGACGAAGCGCGGAAAACGCTTCTCGTCGGCCTTGAAAGCGGCGGAGTGCACGCAGCGCCGCGCTCCGCCGTACTGCACCGGGTGCTTGAGGTGCAGCATCTCGTGATAAACGACGTACTCGAGCACGAACCGCGGCATCTGGGGAGTATCGAAGATGCGGCTGATGACGATGGCGTCGTGCGCCGGGTCATAATGTCCCAGCAGCCGCCGCGAAACTCGCACGCTCCAGCCCAGCCGGGGCTTGCGCATCAAGCCGGCGAAGTAGCGCAGATTGAGCTCGTCGAAGATCGAATCGAGGTTGTAGCAGCCGCCCTCGGGCGGTTTGAGCAGCTTGCGGCCGCGGCTGCGCCGGACTTCCAGCGCCCGGCGGCGCACGTCGGCGCGGTTGATGAAGTCGCGGTAGGCGCGCTCCTGGTCCGCCGGGGTCGGCTTGCGGTAGAGCTTGGAAAGCAGCACGTGCGCCAGCGCCTCCTGCACCGCTCGCGGCGCATGCTCGAGCTGGTCGCTCAGCCGCACGCGGATGCTGCGGTGCCCCTCTTCGAGACGGATCTTCGAGTCCAGGTTCGCGTAAGGATAGAAGCGGATGTCGAAGGAGGGCGGCGACAACCGCGGCTGGATCTCGCGGAAGGCTCGCACGAAGGCGTCTTCGAGCGAGTCGAAGGGCAGCGTGAGCTGGCTCATCGAAAATCCTATTCTACCCAAACCGCAGCGGGACGCCACGCCGGGCCCGTAAGTTAAGCCGCCTGCAGAAGCTGCGCGATGCGGTCGCCGACAATCTCCGCCTCTCCGTCCTGCAGCATCCACGAGGCGATCTCCACCGACTCCGGTTCATAGCCGCCGGGGATGACATCAATCGACGGATCGCCTTCCCGCAATTTCTGTTTCAAAGCATCGGGCGAAATCTGGATCTTCTCCGGGTCCCACTGGATGCGCAGGTGCGGCACCTCGTTGGCGATCTCGGGCAGAAACGACTCCGTACGGACTCCCGGGATCGAGCCGACCTTTTCGGTCATCACAGCGATGCGGCGCTCCCACTCCTTCCATTCAGCCTCGTGGTCGCGGTTGAGGTAGTTCTCCAGCGCCACCCACATGCCGACGATCTCTTCCTTGTTGACCTTCAGGCCGCGGCCCAGCGAGTCGCTGTTGGGATAGGTATTCAGGCGCGCGGCCTTGATGAGGTCCTTGCGGCCGAACAGCAGCCCCGCGCTCTGCGGGCCGCAGATGCCCTTGCCGCCGGAAAACGCGACCAGGTCGTAGCCCATCTTGTTGTACTTGGTGAGGTTTTCGACCGGCGGCACGTCTGCGGCGCAGTCGTTCATGGTGGGGATGTTGTACTTCTTGCCCAGCGCCACCCACTCTTCGTGCTGGATCCGGCCGACTGGGTCCCGCTTGTTGAGGAACCACATCATCGCAGTCTTCTCGCTGACCGCGGCCTCGAAGTCCTTCACCGTCTCGATCTCGATGAACTTCACGCCGCAGTTGCGTACGGCATGGTCGTAGAGGAAGCGGTGCGACTTCTGCGTAATCACTTCGCTCTTCATTCCGGTCAGATCGGGAATCTGCACGATCTTGTCCGAGTCGGTTCCGGTCAAGCAGGCCGCCGTGCCGCAGGTCATCGCGCCGAAGCAGCCCGACGAGACCATCGCGGCCTCGGCTCCCACCAGCGCCGCGATCCGCTCGCCCACGCGGTCATGGAGTTCATCGAGCCGCACGAAGTTCTTCGAAGTGGCCTCGATCGCTGTGAGCACTTCGCGCTGCATCAGCGAGCCGGTGAACATGGTGTAGACGCCGGCGCCGTTGATCACGGGTTTGACGCCGAGCTCGGCGAAGTAGTCGCGGTCGGCGGCGCGCGCGGCGGGCGGAGTTCCATCGCTGCAGGCGAACAGACCTCCAATCAACGGCAGGCTCGAAAGGGATTGGAGGAATTCGCGGCGTCGGCTGGGCATGGAATTATCGATTCTCCTAGACCCTCAGCGTAGGCGCATCGGGGAGTTGATGCAAGGCGAACACTAACGGCCCGCACCCTCACGGGCGCGGTTCTGATGCGACTCAGGCGGCGCCCGCGCAACACGCCCGCGGGCCCGCTCCGAACGAGTTGCCACGCCCCTACGCCAGCCGCGACTGCAGTGTGTCGTAGAACTCCGGGAACGACACCGAAGCCGCCTCGGCATTGCGCATCACGCTCTCGCCCTTGGCCCGCAAGGCGGCGACTGCGAACGCCATCGCGATGCGGTGGTCGCCGAAGGAGTCCAGTTCGGCGCCCTTCAGACGCGCGCCGCCGCTGATACGCAATCCGTCAGGGAAAGCGACCACGTCCACGCCCATCCGGCGCAGGTTCTCCGCGACGGTGGCAATGCGGTCGGTCTCTTTGACGCGCAGTTCGCCGGCGTCGCGGATCTCCAGGCCATGCAGGCTCGCCGCGCCCAACACGGCCAGCATCGGCACTTCGTCAATCACGCCCGCGGTGACGGCGCCTTCGATCGTGCCGCCCTCGATCACCGGCGCCCCGGCGCTGGACGGACCTTCCACCACAAGCGTCCCGATCGCTTCGCCGTCGGCGTCCTCGACATCGGCGACCTGGATCTTCGCGCCCATGCTCTGCAGCACCTTCAGCAACTCCGCGCGGGTGGGATTGAGCCCCACGCCCTCAATGCGCAGCTTCGAGCCCGGCAGCAACAGCGCCGCGGCGATGAAGAACGCCGCCGAGGAGATGTCCGACGGAACCGGCAGGTTCTGGCCCTTCAGGCGTTGACCGCCGCGTAGACGGGCCGTCAGTCCCTCGGTCTCCACCTCGACGCCAAAACGCCGCAGCGCCAGCTCCGAATGGTTGCGCGTGAGCACTGACTCGGTCACAGCCGTCTCGCCTTCGGCGAACAGCCCGGCGAACAGCGTGCAGGTCTTGACCTGGGCGCTGGCGACCGGCGGCCTATAGTGAATCCCGTGCAGCTTGCCGCCGTGGATGCGCAGCGGGGCGAACTCGCCGTCGCGCGCCTCGATCTTGGCGCCCATCTGCTCCAGAGGCGTGATGATGCGCTTCATCGGACGCCGCGCAATCGACTCATCCCCGGCGATCTCGCTCACGAAGCTCTGCCCGGCCAGAATGCCCGACAGCATCCGGATGGTCGAGCCAGAGTTGCCGCAGTCCAGCCGCTCGGCCGGCGCCTGCAGGCCGTCGCGCCCCACGCCCTCGACCCGCACTGTCGTCCCCTCGTGTTCGATCTTCACGTCCAGCGCGCGCATACACGCCAGCGTCGAGGCGCAGTCCGCCCCGGTGGAGTAGTTGGTGATCTCGCTGGGGCCGTCGGCAATCGACGCCAACATGGCATAGCGGTGGGAAATCGACTTGTCGCCGGGCAGGCGTACGACGCCCTCGATCCGCGAGGCGGGCCGGATGGTACGATCCATAAGCTCACCATTGTACGGTTTCCTGCTTGGTCTCGATGCAACTCTCACGCCGCGATTTCCTGGCCTGCTCCGTAGCCGCCGGCGTCGCCCGCGCCCAACGCTACACTCCCCGCCCGAACGTGGTCGTCATCATCAGCGACGACCAGGGGATGGGCGACATCGGCTGCTACGGACACGAAGCCGACCCGCTTACGCCGCACCTGGACGCCCTGGCGGCCTCCGGCGTCCGCCTCACCGGCTTCTATGCCAACGCTCCGATGTGCTCGCCCACCCGCGCGGCGTTTCTGACCGGCCGCCACCCGCTGCGCTGCGGCGTGCCGTTCGTGGTCGACTCCTCGCCGGGCGTCGTCGGGCTGCGCGGCGACGAGGTGACGCTGGCGGAAGTCTTGCGGGACGCCGGCTACCGTACCGGACTCATTGGCAAGTGGCACCTGGGGTCCGCGCCGGAGAGCCTTCCCAACGCGCAGGGTTTTCGAGACTTCTACGGCTTCCGCTCCGGCTGCATCGACTATTTCTCGCACCGCTTCTACTGGGGACTCGGCGCCGGCAAGCCGTCGTTCCATGACCTGTGGCGCAACGGCGAGGAGATCGACGAGTCCGGCGAATACGCCACGCACCTGATCACCCGCGAAGCCAAGCGCTTCCTCGCGGAAACGGGCGACGGGCCGTTCTTTCTGACGGTGGCCTACAACGCGCCGCACTACCCGATGCACGCGCCCAAGCAATATCTGGAGCGCTTCGGCCACGTCGACGACCCGGAGCGCAAAATGCACCTGGCGATGCTCGCCGCCATGGACGACGGCGTGGGCGAGATCATCCAGACCCTCGAGGAGCGCGGCCTGCGCGATAGCACGCTGGTGTTCTTCTTCTCCGACAACGGCGCGACGATCGAAGACCGCGCCGGAGAGGGCGGCCGCAACACGCCCTACCGCGGCTACAAGTTCAGTCTTTTCGAAGGCGGCATCCGCATGCCCGCGATCGCCAGTTGGCCTGGAATCCTGCCGGCCGGCAAGGTGCGCGACGGGATGTGCGCCGGCTTCGACCTCTTCCCCGCCCTGGTGAAACTCTGCAGCGCGGAAATGCCGGCCGGACGTACGCTCGACGGCCGGGACATCTGGCCGCTGCTGGTGGACGGCGCGCGCTCGCCGCACGAATCGCTGTTTTGGAAGCGCTACGACCAGACCGCCGTCCGCCGCGGCGACTGGAAACTGATCGTCAACCCGATGCTCGCGCTGGGCGACGAGAACCGCCTGGAAGAAAAGGTATTCCTCGCGAACCTAGCGGAAGACCCGGGCGAACAGCGCAACCTGGCCTCACAACATCCCGAAATCGTCGCCGACCTCGAAGCGCTGATCCACCAGTGGGAGAAGGAGCTTCTGTAGCGCGCGCCTCCAGGCGAGCGGCGTGGGCCGTCCCGGCCTACGTTCCGGAAGGTCGTCGGGGACCGACGACCCTGCACGCGAGACCGCGTGCGCCACATCGCCGCCCTTCCTAAAACGTCCAATCCATCCCGATCAACGGAAACAGCCCCTGCGCATCCTCGAACTGCGCCATGTTCGTGCGCCGGTCCCAGTTCACCCCGCCGAAATTCTCTCGATTCGTGAAGTTCTGCAGCCCCAGAAAAACGATCAGCGGCTTGTCGTTGACGATGAACGTGCGGTCGAGCCGAACATCCAGCCGCAGATAATCCTTGGAACGCTCGGCGTTCACCCGCGACAGGTCAAAGATCCCCCGGCGCTGCTCGCGCGAAAGCTCCTCGTTGAACGGTGTGAACGGCCTGCCGTCCAGGTACGAGAGGCGCGCCCCGAGTTCCCACTTGCGGCCCAAGCGGTAGCCGCCGACGAAGTTCGCAATCAGCGGATAGTCAAAAGCGCCGGGCCTGAGCACTTCGTCCAGCCCTGCGTGCCGAGCCTTGGAATACGAAATGTTCGCCTGCCCGAACCAGCGGCTGGTGAATTTCTTCTCGACAAAGAATTCGACCCCGCGCACCCGTCCGCGGCCCGCGCTCGCCATGGGGAACAGGATGTCGCGCACGTCGAACGTGTCGCCCACGTTGGCCAGCGAGAGCGAAGGAAAGTCGGTGGAAACCGGATAGTCTTTGTAGTCCTTGCTATAGCCCTCCAGGGTGAAGCGCAACGACGGGCTGGCAACGTAGGAGAAGCCGGTCACATAGTGCTCCGAGCGGATCGGGATCAAGTTCGCGTTCTGCGGGAAGGCGGCGATGAACTGAAAAAACGGCTGCTGGAAGTACTGGCCGTAGCTGGCTCGCCAGGAGAGTTTTTCGGTGAGGCGATAGCTGGCGCCGACGCGCGGGCTGAAGCGGGCCTCGCCCAGAACTTCGTAGTGGTCCGCGCGCCCGCCGAATGTCACATTCAGGCGCTGGGTCAGATCCTTGGAGAGCTGCAAGTAGGCGCCGCTCTGGTAGGCCGTAAAGTCGCGCATCAAATTGATCGGATTGACGTCGGGAACCACGGTGAATGGGCCGTCGTAGCCCAGCGGCGAGCGGGTGTCATAGCGAATGTTGAAGATTTTGTAGCTCCCGCCGGCCTGGATCTTGCCGATGGGCGTGCCGAACAGGGTCAAGTCGTACTTCAGCGTCGTCTCGCCTTCGCGGGAGTTGTCCTGAAAGGTGATCGGACCGGCGGCGATCACGTCGTCGACGGGGATGGAAGGGTCGGGTATGCCGCCGCGCAGCAGGTCCTTGACCGTCGAATCCACCCGCGCCTCGGAGTGGCTCACGCCCAGCAGACCCACGCCGCTGGCCCCAAAGAGCCGCTGCCAGTTGAAGCCCGAAGCCGACCGCCAGCCGTCGTAGCGGATGTCGAGCCCGCTGAGTTCGTCATCCAGATCGGAGTCTTCCGTCAATCCCAGCCGGATGCTGTCGAGCCCGGTGATATTCACGCCCCAGATGCGGTCTTTGGGAGACAGATCGTAGAGCGCCTTCGACGAAAACGTATAAACCTTCGGCACGCCGCCGAAGCCGATATCATCGGAAAAAATATCGAGGAAGCTGCGGCGCGCCGAGACGATCCAGGAGCCCTTCTGCTTTTTGATCGGCCCTTCGAGCACCAGGCCCGCTCCCACGAAGCCCAGCGTCGCCCGGCCGCCAAACTCGTCCCGGTTGCCTTCCTTCTGGGCGATCTGCAACACGCTCGACAGGCGGTTGATGAACGGCGCCGGGTAGCCGCCGGTCAAGAACGTGACGTCCTGGATGAGGTTGGCGTCGAGGATGCTGGTGATGCCCCCGGCGGAGGCAAAATTCGCAAAGGTGTTGATATTGGGGATCTCGACGTTGTCGACGATGAAGAGGTTCTCGAGCGGGCTGCCGCCGCGCACGATGATGTCATTGCGAAAGTCGTTGGACCCCAGAGCGACGCCGGGCAGCGCGTTCACGTAGCGCGAAACATCCTGCAGCGCTCCGGCCGCCCGAAAGATCTCGCTGCCCTGTACCAGAATGCCGGAGGTCTTCACCTCGGCCGGCGCCACGTAGACCGATTCCGACACCGTAATGGCCTGCTCGACCGCGTCGATTTGCGGCAGGGAGATCTCGATCTGATCGACCAGCCCTGCGCGCACCTCCACCGGCTCGCTGGCGAACGGAGTGCGGCCCGGGCTGGTGATTTCGAGCTGGTAGCTGCCGGTGCGGAGATTGTCGAGGGCGAAGGCGCCGCTGGCGTCAGTCTCGGCGCAGCGGTCGAGCCCGAGCAGGCAGACGCGAACGCCGGCCGCGGGCTCGGAGCCGTCGAATACGCGGCCGCTGACGCCGCCCACCGCGGCGGTGTCCTGCGCGGCGAGGGGGAAACAAAAACAGACGGTCAAAAAGACCGCCAGGGCAGGAGCAGGAATTGCACGCATGTTCTGACCCTCATCAAAGCAAACGGCTGGACTTTGTAGAGAGTGTGGAGTCGGTTCCGAAAAAGCGCATCCCCCGCCGCTCTGCTAGCATCGAAGCGAACAGATGTTCCGATCCATCGGCGAGCAGATCGATACCGTTTTCCGCAACGATCCAGCCGCCAAGAGCGGTCTGGAGGTGCTGTTGTGCTACCCCGGCGTGCACGCGATCCTGCTGCACCGGCTGGCGCATTGGCTCTGCGGCCACGGCTTTCACCTCATCGCGCGGCTGATTTCGCACTTCGCCCGCTGGCTCACCGGCATTGAGATCCACCCCGGCGCGCAGCTTGGCTGCCGCCTGTTCATCGATCACGGCATGGGCGTGGTGATCGGCGAGACGGCCATCATCGGCAACGACGTGGTGCTCTACCAGGGCGTCACGCTCGGCGGCACCGGGCATGAGAAAGGCAAGCGCCATCCCACCCTCGGCGACCATGTGGTGATCGGCTCGGGCGCGAAGGTCCTGGGCAACATCAAGATCGGCGACTGGGTGAAGGTCGGCGCCGGCTCGGTGGTGGTCAAGAGCGTTCCCGAGCACTCGACGGTTGTCGGCGTGCCAGGCCGCGTGGTGGCGGTGAAGGGCGTCCGCGTCGAGCACCCGGAATGGGAGATGCTCGAGCATGGCGAGTTGCCCGATCCGGTGGGCCAAACACTGGCCAGCCTGAACGAGCGCGTCGCCCTGCTCGAAGCCGAACTCAATCGCCGCGGCGAGGAAGATCCCAAGGATTCGCTGCAGACGATGACCGGCGGGTAGCCGCTACTCGTCGAAGATCTTCGGCGTGCTCAGCAGCGTGCGCCGCACCGGGCACTTGCCGGCGATCTCCTTCAATCGCGCGCGCTGGGCGTCGTCGAGGTCGCCCTCGAAGGCCAGCTTCACGCGGATGCGTTCGATGTATCCCTCGGTCTCCTCGCATTCCCCACAATCGCTGGCGTGCACGCGTTCATGCACCAGTTCGGCTCGGACGTTTTGAAGGTCCCACCCCTTGCGGCGGGCGTACATGCGCACGGTCATCGTCGTGCATGCGCCGAGCGCCGACAGCAACAGCTCGTAGGGGTCCGGTCCCAAGCCGTCGCCAACATCCTTGGGCTCGTCGGCCAGGATGGCGTGGTGGTCGGTGTTGAGCAGCACCTGGTATTTTTCCAGGCTGCGCGCATAGGTTTTGGCCATGAGGCGATTGTAGCGGGCAACCCGGGACTTCCGTCTCCGGGCATCGGGTTCTCGGGTTCGAGATGAGCCCCCTACTCGCGCAACGTCGCTACCACCCGAAAAACCTCCACCCGCGGCTCACCCTCCACCTGGTAGGCCTGGCCGATCGAAGCCCGCAGCTCCGACTGGCGGTAGGCGTCCAGATCCTCCGGCGAGCGCCATAGATAGAAACCGCCGTATTCGCCCGTCGCCGGGTCTTGGATGTAGTACTTCTGCTGCAGGCCTTCCAGCGCGCGAAAGTCTTCGATGCGCTCTTCGGCGACCCGCACGACATCGTCATACGAAAGCGCCGAGTGGAAGCGGACGAAAAGGGCGATGGCTGGGCTGCTCATGGGCGATCTCTCCCGAGGAACGGCAGGATCGTACCACAACCGGCCCTTCGCCGGCCCGCTCTTTCGCCCCCAAAGCCTCGCTATCATGGGCTTTCATGCCTGTCGAACCCGGAAAGGTCAACGCTCCCGAATTCCCCGCCGATCTGGAGTGGTTGAACGTCTCCGCGCCGCTGACAATGAAGCAGTTGCGCGGCAAGATCGTCCTGCTCGATTTCTGGACCTACTGCTGCATCAACTGCATGCACGTGCTCGAAGACCTGGCGCGCCTGGAGAGAAAGTACCCCGAAGAGCTGGTCGTCATCGGCGTCCACTCGGCCAAGTTCAGCGCCGAGCACGAGACCCAAAACATCCGCCAGGCCGTGCTGCGCTACGGCATCGAGCACCCCGTGGTCAACGATGGCGACCACCGCATCTGGAGCGAGTACGCCGTCCGCGCCTGGCCGTCGTTCATGCTGATCGACCCGCTCGGCAAGATCATCGGGACGCACTCAGGCGAGCAGGTCTCCGAGCTGTTTGACCGCGTGATCGGCGAGATGGCCGAGCACTACCACGCCGAGGGCCAGCTCGACCGCCGCCCGCTCGCCGAAATCGCGCTCGAGCGGGATTCGCAGCCCGAGCCGCTGCTCCGCTTCCCCGGCAAAGTCCTGGCGGACGAAGCCGGACAGCGCCTGTTCATCGCGGACTCCGGGCGCCACCGCATCGTCGTCGTAGGTCTGGAAAGCGGCCGCGTGCTCGATGTGATCGGCGGACCCGAGCCCGGTCTCGTTGACGGCGAGTTCGCCGAAGCCCTCTTCCGCAACCCGCAGGGCATGGCCGTCGAAGGCGACTTTCTTTTCGTGGCCGACACCGACAACCACGCCCTGCGCCGCGTGGACCTGCGTTCGCGCACCGTCGTCACCATCGCCGGCGACGGCGAACAGGATCTCGAGTTCAACAACCTGCCCGGCCCGGCGCGCGGCCGGCGGTTGAACTCGCCCTGGGATCTGACCATAGCGCACGGCGTGCTGTTCATCGCCATGGCCGGCCCGCACCAGATCTGGGGCTACGACCTCACCGAGGGCTACATTGCGGGCCACGCCGGCAGCGGCCAGGAGGACCACCGCGACGGCCCGCTGCTGGCCGCGTCGCTGGCGCAACCCAGCGGTCTGTCGCACGACGGCAACCACCTCTTCGTCGCCGACAGCGAGATCAGCTCCATCCGCGCCATCGACCTGGACCCGCGCGGCGGCCACGTCAAAACGGTGCTGGGCCACGGACTGTTTGACTTCGGCGACGTCGACGGCGGCCCTGAAGAGGCGCGGCTGCAGCACCCGCTCGACGTGGAATACGTCGAGGGCACGCTGTTCGTGGCCGACACCTACAACAACAAGATCAAGACCGTCGGCCTGCACACCCGCTCGGCAAAAACTTTCGTCGGCTCCGGCGAGGCGGGCATGGCGGACGGTCCCGGCGATGAGGCCAGCTTCGACGAGCCGGCCGGCCTGTCGCACGCGGGCGGCAAGCTCTACGTGGCCGACACGAACAACCACCTGATCCGCGTGGTCGACATCGTCAGCCGCGAGGTCTCCACGCTCGAGTTGCACGACGTCGAGCGGCTGGCGCCGAAGGCCGCCCGGTCGCCGCTGCGGATCGACGATCTGCGGATGCGCCCCGACGCCTCCAAGCTGCGCATCGAGATCAGCCTGCCGGCGGGAACCCAGCTCAACCCGGCCGCAGCGTCAGAGCTGTCGCTGCGCTGGAACGGCGAGTTTCGCGTGATCCCGCTGGAGTCCCTGACGGTCGAAACGGACTTCGACGCCTCGGCGGCGCCGGGAACGCTGGAAGCCGAAGCGTCGATTTACTACTGCGACGAAGGCAACGGCGGCCTGTGCTACTTCGGCGCGCCGCGCATCGAAGCCGAAGTCACGCCGGACGCGGCAGCCGATGCCGCCGTGCTGCGCCTGGGCGTGTAGGAGCGGGGAAAACCAGCGGCGCTTCTTTCTTGCGAGGGCGGAACCCGGGTTCCGCCCTCGCTTCGACCGTGGGTCTCCTACAAACCAGTCTCGATCGCCTCCACCAGATCCAGGTTCGCGCCCTTCGCGGCGCCGCCCAGGATGAGGACCTGGCGTCCGTCTGAAGCCAGCCGATGCGCCAGGCGCGGCGTCGAAGCGCCCGCCTTCTCCCAGGCGTCCCCCGACTCAGCCAGTCGCCACAGCGTACCGTCGGAGACGCTGACGTACAGATTCCCCTCGTGGACGCCCGCCGCCGGTGCGAAGCCCGCCGTCCGGTCGCCCTCGGGCAGTTCCGGCCCGTCGCTCCAGCTCTGGGTCTTGGGATCGTAGATCGAGACGGCCCGCTGGACCTGATGCTCGTCGGTGAAGCCGCCCACCACGTACATCTTGCCGTCAAACGCGGCCGCCATCAGCGCCCTACGGCGGAACGGCGCCGGAATGCTGTTCCAGCGCGGCTTCTTCTTCGACAAGTCCAGCGTTAGCACCGTCTCGGGCCAATCCTCCCCGTTGCCCTTCATCGTCCAGCCCCCGACCACCAGCAACTGATCGCCGAGCACGACCACATCGTGCGAAGAGCGCGGTTCGGGGAGGGGCGGCAGTTCTTCCCACTTCATCTTCTTGGGGTTGAAGCGGGCGTTCTCGGCGACGGAGCGGTTATCGGCCGGCTCATCGGGAGCGTTCTGCGGCGCCATGCCGCCGATGCGGTAGATCATGCCGTCGTGTGCGGCGAGGTTCATGCCTTGCAGGCCGGGGCCGGAAGGGAGCTCTTCCCAGCCGCCCTGGCCGTCCAGACGCTTGCGGTGGAAGCGGCCCGAGACGGCCTCGGTGGAATAGACGTGCGTGGGGGCGATGTGGCCGCCGTAGACGTAGAGCCAGCCGTCGGCGACTGCGGAGCCGAAGCTCGAGGTCGCCTCGGGCAGGGGGGCGACCTGTTTGGCGGTGATCGCAGCAGCGCTGGAGACCTCACCGTCGCCCGGGTCGGTATCGAAGACGAGGGTGGCGTAGTGCCGCACCTGCTCGTACTTCTGACCATCGCGCTCGCCCGGCGTGTCTTCCCAGAAGCGCGCCCAGGCGCTGTGCCGTCCCTTCTGGTTGAAGCTTTGCGTGTGGCCGCCGGCGTCGGTCGTGAAGACCTCTTCGGAGCCGTCCGGCTGCATGACCGTGATTTCAGCGTCCGCGACCGGCTTGCCGCGGCCCAGCAACAACAGCTTGAAGTCGCCGGAGCGGCCGACCGGCACGAGTTCCACGACCGCGTCCTCGCCGACGCGCATTTTGGGATCGAACGCATCGCCGACGATGGTCTTGGGGTAGTAGAGCAACAGGTGCGCCTTGCCGCGGTTCATCACGCCCAGGTCGGTCAGGCCGCGGATCACGCGGGCGCCGCTGCCGGGCAACGGGGTGGTGAGGACGCCGCCGTCGCGGCTCAGAGACAGCGGCGCTTCGTCGCCGTGCGCATCCCGCACCCACAGCTTGGTGTCGGCGATCAGGCCAACATCCACGGAGCCGTCCGGGATGATGTTTTCGCTCAGAAAGACTTTCGCGCTCGCGCCGCCTTGTTGCGGCACGACGAAGGTGAAGTGCGCCTGCGCGACGCAAGCAGCCAAAAGTGCGAGAAACGTTGCTAAGACTCGTGGTTTCATGGATCTATTCCTCCTTGCTATGACGACGACGGCATTACCTGGCGCTGCTGTCGAAGCTCAGGTCCATCCCAATGCGGAAATCGCGCCCGGGTTGCGGAACGGGCTCGAAGAGACCGAAGTAGGTGCGGCCCCCCAGATTCTCCAGTCCGGCGTAGATGTTGACGGACGACAAACCTGCGGGCATGTGCGCCGCCAGTCCGTACTCGCCGCGAACGAGCTCATACCCGGCTCGCCACGAGAACACGGTGTAGGCGCGAATGGGAGTGAAGTCCTCGGGGACCCGGTCACTGCTGGTGACCGCCGTCATCCCAAGCTCGCTCCACAGGCGCGACTTGCGGGGCGACCAACGCAGCCAGGCCTGTCCGACGAAGGGCGCGATCAGAGGCAGCGGCTGGCCGGTGGAGCGGTTGTCTCCGCGCTGCCAGGCCAGATTGAACGACGGCGTCCACTGCGAGCCGGCCGCGTTGAACTTGATATCGACGGTCGACTCGACGCCCTGAATGCGCGCTTCACCGATGTTGATGTTCTGGAAGACGGGCTGCCCCTGGAGTGTGGGCTGACCGTTGAACGTCCCTGCAGCCGAGCTGATGAGGCTGTCCAGGGTGTTACGGAAGTAGTTGACCGATGCCTTCAACGGACCGCTGCGGAAGTGCAGGCCGCCGTCGAATTGCAACGATGTCTCAGGTTTGAGGCCGGCGTTGGGTACGATGAAGCCGCCGACCGAACCTGGTCCGAAGAAGTAGCGTTCGAACAGATTCGGCGCGCGGAAGGCCCGGCCTACATTGCCGCTGAGCAGGAAGCCCTCGCCGAGATCCACCGTCGCACCCAGAGTGCCGCCGACGGCGCTGTCGGTCTGATTCTCGGGGAGAACCTCCAGAATCCCGGGGTCGAAGCCGGGCGTATCGAAAACGTTGAGGTCAAAGCGATCGACCCGCAATCCGCCAAGAATCCGCACCCGGCTCGTTGGCTGGTACTCGTCTTGGAAAAACAGGCCCGTGCCGGAGAAAGACGACTGGGGAACGCTGGGAGCGTTGTCAAGCAGCAGCGGGCTTGGGCCCGCGCCGGTCATGGTTCGCAAGCGGAAGTCGCGGTTCGAGTCGCGGTAGTAGGTGACTCCGTAGGTGAAAGCATGTTGCGGCGAGGGCAGCGACGAAGCCTGCACATCAAAGCCGGTGCTTTCGACGTTGGTGATGGTGTCGCTGAGGATGTTCGCCCCGCGCCCGATGTCAATCCGGTTGAAGAACGAGCGGTCCTGTTCCTGCGTGTAGACGTTGGCTCGAATCGAGGAAAGCGCCGTCGAAGCGAAGGTCTTCTGGTAGCCGCCGCTGAACTTTTGGAGCTTGCTGAAGGGGAATTCGGCCAAGAAGGCCGGATTCGGATCCAGGCTCGGCAGTCCGAAGTTGTAGCCGCCGCGATGGAAGAACTTGAACCACAAGCTCTGGTCGGGCGAAGGATAGGCGCGCAACTCGCCCAGCGTGCTGTTCTCGTCGGCGCCCGAAAAATAGACCTGCTGGTTGGGCGCGTTGTAGTCGTTGACAGCGCCAACCGTTCCTCGTATGCGCGCGCTGAGCCATCGACTGCCGATCGACGCCTCGCCGTGAGCGCGCCGGCCGTCGGCGTTCGGAATCGCCATGCCGCCCAACTTGACGCCGACTCCGAAGCTGTCGCGCGGCAGCGCGCTGTAGGTCCGAATGTTGATGACGCCGCCGAACGCGTCGCTGCCGTACATCACCGAGCCCGGCCCGCGCACGACTTCCACCTGCATGATGTCCGAAACGTCCACCAGGCCGGTTTCGATGCCGCCCTGGTTGGTGGCGGTGCGGTTGTTGTTGAGGCGTTCGCCGTCCACGATCACCAGAATGCGGTTGCTGTCGAGCCCGCGGATGACGGGCCGGCTGCGGAAGGCGCCGGCGTTGACCCAGGTCACGCCCGGGATCTCGGCCAGCGACTGCGCCAGATTGGTGCTGAGCTGCTTGCTCAGCCGCTCGTCGGAAATCAGCGAGGTGGGCAGCGGCAGCTGTCCCGTCTCGGCTTCCTGCCGCGACGCGGTCACCACAACGCCTTCGTGCAGTGCCGCCGGATCGAGCTCAAAGGCGATGTCGGTTCCCGAATCGCTCAGCTCGACGGTCTGCTGGTAGGAGTCGAAACCCGCCGCATGGGCCTCAACTCGGTAGGAGCCAGGGGCGAGATCGCGGAAGCGGAACCGTCCCTGGCTGTCGGTCACCGCGTTTCGCGTCGACGAAGCCATCGTGGTCGCACTGCGAACGCTCACGTTCGCTCCCACGACGACGAAGCCTTGACTGTCCTTGATGGCGCCGGTCAGTTCGGCCGCGTATGCGGCCCCGGCCCCCAGACTGATCAGAAGCGCCGAGAGAAGCAGAACGCGCCTCGGCCCTCCGAGAATAAACGTCCTCTCGAGAGCGGACGCAGACGCCCGTTCTCGGTCAACACACCGGTCTCGCATCGGTTACCTCGTTGCAGACCGGACCCGACACTCGTACTATGAGAATGGTCGTCGAGTCCGCTCGTCGATCCCTGGCCCCATCGGATGTTCTCCGCCAAGAGTCCTCATCCGGTGGGGTCTTTGCTTTATTCACGCTGCCGAGTCTGCGACTGCGACGCGCGGAAACGCCCTCGCGCTCCTGGGAGACATGGTACGCGCAGATGCAACTGAGTGTCAACTAGAGAAAAGGCCCGCCGTGACAGCGGGCCTTTGTGGCTTTCGCAAGTGAAGGGAACAAGCCGGGGCCGCCCCCGCCGGCTCAGTTCAATTCGGCTTTCGGACCAAAGAACTCGTAGTGAATCTGAGCATCCGGCGTCTGCCGTGTGCGGAGACTGCGGACCACCGAAGCCATGAAAGGCTTTGGCCCGCAAACGAAGTAGCGCCCGCGGCTGTCCGGCAGCATCTGCGCCAGCAGGTCGTCATCGATCAGCCCCACGCTGTCGCACTGCCCGTTTTCGAGGTCTCCCGGCAGCGGCGTGTCGTAGCGGAAGTGGGAGCGGAGGTTCGGCAGGCGGCTGCGGAGCCCGCGCACCTCATCCGCAAACGCGTGGACGGCGCTGTTGCGCGAGCCATGGATGAAGTAAATCGGGTTGCCGGCGCCGGCCGTCGCTAGCGACTTGAGCATCGACATGGTGGGTGTGACGCCGACGCCGCCCGAGATCAGCACGATCGGCTCGTTGTCGGCCGGCTCAGCCTTCTCCCCAAGAGTGAACTCGCCGCAAGGCGGCCCCAGCTCCAGCGTGTCGCCCTGCTGGATCTGGTCATGCAGGTAGTTCGACACGGCGCCGGGCGCTACGCCGGCCATGGGCGCCGGCTCGCGCTTGACGCTGATGCGGTAGTGCTCGCCGTTGGGCGCGTCGGAGAGGCTGTAGTTGCGCGGCGAGACCTCGACGCCCGGGATGTCGACTTTGACGGTGATGTACTGGCCCGGGCGGAAGCTCGCGATCGGCTGGTTATCGGCGGGCTTGAGGTAGAACGACGTAATGATGTCGGACTCAGGGACTTTGCGGTCGACGACGAAAGTTCGATAGCCGTTCCAGCCGCCGGCGGAGGCGGCCTGCTCGCGATAGATCTCGGCCTCACGGCGGATGAGAATGTCGGCCAACACGCCGTAGGCCTCGCCCCAGGCGGCGAGAACTTCGTCGGTCACGGGGTCGCCCAGCACCTGCTTGACCGCGGCCAACAGGTGCTTGCCGACGATGGGGTAGTGCTCGGGCTGGATGTCGAGCGAACAGTGCTTTTGCGCAATCAGTTCCACGGCCGGACCGAGCGCTTCGAGGTTGTCGATGTTGGCCGCGTAGGCGCAGATGGCGCCGGCGAGGGCTCGCTGCTGCGTGCCGGCCTGCTGGTGCGCCTGGTTGAAGAAGCGCCGGACTTCCGGGTCGCCTTCGAACATCAGTTCGTAGAAGCGACGCGTGATCGTCTCGGCGTTCTCCGCAACGACCGGGGCGGTGGCCTTGACGATGCGAATGCTCGATTCGCTCAGCGACGGGGGAGCTTGCGATAAGGGGTATTCTCGATGCATCTTTCGATAATACGACAGTCCCCAGCTCGAGCGTACGAAGCCGAGGACCGCTGGACGGCTCTATCGTCCGACTCGGGGTTTCGCTAGGATGTCGCTCGGGGAACCTGATCTTTGAGACTCTGGCAACAGCAACCGGAACGCCGCATCTTCATCAGCTATCGACGCAGCGACGCCGAGGGCTTTGCCGGTCGGCTCAACGACACTCTCGACGCCTATTTCGGCGAGGGCCGCGTGTTTCGCGACATCGAGAGCATCCAGGGCGGCTCGCAATTCGCCGAGGTCATCGACAGCGCCCTCAGCCAGGCCGATGCGCTCATCGTGTTGATCGGCCCGGGTTGGTTGAACGCCACTGACTCCGAGGGACGCTCCCGCCTGCACGACCCCGACGACTTCGTAGCTCTGGAGATTGCGACGGCGCTCGAGCGCGAAATCCCCGTCTACCCGGTGCTGGTGAAAGGGGCCCGCATGCCGACGCCCGACGAGTTGCCGGAGCGTTTGCGGCGTCTTTCGGACTTCAACGCCGTCTCGCTCGCCACCCACAACTGGAAGGTCGACGCGACGCGTCTGGCGAAGATCATGGCGTTGGACGTCCCCGGCTCCCTCGCGGAGCGCGAGCTGTTCGGCGTGAACCTGTGGATCTGCGCGTCGCTGCTCGGCGCGGTCGGATTCACGGCCGGAACGATCGCCGTGCGTTCGATCCTGGATCAGCGCCCCGCGCTGCTGTTCTGGCAGTCGGGCGTCACCTTCGTCTTCATCATGCTCGGGGCCTACTTGCTGCACAGCAGCCTCGGGCTGCTCGACGACTCCAAACGCCGCTTCGCCCTGTGGGCTTCCCGGCTGGGACTGTTTGGAGGCGGGATCTCCTTCATGTTGATCTCGGTGACCCCGGAACCCCATGAAGCGATGTCAATGTTCTTTCTGTCGACCACGATCTCCGTGGCGATGCTCGGTTTGATGAGCCTGTCAGGCCTGAAGCCGAAGTAGCGACGCCGGGGGACAATCGCATGCGTCAGCGGCGCCCCAGGTCATCTCACCCGCCTACTCAAAGAACGGCACGCCATCCACGGCGTACTTGCGCAAGCCCTCCTCGTTGATCTCTACGCCGATTCCCGGCTTCTCCGACAGCGGTATGAAGCCGTCGACGATCTTCTCGCCGTCATAGTCGACGATCTCGTCGAACATCGGATCCTTGTGGAAGTAGATCTGCCACTCCAGAATCATGAAATTCGGCACCGAGGCGCAGACGTGCGCCGACGCCATCGCCCCCAGATACGACGCTACCATGTGGGGCGCAAACGGCACGTAGTAGAGGTTGGAGAGGTTGGCGATGCGCTGCCCCTCGCCCAGGCCGCCGGCTTTTTGCAGGTCGGGCATGATGATGTCGACCGCGCCGATCTCCAGCAGCCGGCGAAAGCCGTAGGCCAGGTAGACGTTCTCGCCCGCGCAGATGGGCGTGCTGGTCTCCTCGGCGATCAGCCGGTAGGCGTCCACGTTCTCCGCAGCGACGGGCTCTTCCAGCCACATCAGGTTGATCGGCTCCATGCGCTTGGCCACCTGCTGCGCGGTCGGCAAGTCATAGCGGCCGTGCATGTCGGCGCAGATGTCGATGTTCGGACCGACCGCTTCGCGCGCGGCGCTCATCTGGTCTTCCATGCGCTGCAGCTCGGCGGGGCTGGCGGTCCAGTTGAAGCGGTCGTACTTATTGGGATCGTTCGCCTGATCCAGGTCGAACTTCACGGCCGTGAAGCCCATCTCCACGGCTTCGCGCGCGGCCTGGGCAAAATCCTCGGGCGCCGGCAGACGCGACTGGTACAGCGCGGTGTCCATGTAGACCCGGAGCTTGTCGCGAAACTTCCCGCCGAGCAGCTGATAGACCGGCAGCCCCAGCGCCTTGCCGGCCAGATCCCACAACGCGGACTCAATAGCCGTCCAAACCGCAACGAACATCCCCGACTGGGCGCCGGCAAAAAAGCCGGACTTGCGCACCTGCTCGGTCAAGCGGTGCACGTTGAGCGGATTCTGCCCGGCGATGCGGCGGCCAAAACTCTTCACCAGGTGGTACGTCCCGGCGGTGGCGTCCACGGCTTCGCCGCAGCCCCAAACGTCCTGGTTGGTGTACACCTTCACGAAAAGCCCGTTGCCGCCGCGGATGTAGCCGCACTTCACGTCAGTGATTTTCAAATCCGACGGCATGGATGATCGGCGCGCGCCGCCCACCGCCTGCGCGTAAGCGTCCAGCGGAGCCGCGGCCGCCATTCCGGCCAGCGCGCCGCCCTTCAGAAACGAACGTCGAGTCTTGTCTTGCATCGTGGCTCTCCTGCGGGTTTGTCGCACTACCAGGTGCGCTCTTTCAAGATTTCCTGGATCTGGGCTTTGGGGACCGGCAGGTCGTCGATGTGCTCTTCGAGCCAGCCCGAGAAATCCTTTTCGATCTCATCGCTCCAGCGCGTGTCGATCTGGCCCGGCGTATAGACGCCCGTGCGCAGGCGCTCATGTCCGAACATGTCGCGTAGCCGGACGATCTCCGAGGTCTTGACGACCTTTTCCGCCAGATGCGCCGGGATGAAGACAACGCCGCCGTCGCGCCCCAGCACCACATCGCCGGGCATCACCATCGTTTGTCCGATGCGAATGGGCGAGTTGATGCCCATCATCGTGGAGTTCAGCCCCCGCCCCAGCGTCGAGAAGTGGTGCGAAGGGTGATAGTCGCGCACGAACGACGTGAAGTTCTCGAGCTCCTCGAGCCCGTTGATGTCGCGGATGACGCCGTCATAGACGATGCCGTTGCCGCTGTTGGCATAGATGGCGTTGGCGACGTTGTCGCCGATCGAGGCTCCGTTGTTCTTCAACCCGAAGTGGTCGCAGACATAGACGTCGCCCTTCACCAGCATGTCCACCGGCCAGGCGTTCTGCCCGCCCACGCGGCCGTCCTTCTTGCCGACCTCGGAGACAACCTTGTGCACATCGGGCCGCCCCGGCATCCAGACCGCCGTCAGCGCGCGGCCGACGAGGACCTTGTCGGGATGGATCGACATCCAGCCGTCTTCGTATTGGAAGTTAAAACCCTCGTTGCGCAGCGTCGCCCAGGCTTCTTCCAGCGTGACGGCCTTCATGCGCTCGAGGATGTCGTCGGGAACTTTGGGGCGCCCGTCGTCGAAGCGTTCGCCCTGCCATTCCGGCGTATAAGCGATGAGGTCTTCTTTGGAGAAAATGCCCGGTTGGGCGAAGGCTTGCGTCGCGAACAGCACGGCCGCAACGAACTTGAACCACTGCATCTGATTGCCCCCTCGTGGGTTGCGGGCCAAGCGGCCCGGGTCAACGCACATAGCGACTCTACATTTTAGCTGGTGGTTACCGGGTCATTTGGCGCAGTTTGACGAAAAAGTCCAATCGATTGTGCATCGCGATTCCCGATAGCGCCAGCCGCCGACAGCGCGGCGAATCTACAATGGGCGATACGCCGTTGGCATCTCTCGCTTGGAGCCCACCCCATGAATCTCGCCGATATGACGAGCCCCGCCGTCGCGGGCCTCGACCGCAACACCCCCATCGTGCTGCCCATCGCCGCCGTCGAACAGCACGGCCTCCACTTGCCGCTGGCGACCGACAGCCTGCTGTTGGGCGAAGTCGTCCGCCGCGCCGAACAGCAGGCGCCCGACGCCGCTTTGTTCGCGCCCCTGCAGTGGCTCGGCAACTCCGAACACCACGCCGACTTCCCCGGCAGCCAGTTCCCTTCCCCGCGCGTCTACATCGACCTGCTCGAGGACTGGCTCGACTGCTTCCTGCGGCACGGCTTCAATCGCTTCCTGTTCCTCAACGGGCACGGCGGCAACGTCATCCCGGCCAAGCAGGCGGTCTTTGAGCTGCGCCAGAAACACCGCGACCGCAGCGACCTGCTGCTGCTGTTCACCTCTTACTGGAACCTGGCGACGCCGCAGATTCCGGACCTGCACCAGTCCGAGATCGGGCACGCCGGCGAGTGGGAGACCTCGATGATCCTGAGCCTACGACCGGATCTGGTCGCCCAAGACCCCGCGACGCTCCAGACCGTGCCGTTCGAGCTCGGCTTCGAGCCCGCCTACCGCGGCTGGACGACGCGCGAGCGCTCGGTTACCGGCCACATCGGCTCGCCGCAGTTCGCCACCGCCCAGAAGGGCGAGTTGCTGTTCACCGCCTTCTCCGCCGGCGTCGCCCAGTTCCTGGGCCGGATGCGCGCGTGGAGCGGCGAGGGCTTGCTTTGACCCCTGGCCAGCGCTCGGCTCGCACCTGGTGGATCTGCATCCTGCTGCTGCTGGCCAGCGCGGTCAACTACATGGACCGCATGACGCTGGCGAGCGTCTCGCGCCGCCTGCTCGAAGACCTCGAACTCAGCAACGCCGACTACGGCACGATCGAGCAGTACTTTGGCTACGCCTTCGCGGTCGGCGCGATCGTGTTCGGCGTGGCCGTAGACCGCGTGGGCGTGCGCTGGCTCTACCCGGCGGTGCTTTCGCTGTGGTCGCTGATGGGCTTTTTGACCGGCCTCGTCCCCGGCCCCGGATCGACGCTCATCGGCCCGCTGACCGCGCTGGTCTTCTGCCGCACCCTGCTGGGCTTTTTTGAGGCAGGCCACTGGCCCTGCGCGCTGAAAACCACGCAACTGCTGCTGCCTCCCAAGGACCGCACGTTCGGCAACAGCATCCTGCAGAGCGGAACGTCGATCGGGGCGATCGTCACGCCGATCATCGTGGCGGCGATGCTGACGTCCGATCCGGGGAGTTGGCGAGCCCCGTTCCTGATGATCGGCGCCGCCGGCATGCTGTGGGTGTTCGGCTGGTTCCGGGCGACGCGCGGGCAGGGCGAGACGGCGCAGCCCGCATCGTCGGAGGAGGACGGCGGCACGTGGGCTGAGTCCGTGCTGGCGCTGCTGCGCGACCACCGCTTCTGGCTGTTGGCTGCGGTGGTGTGCTGCATCAATGGCGCCTACTCGATCTACCGCGTCTGGCTGCCGCTGGCCTTGCAGGACCCAAACGGCCTCGCCTACAGCGAAGACCAGACGCTGCAGCGCATCCTGCCGATCTACTACCTGATCAACGACGTGGGCTGCCTGGGAGCGGGCGCGGCGACGATGTGGCTGCACCGCAAGGGCATGACGCCGGCCAACGCCCGCCGCTGGATTTTTTCGCTCTCGGGGCTCCTGATGCTGGCGGCGATGCAGTTGCCGGCCATCGCCCGCGGGGAGTGGACGCTGCCGGGCCTGTCGGCCGATCAGGCGGCGATGGTCGTGCTGCTGATGACGGCTCTGGGGAGTCTGGCGCCGTTCCCGTGTTACTACGCGTTCACGCAGGACCTGTCGAACCGGCACATCGGCCTGGTGACGGGCCTGCTGGCGTTCTGCGCCTGGGTCGTGCCGTCGTCAGCCCAACGCTGGCTGGGCGCGGAGATCGACCGCACGGGGGCGTATGATATTGCGTTCCATGTGGCTTCGTGGCCGGTGCTGGCGGCGGCGGTGGCGCTGTGGCTGTTCTGGGATGTGCGGTGGCTGCGCCGCTCGCCAGCCTGAGCTTTGGTGGCGCACGCGCCCACGCGTGCCGCGTCGAGGCCCACCTCGACGCCTGCCGACTTCTCAGAAGGGGCCGAAGGTGAAGTAGGGGTTATCCACGTACTTCCCCCTCCAAACCTCGGAGCCATCAGTCCGGATGTACGCCAAGTAGTCCTCGCCAACCACGGGACAAAGCGCGCGCTTGAAAGAGCCGCAGATTTCGTAAATCGGGTCGATTGCCCAAGCGCCGGCCGTGTCGATAAATCCCCTGCCGTGTTCGGTTCTCACCGATGCGAGACCTTGGCGGAAAAGTAACGCGTGCCAGATATTCTCGGTCGGTCGAATTACCAGATCTCCCTGACGATTGATGTAGCCGATCAGCTTTCCGCCCATCTGAAAGACCGCCGCAAGGCCTTCACGAAAGAAGAAGACCCTATGCCATTGCGGAGAAGCCCGAGGGGGACGGAGCCCTTCACAATCACAGAGCTTACAGCACCTGCCCCGAATCTCGGTTGACCCCGTAGCGCGCGCCTCCAGGCGAGCGGCGTGGGCCGTCCCGGCCCACGTTCCGGAGCGCGGCCAGGCACATCGCCGCTGGGGGCCTGACGCCTACTCGGTCGGAACCTCCGCTCCGGAAGGTCGTCGGGGACCGACGACCCGGCACGCCGGCGGCGTGCGCCACAAATCAGCCCCCGCTCGGTGCGACAATCAATGGCCGTGACATCCCCCAGCCGACGCCACTTCCTCGCCGCTCTCGCCGCCGCGTGCGCCGTGCGGCCCGCTTCCGCCGCCGGCGCCGGGCGCGACTGGGCCTACTACGGCGGCGATCCGCAGGCCACCCGCTACTCCTCTCTGAAGCAGATCAACCGCGAAACCGTCGCCAAGCTCCAGCCCGCCTGGACCCACGCCGCCGGCGACGCCATGAAGCGCCCGGCGACCACCATCGAGTGCACGCCGATCGTCGTGGACGGCAAGATGTTCATCACCACGGCCCAGTTGCGCGTCGACGCCCTCGACGCCAAAACAGGCAAGCGACTGTGGAGCTTTGACCCGTTCGAGGGCGAGATTTCGCGGCGCGCCCGGGGCGTGAACCGCGGCGTTACCTACTGGCGCGACGGAGAGCGAGGTCGCCTGTTCGTCGCCGCGCTCCACTACATGTACTGCCTGGACGCGGACACGGGCCGGCCAGTCCGCGATTTCGCCGACAATGGCAAGCTCGACATGAAGCAGGGTCTCGACCGCGAGATCGGCGACGACGTGCGCTACGCCCACACCTCGCCGCCGGTGGTTTTCGACGGCATGCTGATCCTCGGCGGCGGCGCAGGCGAAGGTCCCGGGCCCGCCTCGCCCGGACACATCCGCGCCTTCGACGCCCGAACCGGCGAGCGGCGCTGGATCTTCCACACCATCCCGCACCCGGGCGAATTCGGCTACGACACCTGGGCCGAGGACAACTGGAAGTTCACCGGCGGCTGCAACAATTGGGCCGGCATGAGCGTGGACGAGGAGCGCGGCGTGGTTTTCGCCTCGCTCGGTTCGCCGACGTTCGATTTCTACGGCGCCGACCGGCCCGGCGCGAACCTGTTTGGCAACAGCGTGGTCGCGCTCGACGCCCGCACGGGCAAGCGCATCTGGCACTACCAAACCACGCACCACGACCTGTGGGACTACGATCTGCCCGCCCAACCCGTGCTCGGGCGCGTCCGGCGCGGCGGCGAATGGGTGGACGCAGTGATTCAGATCAGCAAGCACGGCTTCTGGTTCATGTTCGACCAGAAAACCGGCAAGCCGCTGTTCGACATCGAGGAGCGACCTGTCCCCCAGTCCGACATGCCGGGCGAGCAGTCCTGGCCGACGCAGCCGTTCCCCGTCGCGCCGCCGCCCTACGCTTTACAGGGCCTGCGCGAGGCGGACGTGACGAACATTTCCGAAGCATCGCGCGAGCACGTGCTGCGCCAGCTCAAGGACCTGCGCAACGAAGGCCTCTACACGCCGCCGAGCAAGCAGGGCAGCGTTTTCTCGCCCGGCACCATGGGCGGCACGACCTGGGGCGGCTGCTGCTTCGACCCCGCAACCGGCCGCGCCTACATCAACTCGAACAACACCCCGAAATACTTCACGCTGGTAGACGCCGACAAGGACGCCGGCTACCCCTACCGCGCCGCAGACTATCCCTTCCTCGAGGACCAGGACGGGTATTCGGCCGCAAAGCCGCCATGGGGCGAACTGCTATGCCTGGATCTGGAGAAAGCCGACTACGCCTGGCGCGTGCCGCTGGGCGAACACGCGGCGCTGACGGCGAAAGGCGTCCCGCAGACGGGCACGTTCTCGATCGGCGGCTCGATCGTCACCGCGGGCGGGCTGGTGTTCATCGGCGGCACGCAGGACGAGAAGTTTCGGGCTTTCGATGCGGAGTCGGGCAATGTGCTCTGGGAGCATCAGCTTCAAGCGGGCGGCTATGCCACGCCCTGCACCTATCAGGCGGACGGGAAGCAGTATGTGGCGATCGCGGCCGGCGGCGGGGGCAAGCCGCGGACGAAGTCCGGCGACCAGTTCGTGGCGTTTGCGTTGTGAGGAGTGGAGGTCGCGCTAGCCGCTCGAGATCCCAGATTGCTCATCCGACAGAGTTTACAGCACCCGCTCTGGATCTCAGCTGGCCTTGTAGCGCGCGCCTCCAGGCGAGCCGCGTGGGCCGTCCCGGCCTACGTTCCGGCCCGCGCCCTCATGGGCGCGGTTCTGTTTCGCTGGGCCTGACGCCTGCTTGGCCAAGACCTCCGCAGTCGCCTCCTGAGTTGGCCCCGCCCGCCGCTGCCCAGTCCTTACAGGCGGATTACGAATCGGGCGCCGGGCGGCGCGCTTGTTCCCGATTCCCTCATACCGATCAGTTGCCCAGCAGTCCTTTCGCAATCGTCTGCAACTGCATGTTCGAGGTGCCTTCGTAGATCGTGCCGATCTTGGCATCGCGGTAGAGCTTCTCCACCGGATACTCCTTGGTGAAGCCGACGCCGCCGAACAGATCCACGCACTTGGCCGCCACGCGCACCGCCATCTCCGAGGAAAAATACTTGGCCATGGCGGCCTTTTCGACGAACGGCTTGCCGGCTTCCTTGAGCCGCGCGGCCTCATACACCAACAGCCGCGCCGCCTCGATCTGCGTCGCCATCTCGGCAAGCTGGAACTGCACCGCCTGGAACTCGCTGACGGCCCGCCCGAACTGCCTGCGCTGCTGCACGTAGCGCAGGGCGTGATCAAAAGCCCCCTGCGCCAGCCCCACCATCTGCGCGCCGATGCCGATGCGGCCCTCGTTGAGCGTCTCGATGGCCACCTTGTAGCCCTTGCCGACTTCGCCCAGCACGCGATCGGCCTCGACGTGGACGTCGTCGAGAATCACTTCGCAGGTGGATGACGCGCGAATGCCGAGCTTGTCTTCCTTACGGCCGACGTGCAGGCCCGCATCGGTCCGCTCGACGATGAAGGCCGTCACGCCGCGGTGGCCCGCCGACGGGTCGACGGTGGCGAAGATCAAGAAGAGGTGGGCTTCGGCGGCGTTGCTGATCCAAAGTTTGCGGCCGGTGATCGCGTAGCCGTCGCCCTTGGGCTCCGCGCGGGTCGACAGGGCGAAGGCGTCGCTGCCGGATCCGGCTTCGGACAGCGCGTACGAGCCGACGACTTCGGCGGCAAGCTTCGGCAGATAGGCGGCCTGCTGTCCAGCGGTTCCCCAGCGGGCGATGGCGCTGTTGACCAGGGTGTTTTGAACATCGACGATGACGGCCGCGGCCGGGTCGACCTGCGCCAGAGCCTCGATCGCCAGGATCGAATCGAAGAACGTCCCGCCCTGTCCGCCGTGCTCTTCGGCCACCTCGACGCCCATCAGGCCAAGGCCGAAGAGTTGGTCGAGCAGGTCATGGGCGAAGGCGCCGGCCTCGTCCATCTCTCGCACGCGAGGGGCGATGCGCTCCTGCGCAAAGGCCAGAATGGTGTCGCGGAAGAGCTTCTCGTCCTCGGACAGAATGCTCAGCGGGGGCATGGCTTCAGGCGATGCCGGCGTCGCCGGCGGGGTCTTCGAGGCCTTCTTCAGCGGGAGGCTCGATGTAGAGGATGGCGCGGCAGAACTCGCAAGTCACCAAACCGGAGCTGGTGCGCAGATTCTGTTGCAGTTGCGGACGCAGAGTGGTGTGGCAGGCGCCGCAGCGGCCGTTGACCATGGGCGAGACGGCGTCCTTCCCCAACTTCTTGTAGACGCGATTGTAGGCCCGCAGCAGCCTGGGGTCGGCTTGTCGAGCGGCTTCGGCGCGCTCGGCGCGAGCCTCGGCCAGGGCCTCCTGGTCGCCTTTGAAGCGCTCTTTGGTCTCAGAAACCTCTTTTTCTACGGCGACTGTTTCTTCGGCCAGCGCGGATTTTGCCGACTCAACTTTGCCTTGCAACTCTTCGGCGGCTTCGAGGTGTTCGAGCACCCGGTCCTCGGTCTGCTTGATCGCCTTGCGTGCGAAAGAAATTTCGTTGCGGAACGCCCGGTACTGATCGTTGGTGGTGGCGCCGGCGAGTTGCTCGTTGAGCTTGGCGTCTTTCTCGCGCCACGCCGTGACTTCGCCTTCGAGCTTGCGGCGCATCGTCTCGGTGTCGGCCAGAGCCTTCTCCAGAGCGGCCGCTTCGTCTTGGTGGTTCTTCAGTCGGAGTTCGATTGCGGCGATCTGCCGCGGCAACTCTTCGAGCTCGTGCTCCAACTCGGCGATCCGAGCATCCGTCTTTTGAAGTTTGCGAATTAGCGGAAGGTCTGCTGCCATCTATTGCCCAGCGCTGATGTTACCACGAACATGCCTCGCTCATCCTGGCGTTACAATAGGGGCGGCGAACGTCGTGCCTGTTGTCGTTCACCCAAGTGGCGCCGCGGCGGTTCGAGTCCGACGTCCATTTCCGTCCCAGCGCAGGTCCCGTTTGCGACCGCGCCCCGTTCCGTCGACCGCCCTCGCCCGAGGGCGCAGCGGCGAGCTGCGACCATGATCGCCGGCTGGTTCTAGACGGCGATGCTCGAAAAGCTGCGCATCGCCTTCGAGCTGCTGCCGCCCCGGATCGCGCGGCGCTACCTGCTACTGCTGCCCGTGGCCGGCGTAGGAGCCTTGCTCGAAGCCGCCGGCGCGGCGCTGATGCTGGGGCTGATCCGGCTGATCGCCGAAGCCTCGGCGACGCTCGCCGAGGCCGTGCCGGTCATCGGCGAACGCCTCTCTGGCGCCGGTTTCGGCGTGCAGGGGCTGGCGTTGATCTGCGCGGCGTTCTTCGTATTCAAAAACGCGCTGCGGCTGAGCGAAAACTGGCTGCGCTTCCGCGTCAACGCCGGCGCCTACGAGGCTCTGTCGGCGGGACTGCTGGAGCGGTTTCTGCTGGCCCCCTACCCTGCGCACCTCAAGCGCCACTCCTCCGAGCTGATCCACATTGCGCGCACGCAGGTGAGCGACGTGGTCTGGACGACCCTCAACTCGATGGCCTCGATTGTCTCCGAGGCGCTGATTGCGCTGTCGGTGGTCGCGATACTGGCCTTCGCCGCGCCGTTGGGGGCCTTGCTGGTGGCGTCGTTCCTGGGAGGACTGCTGGGCCTGCTGCTTTATCTCACCCAGCGCGCCCACTCCGACATCGGCCGCCGCTTCCACCACGCGAGCATGCGCCAGCTCAAGGCGATGCAGCAGAGCCTGGGCGGCGTGAAGGAGGTCAAGGTCTTCGGCCGCGAGGCCTTCTTTGTCGACCGCATCCGCGAGACGCTGCGCGACATCGGCCGCGTCAACACGGCGCGGCTGACGCTCGAGCAAGTCCCGCGCCTGTCAGTGGAAACCTTGTTCGTGGCGGGGCTGGCTCTGCTGGTGGCGTTCGCGCGCGGCGGTCAGGACCAAAGCCTCGCAACAACTTTGGGCGTGACCGCCTACGGAGCGTTACGCGTGCTGCCGGCTACCCACATGGCCGTCTACCACGCCAACCGCATCCAGCAGTCCGCCGCGGCACTGTACGCGCTGCGGGCCGACTGGGTCCCCTTGCCTGAGGCGCCACGGACGCCGTCGACGCCCCTTCGCTTCGAGCAGGAACTTCGGCTGGAGAACGTCAGTTTCCGCTACGACGAAACAAGCCGGCCCGCCATCCGGAACCTGAACCTCGCCATCCCCCGCGGCGCCTCGGTCGGCGTCGTCGGCCCCACCGGAGCGGGCAAAAGCACATTGATCGACCTGCTTACCGGCCTGCTGCCGCCGACCGAGGGCCGCATCACCGTCGACGAGCGCGATCTGCGGACCTGCACGCGCGGGTGGCAGGCGCAACTCGGCTACGTCCCGCAAGACCCGCACCTGCTCGACGACACGATCCGCCGCAACATCGCGCTGGGCGTCGAAGACAGGGACATTGATGAGCAGGCGCTCGAAAGGGCGGTCCGCAGTGCACAACTCGCCCCCTTGCTTCGCGGTCTGCCGGAGGGGCTGGAAACCGTCGTCGGCGAGCGCGGCGTGCGACTCTCCGGCGGGGAGCGGCAGCGCGTGGCGATCGCTCGCGCCCTCTACCGTGCGCCCTCCACCCTGATCTTTGACGAAGCCACCTCGGCGCTGGACAATCTCACCGAGCAGGCCCTCAGCGCCACGCTCGAAGGCCTGCGCGGCGAGAAGACCATCATTCTCATCGCCCATCGCCTCTCCACGGTGCGGAGCTGCGACCTATTGTTCTTCCTAGTTGACGGTCAGTTGGAGGCGTGCGGATCCTATGCAGAGCTGCTCGTCTCGAACGGCGCTTTTCGCCGTATGGCCGAAGCCGCCGCACGGCATACTCCTTCCATCTAAGCCCTCGATTCCGAGGGTCGTAAGCCCCTGGTACCCCCGGAAATACGCGAGGTTTTCCCGGCGGCTCGGCGCTTCAGCGAATGCACCAGGACCCGACAGTTCTGAGCTAATCGAGGAGGGAGGAGAAGCCTGCTATGGCCTACCAGAGACTGAAGCGAAAGGGGCAAGCGATTCTGTTGGTGGCGTTGCTGCTGGGATTCCTGGTGTCATTGGCCGGGCTGTCAGTGGACTTGGTATTTGCCTACGCGGTTCGGCACTATCTCGGCATTGCAATCGACTCGGTGGCTCTTTCGGGCATGCGCGGGTTGTCGAGCGGCTCGACCTTCACCGAGCAAGCCGACTCGATCAACCGCATCGCCAACCTGATGCTCGAATCCAACTTTCCTGACGGCTATCTGCTCAGCAGCAACGTCCGCTTCTCCTCGCCGCCGACAATTTACGGCCCCACGATTCCGGCCGACGCACCGCCGACCTTCGTTCAGGACACCAATCTTGCCCTGGGCATTCGCGAGCTGCGCGTAACCGGCGAGGTCGTCGTGCCGACGTTCTTCGCGCGCGCCTTCGGCCTCAAGGACCTCACCGTCCGCTCCAGCGCCGTGACATCCCGGCAGGACACCAACGTGATGCTGGTGCTCGATCGCTCCAGGTCGCTCTTCAACGCAAACGCGTGGGACGACGTGCAACAGGCGGCGACGACGTTTCTGGACTTCTTCGACAACAACGGCGATCGGCTCGGACTCGTGTCGTTCGGCACCGGCGCCAACGTCGACGTATCCCTACGTAGCGGCTTCAAAGACGGCTCGTACGCCGCCAGCCAGATCGAGAAGATGGAATCCCAAGGCGGCACGAACTCGCCGCTCGGACTGTGGCTCGCCTACGGCGAACTGTTGCGCATCAACGACCCCAATTCGCTGAACGTGATCGTGTTCTTCACCGACGGGCAGCCGACCGCGATGCCGAACCGCTGGAACGTCCACACCTGGGGCAACAAGCGCAACGGCTCGTCGAGCAGCCCCTACTGCAACTCAGGCCAGAAGGACGCCGTGATCCAGACCTACGGCGGGCCGACCAACATGTTGGGCTTCAACAAATGGATCGCGGGGCCGCCGGAGGTAGAGGGCAAATACCCCTGGGGCGCCGACTTCGACATCGAACCGGGCTGCTCCAACCTGGCGACGCCGTATGTGGACAACGTGGAGTTGCTGCTCAACAACTCCATCTGCCTGCCCTCGCAATGGTCGGCGGAGTACGACGACGACCACGGGTGCGAAGACTGCACCGGCGGCGAATCCTACACGCGGACCTTTGACATCGTGCCCGGCCCGTACGGCGGCTACAACCCTTGTAGCTCGAGCATGTTCTCCACCAGCAGCAGCGGAGCGAACGCCCGCGGCGCGCGTTGGATGGAGTCGGCTCGCAACCTGACGGCCGACATCGCAGCGAAGGCCAACGCAGACACGTCGATCGGCGCCGTTACCATCTATTCGCTGGGCTTGGGCGTGGCAGGGCTGACCGAAAACGAGGACCTGCTGCTGCGTGTTGCCAACGACAAGGATTCCAGCGCGTTCGACAACACACGGCCGGAAGGCGAATACATCTTCGCTCCTGACGTCGACGATCTGGCCAAGGCGTTCGACAAGGTCCGCGGCAACGTGATCCGCCTGACGCGCTAACAGCGGCCGCTGTTAGCGCGTCGCGGCTGGGTGGTCGTTGATTCACTCTAAGGGCCGCGACCGTGAAGACGCACAGCGCCGGACGAACAAGAATGTTCGTCCCACCGAGGCTGCGATCCTTTAGTGGGGCCGGACATTCCTGTCCGGCGCAGACCGCGGTTCGACGGAGCGGGCGCCTGAAATACCGGGACGAAGGGCGATCCGTGCGGTGGGGAGCGGAGTCGTCCGCGAGCCAAAGCTTCGCGGCTCTGTTCCCCTAAAATGCGCCGTCGCGCTGCTGGAAGTGGGTCGGCTTGCCCAAGCCGGCCCCTCCGGCCTGCACCCAGGCGGCGGTCTGCTCAATCATCCAATCGAGGGTGACCGTCTCCGGCGAAAACATCTCCGCACACAGGGCCGCGTTGTTGAGCAGCGCCGTGGGAGCTTCTGTTCCGCTGATCTTCGCTTCCACGCCAAAGAGTTCGGCGAACTTGCCGGCCGCTTCCCGCACGCTGAACGTGGCCGCGCCGGTCAGGTTGAGCACGAACGGCGGGTTCGCCGCATGTGCGAACGACCGCAACGCCACCGAGTTGGCATCGCGCTGCCAGATCACGTTGGCGTAGCCCATGGACACATCCACCGGCCGGCCCGAGTGGACCTGCTCGGCGATGTCGCGCAGCACGCCGTAGCGCAGGTCGATCGCGTAGTTCAGCCGCAGGATCGTCAGCGGGAAGCCGTAGCGTCCGCTCTGGTAGGTCAATACGCGCTCGCGACCCAACGCCGACCAGGCGTATTCACCCACCGGGCCCAGCGGGTCGGTCTCGACCGGCCCTCCGGACTCGACCGGCGTAAGCGGATAGACGTTGCCGCTCGAGAACGCGACCATGCGCGAGGTCTTGAAGCGCTCGGCTGCGTAGGCCGGAGCGGCGGCGTTGATCGCCCACGTCAGCGGCTGATTACCGCTGGTGCCGAACTTCTGGCCCACCATGTAGAGCACGTTTCGGCTGTCGGGCAGGGCGTTCACCGAGGCCGGGTCCAGCAGATCGCACTGGATCGTCTCCACGCCCATTGCGTCGAGCAGCCCGCGCGCGGCGGGGTCGGAGAAGCGGGCGGCGCCGCGCACCTTCAGCTCGATGCCGGCCTCCTCGGCGGCGCGGATCGCCAGACGGGCCATCGTCGGCCCCATCTTGCCGGACACGCCCAGCAGCAAGAGTTCGCCGTCAAGACCTTTCACGGCCTCGATGTCTGCGGCGGTCGGGCGGGACAGAGCTTCTTCGAGCTCGGATACGGTTTGGATGGTCATGGGTGGCTGATTAGATTCCTTCCGTGCCGCACCACTTTAGGGTGCGGGCGTCTATGTCGGCGCCCAACCTGAAGGTTGGGACACTGAACCGCGTCTTCATCCTTCCAGGAATGCTCAGCCTCTTTAGTGCGTGGTCAGCTCTTCCGGAAACAGCGCCACGCCCGACGGCGGCGCGAGCATCTCTCGTAGCACCTCCAGCCGCCGGCGGATCGAACGGCTCGGCAGCTGGCGCGGACCGGAGTCGACGTCGATGTCGCAGCAAAGCCCGTGGAGGTAGAGGCTCAACGTGTCGATCATCGCCTGATCGACGTAGGAGCGGAACAGCTTTGTGTCGCGCGTCACGTCACTCTGGCGGCTGAGCAGTTGCTCTTTGAGCGCCCAGCCGCGGTCTTCGAGTTCTCCGCGCACCTTATGGCGCAGCTCGTCGCGAATCACCTCGACAAACGGCTCGATGGCCTTCTCATCGGCGTGCTCTACGAACAAAGCGGCCAGCTCGTCATAGAGCGTATCGTGGGTGTCGGCGACGTCGCTGTCTTTCACGGCGAGAAACAGGTACGTTTCGCCCTCATAGTCCATCACGGCCGAGTAGAGCTGCTTGGATGCCGCCGGCGCTTGGAACGCCACCAGCGGACCGTCAGCTTCGTCCTTCTTCGTCGGCTTTTCCAGGTAACCGACCAAGACCAGACGGACCTGCCGCAGCGTCTCGAGCAGCTTTGGGGGCGCAGCAGCGGCCGGGTCATAGACCAGACGCTGCAGGTCGGCCCCTTCCATCGGAATCACCGAGAAATAGCTCAGTGAGCGATTCACGGGGATCATCTGACCGTTGCAGTGCCGAACGAACGAACCGGCGGAGACTTTAGAATCAGAACCCATGGAGAAACGTGATTGTTCCAACCTCTGAGTGTAGCAATCTCAACCTCTCCAACCCAGCCGCTTGGCTCTACGGAAATCGTCTACGATGAGCCTCATGCGACTCCTCACCGGTCTGCTGACCGCCTTGCTGCTGCTGAGCGCCTGCGGCTCCGAGAGCGCGCCCGAGGAGGGCGCCATCTTCCCCTACCGCTGGGAGACGCATGACCTGCCCAACGGTCTGCGCGCGGTGCTGGTCGACAGCGGCTACCCGAACCTCGTCGGCGTCTACGTCGTGGTCCAAACGGGATCGCGCAATGAGGTCGAGGAAGGCAAAACCGGTTTCGCACACCTGTTCGAGCACATGATGTTCCGCGGAACCGAAAAGTATCCGCCCGAGAAGTGGGAGCAGATCATGCAGGCCGCTGGTGCGGCCACCAACGCCTACACCTCCGACGACCGCACCGTCTATCACGCCGTTTTTGCATCGGAAGACCTCGAGCAGATCCTCGAACTCGAGGCCGACCGCTTCCAGAATCTCGAGTACTCCGAAGAGATCTTCCGCACCGAGACCCGCGCGGTGCTCAGCGAATACAACAAGAACTTCTCCAACCCGTTCCGCAAGCTCGACGAGGGCTTGCGCGAAACCGCCTTCGACAAGCACACCTACCGGCACTCGACCATGGGCTTCGTCGAAGACGTCGAGGCGATGCCGGAGCAGTATGAGTACGGCCTCGAGTTCTTCGACCGCTACTACCGGCCTGAGTACACCACCATCGCCGTGGTCGGCGACTTCGATTTCGAAAAGGGGCTGGCTTGGATCGAGAAGTACTGGGGCCCGTGGGAGAAGGGCGGCTACAAGGCCGAGATCCCGGTCGAGCCCCAGCAGCAGGGCCCCCGCACGGCGCGCATCGACTTCCAGGCGCCGACGCTTCCGCTGGTGCAGGTCTCATTCAAGGCCCCGGCCTATGACGACGAGATCGTCGATTCGGCCGCACTCGATCTGATCTCGTTCTACGCCTTCGGCGAGAGCTCCGAACTCTACAAGAAGCTGGTGATCGCCGACCAGACGGTCGACATGCTGGCCCCGCAATACTACGACCACCTCGACCCCTATCCGTTCAGCGTGGTCGCCCGGGTGAAGAAGGCGGAGGACATCGACGACGTGCAGAAAGCGATCCTCCACACTTTCAACGAACTCAAGGAAAAGCCCATACCGCCGGAGAGGCTGGAGGCCATCAAGTCGCACCTGCGCTACGACTTCGCGCTCGGCATGAACAGCACCGAAGCGATCGCCGACACGCTGGCTCACTACCTGGGCCTGCGCCGCACGCCGGAGACAATCAACAAGCGCTACCGCCTGTACGCCTCCGTCACCGCCGAAGACATTCGGCAAGTGGCCGAGAAATACTTTGTCGAGAACGGCCGCACGATCATCACGCTGCAGCACGACGCTGAGGAGGCGGGCGAATGAAGACCCCAGCCCTGATTTCCGCACTGTTGGTATTGGCGGCCTCAGTCGTCCCCGCGCAGGCGGTGGAGACGCTGGCGCGCCCCAGCGAGTCGCCGCTGGTCAGCATCCGCATCCTGTTCAAGACTGGCGCAGCGTCAGACCCGGCTGGCAAGGAAGGCGCCGCCGCGCTGACCGCCGCGATGCTCAGCCGTGGCGGCTCGAGCGAGATGACCTATGACGATATCGTCGAGGCGATGTTCCCGATGGCGACGTCGGTCGGCGCGCAGGTCGACAAGGAGATGATCGTCTTCACCGGCGAGACCCATCGCGACAACCTCGAAGCCTACTACCAGATCCTGCGTGGCATGCTGCTGGAGCCCGGCTGGCGCGAGGATGACTTCAAGCGCCTCAAGGACGACCAGCTCAACGGCCTGCGTCTGGGGCTGCGCAGTAATAACGAAGAGGAGCTCGGCAAGGAGCTGCTACAGACGACGGTCTACGGAGCCGAGCATCCCTACGGCCATCCGAATCTCGGCACGGGCCCCGGCATTGAGTCGCTGACGCTCGACGACGTAAAAGCGTTCTACGCAGCGAACTTCCGGCGCGGCAACGTGGTCGTGGCGATGGCCGGCGGCTACCCCGACGGGTTCCTCGACCGGGTGAGAAAGGATTTCGAGGCGCTGCCCGAAGGCGCGCCCGCTGCGGTCGCCGTCCCCGCTCCGGCGTCGGCGAAGAAGATTCGCGTCCATATCGTAAAGAAGGAGACGCGCTCCACGCTGATTTCGCTGGGCTTCCCGATCGACGTGAATCGCGCGCACCCGGACTGGCCGGCGCTGAAGGTGGCGCAGAGCTACTTCGGCCAGCACCGCTCTTCGAAAGGCCGTCTGTTCCAGCGCATCCGCGCCGTGCGGGGCATGAACTACGGCGACTACGCCTACATCGAATATTTTCCGCACGGGATGTTCCAGTTCCAGCCGGAGCCCAACCTGGGCCGCAGCCGCCAGATCTTCGAGATGTGGATCCGGCCGGTGGTTCCCGAAAACGGCCTGTTCGCCCTGAAGCTGGCGATGTTCGAGTTGAACCAGTTGGTGGAACAGGGCCTCAGCGCCGAGGACTTCGGCTCGACCGTCGAGTTCCTGTCGAAATTCGTCAACCTGCTCACGCAAACCCAGACTCAGGACCTGGGCTACGCCCTCGATAGCGAGTACTACGGTCTGCCGCCGTTCAACTCCTGGATCAAGGGCAAGCTCGCGGGGTTGAAGGTGGAAGACGTCAACGCGGCGATTCAGAAGCACCTGCGCTCGAGCGACCTCGACGTCATCGTCATCACAGCCGACGCCGAAGGCTTCGCCCGCGCGCTCAAGCCCGGGACAAAGCCGAAGCCGGTCTACGCTTCCCCGCCCCCACAAGAAGTGCTCGACGAAGACCTCGAGGTCATCAACTACAAGCTGGAGCTGGGCGCAGTGGAAACGATTCCGGTGGATTTTGTTTTCGAATAGGACATAAGGGGCTATTCCGCCAGGGGTTTCTGGGTTAAGATGGGCGTGCCGATTCACAAGGAACTCGGACACAACCCATGGCATTCAGACACTCCCACTCCACACTCCGTAGCGTCCTGGTTCTGACACTTCTGGGAGCTGTCGCAGGGTCCGCCGCCCCGCCGCCCACGACGGAGATCGCGGTGGGAGCCGCCCACAGCCTGGCGCTGCGCAACGACGGCACCGTCATCAGCTGGGGCGACAACGAGTTCGGCCAGTTGGGCGACGGAACCACGAATCCGCGTCCCGGTGCGGCGGCGATCGGGTCGCTGTCCGGAGTGCTGGCGGTCGCGGCCTGCGGCTCGCACAGCCTGGCGCTGCTGACTGACGGCACGGTGCGCGCCTGGGGCCTGAACTCCAGCGGGCAGTTGGGCGACGGCACGACGACCAATCGCAGCACGCCGGTCGCCGTGACGGGTCTGTCCAACGTCTCCAGGATCGCCTGCGGCCCCGACTTCAGCGTGGTGCGCAGGGGCGACGGCACGGTCTGGGCGTGGGGAGACAACTCCTTCGGCAAGCTCGGCGACGCGACCTTCACGCCGCGGACCACGCCGGTGCAGGTGCTGAATTTGACCAACGTCGACCTGGTGGCGCCGGGCCGCGACCACGTGGTGGTGCGCAAGAACGACGGCACGGTTTGGGCCTGGGGTTCGAACCTGCAGGGCCAGCTGGGCGACGGCAGCGGCGGCAACCAGATCGTACCCGTCCAGGTCAGCGGCCTCACGGGTGTGACGGCAATCGCTTCCGGCGCGACCCACAGCCTGGCGCGCAAATCCGATTCGACCGTGTGGGTTTGGGGCAACAACGCCTCCGGCAAGCTCGGCGACGGCACCACCCAGACGCGCGCCACGCCGGTCCAGATACCGAGCTTCAACAACACGGTGGCGGTCTCGGCCCAGGGCGAATACAGCATGGCGCGCAAGAACGACGGCACGGTGTGGGCCTGGGGCTCGAATTCCACCGGGCAGCTGGGCGACGGCACCTTTACGAACCGCGTGACGCCGGTGCAGATCACCGGCATCACCACCGCGTCCCGCATCGCCGCCGGCATCAGCCACACGCTGGTGCTGCTCAACAACGGCTCGATTCAGGCCTGGGGGTCGAACGTCCACGGGCAGCTCGGCAACGGCGACAGCGCGCTGCACCGCTCGCCGGTTCAGATCAGCTCCGCCGCGACATTTGTCGGCATGACGAGCCGCTCCAACCACACGCTCGCGGTGGCGAACGACGGCTCCATTTGGGCCTGGGGGGCCAACGAAAACGGCCAGCTAGGCGACAGCAGCGCGATCGACCGTCGCGCTCCGGTGCAAATCGCCGGACTGACGGCGTCTTCGGCGCCGCGCATGGCGGACGACTCCAAGCTGGTGCGCAGGATCTTTCAGAACAACCAAGGGTTTGCGGTCGCCCAGAACGCCACGGTCCCGATGTCGGTCAACAAGATCACGACCGGTTCGGAGTACAGCCTGGTGGTGGTGGGCGACGACACCATCCGCTCCTGGGGCGGCAACTTCTTCGGCCAGCTAGGCGACGGCACGACCTCCACCCGGTTCAGCCCGGTCGTCGCCACGGCTCTCGGCGGCGCCTCAGTTTCCGTGGCGGCGGGCGAGAGCCACACGCTGACGCTGCGGCAGAGCGGCTTCGTCTGGGGCCTGGGCCAAAACAACCACGGGCAGCTCGGCGACGGCAGCACCAACAACCGTACATCCGCAGTGCGGGCCGGGACGCTCACCAACATCGTCGCTATCAAGGCCGGCGAGTTCTTCAGCCTGGCGCTCGAAGACAACGGCACGGTCTGGGCCTGGGGCGAGAACAATCACGGCCAACTCGGCGACGGCACGACCACCGACCGCACCAGCCCGGGGCAGGTTTCCGGCCTGACCGGCGTCATCGCCATCGCCGCCGGCGGCAACTTCGCCATGGCGCTCAAGAACGACGGCACGGTCTGGGCCTGGGGCGAGAACGCCGACGGCCAACTCGGGAACGGAACGAAGACCGATCGCTCGACGCCGGTGCAAGTTCTCAACTTGCCGAGCGCCGCCTCCGGCATCGCCGCCGGGCACGCGCACGGGCTGGCCTTGCTGGACGACCGCAAGGTCGTCGCCTGGGGCGACAACTCCGCGGGCCAACTCGGCGACGGCACCGCCACCGACCGCACCGCGCCGGTCGCGGTGCAGGGCATGGGCGACATCATTCTGGTGGAGGGCGGCGGCCGCCACAGTCTGGCGCTGGCCGACGACGGCAGCATCTGGGCCTGGGGCGATAACGAGTTCGGCCAGATCGGCCGCGGCGCCTCGCACGTCGAGCCGTCGCCGATCCTCGGCGGCCGCTATCTGACCACCACGACGATCACCATGTTTACGCCGGCTACGGGACTGGTCGGCTCGCCGACGATGGCGTCGTTCACCGTGACCTCGGCGGCCGGCGCTCCCACCGGCGTGGTGACCATCGCCGACGGGCCGCAGTCGTGCACCGGTCCGGCGCAAAGCGGAACCTGCACCTTTACGCCGATGAACGCGGGCGACCGCCGCATGACCGCGGCTTACTCGGGCGACAGCATCTATGCCGCCAGCAGCGCCGGGGCCGTTTATGAGGTCGAGGGCATCCCCGCTCCCATCCTCGCCGAACTCGGCGTCTTCTTTGACGGCCAATGGTTTCTCGATCGCAACGGCGACTTCATCTTCGACCCGGCGACCGAATACCTGGGCTGGGGCTCGCCCGGCGACACGCCCATCCGGGCCGACTGGAACGGCGACGGCTCGAATGATCTGGGCGTCTACAAAGGGGACGGCTTCTGGATCGTCGATCTCAATGGCGACATGATGTTTGACCCGCAGACCGAGATCCTGTCATGGGGCGTGGCCGGTTGGATTCCGGCGCCGGGCGACTGGAACGGCGACGGCTCGACCAATCTCGGCATCATCGATCCGGCCAGCATGGTCTGGTATCGCGACCTCAACGGCGACAACATGTTCGATCCGGCCACCGAAGTCCTCGGCTGGGGCTCGCCCGGCGACACCCCGGTCGTCGGCGATTGGAACGGCGACGGCAAGGACGACGTCGGCGTCTTCTCCGGCGGCGTCTGGTTCATCGACTTCAACGGCAACAGCATCTTCGACCCGGCCACCGACATCAAGGGATGGGGCGTGGCCGGCTGGGTTCCGCAGGTGGGCGACTGGAACGGCGACGGCGCCACCGACCTCGGCGTGATCGATCCGGTGACATCGACCTGGTTCCGCGACATGGACGGCGATTTCGTGTTCACCCCCGCGACCGATGTGCTCGGCTGGGGCTCGCCCGGCGACACGCCGGTCGTGGCGGACTGGAACGGCGACGGCAAGGACGACGTCGGCGTCTTCTCCGGCGGCATCTGGTTCATCGACACCAACGGTGACGGGGTCTTCGATCCAGGCACGGATTTCTACGGTTGGGGCGTTGCCGGCTGGACGCCTCTGCCGGGCGTCTGGCAGTAGTCGCGCGATGGTCGGATGAGGAGAGCGTAGACGCCCTGGGTGGCCTACGCCGGAACTATAGGTGGTTCTACGCCTTACATCCGACAAAGACGATTGAGAAATGCGCGCAAGCCGGACTATGATTAAGCGTGGCTATCCTACGCTTTCTTCCATCTTCATGCCGCGTCGCCTTGCTGCGAAATAGCGGTCGTTTCTTGCTATTTTCCACGCTGCTGGGGGCCCTTCTGGCGCCGGTGGCGGTGGCGCAGCAGCCCGCCGTGACCCAGGTCGCCTCGGGCGCTTATCACAGTCTCGCCAGGCGGGCCGACGGTTCGGTCATCAGCTGGGGGCTGAACATCAGGGGCCAGCTCGGCGACAGCACAACGACGGACAGCCCGGGGGCGATCCTGGTTTCCGGGGCGAACGGCGTGTCCTCGGTCGCCGCCGGCTTCAGCTTCAGTCTGGCGGTCCAGTCCAACGGCAACCTGCTGGGTTGGGGCGAAAGTACGTTCGGGCAGTTGGGAACCCTGACTCCGGTCAACGCATCACCGGTGGCGGTTCCCGGCATCTCGGGCGTCTCAAAAGTGGCCGCGGGCTGGTTCCACGGCGTTGCCCTCAAGAATGACGGCAGCGTGTGGACCTGGGGCTCGAACAACTTCGGCCAGCTCGGCGACGGCAGCACCACGCAGCGCGCCACGCCGGCGGCGGTGAACCTTCCGTCGAATGCGATAGCGGTCGGTGCAGGCCAGTTCCACACGTTGGCGGTACTGGACACTGGCGAAGTCTACGCCTGGGGCCTCAACGTTGTCGGCGCGCTCGGCGACGGCACCCGCACCAATCGCTCCAGCCCGGTGAAGGTCAGCGGCCTGACGGGCGTCATCCAGGTCGCCGGCGGCGAACTGCACAGCATCGCCCTCAAGAGCGACGGCACGGTCTGGGGCTGGGGCGAGAATTTCCCGGGTCAGCTCGGCGACGGCACTGACATCGACCGGCTCACTCCCGTGCAGGCGATCAACCTGACCAACGTGCAGGAGATCGACACCTTCCGCGATCACACCGTTGCGCGGAAGGGCGACGGCACAGTCTGGGCCTGGGGCGAGAACACCAGCGCTGAGCTCGGCGACGGCTCGCTCACCCGCCGCACCGCGCCGGTCCAGGTGTTGGGCGTGACGGGAGCGCAGAGCATCGCAGCCGGCTACGCGCACAGCCTTGCGCTGACCGGCAGCGGCATCAAGGCCTGGGGCCTCAACGGCCAGGGCCAACTCGGCGACGGCAACTCCCTCGAGCAATCCAAGCCGGTGAGAGTTAGCGGCCTGACCAACGCCATCACTGCCAGTGCGGGCGGTTTTCACAGCCTCGCGGTCACAAGCAACGGCCTGGCCTCGGCTTGGGGCTCGAACTCGACAGGGCAGTTGGGCGACGGTACGATCACCCCTCAGAATGCGCCGATCACGATCGGAGGGCTGACCAACCTGACGGACATCTCCGCCGGTGAGTTCAACAGCATCGCGCTCAAGAGCGACGGCACGGTTTGGGGCTGGGGCAGCAACGTGAGCGGCGAAGTCGGCGACGGCACGACCACCCAGCGGCTGACGCCGGTCCAGACCAGCGGCATCACCACCGCCACGGCGGTTTCGGCGGGCGCGAACTTCACGCTGGCGATCCTGAGCAACGGTTCGGTGCGCGGATGGGGCGCCAACAGCTTCGGCCAGCTCGGCGACGGCACCAACACACAGCGCTCCGCGCCGGTTCCCGTCAGCGGCTTGACGAACATCGGCGACATCTCCGCCGGCGTCGTCCACTCGCTGGCTCTGCGTAAAGACGGCACGGTGTGGGCTTGGGGCTGGAACGGCTTCGGCCAGCTGGGCGATAACAGCACCACCGATCGCAACGTTCCCGTGCAGGTCAGCGGCCTTACCAATGTGGCCGGCGTCGCCGCGGGCCGCACCCACAGCCTCGCAGTCGACGGCAACGGCCTGGTCTGGGCCTGGGGCGGCAACGTCTCCGGCCAGTTGGGCGACGGCAGCACAAACCCAAGCCTGACGCCGATTCAGGTTCCGGGCCTGACCGGCGTGGTAGCCGTGGCGGCGGGGCAGAACTTCAGCCTGGCGCTCAAGAGCGACGGCACAGTCTGGGCCTGGGGCGAGAACTCCCTCGGCCAGCTCGGCGACAGCACTTTGACCGACCGGCTGACGCCGGTGCAGATTCCCGGCCTGACCGGGGTAGCCGAGATCAGCGCGCTGGTGGACTACAGCCTGGCGCTGCTCTCCGACGGCACGGTCTGGGCCTGGGGCAGCGGCGGCGCCGGCCGCCTCGGTCAGGGGACTTTCCTCCTCGAGAGCAATGCCATTGCAGGCGGCCTGTTCCTCACCACAACCACCATCAGCTCCTTTACCCCGGCGACGGGCACCATCAACGCTCCCTACGCAACCAACTACGGCGTTACGTCGTGGGCCGGTACGCCGACGGGCAATGTGATGGTCGTCGACGGCGCGCAGTCCTGCACCGCCACGGTCGCAGCCGGACAGTGCTCGATGACCGAGCTGGAGGGGCCGAACCGTACGGTGGCGGCGAAATACCTGAGCGACGGCGTCTTCGCCAACAGCCGCTTCAACCGCGCCTACCCTGTCAACTGCAACTTCCAGCTCTCTTCGAACAATCAGTCGGTTCCGGCCTCGGCCACCAATGGCTCGTTCCAGGTGACCACCGTCGGCGGCTGCTCCTGGTCGGTCAGCGACAACCGCAGCTGGATCATGATCACCTCGAAGATCGTCGGCAAGGGCAACGGCACGATCAGCTTCAATGTCGCCGCCAACACAGGGTCGGCGCGCAGCGGTTCGATCACCGTGGGCGGCCAGACGTTCACCATCAACCAGGCCGCCGGCATGGGCAACCCGGCTACGGCTGATGAGCTCGGCGCGTTCACCAACGGCTCCTGGTTCATCGACCGCAACGGCGACTACAACTTCAACCCGGCGACCGAGCAGTTCGGCTGGGGTTCGCCCGGCGACATCCCGGTTCCGGGCGACTGGAACGGCGACGGCGTACTCGACCTCGGCGCCTTCTCCGGCGGTATTTGGTTCCGCGATATGAACGGCGACGGCGTGTTCAACCCTGCGACCGACATCATCGGCTGGGGCGCGGCCGGCTGGGTCCCAATGGTGGGCGACTGGAACGGCGACGGCATCACCGATCTCGGCGTCATCGATCCCTCGACTTCCACCTGGTTCCGCGACCTCAACGGCGACGGCGTCTTCGACTCTGGAACCGAAATCCTGGGCTGGGGCTCGCCCGGCGACACGCCGATCATCGGCGACTGGAACGGCGACGGCAGAGACAAAGTCGGCGTCTTCTCCGGCGGCACCTGGTTCATCGACGTGAACGGCGACGGCAACTTCAACCCGGCGACCGAAATCCGCGGCTGGGGCGTTGCCGGCTGGACGCCGATCGTCGGCGACTGGAACGGCGACGGCACAACCGACCTCGGCGCCATCGAGCCGGCCTCGATGGGCTGGTTCATCGACGTCAATGGCAACGGCGCCTTCGACGGGGCGTCAGAGATTGTCGGCTGGGGATCCCCGGGCGACACCCCCATGGTCGGCGACTGGAACGGCGACGGTAGAGACAAGGTCGGCGTCTTCTCCGGCGGCACCTGGTTCATTGACTCCGACGGCGACCGGAACTTCAACCCCGGCACCGACATCAAGGGCTGGGGCGTGGCCGGCTGGACGCCGCTGGTTGGCAACTGGTAGCGCTTGCGCAACCTGATAGGCAAAGGCCGCGCCTTCGGGCGCGGCCTTTTTGTCGCTTGGCGCAGGCGCAGCGTGCTGTGCCCCTACGCGTCGTCGCCCCGTCGTAGGGGCGCGGCATGCTGCGCCCTCTGCTAGAGAATCAGCATGCAGTCGCCGTAAGAGAAAAACCGGTAGCGCTGCTCCACCGCATGGCGGTAGGCGGCGAGAATCAACTCCTTGCCTGCAAAAGCGGACACGAGCATCAGCAGCGTCGAACCCGGTAAGTGAAAATTCGTCAGCAGCGCCCCGACGGCCTGGAACTCAAACCCCGGGTAGATGAACAGGTCCGTGCGGCCCGAGGCGGCCTCGAAACTTCCCCGCCCCAGCCGAATGGCGTGCTCGAGCGTGCGCGTGCTGGTGGTGCCAACCGCAACGATTCTCTTCGCCGCGTTGAGCGCCGCCGCGGCGTCAGCGGTCATCTCGAAGCGCTCGGCGTGCAACTTGTGTGCGAGCACGTCCACGTCGTCGTCGATCGACTGGAACGTCCCCAGCCCCACGTGGAGGGTGATCTCGACCGTGGCGGCGCCGCGCGAGCGCACCGCTTCGAGGATTTCCGGTGTGAAGTGCAGCCCGGCGGTTGGCGCGGCGGCTGAGCCGCGATCCTTGCTGTAGACGGTCTGGTAGCGCGCGCGATCGATCTCGCCGTCCTGCCTTTGGATGTAGGGCGGCAGCGGCAGATGGCCGATGCGGTCGACGATCTCGAAAAAGCGCCCGGCCGGCTGGAACTCGAGCGTCCGCGAGCCGCGTTCGCCGCGCTCGACGACTCGCGCTTCGAGCCCTTCGTCGTAGACGATGCGCTCGCCGATGTCGATCTTGCGGCCGGGCTTGACCAAGGCGGTCCAACGCAGAGGAGACTGGCTGACCGGCTCGAGCAACAACGTCTCCACCCGCGCCGTCGGCGGCTGTCCGGCGGCGCCGGCGCGTCCGGCGCGACGGCCGAATAGGCGCGCCGGCAGAACGCGGGTGTTGTTGAGCGTCAGGGCGTCGCCCGGCCCCAGAAACGAAGGAAAGTCGGCGAAGGCCGCGTCTCTCCAGCGGCCCTCGCGACGATCCACCACCAGCATGCGCGCGCCGCTGCGCTCCGGCGGCGGCTGTTGCGCGATCAGCTCGGGCGGCAGCTCGAATTGGAAGTCCGCCGGCGTCAAATCATGCCCAGCTTGCGCAGCCGGCCGATGTGGGCGGCGATCTGCCGCTCCGCCAGCGGGTACTCGTGGGCCTGGATATCGGGATAGACCGAGGAGAGCAGCTCGAGCGGGTCGTGCACGCCCTGCTTCCAGGCGTCGAGGACCATCTGCTCGCGGCGCAGACGATGGTTGTAGAGCGCTTGCAGGCGCTCCACGGCATTGGCCAGCATCGAGCCGTGCGACGGCAGCAGCGTTTTCGGCTGCAAAGCGATCAGGCGCGACAGCGATGACAGGTACTGGTCCATGTCGCCTTCGGGCGGGTCGATGATGATCGTCGAGTGCCCCGCGATCATGTCGCCGGCGATGAGCGTCCGCGAGCCCTCTTCGTAGAAACAGAGGTGGCCGCGGGCGTGGCCGGGCGTATGCAGGATCTGGATGGTGATCGCCGGGTCGCCGGCGAGCACGATGCGCTGGCCGTCGAGCAGCGGCTGATCGACCTCGATGCCGCGCTCCTCGAGACGTTCGGTCGTCAGCGGATGGGCGCAGACGGGCACGCCGAGCGCCTGCCGCATCGCGTTGACGCCGCCGACGTGATCGGGATGGTGATGGGTCAGCCAGATGGCCTTGACGATCGAGCCGTCGCGCTTGCCGGCGGCCTGCACCGCCCGTTTGATGCGCTCGATCTGATCCGGCTCGGCCGAGCCCGGATCCACCAGGATCATTTCGCTGACGCCCACCAGATAGGCGCTGGTATGCGTGGCCGGCGGCAGCGTCCTAGTACGCTGCGGGATGGCGCTGATCTCCTTGCGAAACTCGATGCGGTGCGGCGCAGGGCCTTCGTCGCCGCCCGGCCGCAGATGCTCGAGCCCGCGCTCGGGGCCCTCGCGCAGCAACACCCGCAAAATATGCAGGTTCGGCTGCGCGAGCAAGACCTCGGCGCGACGCCAGCGCTGGATGGCTTCGGCGGGGCGAATCCACTCGCCGCGGTCGAGTTCGCCAGGCCAAACCTCCGGCTGCAGGGCCTCGTCCAGCGGCCACTCCAGCAGGAAGAAGCGCGCGTCGAAGCGAATCGTGGAGAACGCGGGGGTCACCCAACGGCCGGCGTAGGTCAAGCGCGAAGCGTCAAGCTTGAGGCCGAGTTCCGCCAGAATTTTCGGGAAAACTCCGCGCTGGTCGACCAACTGCCGGCGGGCTTCTTCGACTTTCTTCGGGTCGGGCGACTTGCCGGAGGTATGCACCAGCAAGCCCGTTTCTTCAAACAATTCGCGCAAAGTGCCCGCCGCCAGCCCGTCAATCAGGTTGGGCGGCAACTCGCCGTCGTCGGCGCCGGGCACATCGGCCGGGTCGAATGCTGCGTCAACGTCCTTCGGGCGCCCTTCGACAGGCGTCTCGAGGTCAACGCGCGCGACGCCGCCGCCGGGAAAGGCGTGCCAGCCGCCCATGAAGCGCAACACCGGGCTGCGCCGAACCCAGTAGACTTCCAGCTCTCCGGCGGTGTCGCGGCGCCACAGAACGACCGATCCGGAAGGCCGCGGACGGGGCGGCGGAGAGGGGTCGAAGGCCTGCCCGACACCCGACAGGACCTGCTCATAGACGTTGGAATCGTTCACTCTTCCTACTGTAGCCGAGCGAGTGGCCCGGAAAACCCTACGGCGTGGTCACCCAGATCGGCGACGACCAGGCGATGTTGTCGTCCTCCTGAATGACGCGCACGTAATAGAAGTCCCCGCCGGCCTTTTTGTCGTTGTCGACGAACTCGAGATCGGTCTCCTGGGGCAGTTTTTGCCGGTTGTAGACGAACTCCTGGTTCTTGATGATGTCGATCTGCCGGATCGGCGTCGTGCCGCGGACCTTCACCATGAGCTTGAAGCCTCCGTCGACGGTGACGATATCCCCTTGCAGGAACTGCTGGCCGGCGTTGGTCTCGAGCCGGTAGTCGAGGATCACGTTGTCGGTGGCGGCGTAGCTGTGACGCGCGCGCATGGCGTCGAGCAACGCCTCGCGCGTGAACTGCTCCGCCAGCGTACAGGCGTAGGAGAGGTGCGTGGACAGATGGTCGGAAGCGGCCTGCACGCCCAGCTTGTAGCCATTCGCCCAGGCGTTCCAGACGTAGCCTTCGGGCCGCAGGCCGCCCGGCGCGGAACTCGGATTCTCGCTATTGGCGGCGAAGTGCGCGCCCTCGTACTCGGCCGAAACGCGGTCGCCCTGGAAGATCTCCACCAGCGGCTCGACCGCCGGGTCGTTGTCGCGCCAGTCGGTGCCCATGCCCGTAGCCGAGGTGTGGGAGATGGCGATGCCGTTGTTCGTCTTCAGGTACTCATACAGCCGCCCCGCGCCCTGGCGGTGCTGGAACTCGGCTTCAGTGATCGGCAACGTCGGCTTACCGCGCTCCGAGAACAGGATGTTGCGGTGGCCGTCGGGAAAGCTGATCGAGCGCTCATACCCATAAAACGGCTGGAAGCGGCCCGCGATGGTGTGCACGTCCACCGCCTGCTGCAGCAGCCAGTTGACGTACTCGTTGTCCGGCCCGGCGTTGGAATTGTGCTCGCTGACGAGCAGGTAGTCGAGCGCGGCGGCGTCAATGGCGTAGCGGTAGGTCTGGAACAGCGAACCGTCGTTGTTGCCGTCCATCGAAAACTCGGTGTGGCGGTGAGTGTCGCCGCGGTAGATCTTGTAGGTCTTGCCGCCGGACTCGACCGCGAAGCTCCTGATCCGCGTCAAGTCGGCCTTCTCCGTCGGCGCCATGTCGAAGTAGAACAGCTCGGGCGTGACCCTGCTCACCAGCGCCGGCGGCGCGGTACGCCTCTCCAGGCGCGGGATGCGCGCGGCGTAAACCTCGGATTTCGTGAAAAGCCAGTCCTTGAAGTCGCGGTTGTCCATCGGCCAGGCGGCGAAGAGATGGCCCTTGCCGTCCGAGGCCAGATCCCAGCGGACGTCCTGGCGGCCCTGGCTGAAGGGCACGTGGATCGGCTGCGTCCAAGTCCCGCCGTCGAGCGTGGAGCCCCAGATCTCCCAGGCCGCGCGATGCAGCGGCGCCTCGCTTTGAGTGTCGCGCCTGCGCTGTATGCGCTGCCGGGCGAAAATCCAGACTCGGCCGTCGGCGTCTTTGGCCAGTTGCGGAAAATCGTCGTAGCGCGGCTCGTAGTCCTCGGGCAGTTGCTTGTTGATGTCGCCCGCGGGAACTTTCCAGCCCGCACCGTCGAGGACGGCTACGCGCAGCAGGCGGTACTCGTAAAGCCGCGTGCCTTCCTGGCGGAGGACGAAGCCGGTGTCCTTGCCCCAATTCATGCCGCTTTCGTTCCAGGCCGCCCACAGCCGGTCCTGGTTGTCGTACAGCAGCGAGACGTGGGCTTCGTAGAGCGCGGTCTCGGCAATCGGAGCGATCTCGCCCCACTCGCCGCCCTGGAACGAGCGCATGCGGATGTCGTAGTTGCCCTTGTCGTAGGTATCCCAGGCGATGGTCACGCCGCCCTTGGAGTCGGCGGCGAGGACGGGCTCCCAGTCGTTGCCGGCCGAATTGGAGACACGGAACGCCTCGCCCCACTGGTCGCCGTCAAAGCGCCGGGCAAAAATGTCGGAGCGGCCGTTGCGCCACCCCTGCCAGACCACCCACATAAAGCCGTCCGCATCGGTGGCGACGTTGTGGAAGACGTCCGGCTGTGCGTCCGTGGTCAGGCGCACGACCTCGCCCCAGTTGTTGCCGTTGAAAGGACGGGCGTAGAGGTCATAATTACCGTTGACCTGGTTCGCCCAAACCGCCCAGGGGCGTCCTTTGATGTCGCGCCCGAGCTTCACCAGAAAGATGTCGCCCGGTTGGTCGGTAACGCGCCGTGCGGGCTCCCACTGCCTGCCGTCGAAGCGCCGGGCCAGCACGTAGTTCGCGCCGTTCTGATAACCCACCCAGGCCGCCCAGACTTCGCCGCCCGTGCCTGAGAGCATCGTCACGAAGTCGCTTTCGTAGGAGGAGTCGCTGAGCTTCTCCGCCGGCGGAACCCGGTCCACCAGCACCCGGCCGTCGAGAAAGGGCTTGGTTTCCCCGAAAGGAACCTCGTTGACGTTGAACGAAAAACGGCCCTGCCGGGTGCGCACATTCACGCGCGTGCCGGCCTGCGCCTCCAGATCGACGATCACGCCGCGCACCCACCAGTAGGGGCGCACGCCTTCGTTGACCGGATGCTCGTAGGCGCGCCAGGGGAAGTTGACCATCTTGTGCGAGGTCAGCTTCCACTCGTTGCGGCCGACAAGCTGGTCTTCCGGCCGGGGATGCCAGTTGCGAACGCCGAGGAGGTCTCCGCTCGAGACGGTCACCGCGCCGTCCCAAACTTCCTCGCTCGTCGCCCCCACCCCCATCTGGATGCGGTAGGAGAGGACGTTGTCGGCCGTAAGTCGCCCCTGTGCATCGAGTGTGGGCGAGCAGGAAAGCAGAGCAAAAAGAACGCAAAGCGGTCTGAACATCGAGGTCCTCCGGCGGAGTCGATTGTACCGCTTCGCAGCTCGCCTTACTCGAAAGGAACCAGCGTCGTCCGGGCGGCGCGGTAGGAGGCCGTCCCGTGGGAGAGCGCCGGCGAGTCGAACGAGGCCTCCGCGTCGATGCTGACCGTGAACTCGGCCATGCCGCTGTCGGGCGTCGGCAAGTTCGCAAAACTCGACTTGTCGATGCGGAATCCGGACGCCGACGCCCGAGCCGTGCATCCGACGCCACGTTGCTGATTGCGCCCTTCTTCGTCCTCGTAGCGCACGGCGATGTCCACGCGCACCGTCTGCTCGCCCGAGTAGTCCAGACCATTCCAGGAGACCTGAACATCCTCGTCGCGGCGAATCCGCTCCGGCGCGGCGATCGCGGGGAATACAGGGACTTCGACGGAACCTTCGAAGGCCTCGATATCGTCGCCGCCCGGGGGCTTGCAGGGTCCACGTCCCGGGAGTGAAAGCGCCGGCCTCGAGTCCGTCGAACAGCGCATAGGAGGACAGGGCCGGCGCTCCAGCCGGAACCGCCAGGGTCAGATCGACGCTGGCCTACCGCCCATTTAGCACAAGGCTTTCGGGCTCGCCAACGCGAGCAGACGTACTCTCGCTAACGCCCAGAGCCATTCCGCAACAATTTTCTGCGAAGTTTATGACACGAAACCCTCTTCGATTTCGTCATCACAACAAGAAGGTGCAGGAACAAAGGGCGAAGTCCGTACGCGGAGTTGCCGATGGTTCCTAAGGGACGGCCCCGATGGTCGCCCAATCGAAGCCGATGAGAGGATTGCGCTTTGGCCGCAAATGCGCTAAGTGCAACCTTTGACCGGCGGATTGCATCTACTGATAGAGCGGAGGGCGAAGAGGGACATATGGCAATACAAATGAACGAAGCGGAAGAGGTCCGCATACACGGTCTCGACGAAACCTCCAGCTTGGAATCCAAACAGAACGAGGACAACGATGCTTGGACTGACGCCGACGACAATGGAGGCGATTACGTCGAGCAGACCGAGTACGCGGAAGCGTCCGCGCCCGAAGACAGCGTTCGCCTGTATCTGAGTGAAATGGGCGCGGTCCCGCTGCTGACCAAGCAAGGAGAGGTCAAGCTCGCCAAGCGCATGGAGCGCGGCGAGACGAAGATGCGTCGCAATTTGGCGCGGATTCCCTGGCTGTGGGGCAAGCTGGCCGAGGTGAAGGAGAACCTCGATCGAGAACCCGACCACGTGCGGCCGTTCCTGGAAGCGGGCGTGGACGCTGCTGCTGCGACGAAGCTCAGCGGAGTGCTGCGCAAGGAACTCGGCTCCATCGCCAAGATGGTCGATGAGTACGAAGCCCTCGCGTCGAAGCCCTTGCCCAAGCGCGCGTCGAAGAAGCGTCAGCTGGAGCGCAAGTGGGATCTCGGCCGCCGTTGCATCACCATCGAGCATGCCATTCTGGCTCTGCCTTTCCGACAGGATTTGTGGAAAGAATGGGCCGAGGAGTTGCTGGCCGCCAAGCCGCGCCTGCTACAGCAGGCAGGCCAGGACGGCGCCCCGACCGGTTCGATGACGGTCTCTGAGATCGAACGCTCGGCGGCGAAGATTTGGATTGCTAAGGCGTTCGCCGACCGGGCGAAGGCCGAGTTGGTGGAAGCCAACCTGAGGTTGGTCGTCTCGGTGGCGAAGAAGTACGTCAAGCGCGGGCTGCACCTGCTGGACCTGATCCAGGAGGGCAACATCGGGCTGGCGCGCGCGGCGGAGAAGTTTGACTACCACCGCGGCTTCAAGTTCTCCACTTACGCCACCTGGTGGATTCGCCAGGCGATCACCCGGGCGCTGGCCGACCAGTCGCGGACGGTTCGCATCCCGGTGCACATGAACGAGCAGCTCAACAAGTTCCTGCGCGCTTTGCGCGGTCTGGAAAAAGAGCTGGGGCGTCCGCCGACGAACGACGAGATCGCCGAGCGCATGGAGACGACCGTGAACAAGGTGGAAACCTTGCGCTCGATCTCCCGCGCGCCGGTGTCGCTCGAAACCCGGGTGGGCCGCGATCAGGAATCGGCGCTCGAGGATCTGCTCGAAGATCCGAATGCCGGCTCGCCGGTGGAGACGCTGATCGACGCCGACCTGAAGACGAAGACGGCGGATCTTCTGGGCTCTCTGTCGCCCAGTGAGGAACGCGTGCTGCGGATGCGCTTCGGCATCGGTTTCGAGCGGGAGCATACGCTGCAGGAGATCGGCAAGCAGTTCGAGCTGACGCGCGAACGGATTCGCCAGATCGAAGCCAAGGCCCTGGCGCAGCTGCGCGAGCCCAAGCGGGCCCAACTGCTGCGGCAGTTGCTGGCGTCCCGCAGCTAAGCGGAACGCGTCCACAATCCATCAAGGCCCCGAGCCGGGAACGGTTCGGGGCCTTTTGCTATTCCACCAGATTGAAGCGCCCCCACACCGTGGCGCCCTGCCCCGGCGCCAGCACGACGACCTTGCCGGCTGAGAACACGCCGGACGACTGCGGCAGCAGTGCGTAGTCGTTGCCGGAGTCGCCGTCGAGGCGAATCCGCAGCTTGCGCGGACAGTCGTTGTGGATCAGGACGTTGCGGGCGACGTCTCCAACATACAAGACAGCGCCTTCCTCGCCGCTGGCGTTCCAGGTGTACATGATGGAGGCAAGGATAGCCGCGCCGCGAGGCGAACGCAACGGCACGCCGCCCCCAAGCAGGACTTCATGGCAATCGCTCCTTCGTTTCGGCCGCAGCGCGTGATCGTCTGTGAGCGCTTGAAAGCAGTCTTAGTCAAGCAAGCAAAAGGAGGAACAACTCTACGGAGAAATCAGCATGTGGACTAGAAACTTGAACTTTGCTATTGCACTCACTGTACTGACAGCAGCGGCCGCTCATGCCGGACTCGTCGCGGCCGACTCGGACACCGATGAGCTGATCGCCGTCGACGCCGCGACGGGGGCGGGAACGGCTATCGGCCCGACAGGATTCCAATCCGTCGTCGGCCTTACCTATGACACCAGCACCAATACGCTTTACGGCATTGACACCAGTTCCGATCAGCTCTTGACGATCGATCCCGCGACAGGCGCCGGCGCCGTCGTGGGACCCACCGGAGAAGGCGCCATCGGCGCCTTGGCCTACGATTCCAACAGCGATACCCTCTACGGCTCCGAACTGATTGCCTCTGCGCTCGTTACCGTGAACCGCACTACGGGCGTAGTCACCCAAGTCGGTCTTTTCAACATCCCGTTCGTGGAAGGCCTCGCTTATGACCCCAGTACCGACACCCTCTATGGAACCAGCGTTTCGACCAACGAGTTGCTGACGATCAATCGATCGACGGGGGCGGCCACGGTGGTGGGCGCGACCGGGTTTTCGACGGTGAGCGGATTGACGTTCGACCCGAACGCAAACGTTCTGTACGGCGTCGATAACGCCACCGACCAGCTCATCACGATCGACCCGGCGACAGGCTTGGGCTCGGCCGTGGGGCCGTTGGGGTTCGGCCTCGTCAGCGCGCTCGCTTGGATCCCCACCTGCACCGTCGATCAGACGCTGACCTATTCGGGCGGAACTCTGACGCTCGACTACAATCTTGGGACTTCGACTCCCGGCACGTGGAAAGTATTCTTGTCGGCAAACGGCGCTACGTTTCCGGTCATCAATTTCAACCTGCCAGTAGCCGTTGATCCCGCCGTTCCGGTTTCAATCCCGGTTCCTAACTTCCCGTCGCTGGGCGTGGTCGGCTCCTTGACGACGCTGACTGTTCCGGGCGTCGGCATCGCCTGCTCGGACTGGGACACGATTGCCACCGGGCAGCCCGATCCCGGCGGGGCTGCCGATCTCCAATCGATCATCCAGCAGCAGCGGCAGCGCTGAGGCTCTCGCGGCTTCGTAGGCAAGAGTCGCATTCGACTGATCGGGCCGGCTTGTCTAGTGGCCAGGCGGCCCGATCAATCGTTCGAGTTCCTCATCGGCTTCCGCGCTCATCTCCTCGGCCGTGTGCAAAGAGATCAGCCCGTCGGTGGCGGCGCGTTGGATAGCCGCCTTTTCAGCCCGCAACAGCTGTGACCGCACCACCCGCTCCTCTTCCTCAGCCCAGTTTGCGTCCTGCTGGTGGAGGTTTTTGATGCGGTCTTCCACCTGCGTCTGCTCGGCCTCGATCTCTGATTGCAGTTTGTGGAAGACCGGCGGGGTGAGCATGTGCTGATCGCGCATCTCGACGAGTTCCCGCGAAGCCGCGGCGACGGCCATCTGCCGCACGCGCGTTCGGTCGTACTCGTCTTCGGAACCCATCTCGATGCCCAGCCGCCGCATCAGCGGACTCACCGTCAGCCCTTGCACGACGATGGAAAAGGCAACGACCCCGAACGTCATCGCCAGCACCAAACCCCGCTGCGGAAAGTCCGTCGTCAAGCTCAGCGCCAGCGCAATCGACACGCCGCCGCGGATCCCGCCCCAGTTCAGCACATGCTGCCACGCCGTTGGCACGGCAGGCTTCGAGAACCGGTTGACGATCGGCGTCAGCGTGTAGACAGCCAGGGTGCGCCCCAACAGCGCCGCCACGATCGCCAGCAGGATCGGCTGCCAGAATTCGGCCAAATCGAGCACGTGGACCTCGATGCCGATCAACAAGAAGATCAGCGAGTTGATCACGAACCCGACGTATTCCCAAAAGCTCCACAGCGCGATCTTCGTGCGCGAACTCATGCCGACCTGCGCGCCGAAATTGCCGATCATCAGGCCGGCCCCGACCGTCGCGATCACCCCGGACAAGTGGAAGTGCTCCGCAATCAGGAACGAGCCGTAGGCCAGGATCGTCGTGAGCGTGATCTCGACCTGGGGATCGTCGATCTCGGCCGTGATCCTACTGATCACATAGCCAAGCCCCAAACCGATGCCCAAGCCTCCCAAGGCGACCATCAGGAAACGGCCGACGCCTTCGAGCGGATGGATCTCACCGGTCGCGACCGCCGCCACCAGCAACTGGAACAGCACCACGGCCGTACCGTCGTTGAACAAGCTCTCGCCTTCCACGATCGTCGCCAAGCGCTTGGAGACGCCGAGCTGCTTGAACAGCGCCAGGACCGAAATCGGGTCCGTCGCGGAAATCAACGCGCCGAAAACAAGCGCCGGAAGCAAGGCCAGGCCGGTGAAGCGATGGACCGCGTAGCCGCTCACCATCGCTGCGATCAGCAGTCCGAAAATCGCCACCGTCAGGATCGGCGCAAGGTTGCGCCGCAGCACTTGGATGTTGATGTTGATGCCGGCCTCGAACAGCAGGCCGGGCAGAAACACCATGAAGATGATTTCCGGCGTCAGCCAGCCCGCGGCCGTACCGTCGGGCCCCATCCGCTCCACCAGAGGGATGTGGAAAAGGTCGATGAGCACGCCGCCGAACACCAGCGCAATCGTGTACGGCATACGCAGCCGCCGCGTCACCATCGCGATCAGCGAGGCGGCGATCAGCAGCAATAGAAGAAGTTCGACGACAGCGGTCGGATCGATTGCCATGATCTATTGGTTGGCGCGGATATCGTACGCCGTCAGCATCTGTTGGTCGCGGATCAGCAGGCGGCCGCCGGCGATCACCGGCAGCGTCCAGGTGGGATAGTTGCCGCGGCCGATGTCGAACCGCGAAATCTCCTTGTAGGCCTCCGGGGTGGCCTGTGCCAAACCGACGGTTCCGTCCTCACTCTGCAAGTAGAGCAGCCCGTCAGCGAAGATGACTTGTCCCTTGCCGACGCTGCGGTCCTGCCACATCACCTCGCCGGTCTCGAGTTTCATGCAGGTCAAAATGCGGCTGGAGAAGCCATAGAGGTAGCCGTCCACCAGCACCGAACTCGAATAGTGATTGCGCATATCGCGGCTGAAGTAGACCTCTTCGACGGCGACGCCGCCGTTCGACGGCTTCATCCGCAGCAGCGCGCAGCCGGTGCCGTAGTCGGTGGAGACGAAGACGAGGTCGCCGTCGACGATCGGGGTGGCGATGTTGGCGGTCTGGTTGGAGACCTGTTCGTAGCGCCACAACAGCTTGCCGTTGTCGGCGCGCAGGGCGATCGCGGCCTCGCCGGTCAATACGATGTACATGCGAATCCCGCCGGCTTCGGCGATGACGGCGGAAGAGTAGCCTGCCTCGTCGCTCTCGGACTTCCAGATCAGCGAGCCATCGGCCTTGTTCAAAGCCACGACGCTCGCTCCGGGCCCGCCGGCGTTGACGATGATCTTTTCGCCGTCGATCAGAGGCGACTCGCTGATGCCCCAGTTGATGTTCGATCCGCCGTATTCCTTGAGCAAGTTCACCTGCCAGACCGACTTGCCCGTGGCTGCGTCCACGCAAACCAGATTGCCGTCGCCGCCGAGCGCATAGACCCGTTCGCCGTCGACGGTGGGAGTGCCGCGCGGACCGTTGCCGCGGTTGTTGCTGTAGGAATCGCCGTGGGCCAGCGTCCACAGCGTCCTGCCCGTCTCGACATCAAGTGCAACCAGAGTCTGGCGTCCGTCGACCTGGCCCTGCGTGAACAGGCGTCCGTCAGCAACGGAGTAGGAGGCGTAACCCTCGCCCAGCGATTTCACTTGCCAGAGCTGCTTGGGACCGTCCTCGGGCCATTGCTTGAGCAACCCGGTCTCGGTGGAATGGCCGTCGCGATCCGGCCCCCGCCACTGATGCCATTCCGCGGCTAGCGGGATGGTCGAGAGGAGACAGCACGCTAGTAGAGTTCGCATACCACGCCAGTATAGCGGCGGAGGATGGATTCATCGGCGTCGCGCATTTGACGACCGGGTTATGCTCATAGCATGTCGCCTTCCCGCCGCACCTTCTTCTCCACCCTGGCCGGGGCCGCCGCCCTGCCCCGCTTTGCCTCCTCCCTGGCCGCCGCCGGCTCCGACGAAGGTTTTTGGCAGGCCGTGAGGATGCAGTTCGCTTTCTCCGAAGACAAGGTTCCGATGAATGCCGCCAACTTGTGCCCCTCGCCGATGGCCGTGGGCCTGCACGTAGCGGATCTGACGCGCGACATCGACGCTGACTGCTCCTTCCAGAACCGGGCGAAGTTCGCGCAGCTCACCGAAGACTCGCGCGCAAAAGTGGCGGATCAGCTGGGCGTGTCGGCGGACGAAATCGCGCTGGTGCGCAACACCAGCGAGTCGAACAACATCATCAACAACGGCCTGCCGCTCGAGGCCGGCGACGAGATCGTGCTGTGGGAGCAGAATCACCCCACCAACAACGTCGCCTGGGAAGTGCGGGCCAAGCGCTTCGGCACCGTGGTCCACAAGGTGGCCACGCCGGCCAACCCCAAAAGCCTCGATGACCTCATCGAGCCCTTTCGCAAGGCGTTGACCGCGAAGACCAAGGTGCTCTCGCTCACCCACGCCTCGAACGTCAGCGGCGTGAAGCTGCCGGTGAAGGAGCTCACCGAGATCGCGCACGCCAAAGGCATCTACGTCCACGTGGACGGCGCGCAGAGTTGGGGCGCGCTCGACGTCAACCTGCGCGACATCGGCTGCGACTCCTACTCCGCCAGCGGACACAAGTGGTTCGTGGGGCCAAAGGAAGTCGGGTTGCTCTACGTCCGCAAGGAGCGCATCGCCGAGATCTGGCCGACCGAGGTCGCGCCGGGCTGGGGCGATACGGCGGACACCGTCCTCGTCGGCGCCCGCAAGCTCGAGAACATGGGCCAGCGCGATGACGCCGCCCTCGCGACAGTAGGCGTGACAGCTGACTTCCACAAGACCTCCGGCGCCGCTCGCGTGGAGAAACGGATGGTGCAGTTGGCCCAGCGTCTGAAGGAAGGACTCAAGGAAGCCGGCGCAAAGCTGGTGACTCCGATGAAGCCGGAGTTCAGCGCCGGAGTGGTCATCATGGAGGTCCCCGCCGCTAACCGGCAGGCCCTCAACGACGCGCTCTATGCAAAACACGGCATCGCCGGCGCCACCACCGGCGGCCTGCGGCTGTGCCCGCATCTCTACAACACCATCGAGCACGTCGACCGCGCCATCGAGGCCGTCAAGGCCAACCGCAAGCTCTGGAGCTGAGCGCGCGTCCGGCGAAACCACAGCGCCGCCCCAGTGGGACGAACATTCCTGTTCGTCCTGGACGGTCTGTTCTCTTGGACCGGGATCTAACTGCGAGGCAGGCTAACGATCCTTCTCCGCGTCGGGCGCATCCGTCTGCGGCAACCAGGCCTTGAGCGCATCGATCACCGCCGAGTATTGCGGATCGCGCGCCAGGTTCTTCCATTCCATCGGGTCGGTGCGATGGTCGTAGAGTTCTTCGCCTCCGTCGGCGTAGCGGATGTAGCGGTACAGCGGCGTTCGCAGGGCGTGGTTGGCGCGGCCGTGCGTCGTCAGCGCCGGCTTGTCCCATTTCGCCTTGGGGTCTTTGAGCAGGGGAACCAGGCTCCAGCCGGCCAGCGCGGGGTTCTTCTCGATCCCCGCCAACTCCACCAGCGTCGGATAGATATCCAGCAGGCTCACCGGCGCCTCCACGCGCATCCCGGCCGGCGTGCCGGCCTCCAGCCCCGGAGCGGCGCCTTTCGGCACAACCATCATCAGCGGGACGCGCGTCGCCTCCTCCCACAGCGCGAACTTGCGCCAGTGGTGCTTCTCGCCCAGGTGCCAGCCGTGGTCGGTCCACAGGATGAGGATCGTGTTGTCGGCATAGCGGCTGTTGTCGAAGGCGTCGAGCAGGCGGCCGATCTGCTCATCCACGAAGGCGATCGAAGCGAGATAGCCCTGCACGGCCTGGCGGTACTGGTTGTGCTCGATGACCTTTTTGTGGTCGCCGTCCGGTCTGGCCATTCTGATGCCGCCGGCTGGAACGTCAACCAGGTCATCCGGGTTAACTGACGGCAATTCAATACCTTCCAGCGGAAACATATCAAAGTACTTCTGGGGCGCATACCAAGGCAGGTGCGGCCGAAACATACCGCAGGCCAGAAAGAACGGCTTATCGAAATCGCCGGCGAGTTTGGCCGAGACCCAGTCCACAACCTGTGCGTCGCCCATCTCCTCGGTCGGGGCGTCGACCGGCCCCCAGTCAAAGTGGGATGTGTTGGGGATGCCGTTAACAGGGCGATTCGGCGGCATCGGGTCGTCGGGCTTGTTCTTGGTCTGGCTCGGCCAGTATTCATCCCACGACGCCGGATCCGGGTAGGCGCCGTGGTAGATCTTGCCCGAGCCGCCGACCCAGTAGCCCGCCTTGCGGAAGTGCTGCGGCAACGTCACCGCGTCGGGCATCGCCGGCCGCCATGGCTGCGCGTTGAGGTAGACGCCGGACTGATGCGCGGGAATACCCGTCATCAGCGCCGCACGCGACGGGTTGCAGGCCGGAACAGCCGTATAGGCGTGCGTGAACAACACGCCGCGTTCGGCCAGGCGATCCAGATTCGGCGTCTTCGCCTGCGGATGGCCGCCCAGCGCGCCGATCCAGTCATTGAGATCGTCGATCGCGATGAACAGGACGTTGGGGCGCTCGGCGGCCGAAGCCGAAAAGCACGCGAACAGGAGGAAAGCCGGCAGTAGGCGCATCGCGCTGATTATAGCCCTGCGCCGAAGCGCGACCGCTCGGCTACAGTACGGAAATCGTGTTCCGCTGTTCGCTGCTCCTGTTCGCGCTGCTTTCCACGCCGATTCTGGCCCAGCAGCCGCCCGTATTGCTGCTCAACGGCTTTGACGTCGGCGCAGCTCAGGGTGGCGACTGCGAGGTGGAGGATGATTCGACGGCCACCTTCGGCCGGCTGCAGGAGTTCCTCGAAGCCGACGGCCGCCACGTGATCTTTTTCGACACCTGCGAGTTCGGGACGCCCGCCATCGAGGAGCTGGGCGCGCGGCTGGGCGACCGCATCACGGCGCTCGAATCCGACCAGGTCGACTTGGTTGGATTCAGCATGGGCGGGCTGATCGTGCGCTCCTACCTGTCGGGCAAGGCCGTCGAGGAAGGCGTATTCGCGCCGCCGGCGGATACGAAAGTGCGCAAAGTCGTCTTTGTGGCCGCGCCGCATTTCGGCTCTCCGCTGGCGAACCTTCCGCTGGCCGGCGTACAGCCGCGACAGATGCGTCCCGGCGGCCGTTTTCTTTGGGACTTGGCGACCTGGAACCAGGGGTGGGACGACCTGCGCGCAATCGACGCTCTGGCCATCGTAGGCTCCGGCGCACACAACGGTCGGGGCGATGGCGTAGTCGGCGTCCACAGCGCCTCCCTGCTGTCGTTTTGGGGGCAGTCGCCGGAGCGCACGCGAGTGGTCCCGGCTTGCCACAACGAGCCGGCCTTCCTGCTGTGCAGCGTGAGGCTGCCGATCATGGAAGTGGATTCCGAAGAGCACCCCACCGCCATCGCCGTGCGATCTTTTCTCGCCGATGACCCAGCATGGATGGAAGCCGGGACGCCGGTCGACGAGCACCCGGCGACCCAGGGGCTGGCGGACATCCTTCTCGAGGCGCGCGACGCCGACGATTCGCTCATCGCCACAGTCTCGAGCGTCTCGGCAATCCGGCCCGACGGCGGCGCCGCTACGCTGACCCGCGGCGCAGCAGGGCTCTTCTACGCCGGCAACCTCTCTGCCGAAGCGCTGCCGACGACACTAACCATTGGCGACCTCGGCGAGATCATGGCGACCATCCAGGCGGGTGCGAATACGACCCGGGTGACGCCCGTCAAGCTCGGGCCGCGGGTCGTCCGCGTGGTTCCGTCGGCCGGCCTGATCGACGGTTTGAGCCTGGCGCCCGACTCGCTGGCGTCGCTGTTCGGCGTCTCGTTCACCGACCAGGAGAGCGCAGCGACCGAGTTGCCGTTGCCGACGGAACTGGCCGGCGTCCGCGTCCTGCTTGACGGCGAGCCGCTGGGCCTGCTCTACGCCGGGCCTGGACAGGTGAACGCGCTGTTGCCTCCAACGGCCGAAGGATTACTTGAAGTCTCTATCCAATCTTCACTGGGAAGTCATAGCTTAAACGTCCAGTTCACCCAAGCTGCACCAGCGATCTTTACGCTCGACGGCAGCGGCGCGGGCGCGGCTGCGGCGTTGGACGCAGAGAGCTTTGCGCTGATCGCCAACGAGACGCCGATCGCCAACGGCCGCTATGCGGCGCTCTACGTCACCGGCATCGGCGACGCCGAGGTCGAGGTCCTGCTCGGCGGCCGGCCGCAGACGGTTCTCTACGCCGGTCCCGCCCCCGGGTTCCCCGGCTTGCAGCAGATCAACTTCCGCGTACAAGCCGACCCGGGCCTGGTCGAGCTGCGGGTGCGCGCCGGCGGCCGGACCAGCAACACCGCCACGTTGGCCGTCGAGTAGCCGGCGTCGGGCGCTACCATGAGATTTGCGGTTCCATTCGCCTCTCGTCTGCATCCTGCTGCTGGCGTCCTGCGGCTCCGAGCCTCTGCCGGACTATGGCGCCGTGCCGCCGTTCGAGTTGACCGAGCGCAGCGGCGCCCCGGTGAGCCGCGACCAGCTGCTCGGCAAGGTCTGGGTGGCCGACTTCGTCTTCACGCACTGCGCCGGGCCGTGCCCGCGGATGTCGACCAACATGAAGCGCCTGCAGGCGGCGCTGCCTGAGTCGGACGACATCCGGCTTGTGACCTTAACCGTGGATCCTGAACGAGATACGATTGATATTCTCAAGGAGTACGCGAATCGTTACGGAGCCGATCCGGAGCGCTGGCTCTTCCTCACCGGAGACAAGCAGGAGCTCTACGACCTGATCCAAAAAGGCTTCCTGCAAGCTGTCGACGACGGCTCCCGCACCGAGGACGGCCAACCCGGCCCCGGCATCATCACGCACAGCACGCGCTACACGCTGATTGACCGGGCGGGACGGATTCGCGGCTTTTACTTCGGAACCGAAGACGACGTGGTCGAAGCGATCCTGCCCGATCTAACGCGCCTGCTCGACGAAGAAGGCTGACTGCCGCACAAAGCCTGGCGGCGCGTGCGCCACCTACTTGGTCTGCCTTCTGAGGTAGGCTGGCTGACTGGTTGGAGATGGAATTTGCTTCATTGAAATCTCGACTGAGAGTTCTATCGCTGACTTTGGAGCGCGAGCCAAGGCCAAGCTACGCCACGTAGCCGCGGTCGGCCAGCCGGAGGGATCCTCGCGCCGACTCTTCAGGCGACCGTCGCGCCCGAACGCAGCGCGGCGCTGTTCTACCCGACGGCTGCGGGCGCCGAGATCGATCGGCTGCTGGAGATCCCCCGGCATGGCTTGTGGGCGATTGAGATCAAACGCGGATTGGGCGGTCGTCCGGGCCGCGTTTTTTCACCGCGTGCGAGGATCTTCAACCGGTGCGGCGATTTGTCGTCAATGCCGGCGGCGAACGCTACTAGCTGAACGCGGAAACGGAAGTGACCGGTCTGCGGGGGATCTGCACAACGCTGGCCGGGCTGTAGCGTGGGCGGAGACCGCGGCGGCCCTGGCGAGGAATGCCGTTACCGCTCGCTCGATTGTGACGACGTCAGGAACATCCAACCGAACCGCCGTCTGAAGCTCGACTGCTGGTTGCGGTGAGACAGCGCCATCTCGGCCGCCAAGTCGCTCCCATCCGGCTCGTGGGGACGCGAGAATGACTGCGATCGAGGGTGAGCGACAAGGTCCTTTTCCCAAGGACTCTCGCATTCGTTGCCCGCCGCGAGCGCGGCATTTTGGCTATCTTGTTGAAAACAAGATGGCGGAGAGGGAGGGATTCGAACCCTCGATAGAGTTTCCCCTATACACGCTTTCCAAGCGTGCGCCTTCAGCCACTCGGCCACCTCTCCGCAAGCTGATTCTCCATTATAAGCGCAACCGCCAACCGGAGGGCATGGGCGTCACAACCGCGAGGGCCTCTTCGAGAACCAGCCGCCTCGCGTCTTGGTACGCCGGCGTGTCGCTGGGAGTAGGAAAGGGCCCCAGGTCTGCAGGCTCTCGGTCAGAAATTCTTCCGCGTCGATGCGGAAGACCAACAGATCGACGTGCGGGGCGGTGAGCCTCAGAAAGCGCCGTAATCCATCCGGCGGTGAGCAGCGCGCCGTCGACACTCAGGCGCATGGACCGGGCCAGAAGAGTTTCGCAGCGCCCTAGTAGAGAAATAAGAAGAGCAAAAACGCGCCGCCCGGCTGAGGACCACGGCGCCTGTTTCCAGATGTGCCCTACTCCTCGCGCGCGGAGATCTTCAGCGCCTTGAGAAACGCCTGGTCCTGCTCGGAGAACGAGTAGTCGTTCTCGCCTTGCTCGAAGTCTTCGTCGATGTCCTCGCGACGATTGAAGCCGATCGTCGCCTCGAGCACCAAATAGACGTCATAGCCCTCGCGTTTGATTTCGCCGATGACTTCGGCGATCGCCTCCGATTCCGAAAGCGATTCGTTGACCGCGTGGCCAAGCTGCTGCATTAGCTGCTTGAGATGTTCTTCCAAAACGGCTCCGGGGCCGCGGTGGCCCGCTCTCATTCAATCAGATGGCCGCCCGGGTTCGCAAACGCATCTTCACCGGCGGGGCGTCACTCTATTTATCGAACAACACCAGGGCCGCCATCACTAAAGCGATCACCATGACGAACGTCAGCACGCCGACCACGATCAGGTCACGCGTCTTCCAGCCCTCGCCGTCCTCGTCCCAGGTGATCGCCCCGCTTGTCGAGCCCGAGCCTCGCTCGCCAGCGCGTTGCTGCGTCCTTGCAACGGGATGTCCGGCGACGTCTCGTGTCGGCGGCCTCTCGGCGCCTCCGCCCGGCCCTTCGGTCTTTTCGCCCTGGACGCGTTTGGCGTTGCGACGCGACGGCGCCAGGATGGGCGGCGCCTTTTTGGCGCGCACGATATCCTCGAGATCCTCCATCGGGGGCCGCACCTTGAGCTGCTTCGGAGCCGAGTGCGCCGCTTGCACTTCCCGTCGCGCACTTTCGAGGGCCTCACGAAACTCCGCCGCGGAGGTGAAGCGCTCGTCGGGGAACTTCTCGAGCGAGCGCATCACCGCGAGCCGCAGGGACTCGGGCAAGTCCTCCCGCAGATCTTCGAGCGGCGGCGGCGGCCTCATCACATGCGCCTGGATCACGTCGAACTGGCTGCGCGACTCGAACGGCCGTTGGCCCGTGATCATTTCATACAGAACCACGCCGAGCGAATAGACGTCGGACCGGCAGTCGAGTTCGCTCAACCCTTTCACCTGCTCCGGCGACATGTAGTAGATCGAGCCGAGCATCGTGCCCGGCGCGGTCAGCCGCGGGTCGGCCGCCTGGCGCGCCAGGCCGAACCCGGTCAGCTTCACGCCCCCGCCGGGCGTGAGATAGATCGTCTGGGGCGTGACTTCACGGTGGATTACGTCGCGTACGTGCGCGTAAGCCAGAGCGCTGAGTGTGGCGCCGGCGATGTTGATCGATTCGATCAGCGCCAGCGGACCTTCCGCCAAACGCTGCTCGAGCGGACGGCCCGGGATGGCCTCGGTGGTCATCACCATCTGGCCGTCGAGCTCGAAGCCGCGATAGAACTCCGCGATGCCCGGATGCTCCAGCTTGGAGTGGATGCCGGCCTCGCGCAGAAAGCGCTCGACCATCGCCGGATCATCGTTGAACTCGCCCGGCAGCAGCTTGAGATGCTCGCGCCGCCCGAGTTCCAGATTCTCGACTTCGTAGGTGATCGAGGCGCCATCTCCGCCGATGACGTTGATGAAGCGATAGCCCCCGATCTCTTGTCCGACTCGAAACGGCATCAACCTCTTCCTCAGGACCGGACGCGCTGCCTGTGAAAAACACTCATCGGCAAAAACGTCTAGCAAAATTTTAGGGGCTGCGGCTGCCGGGCGCAGCACGGCGAAAGGCTGAGACGGCCTGGGCGACCTCCTGTAGGATGGAGCCATGAAACACAGCACCTTGCGCATCGACTGCCCTTGCTGCGGCGCGACTCTCGAGGTCGATCGCGATAACGGCGCCGTGCTCTCGCACTCGCCCGGGCGTCCTCGGGCGGCTGCGGGCCTGAAGAGCCTGGACGACGGGCTGGCAAAGCTCAAAGAGCAGGACCTGGCGCGCGAAGCCGCCTTCCAGAAGAGCATCGAGCGCAATCGTCGGCAGGACGAAGACCTCGACAAAAAGTTCGCCGGCCTGCTCAAGAAACAGCAGGGCCGCAAGTTCGACCGCCCGCCGATCCGAGAATTTGACCTGGACTGACCGCGCCGCTAGACGATCTTTTCCGCGATCGGGTCGAAGCGCACCACCGCGTCGCGCCGGTAGGCCTCCACTCCCAACGCCACAGCTACCTGCGAGCGGTAGCCCAGGTGTCCGTCCAGCGGCGTCGGCTTGCGGGTGCGAATCGCCTCGATGAAGTGCTGGCGGTAGGTCCTCGACTCCGGGGCGTCGATCTTGAGCGAAAGCTGGATCGAGTTCTTCTCCGCCCGCTCGTCGAAGATTTTCTGGAAATACTCGTCCCGCGCGGTACCCGGTTGAAGGATCTCGGGCCGCCTGCGGGAATCCTCGTCCACGCGCGCTTTCCACTGCGGCTCGGCCAGCAGGACCCCCAGGTGCTGACGCTTCTTGCGCTCCGGCTCGCTGATGAAGTCCATGCGGACCACGGGCCCCTTCTTCTCGATCCATTCCCCCATCTGGTCGAGTCCCGCCATCTCCACCTTCTCCTTGAAGGTGGAGCGATAGGGCGACTCGGGCTCGAGATAAAAGCTCCCCGGACGCATCTGGCTTCCGCCCTCAAAACGCAGGTTGGCCTCGTTGCCGCGGATCACGATCGGCAGCTCGACGGAATTGTTGAGCGAGCCGCCGCAGACCACGGTGTACTGGCCCGGAAAATCCATCGACAGCACGAAGGTGTCCGGCACCTGCATCACGTCCTCGGGTGTGAAGTAATTGCCGCCGGCCGTCACCGCGCGAACGGGGAACTCGCGGCCCAGCACATGGATCATCGGCGTCAGGTGGTGGTAGTACAGATCGGTGGCGATGCCGCCGGAGTAGTCCCAGAACCGCCGCCAGCGGAAGTAGCGCTCCTTGGAGAACGGAACTTTCGGCGCATTGCCCAAGAAAGCCTCCCAGTCCAGATTCTCCGGGCTTGCGTCTTCGTCGATCGGGTAGTTCCAGGGCGATTCGCGGGAGTTGCGGCTGCGGCTGGTCTGGCTCCACAGCACTTTCCCGAGCACGCCGCCGGCGATGGCCTGGCGCGCCGGCTCCCAGATGCCGTGGGCCATGTGCTCGCTGTCGACGGCCAGGATGCGCCCGGTCTCCTCAGAGACAGCGACCATCTGTTTGGCCTCGTCGATGGTCATGCACATCGGCTTTTCGACATCGACGTCCTTGCCGGCTCGCATGGCGTCGATGGCCATCGGCGCGTGCCAGTGGTCGGGGGTGCAGATGATGACCGCGTCGACCTTGGAGTCGGCGAGCAGGTCCTTGTAGTCGTGATACCCCTTGGCGCCGGTTTTAGTGATGCCGGCGTCGAGCCGCGGCGCATAGATGTCGCACACGGCGGTGACGGCGGTCTCGGCGCGCTCGGTGAACTCCTGGACGTGCCCCCGGGAGATGTTGCCCAGGCCGATGACGCCGATGCCGACGACATCGTTGGCCCCCAGGATTCGGCTGTAGGAGGCGGCGGTGGCGGCCAGGGCGCTGTAGCGGATCAGGTCTCGTCGAGTCGTGCGCATCGGACGCCATCCTACACCCGCAGGGGTAAGATAGCCAACCGGGCTGCTGAAGGCGCCTGAAGACCCCGGGCAAGCGCTTCCATTCAGCAACTGCCATAACAGGGTGTTCCACATACGGTGTCTATTGGCGTATTCGGATCCCTTAGGTTATACTTTCCTGGGCCGGTCAGGTCAGGGATAGGGATCTGGCCGCAGCGAAGCTGAAGACTGACTTGAAAGGGGTTACATATGCATAGAAATTTGAGCAGCGGGTGGGCCTCGAGGCTCGGTCTGCTGCTGGCGGTGCTGCTAGCCGCAGCATCTCCAATTTTGGCCCAGAGCCAGAGCCGCTTGACCGGCACGGTGACCGACAACACCGGAGCCGTGATTCCCGGCGCCAATGTGACGATCAGCAACATGGCGACCGGCGTGGAGCAGACGACCACAACCAACGCGTCGGGCGTCTACATTTTTCCCAACGTCGTACCGGGACAGTACATTGTTCTGGTCGAATTCACGGGCTTCAAGGGATTCAGCCAGACCGGACTCACACTCGACACCGGCTTCACGCGCACCCTGAACGCGCAGCTGGAAGTCGGCGATTTGACCGAGGTGGTCACCGTGGAAGCGACCCAGCCGCTGCTCGAATCCGAGACCTCCTCGGTCGGCCAATTCATCGAGCGCGAGCAGGTGATGAACATGCCGCTGGTGAGCCGGCGCTCGGCCTCGCTGGTCCGCCTGATGGGCAACGTCAGCTTCCGCTCCGAGGACGGCGGCGAACAGGTGCCGAAGTTCTCGATGGCCGGCGGACGTTCGCAAAACCAGATGTGGACGCTCGACGGTTCGGTCGTGCAGAACATGTCGATCGGCACGCAGCAGCTGGCGCTGAACCCGCCGGCCGAATCGCTGCAGGAGTTCAAGGCCGAGCAGAACAACTACTCCGCCGAGTACGGACGCGCCGGCGGCGGCTTCATCGTGATGACCACCCGCGGCGGCACCAACGAGTACCATGGCGCCGCCTATGAGTTCTTCCGCAACAACGTGATGGACGCCCGCTCGTTCTTCGCCGCCGAGAGGGCTCCGCTGCGCTACAACATCTTCGGCACGTCCGTCGGCGGCCCGATTGCGAAGAACAAGTCGTTTTTCTTCTTCAACTACGAAGGCGCCCGCCGTCGCGACGGCGTGACCTACTCGAGCGACGACGTCCCGCACGCCATCGAGAAGACCGGCGACTTCTCCAACCGCGCCGGCCTGGAACTGCTCGATCCGCTCAGCGGCGTCACCGGCGACCAGAGCACCTGGACCCCGTTCGCCAACAACATCATCCCGCAAGGCCGGCTCGACCCGATCGGCAGGCAGGTGGCGGCCCTCTATCCCGATCCCAACGTGTCGGGCGACCTCACCCGGGCGCCGGCGAACAACTTCGTCAACAACGCTTCCAACGCGCTCAACCAGAACTTCTTCACCGGCAAGTGGGATCACAACCTCGGCGACAACGACCGCCTGTCGGTGCGCTTCATGCACGTGCAAGCGCCGCAGACGATTCCGGCGGTGTTTCCGAACGAGTTCGCCGACCCGCGCGGCGGCATCCGCGAGAATCGCCACCACAACACGACCGTGAACTGGGTGCACAACTTCTCGCCGACGGTGATCAACGAGTTCCGCTTCAACTGGGGCGACCGCAAGCACATCAATCGCGCCTTCGCCCGCAACTCGGGCAAGAACGGCGAGTTCGGCATCCAGGGCGTCAATCCCGAGTCATTCGCCCGTTTCCAGGTGAATGGTCTTACGCCGCTGGTACCAGGCAACCAGGAACGCATCCAGGCTCCGATTCGCACCATCGAGATCAACCAGAACCAGACCTGGGTGCGCGGCGACCACCAAATCAAGTACGGCGTGAACTGGCGCTACGGCCGTAACATCGACGACCAGAACAACCAGACCGGCGGTGCTTTCACCTTCGGCAACCGCGCCACCGGCGTAGGGCTCGCCGAGTTGCTGCTGGGTCACGTAGGCTCGGCCTCCATCAACGACGCCGACATCCTCGACCGCCGCACCGACTATTGGGGCTTCTTCATCCAGGATGACTGGAAGGCCACTTCCAAGCTGACCGTCAACATCGGTCTGCGCTATGAGTTCGATCTGCCTCTGTGGGATCGCAACAACCGCCTCAACGGCTTTGACTGGAACCAGATCAACCCGGTCTCCGGTCTGCCCGGCGTGGTAACGTTCGCAGGCCGGGACGGGCAGGACAAGTACACGCATGACACCTATCTGGGCGGCATCGGCCCCAGAATCGGTCTGGCCTACCGGCTCGACTCGAAAACAGTCATCCGCACCGGGTATGCCATCAACTACTACGGGGCCTACAACGGCGCCGTGCCGAACGCGTTCGCGCTGGGCTTCAGCACGCAGGGCAACTTCCCGTCTCCCGACGGAGGGTTCACCCGCGCGTTCACTTTGGAGCAGGGCATGCCGGCGGTTCCGCCCAACGACCTCGGACCGGGCTTCGGCTCGGTGGAGTTCGGCCAGGCCCCGCTGGTCTCGCCGCAGTACCTCCGCGAAGGCCACCGCAACGGTCAGGTCCAGCAGTGGAACTTCGGCATCCAGCATCAATTGCCGAAGGACTACCTGGTGGAAGTGACCTATCTGGCCAACATGGGACACCGCCTGGGCGGCCCCAACTTCAACTGGAACCAGATTCCCCTGGTCGACGGCCGCGGCCCCGCGCGCCAGTCGCAGCAGCTCCGCCTGTTCCCGACCTTCAACGCGGTCACGCAGCGTTCGCCGGATTGGGGCAACTCGGCCTACCACTCGGGCAACCTGAAGATCGAGAAGCGCTACTCGAGCGGCTTCCAGATGCTGATGAACTACACCTATTCAAAGTATCTGGATGACATCGAGGGCAACTCGGAGCTCGCCGGATTGGTCGGCAACCGCTACCAGCACTTCGAGCTGCGGCACCTGGACCGGGCCTACTCGGGTTCGGACATCCGCCACCGTCTGGCGCTGAGCGCGGTGTATGACCTGCCGTTCGGCAGAGGTCGCAAGTTCGACATCAGCAACCGCGCGCTGGATGCGATCGTGGGCGGCTGGGGATTGGGTGTGATCACGGAATTCCGCACGGGCTCGCCGTTCGCAGTCGTCGAGAACACCAATCGCAGCAACGTCTATGCCAGCAGCCAGCGTTCGAACGTGTCGGGCGACCCGGTGAAGCGCTCTTCATGGCGTGACAACGTCAAAGGCGAGACCTTCTACGACAACAGCCTGTTCTCCGCCCCCGGCGAAGGCGTCTTCGGCAACGCGCCGGGTTCGTTCTGCTGCGGACCGGGTCTGGCCAACGTCGACTTGTCGGTCCATAAGTGGTTCAACTTCACCGAGGACATCAGGCTGCAGTTCCGCGCGGACTTCTACAACGCGCTCAACCGGGCGGCCTTCGCCACTCCCGCCGGCCTGCGCGGCCGCGGCGACTTCGGCACGGTGGGCAGCGTTCTGACCGGCACCGGCGGACGCGTCTCGCAGTTGTCGTTGCGACTGGAGTTCTAAGTCAACCGCCTCCCCGCGGAGGCTCAACCCTTGGGGACCGTCCGCCGCACAGGCCGGACGGTCCCCAACTTTTTTTCCCTCGCCCGGTAGAATACTGAAGACTTGGCCATGTCTCGCCTCGCGTTCTTGTTCGTCCTCGCCGCGGCCGCCTCGGCCCAGCAGGCGGACTACCGCGTCGAGGCGCCGCTGGCCGACCGGCCGATCGACCGCATTATCGAGCGCGTCGACGCGGAGCGCGACCGCTGGATCGGCGAGCGCGACTACGAAGCCATCAACGCCAAGCTCAAGGAAATCTCGAAACACATCAAGGAAGGCGACGCCGACTTCCCTCCCCTGGCCGAGGCGGTCGCGCGGTTTGAGTCCATCCAGCTTTGCGAGCTGAAGATCGTCGGTAGCAGCCGCGCCAGCGAAGACGCCCAACTCGCTGACATCCGCGTGCGCGTCGAACTCGGCGGCAGAACGTCCGACGGCGCGCTGCTCTCGCTGCTCGGGCCGATGCAGATGATCTGGAAGCTCGAAGCGCGCGAGTGGCGGCTGGCCTCGGCGAGCGTCGGCGAGCTTCGCGAGGTTTCCGCTCCACGACCCTACTTCACCGAGATCACCGGCGACGTATTCGGCTCGATCGACTCCTTCCGCCACCAGCTCGAGCCGGATGTCGACTACTGGCGCACCCACATGGACCAAGCGCTCGGGATCTCCGTCTACGGGCACCAGGGCCTCTCGGTGGGCGACGCCAACGGCGACGGCCTCGACGACCTCTACATCGCCCAGCCCGGCGGCCTGCCCAACCGCCTCTACCTCGGCCGCGGCGACGGAACCTTCGCTGACGGAACGCGCGCGGCCGGGCTCGACGTGCTCGACGACACCTCGATGAGCCTGTTCGCCGACATCGACAACGACGGCGACCAGGACCTGATTCTGATCGGCGCCGAGCCGTTGCTGTTCTTGAATGACGGCTCCGGACGGTTCGCATTTCGGGAGAATTCGGGCCTCAAACCGCCTCCCGAGCGCGCCGCGATGTTCACCAGCGCCGCCCTGGCCGACTACGACCTCGACGGCGACCTCGACCTCTACGTCTGCTCCTACGATTTCTGGCAGGCAGGCTCGGAGTACGACGCCCCGACGCCCTACTACGACGCCTCCAACGGCCCGGCGAACCTGCTGTTTCGCAACGACGGCGACGGGACTTTCACCGAGGTCACGCGCGCCGCCGGCCTCGACGAAAACAACAACCGCTTCAGCTTCGCGGCAGGCTGGGGCGACTATGACGACGACGGCGACCCGGATCTCTACGTCGCCAATGATTTCGGCCGCAACAACCTCTACCGCAACAACGGCGACGGCACGTTCTCCGACGTGGCCGCCGAAGCGGGCGTGGAGGATTTGGGCGCGGGCATGGCCGTGGCCTGGGGCGACTACGACGGCGACGGCCGGCTCGACCTGCACGTGTCGAACATGTGGTCTTCGGCGGGACAGCGGCTGACGTTCAACTCGCAATTCCAAGGCGTGGCGGAGTCCCCTGAAGTGCGGGCGCAGTACCAGCGCCAGGCGCGCGGCAACTCGCTGTTTCGCAACAACGGCGACGGAACCTTCTCCGATGTCGCCGAGGCGGCCGGGGTGACGATGGGGCGCTGGGCGTGGTCAACGGACTTCGTTGATCTCAACAGCGACGGACGCCCGGACCTCTTTGTCCAGAACGGCTACATCACAGGCGCGCGCCTGGACGACCTTTGAAGCTTCTTCTGGCGGCAGGTCGTGTCGCAAAGCCCACAGCAAGAGTCCGCATCGAAGAGCTACCAAGACGCTTGGCGAGCGGTGAACATCCTCATCCGCTCCGACGGCTCCTGGAGCGGCCGCGAGCGCGGCGTCTGTTACTTGAATCAAGGCGACGGCGGGTTCCTCGACGCCGCCTTCGTCAGCGGCCTCGACTTGCCCGCCGACGGCCGCTCGTTCGTTCCGCTCGACCTCGATGGCGACGGCGACCTCGACCTGGTCCTAAAGAACCGCAGCGGCACGCAATTGCGCGCCTTCCGCAACGACTTCCAGGCCTCCCCCCGTATGCTGCGCATCGCCGTCCAAGGAACCGAGTCCAACCGCGACGGCGTCGGTGCGCGGCTGACGCTGGAGACCGACCGGCGCAAGCTGGTCCGGGAGATCGTCTCCGGCTCCGGCTACCTGTCGCAGAGGCCGCGGCTGGCGGAGTTCGGCTTGGAGCCCGGGGAGCGGCCGAGAAGCCTGAGCGTCGCCTGGCCCGGCGGCGCCTCCAGCCGTTTCGAGGACTTGCCGAGCGACTCGGCGCGTCTGCTGGCGGTGGAGGGCGCGTCGAAACTGCGTCCCTGGGCCGGCGAACCCGCCCCGAAGGCGCCGAGCGAAACCGAACAGGCGCGTCCCGGCCCGGGCGTTCGGCTCGCCGAGACTGTACCCGCGCCGCGACTGGAACTCGAAGCTCTCGACGGCTCACGCGTCTCCGTTCCCGGCGCCGAGGGCCGCAAGACGCTGTTGAATTTCTGGGCGACGTGGTGCCCGCCCTGCCGCAAAGAGATGGGCGACCTGACCGAAAACGCCGCACGGCTGTCCGCGGCCGGAGTGGACGTTGTGGCCATCTCCGTCGACGAACCGGCCGAGCGGGCTGCGGTCGAGAGCTTTGCGGCTGAATTCGAGCTGCCGTTCCCCGTGCTGCTCGCTGACGATGGGGCCGTGAACGCCTACACGATCCTGCAGCACAACCTGCTGGACCGCCGCACCGACCTCGCCATCCCCACCACTTTCCTGTTGAACGAGGCGGGCGACGTGGAAATGCTCTATCGCGGGGAGGTCGAGGCGAAGACCATCTTGGCCGATCTCGAAGGCGGCGCCGCGGCGCCCTTTGACGGCCTCTGGGTGCGCTCGGGTCCCGACCGCGATTTTGTGGCCTTGGGCGCCTCCTACGCCGAGCGCGGTCTTGCCGACCACGCCATCGAGGCGTTCGAGCGCGCCTGGACCAACGGCGTGCGCTCCCCCGAGCTGGCCAACAATCTCGCCGGCGCGCTCATCCAGACCGGTCGTCTCGAGCGCGCCGAACAGCTGCTGCGCGGGGCGCTCGACTCCAACCCGAACGACCTGGACGCGGCCTCCAATCTGGCCTCGCTCTTGCTCGAGAAGGGTGAGTATTCGGCCGCCTATGACCAAGCCGCCCGGGTCGCCGCGGCTCGCACGGACGACATCGCCGCGCTGGTCGTCCAAGGGTCCGCGGCATTTGCGCTGGGCCGTGCGACCGAAGCCGAGCAGCTCTATCGCCGCGCCATCGAGCAGGCCCCGGAGCGTCCGGAGCCGCATGAGAATCTGGCCGCGCTGCTGGCGTCCACCGAGCGCCTCGAGCCGGCCATCGCATCGTATGACAGGGCCGTCGAACTCGGCGCAGCGTCGGTCAAGCTGTTCAGCAACCTCGGCGTGCTACACATGCGGACCGGCTCGCCGGCGCGCGGCCTGGCTGCTTTCCGCAAGGCTGCCGAAGTCGACCCGAACGACTATGGCGCCAACCTCAACCTGGCGCTCTACTACACGCAGACCGGCGCCGTGAGAATGGCTCGGGACTGGGCCGCGAAGGCCCGCGCAGCGGACCCCTCACAGCCGGGCGCCTATCTGGTGGAAGCGCAGGCCGCCGCGGCCTCGGGCGACCGCACCGGCGCACGCGCGGTGATCGAGCAACTGCTCGAGCGGCATCCGGATTCGGCGGAAGGCAAGCAGGCGCTCGAAGCGCTCTCGCCGTAGTAGCTTTGCGCAGTCAGGCGGGCTAAAACGGTCCTCTTGGCCGCTGCGCTTCGGGCACGTACTGCTTCGGCGGGCCTTCGCCGCGGAAGATCAGCGTCACGTCCACGCTCTTGGTCGTCTCGTCGATCTTGGTGCGCGCCTCGGTCTTGGCGAGGCCCTCGAACATGCCGTCGGCTTCGACGCGATCCAGAAACGTCTGCGGGTAACTCGAGTTGTAGGGGTCGCCGGGCTGCATGCCCCAGCGCTTGCGCACCACCGGCTCGGCCAGGATGTCGAGCCCTTCGATCTCCAGCCGCCGGAATTTGTACTGCGGGCCCAGCGTGGTTTCGAACGTCAGGTCCACGGTCAGTTCGTTCGGGTTGACCTTCTTGTCGACCAGCGTCTCGGACTTCAGATACCCCAGCCGCCGCAAGCGCTCGTCGAGTTCGCCCAGCGTCGCCGTCACGCGGGTCATGTTCACGCTCGCGCCGCTCTTGAAATCGAACATTGCGTCGAGCTTCTCCGGGCTGACCGCCGGAACCTCGGGCCGCCGCACCGTGCCGTAGGAATACTGCTCGCCCTGGTCGACCTTGACAGTGACGATCAACCCCAGCGACGACTCGTCGGGCCGCGTCGTGCAGGGGCAGAACTCCACAGCCATCAGGCCGCGCTCTTCGAACATCGGGCGCACGTTGTAGTGCAGCAACTGACGCAGCCGGGCCTCGGTGTAGGGCTCGCCCATCGCCTTGGGGTTGAAGATGCGCTGCAACTCGATCGGGCTGATCGCCTCCGAGCCCTGGAACTCGACGAACGAGATGGTTTGCAGCCGCTGCTCGGGCTGGAAGACCATCGCCAGGTCGCCGTCGTCGATCGGCAACAGCTGCCCCATCACCTTCGAATCATGCCCCTCGGCCATCCAGCGCTTCTGCAGGAAGTCGCCGATGCGGTCGACCATGCGCCCCGTGGCCGGGACCTCCTGGCGAAACAGCGGAATCTCCTCGCGCAGGGCCGCCAGCAGCTCTTCCTCGGGCGTGTCGAAATTCATCAGCCGGACGCGGAAGACCTGCTCGACCTCCTGAACGACCAAGGTGAGCGAGTAGCCGCCGTCTTTGGGACCAAAACGGTACTCGAGCGATTCGAAGACGCCGGCGGCGCCGAGGCGGGCGATGGCATCCTGGAAGTCGGACTCGGTCACCTGTTGGCCAACTTGCAGGCCCGCCTCGTCCTTGATGCGCTCCGGGTCGAAGATTTTGGCCCCTTCCACGTTCAACTCGCGCAGCGGATACCTCTGCTGGGCGACCGCCCAAGGGGCCAGCGCCAGCAACAGGAGCAGAAATCGGGCCATACCCTTTAGTACGCTTCGCCGCCCCCGGCGTTTCACCCGGAGCCCCGAAAGCTTACTCGTAGAGCGCATCGATCTGCCGCGCGAACTTCATCTCGACAGCCCGGCGACGCACCTTCATCGTCGGCGTGATCTCGCCGTCTTCCACCGAAAGTTCGCGATCGAGCAGTACAATCTTCTTCGGCCGCTCATAGCGCGGCAACGACTCGCAGGCGCGATCGACCTCATCCATCATCCAGCGCCGGACCTGTTCGTTCTCAATTAGTTCGCGCGGGTTGTCGAACTGCACGCCCTTCTCCTCGGCCCAAAACTTGAGCTTGTCGAAGTCCGGAACGATCAGCGCACTGGGGAAATTGCGCTTCTCCGCCACCACGACCGCCATCGAGATATAGGGACTGGTCTTGAGCAGGTTCTCCACCGGCTGCGGCGCAATGTACTTGCCGCCGGAGGTCTTGAACAGATCCTTCTTGCGGTCGACGATCGAAAGATAGCCGTCCTCGTCGATCTTGCCGATATCGCCGGTGTGGAACCAGCCGTCGTCCGGAATCACCTCGGCGGTCGCCTCAGGGTTCTTGAAATAGCCCTGCATGATGTTCGGGCCGCGGACGAGCACCTCGCCGTCATCGGCGAGGCGCACTTCCACACTACGAATCGGACGGCCGACGGAGCCGAAGCGAAACGCGTCGGGGGTGTTGATCGAGACCAGCGGAGATGTCTCGGTCAGCCCGTAGGCCTCGTAGATCGGGATGCCGACGATGAAGAAGAACTCGGCCAAGTGGCGCGCCAGCGGCGCGGCGCCCGAGAAAAACCTCTTAAACCGTCCGCCCAGCCGGCCGCGCAGCTTCCGGAAAACCAAGGCGTCGGCGAGAGCCAGTTGCAGCGACAGCAGCATCGGCGCCGGACGTCCCTGGCTGCGGTAAGGCAGTCCCTTTTCCCCGACCCGCAAGGCCCACTCGATGAGTTTGCGGCGGGTGGCGGGAGCCGCGGCCACGGCGGCCATCACACGACCATGGATCTTTTCGAAGAAGCGCGGAACGGCCAGGGCGATCGTCGGCTTGAGTTCCTGCATGTTCTGCGGGACGGCGTCGATCGACTCAGCGTAGGCGACCGTAGCGCCGGCTTGGTAGTAAACGTAGTCAGCCGTCCGCTCGGCCACATGGCACAGAGGCAGGAAGGAGAGGCAGAGATCCGATGGGCTGACCTCGATGCCGCAGTCGCGCACGTTGGTGGCGAAGTTCGAGTGCGTCAGCATCACGCCCTTGGGCGTGCCGGTGGTGCCGGACGTATAGATGATGCTGGCCAGGTCGTCGGGCTCCACCCGGCTCAAGGCCGCCTCGAAGGCCTGAGTCTCCTCGTCGGTGAGCGGATCGTTCCCAATCAGGCTCTGCACGCTCACCACGCGTTCGTCGTTGGAGCGGACCTCGTCGAAAACAGCCACGCCTTCGAGCTTGGGAAGCGTCGACCAGATACTCTCGACCTTTTCGAGCTGCTCGGCGGAGGAAACCAGCACCACGCGCGCCTCGGAGTGCTCGAGCATGTACTGCAACTGTTCGGCGGCCAGCGTGGGATAGAGCGGAACGCTGACCATGCCCGCCGTCATCATGGCGAAGTCGCTGACAGCCCACTCCCAGCGGTTCTCCGAAAGCAGCGCGCAGCGATCGCCCTTCGCCAGACCCACGCGGCCCAGCGCCAGCTGCAACTTGGCCACGCGGCGGTACAGCTCGCGGGACGAAATCGGCTCAAAGCGCCCCGACCGACCGGTCAGCAGGTCCTGTTTCGTCAGGATGGCATCGCGCTTGTCGTACGAAATTGCGTGTCGAAACAGCTTCGCCAGAGTCTCCGCCATCTAACTCTTATCCTCCCACGCCTCAAACCACGCATGCGCGCGGATGCTTTCCATCAGAGGCCACTGTAAACTGTACCCTACGCAATGAATAGTCGCACCCCTGAAGAAAGTTCGCGCTGGGCCGCCATCGCCGCCGCCAGAGGCTGGAGCATCCCCGAGAAGCGGATGGAAAACATCGCTCCGATTCTCGACGACCTGGAGGCGAAATCGAGCGTCGCTCTCGATCGGGATTTGAGCCTGGTCGAACCGATCTTCTCGTTTCGCCCCGTTGTCTCCGCCGCTTCGGCCGCAGGCGAGGAGAACTAGCCCGTGGAACTCCCGCTGCAATCGATCACCGAACTCTCGCGGCTCATCCGCACCCGCGAGATCTCCTGCGCCGAGCTGACCGAGCAGACGCTCGAGCGCATCGAGCGGCTGAACCCGGCGCTGAACGCCTACATCACCGTCACCGCCGATCTGGCGCGCGAGCAGGCGCTGCGAGCCGACAAGGAGATCGCCGCCGGGCAGTACCGCGGCCCGCTCCACGGCATCCCCTACGCCGCCAAGGATCTCTGTTTCACGCGCGGCGTGCGGACCACCGCCGGGTCGAAGATCCTGCGCGACTTCATCCCCACCTATGACGCCACCGTCGTCGTCCGGCTACGCCGCGCCGGCGCGGTTCTGGTCGGCAAGTCGGGGCTGCACGAGAACGCCTACGGCATCACCAGCACCAATCCGCACTTTGGGGCGATCCGCAACCCGTGGGACCTGGAGCGCATCCCCGGAGGTTCCAGCGGCGGTTCCGCCGCGGCGCTGGCCTCCGGCCTGTGCAGCTTCTCGCTCGGCACGGACACTGGCGGCTCCATCCGCATTCCGGCGGCGTTCTGCTCGGTCACCGGCCTCAAGCCGACATTCGGGCGCGTGAGCCGCTACGGGGTCTTTCCGCTGGGCCACACCCTCGACCACGTCGGCCCGTTCGCCCTCAACGCCATCGAATGCGGCTGGACCTACGCCGCGATGGCCGGCTACGACCCGCACGAAGACGCCTCGATCGACCGCCCGGTGGAATTTCCGCCCGAGGGCGAGGCCTCGGTCGTCGGTCTGCGCATCGGCGTACCGGAGAACTTCTACTTCGAGCAGCTCGATCCCGCCGTCGAGCAGCACTGCCGAGCCGCCCTGAAGACTTTTGAGAGCCTGGGCGCGACGCTCGAGCCCATCGCGCTGCCCGATATCGAAGAGATGAACACCGTGGCGCGGGTCATCCTGCTGGCCGAGGCGACCGCGGTCCACATCCGCAACCTCGACCGCCGCCCCGAGGATTTCGGCGACGATCAGCTGGCCTTGTTTGACCAGGGCCGCTACGTCACGGCCGTGGACTACCTCAACGCCCAGCGCCGTCGCCGCGAGCTGTGCGAAGGCTTTGCGCGCGCGTTCGAGAAGGTCGACATCCTGGCGGCGCCGGCGGTCGCCATCCTGCCCGCCAAGATCGGGCAGACGCAGCTCGACATCCGCGGCGAAACCCACGACGTCCGGCTGGCCGCCACGCGCAACTGCCGGGCGCTCAACCTGACCGGCTTGCCCCTGCTGACCATGCCGTGCGGCTTCAGCGAGAGCGGACTGCCGGCGGCGCTGCAGCTCATCGGCGACGCCTACGCCGAAAACAGCATCCTCACCGCCGGCGCGGCATTCCAGCAGGCCACCGACTTTCACCTGCGTCGCCCGCCAACGATCTGAGGCGTCGCCGCGGCGCGGGACGGAATTTCGGTCGCAGTTTCGCCCCGCGCCGCCCGATAAGGGAAAAACGACGCTGCGGTAGGGTCAACTCTCGATGATCGCGGTGGGCTCCGCACCCTACGCTCGATGGGTAGGCCCCACCCGGCGCGGTCTGGAGGCGACGCGGCAAAGCGTCGATTCGTACTGCGACGGGTCTATTTCGAGACCTGCGTGCTCGCTATGCGACGAAAACTCATCATCGTGGGCGGCATCGCCCTGCTCTCAGCCACGCTGATCACGCTGTTCTTCTACAACCTCCTGTCGAACCGCATGGCCAGCCAGCAGCCGGCGGAGCAGACCCGCACGGTCGTAGTGGCCGCCCACGATCTGGCTCGCGGCACGTTGCTCAAAGCCGGCATGCTGCAGATGCGCAGCTTCGAGCTGTCCGAAGCGCCCAGCGAAGGCTACGCCGACGTGGCGACGCTCGAAGGCCGCCGGCTGATCGAATCGATCGAGGGCGGCAAAGCGCTGTTGCCCAAGCATCTGCCCAAAGGCGGCGATCAGGGTCTGGGTGTGGCGATCCCGTCGGGCATGCGGGCGGTGACGGTGCACGTGGGCGAGTACGACGGCGTGCACGGCGTCATCACCACCGGCGACCGGGTCGACGTGCTGGTGGCCAGCGCGCCTCGTACACCCGGGCGCGCCGACATCTCTCTGCGCACACTGTTGCAGAACGTCGAGGTGCTCGCCACGGACCGGCTGAGCGAGAGCGCGCGCCGCGACCAGGGTTCTCCCAACGTGACGCTGCTGGTGGAGGCGCCCGCGGCGGCGGAGCTGAGCCTGGCCGACCAGGCCGGCTCGATCCGGCTCGTGCTGCGCAACCCCGACGACTCCGACACGGTCGCCGACGCCGGCTCGGCCACCGCGTCCAAGGCGCTCGACCTCCCCGCCCGCTCGCTGCGGCGCTCGCGTCCGCGAGCCGCCCCGGCCGCCCGGCCGCAGCCCGAGCCCGCCCCGCAGCCCGCCGGCTCGACGCTGACGCGCATGGAGGCCCCGGGCCGAAAGCCGGGGGCCGAGCCGGCCGTCTCCCTGCAACTGCGTCTGGCCGGACTCGGCGATATTGCTCTGGCCGCCATGACCCAGGGGCTGGAGTCCTCCGAGGCGAAAACGCCGCTGCTGATTGCGCGCTTCCGCGAGGGCTGGGACGCCGAGGAGGTCTTTGAGCGGCTGGGTCGGGACGGCGCGTTGCAGGTTTTCGCCGAGCCGCGCTTCAGCCTCGCCGACGGCCGCGAGGCGGCCTATGAGCAATCGTCGGAGACCGCTACGATCGAGCTCACCAAGCAAGACCTGGACCGCATCGGCGTGCGGGTGCACTTTGGCGCCGAGCTGGCGGCCCCGGGACGGCTGGTGCTCGACGTCGCCGCGCAGGCCGCGCAACCCGATCCCCGCAGCAGCGCGCAGGTTGGCGGCGCCGCGCCGCCGCGGATGCTGCTGCGCAAAGCCGAGTCCGAGATCGTACTGGCGGACCGACAAAGTTTTTGGGTGCGCGGCCTGATTGACCGGCCCGGCGCCTGGGACCTGTTGCGCCGCCTGTTCCCGCATCACCCCCTCGAGCTCGACCGACACGACGAACTCGTCATCCTGGTGACGCCCCGTCTGTTGGGCGCCGAAGCGCCGCTCCTGACCGCCGCCGCGGCCCAGGAGCGCGACTGATGGCGACCATCGCTCCGCCCGCCCCCCTGGTCCCGCTCGATCCCAACCAGGCCGGCGCCCCGGCCTACTTCGAGCTGAAACACATTTTGCACCGGCGCCTGCTCGAGAGCATCAACCTCGACCGCCTCGCCGAGATCGACGCGCCCCGCGTTCGGCGCGAGGTGCGCAACGCCGTCGCCGCGCTGGTGGAAGAGCAGGACCCGCATCTGCCCGAGGCCGCCCGCGAAGAGCTCATCGACCAGGTGCTCGACGAGGTTTTCGGGCTGGGACCGCTCGACCCGCTGATGCAGGATCCCACCGTGTCGGACATCCTGGTCACGACGCCGCGGCTGGTCTACATCGAGCGCAACGGGCGCCTGATCAAGACCTCGATTCGCTTCAAGGACAACCAGCACCTCACGCGCATCATCCAAAAAATCGTCGGCCAGGCCGGCCGCCGCATCGACGAGTCTTCGCCGATGGTCGACTGCCGGCTGCCCGACGGCTCGCGCGTGAACGCGGTGATCCCGCCGATCGCCGTCGAAGGTCCGCTGCTGTCGATCCGCAAGTTCGCCGCCGACCCTCTGCAAGCGGACGACCTGGTGGCCAAGGGCGCGCTAAGCCAGGAGATGCTGCAGTATCTCTCCGACAGCGTTCGCCAGCGCCGCAACATCCTCATCACCGGCGGCACCGGCAGCGGCAAGACCACCCTGCTCAACGTGCTGTCCGCCTACATCGGCGCCGGCGAGCGCATCGTCACCATCGAAGACACCGCCGAGCTGCAGCTGCGCCAGGAGCACGTCGCCAAGATGGAGTGCCGCCCGCCGAACCTCGAAGGCGAGGGATCGATCCGCGAGCGCCAGTTGGTGATCAACAGCCTGCGCATGCGTCCGGACCGCATCATCCTGGGCGAGGTGCGCGGCGAAGAGGCGCTGGACATGCTGCAGGCGATGAACACCGGCCACGACGGTTCGCTCGCCACCATCCACGCCAACAGCTGCTCGGACGCCGTCCACCGCCTCGAGATGATGGTCGCGCTGGCCAATTCGAACATCTCCGCCAGCTCGATCCGGCAACAGATCGCCTCCGCGATCGATGTGTTCGTCCAGGTGGCGCGCCTCAGCGACGGCTCCCGCAAGCTCATCGAGATCGCCGAGACGGCTGGAGTTCGCGACGGCGAGGTCAAACTGGTGCAGCTGTTCGTTTTTGAGCGCACCGGCATCGAAGACGACGGCACGGTGGAGGGCCGGTTCCAGACCGTGGGCGGCAAGCCGCACTTCCGCGAGCAGATGAAGCGCTGCGACGACGCGTTTCCCAATGAGCTGGTGCGCGCCGCCGGCCGGCCCGGAGGCGACGTCGAATGACGCCGGCGGGATATGCCCTAATCTTCGGTCTGGCGTTCTTCTTTGTGGGCGTCTGCGTCGTCGCCGCGTGGCTGTTCCTGGAACAGGCGCCGCGGCGCAAGGAATCCGCGCCGCACATCCTGCAGGCGGACGCCGTCAGCGCCATCGGCGCCCTGGCGGCGGTTCTGGAAAAGATTCGATTCACCGATTACCTGCGCAGGCTGATCCGCGAGGCCGACCTGGACTGGTCGGCCGGCCGGGTCGTGCTGCTGATGTTGACGGCATTCGCGGTCGTGTTGGCGCTGTTGATGCGCTGGGACTTCGTGCCCTGGTGGGGCGCCATCGGCGTGGCCGTCGCCGCCGGATCGGGGCCGCTGCTGCGTGTGCGGCATATCCGCGCCAAGCGGCTCGAACGGGTCGAGAACCAGCTGCCGGAGGCATTGGATTTCATTTCGCGAGCGCTGATCGCCGGGCATTCGCTGCCGATGTCGCTCGAGCTGCTCGCCGACGAGATCGGCCCCCCGCTGGCGACCGAGCTGCGCAAGGCGGTGGACGAGTACAACCTGGGGTCGTCGATGGAGCAGGCTCTCGAGAACTTCTCCGACCGCGTCCCCAGCGTCGATATCCGCTTTTTCACCTCAGCCATCGGTACGCAGTCGCGAACCGGCGGCAATCTTCACGACGTGCTCGAAAACCTGGCCGAGACAATCCGGCAACGCGGCACGCTGAAAGGCCAGATTCGGGCGATGACGGCCAACGGCCGCATGACCGCGCTGATTCTGGCCACGCTGCCCTTCGTGATCGGCGGCGTGATGATGCTCGTCAACGCCGACCTGTTCATGGTCCTGGTGCGGCACCCGGTGGGCAAGACGCTGCTGTTCCTGGGGCTGTGCTCGCAGGCCGCGGCGTTCTTCGTGATCCGCAAGATCGTCGACATCAGGGTTTAGGGAATGCTGGTATTCGCGGCAGCTGCACTGTTCCTGCTCACGCTCGGCGGCGTCGGCGCGCTGGGCTACTGGGTCGTCAGCCGTTCGCCGGCGACGGCCGGGGCGTCGGCGCAGGCGCCGTCGGGTGCGCCGCGCTGGGTGGAGCGGCTGACCGAGATCACCGACATCACCCCCAGCCGCGCCCAGGACTCGACGCTGCGCCGGCGGCTCCACGCCGCGGGTCTGCGGCAGGACTGGGCGCCGCACGCCTACCAGAGCCTGCGCACCGCCGGCATCGTCGTCCTGCCGGTCGTCACTCTGGCGACGCTGTGGCTGTTCGACGCCACTCCGCTGCTGATCGTCGTCGGCACGGGCCTCTCCACAGCCCTGGCCATGCGGCTGCCCGAGCGCTACTTGCGCAAGCGCATCGAGCAGCGGCGCACCGCGCTCAACATCGCTCTGCCGGACTTCCTGGACCTGCTGGTGATCGGCGTCGAAAGCGGCCTGTCCCTCGATCAGGCGATCTCTGACACCGCCCGCGACTTGCGCCGCGCTCACCCTGTGTTGTGGGACGAGTTGAACATCTTCCGGCACGAGATGATCGCCGGCGCCGGCCGCGCCGAAGCGTTGCGCAACCTCGGCCAACGGGCCGGCGCCCCCGAGCTGCGCAAGTTGACCTCGCTGCTGATCCAGGCCGACCGCTTTGGGGCCAGCGTCTCGAAGGTCCTGCGCACCCAGGCGCGCTACATGCGCATCCGGCGGAGGCAGGCGGCCGAAGAGAAGGCCCACAAGATCGGCGTGAAGCTGCTGTTCCCCATTTTCTTCCTGATCATGCCCTCGGTCTTCCTGGTAACCGCCGGACCGGCCGTCATCATGCTCGTCGAAAACTTCAGCGACATGGCCAACGGCCGCTGACGCAGCTGCTCAGAAGCTCCAGCGCAGGCTCGAATAGCCGGTGTGGGCGTGAAAGTTCTGCGCGCTCGAGAAGCGCTCGCCGTAGGCGTAGTACTGCCACCCGAAATTCCACTGCAGCCGCTCGCGGACTTGCAACGTCAGCCGCGCCTGCGGAGACTGCCAGGTCAGCGGAAAGCTGACGAAGACGTTCGAGCCGGCGAGCGCGAAGTTCGGGTAGGCGGGCGTGACGCCGCCCTCGACCGTCAGGCTCGAGCGCCCGTCGGCGGTATCCTTCGCCAGCGCGTACCCCAGATACAGCGTCACCCGCTCATGCGGCTGGAAGCGTCCGCCGAAGTTCAGCGTGTGCAGGTTGCTGGCATAGTAGCTGCGCGCTGCGGGCGGCTCCTGCCGGTCAGCCTGGAACAGGTTGAAGATGCCCGCGGCGGTATCGAGGTGCAGCCAGGTGTAGCCGCCGTCCAGCGTAAACGGGCGGTCAGGGTCGGCCCAGGAGGCATGAAATCCCGCGCGGCGGCTCTCGGACGAATACTCGGTGAGCGCGGACGGGCTGTTGTTGATGCGGTTGGCGAAGAAGCCGGTCACCGTCCAGGCCTGCTTACGCCATTGCAGCCGAGCCGATTCGTTGTGGAAGTTCCGGTCGCTGACCGGCGTCAAGGGCTGGTCGGCGCGCCCGACCTCGAAGTCGACCGAGGCGCGCAATTCCTTCTTGATCAGCCAGCGCAACCCCGCCGCGCCCGCGTGCACGTTGTTGTCAACCTCGAAGAGTTCCTGCTCGAAGACGAAGTCCGGGAACTCGAAGGCCGCCCGCGTTCCCACGCGCCGCGAAGAGTAGCGGTAGGCGCCGTAGACGCTCAACTGCTCGACCGGGCGAAACGACGCCTCGGTGGCGTTGGTGATGTGGCGGATGTCGAGATCCTCGAAGGTGAGCTGGCGGTTCTCGAACGAGCTGATTTCGAGAAAACTGGCGCCGCCGCGGATGCGGGTCGAGTTGAGCGCCGTCGTGTTCGTGATCGTCCAGCGCAGCGAGGGCAGGATCGTCACTGTCCCCTCACCGGTGGTCTGAGCGCGACTGGCGTCGCCGACCACGAAGGTTTGGCGCAGGGTGGAGAGATTGCGCGCCGGGTCGAACGCGGTCACGTCCTGCCGCAGCGCCGCGTTGCGCGCGCCGTGGGAGTAGACGAAGCGCCCCTGGAAGTTGATCCGCCGCTCCTTTTCCGTCCGTAGCGCCACGCTCGTCACGGGCGTGTTGCCGTGGATCGGCTCGTGCCGCGTCGCCGCCGTCACCGGCTGCGCGCTCAAGACGCCGTTCAGGCCCGAGGCGTCGGTGTAGAGCGTGTCTTCCTTGTAATTGTCCAGGGACTGCATCGCCGTCACGGCCAGCCCCAGCGCCCGAAAATTCACGCCGGCGCGGTAGTTGTTGTTCGTCCTGCGCAGATCGGTGCGAAAGCGCAGAAAGTTCTCCCGATCGAAGGCGCCGATGTTGTTGGGGACGCCTTCGGTGAAGAAGCCGGGGCCGCTCTGGCTGTTGCGGTCGTAACCGAGCAGAATCTCGAAAGCCGAACCGGGCAGGATGGTCACGTCGTGGCTCTGCCAGAGCCTCTCGGCCTGCACGCCGCGTTCGCCGGACCACAGCGCGGGCAGCTGGTTCCAGTAGCGGTTGACGCTCAACCGCATGTCATAGCGGTAGAGGCCGTTCTTTTCCGCCTGCACCGTCGAGAACTGATAAGGGTCCGTGGCCGCGCCGACCGTACGGAACTGAAACTCGTCCACAAAGCGCCCCCGCCCGTCGGCGCTATGGATCCGCATCTGCCCCTCGAACAGTCGCAAGCCGTTGCCGTAGTTCACCGAGGCGCGGTACATGTCCCGGTTGCCCGCCACATCGGCAAAACGGTAACCGGTCTCGAAGGAACTCGACATCAGATAGCCGTCCCCGGTGCGGAGTTCGTTCGGGCGGTCCGGCATCGGCGTCACCACCGACTGGGCGCCGAGCGCGGACGCCGAAAACAGGAGGACGACTGCGGCGGGCCACTGCATCGTCTATCTCCTGAACAGCGGGTCCGTATTGGAGCCGTGGATGCGCGTATGGCAGACCACGCAGTTCTGGAATTTCGGGTCCGCCAGATTGTGGAAGCCCGCGCTGGGATTGGGAACGCCCTCGAGCCTCGTCCCAAAGCCCATCGCCCCGTTGTGACACTCCAAACAGAGCGTAAACGCCGCCGGCCGCGCCAGCAGCCGCGGATTCACGCTGCCGTGCGGGCTGTGGCAGATCGTGCAGCCCTCCACGCGCACCGGCGGATGCTCGTGCACGAAGGGGCCGCGCTTGTCGGTGTGGCAGGCCGTGCAGGCGATGTCATTGCCGAAGGCGTGTCGGGTCATGCTGGGCGAACGGGCGCTCCTCCAAGTGGACGTCGGCGCGCCGTGCGGGTTGTGGCAGTCCGAGCACTGGACCGCCCCTTCGTTGACCCGGTGCTTGAACGGCAGGTCGAACTGCGCCCGCACTTCCAGGTGGCAGCCGTAGCAGGTCTCGCGCTCGGATCGCGCCAGCAGCGGGCCGACCTCGGCGCTCGAACCATGGATCGAGTGACAGGAAATGCAGCTGACTTCTCCGGTGGAGTGCGAGGAGCGGCGGATTTGCATCTTGCCGAAGTCGCCCGCGTGGCAGCCGAGACAGTTGTCGAGCACGCCGGCGGGTGTCAACTCCGGAAACACCGTGATCTTGGTCTTGTCGCCCAAGCCGGCCACATGCAGCCCGCCGGGACCGTGGCAGCCCTCGCAGCCGTTGCGCTCGGCCGGCGCCTCGAGGGCAACCGATTGAAAATGGGGATTTTGCGGAAAGGACTGCCAAATGTCGGGGTGACAGGCCTGGCAGACCTGCCTGCCCAGATATTGCTGTTCACCCGGCGGCTCCTGCGCGGACGCCGCCGTCGCCAGGGCCGATAGAAGGGCGGCCAGGATCAAGGGAAACAACGATCTGTAAACCCCAACCAGTGAGTGTAGTTTCGCAGCTGCGGCCGAGAAAGTTTCAGCAATACGAAAATTATCGGAATCAAACCAAACGCCGATCTCGTACGTCACAAGTACAGAGCGGCGATGCGACTCACGAAGAAAATTCTCCTCTTGGCTGTGCTGCCTCTGCTGGTGATCATTCTGGGAGCGCTCTTTGCTCCCACGCCGCCGACGGAAACCGCACTTCTGGCCTCTGTCGAACCCATCGCGGCTGTGGAGCAGCACTCACCGGACCTCATCGCAACCGCCTGGGAGCGCGCACGCGGTCTCTGGCTGGCTGCTTTGGGCGGCTCGGCCTCCTGTTAGGCTCGTAGCCGCGGGGGCGCCGCATGCAGCGCCCGCAGGTGCGGCGATGCTGCCGGCCCCTCTAGAGAGTGTGTGAAAATACTGCGCCCGCTGATCCAGACGGTCCGACGACACACCGATTCCGTCTCCAGTGTCCCTATAGCCCCCGGCTTTAGCCGGGGGAAATACACGTCTAAGCGACTCAAAATACGACACTTGCCCTCACCCGCTCTCGCGGGTGAGGGCAAGTGCAAGAGACGGCAGGGTCCGATCTTAGTTACCCCCGGCTGAAGCCGGGGGCTATCACCGAACACTCCTGTCACGTTTTCACACAGCGTTCTCCACGAACCAGCGGTAGGCCTCCGCCAGCCCTTCCCGCAAGTCCACCCGCGGACGCCAGCCCAGCGCGAAGATGCGCGAAACATCCAGCAACTTCCGGGGCGTGCCGTCGGGCTTGGAGCGGTCGAACTCGAGCCGGCCCTCGAAGCCCACGACCTCCTTCACCATCGCCGCCAACTCGGCGATCGAGATGTCTTCGCCGCAGCCGACGTTGACGATCTCCGGCTCGTCATAGCGCTGCATCAGCAGCAGCGCCGCCTCGGCCAGGTCGTCGCAGTGCAAGAACTCCCGCCGCGGGGTTCCGCTGCCCCACACCACCACCTCGGCGTCGCCGCGCAGCTTGGCCTCGTGGAAGCGTCGCAGCAGGCCGGGGACCACGTGCGAGTTCTCCGGGTCGAAATTGTCGCCGGGACCATAGAGGTTGGTGGGCATCAGGCTGATGCCGGAAAAGCCGAACTGCCGCCGGTAGGCCTGCACCATCTCGATGCCGGCGATCTTCGCCACTGCATAGGCGGAGTTGGTCGGCTCGAGGGGCCCGTTGAGCAGCTCGGTCTCCGGGATCGGCTGTTTGGCGAATTTCGGGTAGATGCACGAAGAGCCCAGAAACAGCAGCTTCTTCGCCCCCCCCAGGCGGGCGCCTTCGATCAGGTTGGTCTGGATCAGCAGGTTCTCGCGGATAAAGTCGCCGGCGTAGGCGTCGTTGGCGCGAATGCCGCCGACCTTCGCCGCCGCCACGAAGACGTAGTCCGGCCGCTCCTGCTCAAAAAAGGCTTCGACAGCCGCCTGCCGGGTCAGATCGAGCTCGGCGTGAGTGCGCTCGAGCAAGTTGTCGAACCCCGCCGCCCGCAGCCGGCGGACGATGGCCGAGCCCACCAGGCCGCGGTGTCCGGCCACGTAAATCTTGGCTGACTTTTCCATCAGACCCGTTGCACTCCCGCCCGCATGCGGCCGGCCACCTGACGCGCTTCATCCTCGGCCAGACGCAGATCGTGGTCGCACATCATGCGCACCAGGCCCCGCAGATCGACGCTCGGCTTCCAGCCCAGTTTCTTTTTGGCGCGGGCGGGGTCGCCGCACAGACTGACGACCTCGTTCGGACGCAGATAGCGCGGATCGATCTCCACGACGCGCCTCCAGTCCAGATCCAAGGCCTCGCCGGCGAAACCGAGAAAGTCTTCCACCGAGTATTGCTCGCCGGTCGCCACGACGAAGTCGCCCGGCTCATCCTGCTGCAGCATCAGCCACATCGCCTCGACGTAGTCGCCGGCGTAGCCCCAGTCGCGCTTGGCGTCGAGATTGCCGAGGTAGAGCTTGTCCTGGATGCCGGCCTTGATGCGCGTCAGCGAGCGCGTGATCTTGCGGGTCACGAACGTCTCGCCGCGCCAGGGCGACTCGTGGTTGAACAGGATGCCGTTCGAAATGAACATCTGGTGCGCATCGCGATAGTTGACGCAGTGCCAGTGCGCGGCGACCTTGCTCACCGCGTAGGGGCTCTGCGGCCGGAACGGCGACTCCTCGTGCTGCAGCGGCGGCGTTGCGCCAAACATCTCCGACGAGCCCGCCTGGTAGAGCCGCGGCTGCTTGCCGCTCTCCTCAGCGAAGTCGCGAACGGCTTCCAGCAGCCGCAGCACGCCGGTGGCGGTGATGTCGGCGGTGTACTCGGGCTGCTGGAACGAGACCATTACGTGCGACTGCGCCGCCAAATTGTAGATCTCATCCGGCTGCGCCGCCCTCAATATCTTGCGCAATGACGCACCGTCGGCCATGTCGCCGTAGTGCAAGTGGAGACGGACCGAAGACTCATGCGGGTCTTGGTAAACATCGTCCAGACGCCCCGTGTTGAAGCTGCTCGAGCGCCGGATGACGCCGTGGACGGTGTAGCCCTTTCCCAGTAAAAGACGAGTCAGGTACGATCCATCCTGACCGGTGATGCCCGTAATGAGTGCGGATTTCATTCAAAAACATCCTCCTGCGCGAAAACGCCAAGCGCCGTCCCATTCTACCGGACTCGCCTTGATGAATCCCAAAAGCGACGCCTCGCACACCCGAGCAGCGGGTCTGTAACCGTTTTGTAACAATAGAGGGATGCCCGTTCTCTGCCCTGACCGGGAGAAGGAGACGCCGAATGTTTCGTGAGTTGCTATCCCTGTTCCACGCGGAGAGCCGAGAACGGCGCATTGCCGAAGACCTGGATCGCATGATCCGGGAGAGCGCCGAGATCGTCAGGCTGGCCGGCGACATCTACCTGCGGCGCACGCCGGACACACCCACCGCCGACTCCCTCAAACAGCGCGACAAAGCGATCAACAAGCTGCAGCGCGAATTGCGCAAGCAGGCCTTTGGGGAAGCCGTCGGGGATCCCGGCAACTTCAGCCTGCCGTTCTGCTTGTCGGTGATGAACGTGGTCAAAGACGTCGAACGCATCGGCGACTACGCCAAGGACCTCGCCGAGTTGGCCGAGCTTTCCGGCTCCTCGATCCCAGGCGAGCCGGGCTCGGCCGTTATCGGTCGCGCAGAAGGCTTTGTCGAACAGCTCTCGCCCACCATGCGCGCGGACGACCAGATGCAGGCGGTTCGCTTGATTGACGGCGGCAAGCAACTGCGGCGTGAGCTGCAGGCGCTCCAGCGGGGGCTGCTGAGCGGATCTCCGTCCGGCCCGGATACGGCAACAACAACCCTGGCGCTGCAGTACTACATCCGAATCGTCAGCCACGGCCTCAACGTCCTCTCCACGCTGGTGACGCCGCTGCACCACATGGATTACGTGGGCAAGAAAGACCTGCTGCCCGAGGTCAAACGGCAACTGGCCGAGACCGCCGAGGGCGGCTAGACCCGCACCCGCGCCCACTTCTTGCCGACCCGGATCACCAGTTCGTCGACGCCGGCCGGCAGCTCATAGGCCATCTCGCGCTGCTTTTCGCCGTTGACCTCGACGGCGCCCTCTTTGAGTTTGCGGTTGGCTTCGCCGCCGGACTGCGCCAAGCCCAACGCGCGCAGCAGCTTGTGCAGCAGCACGGTCGAGCCCTCGCGCGCCTCGTCGGGCAGCGCGTGCTCGGGCATCTCCTCGGGAACCTGGCCCTGCTGCACGACCTTGCGGAAGGTCTCGGCGCCAAGCTCGGCGGCTTCAGCGGAGTGGAAGTCCGTGACGATGCGGCGGGCCAGGGCGTGCTTGACGGCCATCGGGTGTTCCCCGCCCTTCTTCAGCGCGTGGATCTGCTGCAACGGCATATCGGTGAGCAGCTCGTAGTAGCGCCACATCAACTCGTCGGAGATCTGCATCACCTTGCGGTACATGACCTCCGGCGGCTCAGTCACGCCGATGTAGTTGCCCAGCGACTTCGACATCTTCTGGACGCCGTCGAGGCCTTCCAGAATCGGCACCGTCGCAATGATCTGCCGCGGCTGTCCGAAATCGCCCTGAATCTCACGGCCCACCAGCAGGTTGAACTTCTGGTCGGTGCCCCCCAGCTCCACATCGGCCTCGAGCGCCACCGAATCGTAGGCCTGCGTTAGCGGATACAGCAGTTCGTGCACCGAGATCGGCCGGCCCTCGGCGTAGCGCTTGGAAAAATCGTCGCGCTCCAGCAGCCGCGCCACCGTGTATTTCGCCGCCAGGGCGATCACGTCCTGGAAGCCCATCCCGGCGAGCCACTCGGAGTTGAAGCGCACCTCGGTCTTCTCCGGGTCGAGGATCTTGAAGACCTGCTCCTTGTAGGTTTCGGCGTTGGCGAGGATCTGCTCGCGGGTCATCGGCGGACGCGTGGCGTTGCGCCCGGTCGGGTCGCCGATCATCGCCGTGGAGTCGCCGATCAGGAAGACCACCTGATGGCCGCAGTCCTGAAAATGCTTCAGCTTGCGGATCAGCACCGTGTGGCCCAGGTGCAGGTCAGGCGCGGTGGGGTCAAAGCCGGCCTTCACGCGCAACGGCTTACCGGTCTTTTCGGATTGGATCAGGCGCTCGCGCAAATCGTCTTCGCGGATGATTTCCGCAAACCCTTTGCGGATTACGCTGAGCTGTTCGTCGACGGTCATGGTCAAAAAAGCCGATCAGGCGCGGATCACGCGGCGGCCTTCGATGCGGTAGTGTCCGCTGAGCGCCAGGCGAATGGCGTCGGTGTAGATGCGGTGCTCCTGCTCGAGAATGCGCGCGGAGAGCGTCTCCTCGGTGTCGTCGTCGAGCACTTCCACGACCGCCTGCTCGAGGATCGGGCCCGAGTCGAGCTTCTCGTCTACGAAATGCACCGTGCAGCCGGAAAACCGCACGCCGTGTTCGAGCGCCTGACGTTGCGACTCCAGCCCCGGAAACGACGGCAGCAGCGACGGGTGGATGTTGAGCACGCGTTGCGGATAATGTTCCACGAACCAGGCGCTCAGCAGGCGCATGTAGCCCGCCAGACACACCAGGTCGACGCCTACCTCGTCCAGCCGGACGGCCACCTGCCGGTCATAGGTCTCCCGCTCGATCCCCGCCGAGGGGATGCACTCGGCCGGCAACCCCAGCTCGCGCGCACGCTCCAAGCCGCGCGCGTTCGGGCGATTCGAGATGACGATCGCGATTTCGGCCTCCAGCCGTCCCTCGCGGACGCTCTTGGCGATCGCCTCGAAATTCGAGCCGCGTCCCGACAGCAGAATTCCCAGCTTCTTCATACGTAGACGACCTTCGGCTTGGCGTTCGAGCGCTCGGCCTTCGCAATTTCGCCGATCACGTACGGCGTCTCGCCGTCGTCTTGGAGCAGCGCAAGCGCCTTGTCCTTCTTCGAGCCGGGCACGACCAGCGCCATGCCGACGCCCATGTTGAAGGTCCGCAGCATCTCCGGCTGTTCCACGTGGCCGACCTCTTGCAGCAACTCGAAAATCGGCAGCACGGGCCAGCTGCCCAACTCCACCCGAGCTTCCACGCCCAGCGGCAAGATGCGCGGCGTGTTGTCGGTGATGCCGCCGCCGGTGATGTGCGCGGCGCCGTGCAGCAGCCCGTTGCCGTGCAGCAGTCGGATCGCCTGGAGGTAGCTGCGGTGGACTTTGAGCAGTTCCTTGCCCACGGTCGTCTTCAGCCGCGCCAGCCGCTGCTCCGGAGTGTAACCGGCGACCTCGAACAGCAACTTGCGCGCCAGAGAATAGCCGTTGGTATGCAGCCCCGTCGACGGCAGACCGATCAGCGCGTCGCCCTTCTCGACCATGCGCGGGTCGAGCAGCTTCGAGCGCTCGGCCGCCCCGACGATGAACCCGGCCAGGTCGTACTCGCCGGTACGGTACATGCCGGGCATCTCGGCCGTCTCGCCGCCGATCAAGGCGCAGCCGTTGGCCTTGCAGGCGCGCGCCAGGCCGCTGACCACCTGCTCGGCCACCTCGGCCTCGAGCTTGCCGACCGCAAAATAGTCCAGAAAGAACAGCGGGACCGCGCCCTGCACGGCGATGTCGTTCACGCAGTGGTTGACCAGATCCTCGCCGATCGTGTTGTGGACGTCCATCGAGAACGCCACATTGAGCTTGGTGCCCACGCCGTCGGCCGAGCTGATCAGCACGGGGTCTTCAAGCTTCATCGCGCCGAGCGAAAAGCAGGCGCCGAAGGCCCCGATCCCGGTCAGGACGCGCTCGTCGAAGGTTCCGATCGCGAGACGTTTGATCTTGGATGTGGCGCGATCGGCCTCGTCAATGCTGACGCCGGCGTCTTCATACCGTATGGGGCGCTTGGACGACATGGCAGACGCCCATTATTACGCAGATCGAACGTTTCGCATGGCCGCTATGCGGGCTTGCGTCCGCCGAACACGGCCAGCTCGTAGATCTTCAGGAAGCAATCGACGTCCTCGAAGCCGATCTCCCGCAGCCATCCGCATTGCAACTCGACCGGCGCCAGGATGTTGGCGTCCTTGTCGTCGCGGTAGACGAACTTGCGGGCCACCTCCTCGCGGCTCAGCGCCGAGCCCAGCTGCTGCTGATAGGCGTGAAAGGAATCCACCAAGTGCTCCTCAGCGAGGGACTGGCCCCAGGCGCCCGCTGAGCTGACGTGCTCGACGTTCGCAAACAGCCCGCCCGGCTCGAGCAGGCCAAAGATCTCGCCGTAGAGCTCGCGCTTGCGGCCGTCGGGCTGGTGATGGATCGAGAACCCCGAGACGATCACGTCGTAGCGACCCCGCGGCAGCTCCTCCCGCCACGCCGGCGACGCGTAGTCGATCTCCACGACATCCACGCGCGCCGGCATCGCGGCGAAGCGCGTCCGCGCGGCCTCGAGCATCGTGGGCGAAAAATCCGCCGCCACCGCAGTCGCCTCGGGGAACGCCTCGAGCAAGGCTGCCGCGAGAACGCCGTCTCCGCAGCCCAGATCTAGCAGCCGTCCGACGGGGCGGTCCAGCCCGCGGCAAAGACGCAGGAGCACGTCCAACTGCTCCGCGGCCAGTGGAATCGCGCCCCGGACGCCCTCCAGGTACTGACGCACAACCTGGGAATCCTGCCAAACAGTGCTATCGGGTCGGCTCATCCCTCGATTGGAGCAGGCCGGCCTTCCATGAGTCCAATATATATTGGAACTCGGTTTAATAATTTTCAATTATGATTGGGCGGATGACGCACGGTTCGGCTCCCAGAGCGTCTCCTCGCGGCCGAGCTCGACGCAGACCCAGCGGCTCCACACGAACAGTGCGTCGGAGAGCCGGTTCAGGTAGCCCAACGCGTGCTCGGAAACCTCCTCGGTGCGCGCCAGCCCCACCAGGATGCGCTCGGCGCGACGGCAAACGGTGCGCGCCAGGTGCAGCTCCGCGTTGACGCGGCAGCCGCCCGGCAGGGTAAACGAGCGCAACGCCGGCAGTTTCTCGTTGCAGGCGTCGATCTCGAGCTCGAGTTGCTCGATGTCCGCCCGCCCGATCTGGGGCTGCTTGGGGTGGACGTCGGCGGGGTCGGTCGCCAGCAGCGAGCCCAGGTTGAACAGCTCGTGCTGCACCCGCAGCAGGATTGCGCCGAGTTCGTCCAGGCCCTCCTCCTCGCATGAAACCCGCGCCATCCCCAGGATGGAGTTGAGTTCGTCGACCGTGCCGTAGGATTCGATGCGGCGGTCGTCCTTCGGCACACGGCGACCGTTGACGAGGCTGGTCTCGCCGGCATCGCCGCGCCGCGTGTAGATCCGGTTGAGGGCGAGCTTGGGGTCGCTGTAAACGCTATCGGCCATCCCCCTATCGTAGACGGCGGCGCACCCGGCTACTGGATGGCCAGCGTCGGCTGGCGGCCGCCCGCAAACTCGCCCACGAACAAAGACAGCGGCACGGCGCCACCGGTGGGTGCGTTCTCCGGCACGAAAATGTTGATCTGCAGCAGTCCGGCAAAGCCCGGCGCCAGACCCGCGAAGAAAGGCGCCTGCTCGACCCCGCCGAAGCGCACCCGCACCGGCAACTGCGTGAGGGCGAACGGGTTCGACGGCGCCGGCACGCCTTCCTGGACCGCAGGCAGGGTCAACCCGCCGCCGGTCGCGTAGAGAATGATGAAGTCGCCGCGCCGCGCCGGGTTGGCCGCCGAGTTGATCGACCCGTCAGAGTTGACCGCGATGACGCGGTTGGAGCCGTCGCTGAAGCCGAAGAACCCGGGCGCCGCCGGCTGCACGCGCACCTGCTGCACGTTTGTAGGGACATTGTTGGCCACCACCACCACGTCGATCAGCCCCCGTCCCGCCACGCCGTAGGGAACCTGGGCGTTGATCTGATCGCCCCGCACGAAGAACAGCGGCGCCGGCAGACCGCCGAACAGGACGATCGTGCCGCCGGCGAAGGTCGGCAGCCGGCCGCTCGCATCCAGCCCCGGCTGAACTCCCTGGGCCGGTCCCATCTGCCGACCGAACAGACTCACGATCTGCCCCGGTGCGACCACGCCCTGCTCAAAACTCGCCGCGTTGGTCACCGCGCTCAACTGCACCGTGGGCGGCCCGGCGTCAACGGTCGCCACCACGCGTCCGGAAGAGGCGGCGCCGGTAGTGTACGCGGCGATCCCGAAGAAGTAGCGGCCCGACTGCAGCGGCGGCCGCGACTGCGCGTCAATGATGATCCGCTCGTCGCCGCTGAGCCCCTCGGACTCGAAGTTCGCCACGATTTCCCCGTTCTGCACGTCCGGGGGCTGCCCGATCCGCACATAAAGGTCCAGATCCACGTCCGGCGTCTCGGTCGCCAGGTCGACCACCAGACGGCTGGCGCCGGGGGCCACGTCGACGGCGAAGATCCGGCCGGTGAAGAGGGTCGGTACGTCCACCGCCTGGAAATCGAACCGTCCCGCCTCGCCCGAACTCAGCAGCGTCGCGCCGCTCGGGTCCGACCCGCCGGTCGAAATGTCCGCGCGGATCTCCCCCCTCGATCGGACGTTCTCCGTCCAAACCGACAGCGCCGCAAAGTAGACGCCCGGCGCGAGTCCATTGTCCGCGGTCAGGGTCGCCAACTCGTTGCCGGTGAGGCTGACGGACTCGATGTCGGTGACGATCTCGCCGTCCACGACGGCCGGCGGCTGGCCGCGCCGCAGATGCAGGTCGACGTCCACGCCCGGCGTCGCGGTGGTAACGCGCACATCGAGCTGCGTCGCGCCGGCCGGAACTTCGATGCGGTAGGCGCCCGAGCCGGTGAACAGCGTCGGCCCGTCCACCGCCGGCAGGTCGAAGCTCGTCGGCTGGCCCGAGATCAGCGTCTCGCCCGAAGGCGGCGGAGGCGGCGCGGCCGACTCGATGCTGGCCGTCAGTGTTCCACGTGAAACCGCACCGGTGCTGAAAACCCGGATCGAGACGAACAGCGCCCCGGCCCGCAGCGCCGGATTCGAGTCCGGCTGAATCACGATCTGCTCGTTGCCGTCCGGTCCCTCGGAAATGTAGTCGAACGAGAAGTCGCCGTTGAACTCCTCGTTGTCCAGGTCGAAGCGCGCAAACAGGTCCGCATCGACGCTCGGGTTGTCCGAGCGCAGGGTCAGCGTCACGCGCACTGCGTCGGCGGGCACTTCCAGTACGAACGAATTCGGCCCGGTGAACAGCGTGGCCGCATCGACCGGTCCGAACTGGAACGACTGCGGCTGCCCTGACAGCAGCACCGTCGGCGGATCGGGCGGGGGCGGCGGCGGGCCGCCCTGATTCTCGAGAAACTGCGAGATTCGCGGATAGATCACCGAAAACTGCGTGTAGCCGGCCGGCGATGGGTTCAGGGCGCAGACGTCCTCGGTCTTGAGGCCGAAGCTCAGAGCGCCAACCACGACGCCGGGCTGCGAAAACAACGCTGAGCCGGAGGAGCCGCGTTCGGTGCGGCCGTTGGTCTCCGCCACCATGGCGTAGGTGTCGGCGTCGGTGCCGAAAATCCGGTCAGGCACGATCTGACCGAAGGAGATGCGCTTCGAGGTTCCTCGCGGGTGGTGGATGCCGGTAACCTGCGTGCCGAACGACGCCCGCATCGGATCCCAGCCCTGGAAGAAGACGCCGCTGGGCAGCTCGCCCCGAATCTCCAAAAAGGTCATATCGCCCTTGGCGTCGCCGAAGTCGCCCAGAGTGGAGAGCAGGCGCGCCCCGCCTGTCGTACGCGGGATATCGCGGAGTTCCGGCTTGGGGCCGTTGCACCTCTGCGACTGGAAGCCCCAGAACGACAGTACGGTGCGCGCCACCGACTCGGTCTTCAGACAGTGGGCCGCAGTCAGAAAGTACGGTTCGAAGGTGCTGTTGCGCGTGTTGAGCAGGCTGCCCGAGCAGACCCCGGTGGAGCCGCCCTCCTCGAACAGGATCATGCCGACGCCGCTCGCGGTCTGCGCCCACTCGGCGCTGCAACTGATGTCCAGGTGGCAGGCGGCCTCCTGCTCGACCTGCGGCGCCTCGGCAAACACGCTCTGCGGGCCGCCTTCCTTGGTCGACTCTTCGAGCCCGCGCACCTGCAGGCCCGCCGACGGCGGCGCCGGCGCTCCCACCGACAGTTTCTGCGGGTCGCGCCAGATATGGCTGACCTCGCGCACCTCGAACGGAACCGCCAGGCCGTACCCCTCGCCGTCGGCCGGCTGGTACTCGATCGTCATCGACTGCCCGAAAACCAGATCGCTCCAGAAATCGCCGTTGGCGAAAAGCCCTGTCCCGCTGTAGGGGCCGACGACCTGGCCGCTGTCCGAATGGATCCAGACGCGGCCGGCGCCGACCCGAAAATCGTGAAAATGCAGCCGCATGGCGAATGCCTCGCGCGAGAGCACGTGCAGCCGCCACAGCGGCCCAGCGTCCGTCCGCTCCCAGGCGCCGGCGACGCTGGTGCGGTTGGAGCCGCCTTCCTCGGACAGGCTCGCCACATTCGACGGAAGCCGGCGATGGACGCCGATCGTCTCCACGCCGGCGCGTCCCTGCACGCGCGCCATGTCCGCGGCGGTCAACCCATCCAGCGCGGCGACCGCCGGCAGCGGCAGATTCATCGAGAGGCTGGGCGGGCGCGATTGCGCCGCCGGGGCCGCCGGCTTGTCGGGCTGCTCATAGAGCGCCCCGTGCATGGGCTGCTGCTGTTGCGCGGCCAGCGTCAAAGCGGTCAGGGCGAAGGCGATTAGCAGTCGGCGGACGATCAGCAAGGCGGTCCTCTCCAGTACGAACGATTAAAAGGCATCCAGAGGCGAGACCCAAAGATGCGAAATCTCTTTGATCTGAAACGGAGGGGTCTCGGCCTTATCGGGGGAAGCGGGACGGTATTCCACCACGGCCGCTTCGCCCTCGATCAGGTCGCTCCAGAACTCGCCGTCTCCGCCCGGCCCGTCGGCCTGATGGCGGCGTTCGCGCTGGGGGCGCAAGTCCTCATCGGCTTCGTAGATGAGCACGGAGCCGCCGGGCAGATGGAAGTCGGTGAAGTGGAGACGCAAGGCCGCCGCGCCGGGCGAGCGGACCTCCAGCCGCCAGACGGCGGCGTCGCCCTCGCCGATCCAGGCGCCGGGCAAAGACTCGGGCAGCTTGCGGTGCGCGCCGATGCGGCGGCGGCCGTTGTCTTGGTCGGGTCCGCGCTCGGCTTCGCTGAGCGCCTCGAGTTCGACGATCCCTTCCGGCGACGCAAGCGGCGCGGCGGTTTGCAATGCCGGGTCGCCGTTGCACGACGAGCCGAGCAGCAAGAGGATGGCCAGGAAACGCATCCGGGTGAAGTCCAGACTAGCGCAAGTGCTTCGGTCAGCAGCATCGACGAACAGGAATGTTCGTCCTACCGGGCGGCGCGGGCATCTTCTCACACCCGAATGAAGATCTTCCGCTTGTACAGCCAGTAACACACCGACCACAGCGCCAGATACACCGCCGTCGACTGCGCCACCGGCGCCCAGGCCCCCAGCCCCTCGAATCCGCCGGTGAACGTTGCCACCGCCCGGTCGAACCAGCCCCACTGCACAATACTCAGGCAGTAGATGAAGATCGAGTTCATCCCCACCACCACCAGCGGGAACGTCAGCTTGCGCCAGCCCTGCGCCTCGACCATCCAATAAAAGCCCAACAGCAGCAGAATCACCCATCCCAGGCTGGCCAGCGTGAACGAAGCTGTCCACAAACGCTTCACCATCGGGTTGAAAAGACTCAGCAGCAGCCCGCCCGCCCAGCAGCCGGCCATGCTGATCGCCAACACCCGCATCCGCTTCGCGTGCGAGGCCTTCGAATCGAGCATCAGCTCTCCCAGCCACGCCCCAACGAGCGTGGTGACGATGCTCGGGATGAAATTGATCGTCACGTAGTAGCCGCTGTAGTCCAGGCCGAAGAAGTGGTCGATGCGCGCGCCCACGTTGTCGGCCTGCGACCAGGCGCCGTCCGCGCCGGGGAACAAGTGGAACAGCGCCGTATGGCCGGCCAGGATCAGCCCCGCCGTGGCGACTTGATTGCGGAACGACAATTGCAGGACCAGGTAGCAGAAGAAATAGGTGAAGCCGATTTGCGCCAGCACATTGATCAGCTGAAAGTAGACCTCGCCGCGCGAGATCGACATGATGATCTGGCTGATCACGATCAGCATGAACGCCCGCCAGGCCACATGCTTCGTTACCGACCCGGGACCGTAGCGGCGTTCCCTGGCCTTGAAGGCGAACGGCATCGCCAAACCCACCATGAACATGAACGCCGGCTGGATCAGGTCCCAGAACACGATGCCTTCCCAGGCCACATGCTCGAACTGCCGGCCCAGCCAGCCCAGTTGCGGATGGTCCGCAAACGTGCGCAGGCCGAAGCCGTGGGCCACCAGGGCGGTCATGATGAAGCCGCGAAAGGCGTCCAGCGATACCAGCCGCTCCGGCGGCGCGCTTCGTCCGGAGTCAGTCGGCTCCACGGGGACCTGGCGGAAAGTGGCGGGACGATCGGCAACGAGCGGCATCGGCGGCTTCTCCGGCTGACAGTTGTGCGGGAGTCTACCACAGCCTCGTGAGCTATTCTTTCTACAGCTTTTTTGCCGGACCGCTGGCTTATGATGGTGACTTGCAAATGCATCGATTCGTTGGACTGACTCTGGCGACTGGACTGATCCTGGCGACCGCGCTCCCGCTGGCGGCCCAAACCGTCACGGCGACGCCCACCGCCCTCAACTTCCAAGTCAAGGTCGGGGAGCCTTCACCGCCAGCGCAGACCATAGCAATAGAGTCCTCGCCGAGCGGAGCCGTGTTCTCCGCGATCAAAGACGAATCGATTCTCAGTGCGCCCTGGCTGACAATTCTGCCGACGAATGGAGTTACGCCCCGCGGGATCGTCGTCAGCGTCGACTCATCCGGCTTCCAAAACCCAGGTTCGCGCACGGTGAACATAATAGTCCGGCTGCCGGAGAGCGGGGCCTCGGCGATCGTGCCAGTCACGGTAGAAGTCTCGGCGGCGTCGCAGCAGCCGATCTTCTCGGCCGTGCCGCCCAGCGTCTCGTTCACGGTTTCCGCGCCGGGAGTGACGCCGCAGCCCAAGCAGATCCTGCTCGACAACTCCGGCGGCGGCATCCTCAACTATCAGGTCGGCGTGAACTATCCGGCGTCGGGACCGCAGGGCTGGCTCTCGGTGACGCCGTCGCAAGGGACCGTCAGCTTCAACTCGCAGTCGCACAACGTGGCGGTGGTCAGCACTTCGGGGCTCAGCGAAGGGACGCACACCGCGCAGATCCTGTTCACCGGCAACGCGACCAACAGCCCGTTCGCGGTCCCGGTCACGCTGGTGGTCGGCTCCCGACCCGCGATCACGGCCACGCCCGCGTCGTTGTCGTTCTTCGCCTCGCAAGACGGCTCGTTCCCCGAGATCGAGACCATCTCCATCCAGAACGAGGGCGGCGGGCCGCTGCAGTATGAGATTGCCGGCGACCAGTCCTGGCTGCGGGTGCGGCCGCTGCGCGGCGACGCCACATCGGGCCCGGTGCTGCACGAGGTCGTGCCCGACACGCGCGGGCTGCCGCAGGGAGTCTTCCTGGGCAACCTGGTCGTCACCTCGGCCACGCTCGATGCGCCGTTTCTGATCCCGGTGCGGCTCACCATCGGGCCGCCGACTTCGCTGTTCACGCTGCCGTCGCGGCTGAGCTTCGTGGGCAACGTCAACATCCCCGTTCCGGCCCGTCGCATCATCAGTCTGGTCAACACGCCGCTCGCCCCCGGCCGCTGGGAGGCCAGCGTCGTGCCGCAGGAGGCGACCTGGCTCAAGATTTCGCCGACAACGGGCGAAATCCCCGGCCACATCATGGTGGAAGTCGACATGACCGGCCTCGGCGCGGCAACGCTCGAAGCGGCCATCCAGATCCGCGGCCGGGAGGGCAGCGGCGGCTTCCTGACCGACGAGAACGGCCCCGGGCAGTCAGTAGCCGTGACGGAAGTGCCGGTGACGCTGACGGCGCTGAACAGCCCGCCGCAGCTTGCCGCCACGCCGCCGATCATCCGCCTGCAGGGCGTGTCGGGCGCCTCGGCGCTGCTGAGCCAGGCGATGATCGTGGAGAACCTGGGCGGCCCGCAGTTGAACTGGGAGTCGACGGTGGAGACCGACAGCGGCGGCTCCTGGCTGAGCATCTCGCCCAACGCGGGCGAGGCGCCGGAGACCGCGCGCATCTCCGCAAACACCAGCAACCTCGCCGCCGGCGTCTATCACGGGCGGATCACACTCAAGGCCGGGCCGCAGAACGTGGTCGTACCCGTCACGCTGCTGCTGAACCCCCGCGACCCGGCGCTCGAGTTGAGTTCGAACGCCGTTTTCTGGGAGATCGTCGAGGGCGGCTCGCAGCCCTTGCCTGCTGAGATCGAAGTGTTGAATCGCGGCTTCGGCCAGGGATCGTGGACCGTGCGGACGCGCGAAATCAGCGGCCCCAACTGGCTGAGCCTCTCGCCGAGCGCCGGGGTGAGCCGGCCCGACGGGCAGGGCGAGCCAAACTCCTTCACTCTCGCGCCCAACACCACCGGCCTGGCGCCGGGCGAATACGAGGCCCTCATTGAGGTGCGCAGCAGCTCGGGCCCATCGCCGAACCTGGTGACGGCCGCCTTGCGCGTGCTGCCCTCGTCGCAGAGCGTCCGCCGGTTGGTCGACCCGGGCGGTCTTGTCTTCAACGCTACGGCCGGCTCGTCGCCGCAGGAGCGCAACGTCGAGTTCCGCCGCAACCGTCCCGGCGCCACCCCCTTTCAGGTCGGCGCGTCCACCTCGACCGGCGCTTCCTGGCTGACGACGAGCGTTTCCCAGGGGACGACGGATGATGCGGGGGTGGCGCGCATCCTCGCCGGCGTCAACACCGCGGGCCTGACGTCCGGGGTGCGTACGGGACAGATCAGCGTCACCTACGGCGACGGCCTGGTGCAGTCGATGGCGGTCACGCTGATCATTCCGCCGTCCGGCCCCGGCGCCTGCTCGGCCACACGGCTGGCGGTGACGCCGATCTCGCCGTTCCTGGGCTTCCGGGGGCTGGCCGGCCGCGCGACGCCGTTGGAAGTGGTCCTGCATGACGACTGCGGGCGACTGATCGAGAACGCCGCCGTGATCGCCGCGTTCGAGAGCGGCGACCCGGCCTTCCCGCTCGACCCGCTGGGCGCGGGCCGCTACGGCGCGACGTGGACGCCTTCGAACGCCGCCACGCAAAACACAGTCACCTTTACAGCCATTGCCGGCTCGCTGCTCGGCCGGGCGCGAGTGGTCGGCGCCATCGAGAGTTCCTCGCTGCCCTCGCTGTCGCGCTACGGCGTGGTCAACGGCGCCAGCTTCGCCGCCGGCGAGGCAATATCCCCCGGCGGCATCGTCAGCGTCTTCGGCCGTTCGCTGGCGCAGACGAACCTGGGCGCCGAGCAGATTCCGCTGCCGACGACTCTCGGCTCGACTTCGCTGCTCATCGGCGGCCGGCCGGCGCCGCTTTACTTCTCGAGCCTGGGGCAGATCAACGCACAGGCGCCGTACGAGCTGTCGGCGGCGGGCATGACGCAGGTCGTGGGCAAAGTGGGCCAGCGCTACACCACGCCGGTGACGATCCCGGTGGCGTCGGCGCGGCCCGGCGTTTTCCAGACCCCGGAGGCGACCGGTCTCAACCGTGCGATCGTGCAGAATCAGGACGGCAGCCTCAACAACCCGTCCAACCCGGCCCGGCGCGGCGACGCCATCGTTGTCTACCTCACCGGCATCGGCGCGGTCGACCCGCCGGCGACCACCGGCGCCGCCTCGGAGCTGGCTCGCACCACACTGCCCGCTTCGGCGACGGTGGGAGGCGTGGACGCCGGGATCTTCTATGTTGGCATGGCGCCTGGTTTCGTCGGCTTGGCGCAGGCGAATCTGGTGCTCGCGCCCAACACTCCGATTGGAGCGGCCGTCCCGCTCGAGATCGTCGTGGACGGCCAGCCGAGCAACCCGCTGGCCGTCTCCATCGCCGCGGGCCGGTAAGATGGGGCCTGGATGACCCCGCGCTTGGCGAAGATCCGGATCTTTCCGGTCAAGGCGCTCGACCCGGTCGAAGTGCAGGACGCGCGCGTGGTCGGAGGGGGAGGACTCGTGCACGATCGCGAATTCCGGTTGGCCGGCGACGACGGCGCCCCGCTCAACGGCAAGCGGATGGGCGCTCAAATCCTCAGCCTGCGCGCCGAATTCGACCTGGCGTTCGGCGAGATGACGGTCCGCAACGGCGCCTCCACCCTGCGCGCGCGGTTGCCGGAGGACAAGATTGCGATTGAGGCTTGGTTCTCCGAGCAGCTCGGCTTCACGGCGCATCTCGAGCAGGATTCGCGGCTCGGGTTTCCGGACGACACGGCGGCCTCCGGCCCGACCGTGGTCAGCCGCGCCACACTGGAAGAGGTGGCCGGCTGGTTCGGCCTCGGTCTGGAGGAGACGCGGCGGCGCTTTCGCGCCAATCTCGAGATCGACGGCGTACCGGCGTTTTGGGAAGATCAGCTGTTTGGCGCCTCCTCGCCGCGACGCTTTCGCATCGGAGACGTCCAACTCCAAGGCGTCAATCCCTGCGCCCGTTGCGCCGTGCCAAGCCGCGACTCGCGGTCCGGCCGAGTCACGCCCGCCGGGTTTGCGAGAATCTTTGGAGACAAGCGACGCCGCAGTCTGCCGCAGTGGGCCGAAGCCTCGCGCTTCGACCACTATTACAGGCTCACGGTCAACACCTACATCCCGGAATCGGAAAATGGCAAACTACTCACTGTCGGCGACGAAATTCGCCTGTAGCCTGCTGACCGCCCTGCTGCTGGCGCCGGCCCTGCTCATCGCGGACGAAGACAAGGAACTCGCCAATCGGGTCCGCGGGGCCGACGCCACCCAGGCCCACAAAGGGCCCGGGGGCGCCACCATCTGGGTGGACCCGACTAAGTGGACCTGGGTGAAGTCCGACAAGGAAGACACCCTGGCCTTCCTCTACCAGACCGGCTTTGCGCAGGCGCGCTTGCTGGTGGGCGAAGAGGCGACCGACAACGAGACGCTGCTGGCTAACCTGCTCGACCGGCTCGGCAAGGTCGGCTCCGAGCCGGAAGTGCTTTTTCGCGAGCCGCGCCGCATCAACGGCGTGGACATGCTCTGCGTCCAGGTCCGCGTCGTCAACGACGACCGCAAGGTGCTCTACTACGGCGTGATCCGAGGCGACGAAACCGGCTCATACGAGCTGTTCACCATCACTTGGGAAGAGATGCTGGGTCCCTACTACGACGAACTCACCAAAGTCATTGAAGGGCTCGAGTTGCCCTCGGTCGCCGCACAGCCATGAACCTTCGAATTCTTCCGGCGCTGTTGGTCTGCGCCCTCGCCGCATCCGCCGCCGAACCGGTGCGCCTGATTTTTGACACCGACATGGGCAACGACATCGACGACGCTCTGGCGCTGTCGATGATCCACGCTCTCGAATCGCGCGGAGAGTGCAAACTGCTCGCCGTCACGCTTACCAAAGACAATCCGAAGGCCGCCCCCTTCGTCGACGCTTTCAATACGTTCTATGGCCGGGGAGACGTGCCGATCGGCGTGGTGCGCGACGGCGTCACCGAAGACGAAGGCAAGTATCTGGGCTCAGTCGTCGACCACCCGGAGCGATTCCCGCGCGATCTGCTCAGCGGCGACGACGCCCCCGAAGCCGCCGGCCTGATCCGCGAGATTCTCGCCAAACAGCCCGATCAATCGGTGGTGATCGTGCAGGTGGGCTTCAGCTCGAATCTGGCCCGGCTGCTCGATTCGGCGGCCGACCGCGAGCTGGTCGAGCGCAAGGTGAAGCTGCTGTCGCTGATGGGCGGCGACTTTCCGCCATTCCGGGCCGAGTACAACATCAAGGTGGATCTGGAAGCCTCGCAAAAGCTGTTTGCGCTGTGGCCGACCCCGATCGTACTCAGCGGCCACGAGATCGGCCGTACGATCCTCTACCCGGCGTCGAGCATCATCTACGACTTCCGCTACGACGAGAACCACCCGATTCCGCCGGCCTACCGCGCCTACATGGACTTCCCCTACGACCGGCCGACCTGGGACCTGACCTCAGTGCTGTACGCCGTGCGGCCCGACCACGGCTACTTCGGGCTCTCGCCCCAGGGCCGGGTGACGATCGACGCGGAAGGCTACTCGCGCTTCACGCCGGCCAAGCAAGGAGCGCACCGGTTCCTGACGGTGAATGCCGAACAGCGGGCCACGGTGCTGGCGACGCTGATCGGCCTGGCGAGCGAGCCTCCGCACTAGCCGGCGCTTGCCCCTCAAAACGCTTCCAGAACAAGAAGGCCCCGGGGCTTTTAAGCCTCGGGGCCTTCCCAAAACGCGCAGCTGGTTCCTACAGCTCCTTCAATTCAATGTTGCGGAACTCGATCGGCTCGTTGTGGCCGAGGAAGCCGATGTAGCCCGAAGTCCGCTTCAGGCCCGGGTGCTTCTCGAGCACTTCCGGATCCGTCACGGTGCTGGTGTCGACGTCGAGAATCGTCTGGCCGTTGACGACCACCTTCACCTTCGTGCCCTGGACGGTGACCTCTTCCGTGTTCCACTCGCCGGCCGGCTTCAGAGCGCCGGTCTCGGCCGGGAAGACGTGGTAGAGCGAGCCGTGCTTCTGCCAGGTCTCGATGTCCTTGTAGCGCTCGGAGTTGTTGTCGATGATCTGCAGCTCGATGCCCTCATACGCCAGGCTCTTGTCCTGCTTGGGGCAGCGGATGCACAGGCCGTTGTTCGAGCCGTCTTCGAGCTTGAACTCGAAGCGCACCACGAAGTCCGTCAACTCCTTGTCATAGAACAGGTTGCCGCCGCCGCCGGGAGGCAGCGAAAGTACGCCGTCCTTGGCCGTGTAGCCGTCGCCGGTCTGCCCGATCAGCTCCCAGCCCTCGAGCGACTGACCGTCGAAGATCGAGACGAACTCAGCGGCCGGCTCTTCAGCCGGCGGCGCTGCGGCCTCGGGAGCGGGCGCTTCGCCGCCTCCGCAACCGCCCAGAGCCAATATTCCGGCCATCGCGCCGACCGTCGTCCAGTGGAGAAATCGTTGAGGCATCATTTCGCGGAGCATAGCAATAGCCGAGGGTTCCCCACAACAGAGCGGCCTGACGAACTACACTTGGTACACGGTCCCGGCCGACGCACCCGGGGTCGCCCAGGCATGAAGCTCACCGTCGTCATCCCCGTCTACAACGAGGCCAAAACCATCGCCGCCATCGTCGATCGCGTGCAGGCGGTTCCAGTCGAAAAAGAGATCGTCATCGTCGACGATGACTCCACCGACGGCACCGACGCCGAACTCCAACGCCTGGCCGCCAGGTTCGACAACGTCCGCACCTTCCGCCACGAGCGCAACTACGGCAAGGGCCGCGCCCTGCGCACCGGCTTTGAGCACGCGCGGGGCGACTACGTCATCATCCAGGACGCCGATCTCGAGTACGACCCCCAGGACTACGCGCAACTGCTGCGGCCGCTCGACGCCGGCAAGGCCGACGCGGTCTTCGGCTCGCGCTTTCTGTCCACCCAGGAGCGGCGGGTGCTGTACTTCTGGCACTCAGTCGGCAATCAGTTCCTCACCTTGCTGTCGAACATGATGACCGACCTGAATCTCACCGACATGGAGACCTGCTACAAGGTGTTCCGGCGGGAACTCATCCAGGCCATCCCGCTCGAAGAAGACCGTTTCGGCTTCGAGCCCGAAATCACGGCGAAGCTGGCCAAGGCCGGAGCGCGCATCTACGAAGTCGGCATCTCCTACCACGGCCGAACCTACGCCGAAGGCAAGAAGATCGGCGCCAAAGACGGTTTTCGGGCGCTATGGTGCATCCTGAAGTTCAATCTCAAGCCGCTCGAGCTGCGCACCGACTGGACCGCGCCCCCCAGCGCCTGAGGGTCTCGGGCGCCCGCCTCCCCCGAATTGACTAGTTGAAAGTCTGGCCGAAATCATCGGGGTCGAACTCGATCGGCCCACGCTTGCGGCCCTTCGTCTTCTGCTTCTGGGCCGTATAGCCGAGCTCTTCCGAGCGCGTCAGCCGGCGGTGAGCATAGAGCCCGTCGAGCACGAACTCTCCGGCCGACGCCCGCACCTCGGGCTCGTCGCGGCCCTCGGGGATCAGCGGCTCGGCCGCCTCGAAAAGGCCCTGGATGCCTTCGAGCTGCCGCACGACCTCCGCCGCCGGCGCGTCGACCGCCAGCTTCAGGGAGCCGCCCATCTCAAACCACTGCACGATCTGGCGTCCGGCGCCCTTGCTTTGCGAGTCGTCATAAACGCGCGCGACGGCCGTCCGGATCACCTCTTCGGCCACTCGCTCGGCGCCGCGCAACTCGCCTTCGTACTCCAGCTCGAACTTGCCCGTGATCGACGGCATGGCGGCATAGATGTCCGCCACCCGCGGCACGGCCAGCTTCTCCTTGTTCAGCAGCGCGCGCCGCTCGGCGTTCGAGACGACGTTCTCCATCACCGAGATCGGCAGCCGTTGCGAGACGCCCGAGCGCTTGTCGATCTTCGAGTCTTCGCGGGCGACGAAGGCGATCTGCTCCACGATCTCTCGGATGTAATCCGGTACGAAGGTCGGCGGATCGGTCGCGCTGCGCTCGGTCCAGGCCTCCTGGCGGGTGATCTCGATCGCATGCGACAGATCCGTGGGGTAGTGGGTGCGGATCTCGCTGCCGATGCGGTCCTTGAGGGGCGTAACGATCTTGCCGCGCGCGGTGTAGTCCTCCGGGTTGGCGGTGAAGACCATCATCACGTCCAGCGCCAGCCGGATCGGGTAGCCCTTGATCTGGACATCGCCCTCTTGCAGGATGTTGAACAGGCCGACCTGGATTTTGCCCATCAGGTCCGGCAGCTCGTTGATGGCGAAGATGCCGCGGTTGGCGCGCGGAACCAGTCCGAAGTGGATCGTGAGTTCGTCGGCCAGATGGTGCGCGCCGCGGGCCGCCTTGATCGGGTCCAGATCGCCGATCATATCCGCGATGGTCACGTCCGGCGTCGCCAGCTTTTCCACGTAGCGCTCTTCGGGAGTCAGCCAATCGATCGGCGTGTCGTCGCCCTGCTCGCGCAACAGGTCGCGGCTGTACTTCGACAGCGGATGGTAGGGGTTGTCATGGATCTCCGACCCGGCCACGAACGGCAGATGCGGGTCCAACAGCGTGGTCAGCTGCCGCAGGATGCGGCTCTTGGCCTGGCCGCGCAGGCCCAGCAGGATGAAGTCGTGCTTCGACAACACCGCGTTGACGATCTGCGGCACGACCGTGTCGTCGTAGCCGATCACGCCGGGGAAGAGTTCCTCGTCGTTCTGCAACTTGCGGATGAGGTTGGCGCGGACTTCTTCCTTGACCGAGCGCTGACCGATCTTGGATTCGTTATAGAGTGCGCTTGCGCGCAAGTCGCCCAGGGTGCGGGGCAGAGGGGAGTTGGATCCAGACACGGCTTCATTCTAACCAGCGGCTCGAGCCGGGGCCGCGGGAATCGTCAGCCGGCCGCCAACAGCCCGTCGCGCTCGAAGCGCTTGATCTTCTCCACCAGGGTGGTGCGCTTGATCTGCAACTCCGCCGCCGCCTGGGATTTGTTGCCCTGCGTCCGGACCAGGGTATGGCGAATCAGGTCGCGTTCATAGTGCGCCACCATTTCGCTCAAGCCGCGGCCGGAGATCCTGTCCGGCGGGGGGCCCGCGACCATCGCCGGCGCCGACTGCGGCCCCTTGCGGCAGGCCGGAAAGTGCTCGAGCCGCACCACCGGCTCATTGCCCGACCGGATCACCGCCAACTCGACGGCATTGCGCAACTCGCGCACGTTGCCCGGCCAGGGCCGGGCGCGCAGCGAATCGAGCGCGGCGGAGTCGATGACCTTCGCGCGCAAACCGTCGCGCTCGCAGAACAGCGCGACGAAGTGGCGCAGCAGCGCCGCGATGTCTTCCGGCCGCTCGCGCAGCGCCGGCAATCGAATCGGGAAGACGTTGATGCGGTAGTAGAGGTCCTCGCGAAACTCGCGCGCCTGGACCTGGTCCCACAGGTCACGGTTGGTGGCGGCGATCACCCGCGTGTCGATACGGCGCGGCGCCGCGCCCCCCAGCCGCGTGATCTCACCGTCCTGCAACGCCCGCAGCAGTTTCGGTTGCAGCGCCAGCGGCATCTCGCCGATCTCATCGAGAAACAACGTGCCGCCCGAAGCCTTCTCGAAAAGACCCGGCCGCGCCTGGCCGGCGTCCGTGAACGCCCCCCGCTCATGCCCAAAGAACTCCGCCTCCAGCAATTGCGCCGGCACCCCCGCACAGTTGACTGACACCAACGGCCCCGGCCGACCGCTCATGCGGTGCACCTCGCGCGCCGCCACCTCTTTGCCTGAACCCGTCTCTCCGAGTAATAGAACCGTCGTATTGCGCGCCGCGACCATCTCGATCTGATCGAGCGCTCTCTCAAACGCCGGACTGCGCCCCCGAACCAGTCCGCCCCCCCCGCCGGGGGCGGGGAGAGAAGCGGCGGGGCGGAAGGGCAGGCGCATATTGATCATGACGCCGCATTCCAGTGCAAATCAGGGTCCAAATGTCTTGGATCTCTGTAAGTGACTGAAAACACGCTGCAATCATGTTCCAAACATTCCCGGCGGCCCGCGTCACATTCCCGATCCGGAAGATACACCGCGCGGAAAACAAGTCATATGTCCTTAGAAATAGGCTCCCGAGCCCGGATTCCAAATTGGCGCTCGGATTTCATTCTGGAACGAGCTCCAAACGCGGTTCAATGACTGCTTTTCCTTGAAAATGGCGCCAATATCTTGGCGAATGTCAAAATCATGGCGTCAATCGCGCCTGATCGCCGGCTATCATCCGCTATCTCCGATCGCCTAACCATCATGACCACATGGATTTAGGGAGGTCATACACAAATGGCGCTCGCCATGCATATTCCTCCGCAGATCTCGCAAGAGACGCCCGATAAGAAGGACAACCTTAGAGGAGAGGAACAGAGAAGATGAGCATGGATAGCTCCGCCGCAGTGCAACGCGCCCGCAAGAAAACCTGGCCGGCGCTCGACTCCCTGACGCGTGAGGAAAAGATCCTCAAGCATATGCCCCTGGTCCGCGCGATCGCCGCCCGCGTTCGTGAAAGCCTTCCCGTTCAGATCGAGTTGGACGACCTCGTACATGCCGGGGTGCTGGGACTGTTCGACGCCGTAGATAAGTACGACTCGAGCAAGAACGTCGTCTTCCATCTCTACGCCAAGCACCGCATCCGCGGAGCCATCCTTGACAGCCTGCGCCAGCTGGACTGGGCGTCGCGCGATCTGCGCAAGCGCTTCAAGTCGTTCGAGACGGCCACGCAGCAGGAGGCCCAACGGCTGGGACGTTCTCCCAGCGAGGAAGAGGTGGCCCAAGCGATCGGCATCTCGCCGGGGTTGTTTCGCAAGCAGAAGGGCGAACTGCACCAAGCCGGCATGAACTCGATCGCGCCCCACCGCGTGGAGAAGCCCGAAGTCGCCTTCGTGGAGGCCACCGAAGCGGCGGACCGCCAGCCCGACCGGCTGCTCGCCCGCCGTGAACTCAGGGACGCCCTGGATTCCTCGCTCGAGCAGTTGCCCGCCCGCTACCGGCTGGTGATCGAGCTCTACTACCGCAAAGAGCAGACGATGAAACAGATCGGCGCAAGGCTCGGCGTGAATGAGAGCCGTGTCTCGCAGATCCACAAAGCGGCGCTCGAAAAGCTCGCCGCGGCTCTGCGAGGCGGAGGCGTACAGGGCGTGGAGGCGTTCGTCGAAGACGCCGCGGGCAATTGCTAGCCACAGGTTGAGACAGCCGCAGTGTGTGGCTGTCTCAGGAAGTTCGCTGCTCCGCGCCCAGCAGCGCCAGCAGTTCCTCCTCGCCGAGGATTGCGATCTCGAGCTTCTGCGCCTTTTTGAGCTTGGAGCCCGCCTTGTCTCCGGCCACTACGTAGTCCGTCTTGGCGCTGACCGAGCCGGTCACCTTGCCGCCGGCCGCGCGGATCTTCTCCCCCGCCTCGTCGCGGGTCAGGTTGGGCAGCGCGCCGGTCAGGACGAACGTCTTGCCTTCGAGCGGCCCTCCGGAGCGTGCCGAGCGCTCCTGCTCGAGCTGCAGCCCGGCGCGCTGCAGCTGCTCGATCAGCTCCTTGTTGCGGTCGGCCTGGAAGAAGTCGACGATCGCCTCGGAGATGCGCGGCCCGACCTCCTCGACTTCCTCGAGCTGTTCGCGGTCGGCGGCGGCGATGGCGTCGATCGAGTGGAAATGCTCGGCCAACAGCTGGGCGGTGCGCTCGCCCACAAACCGGATCCCCAGCCCGAACAGCAGGCGAGCCAGCGGAACCTTCTTCGACCCCTCGATGGCCTCGACGACATTGGTGGCGGATTTCTCGGCCATCCGCTCGAGCCCCCCGATCTGTTCCACCGTCAGCGTGTAGAGGTCGGCCACGCTGTTGACCAGTCCGGCGTCGACGAGCTGTTCCACCAGCGCTTCGCCCACGCCGTCGATGTTCATCGCGCGCCGCGAGGCGAAGTGCTGGATCGACTCCTTGAGCCTCGCCGGACAGTTGATGTTCACGCAGCGCCGGATCGCCTCGCCCTCTTCGCGCACCAGCTCGGTGGCGCAGACGGGGCAATGCGTGGGGATCTCAAAGGGCTTGCGGTTCGGCGCCTGCTCGACGACCCGAATGACCTTGGGGATCACGTCGCCGCTACGCTCGATGAGAACGCGGTCGTGGATCTGGAGTCCCAGCCGCTCGATCTCATCCTCGTTGTGCAGAGTGGCATAGGTGACGGTCACCCCGCCCACCTGCACCGGTTCGAAGACGGCGCGCGGCGTAATGGCGCCGGTGCGGCCCACCTGCACTTCAATGTCGTTGACGACGGTTTCGACCTGCTGGGCGACGAGTTTGACGGCGATCGCCCAGCGCGGCGCCCGGGCCGTGAAGCCCAATCGCCGCTGCAGCGGGATGGAGTCGACCTTCACCACCAGACCGTCGATCTCATAGGGCAGGCTCTGGCGCTTCTCGAGCCAACTGTGCGCGTACTGCACCGCTTCTTCAATGCCGTCGAGTTGCGCGCGGTGCGGGTTGACCCGGAAGCCGAGCTTGCGCAGCGCTTCGAGCACAGCCCAATGGCTATCCAGCGGGGGAGCCCCGTCCACCAGCAGGGAGTAGGCGAAAAACTCCAGCCGCCGCGAAGCCGTTACCTTCGAATCGAGCATGCGCAGCGAGCCTGCGGCGGCGTTGCGCGGGTTGGCAAAGGTCTTGCCGCCCGCCTCGAGCTGCGAGGAGTTGAGCAGTTCGAACGCCTTGCGCGGCATCACGACCTCGCCGCGCACCTCGAAGTCGCCGGGCGCGCCCACCTCGGCGAGCCGCTTCGGGTCGATGTGCAGCGGCAGCGAGCGGATCGTGCGGGCGTTCTCGGTGATGAGTTCGCCTTCGCTCCCGTCTCCCCGCGTCAGGGCCAACTCCAGCGAGCCTCCGGCGAAACGCACCGCCATCGAGACGCCGTCGAGCTTGAGTTCGCCCACGTACTCGAGCGACTCCACCCCGGCCAACTCGCAGGCGCGGCGGTCGAAGTCGCGCAACTCCTCGTCGCTGAACGCGTTGCCCAAGCTCATCATCGGCGACGAGTGCGCCGCGCGCTGAAAGCCCTCGCGCGGCGGCGCGCCGATGCGCTGCGTCGGAGAGTCGTCCGTCGCCAGTTCGGGGTGCTCTTTTTCGAGCGCTTGCAGACGACGCATCATCGCGTCGTACTCGGCGTCGGAGATCTCCGGCTGATCGAGCGCGTAGTAGAGGTAATCGTGGCGGCGCAGCGACTCCCGCAGCTGCTCGATCTGCGCCTGCGGGGTGTCGTCCGAAACAGAAGTCGTCATGGGCGTAATACCATAAGGGCGTCGGATGCAGTTCTCACGCGCCGCTATTCTCTATAATCCCGCGGCCGGCGGCGGTTTGCAGCAAGCCGTGTTGCGGGTGGCCGAGGCAGCCGAGGCGCTGCGTCAGCATGTGGGCGAAGTGTGCGTTTTTCCCACCGAACCCGACCGCCGGGCCGACGTGCTGGCCCGCGAGGCCGTCCAGGCCGGTTTCGACCTGATCGCCCCGTGCGGCGGCGACGGCACCATCAATGAGGTTCTGCAGGGCGTCGCCGGCTCCGACGCTGTTCTGCTGCCGCTGCCGGCCGGGACGGCGAACGTTTTCGCCTGGGAGACCGGGCTGCCGGTCGATCCGGTCAGGGCGGCGGCGGCGCTGCCGGAGCTGGCGGTCTGCGAGGTCGAGCTCGGCGTGGTCGAGTTCCCCGAGGAAGACCGCAGGCGCTTCTTTCTGCTGATGTGCGGCGCAGGCGTGGACGCCAACGCCGTCTACCAGCTCAACGTCGACCTGAAGAAGCGCGTGGGCATTTTCGCCTATTTCGTGAGCGCCTTCCGGCAGTTGTTCCGACGCATCGAGAGCCTGAACATGCAGATCGGAGATGAGCGGATCGCCGGCTCACTGGCCGTGATCTCGAAGAGCCGGCTGTATGGAGGACGCCTGGTGCTGACGCCGAACGCGCACCTGCTGGAGCGCGATTTCGACGTGGTCGGCTTTCGCTCCACCTCGCCGCTCACCTACACCGGCTACCTCGCCGGCGTACTCACCAGCACGCTCCAGCGGTTCAAGGGCGTGCGCTGGCGGCAGGCGCGTCAAGTGGAATTGCTGGCCAACGACAGCCCGCACGTCTACGTCCAGGTCGACGGTGAGTTGGCGGGGCGGCTGCCGGCCCATGTTCAAATGGGCCCCGAGCGGATCCGCGTGCTGCTACCGAAGGCCTACTGCGCCGCGTACCCTGAGAGGATCGTCGCCGAGACCCCGGCGGCCGTCTTGGATGGATAACCTCACACACTCGCTGCTCGGCCTGCTGCTGGGCCGTCTCGTCGCCCCCAAAGATCTGCGCCGCCGCAACTGGATCAGCGTCGTCGCGGCCAACTCTCCCGATCTCGACCTGCTGGCCTCGCCCACGAAGCTGGCCTATTTGACCGCCCATCGGCATCTCACGCACTCAATCGTGGCGATCCCTGCGATGGCTGCCTGCGCGGTGGCGCTGGTGTGGTGGGGCGACAGCATCCGGCGTCGCCGGCGTCCGGACCGGGCGGGCCCTCCCCTGGACCTGCGGCGCGCCTGGCTGGCGGCTCTGCTGCCGACGGCGTCGCATCCGCTGATGGATTGGATGAACTCCTATGCGGTGCGCCCGTGGCTGCCGTTCAGCGACGAATGGAGCTCGGCCAACCTACTGTTTGTCATCGATTTGTGGGTCTGGGTACTGCTCGGGCTGGCGGTCTTCGCGCCGCTCGTGCTCCGCTGGGGGTCTCTGGGGCGGGACCGCGCCGCGCTGTTGGCGCTGGTCGCACTGGCGGGCTATGTCGGCTGGCAGAGCGAGGTGACCGACCGCGCCAGGCAGGCGGCGGTAGCGTCCGCACCGGCGGGCTTCGAAGCCGCGGCGGTCTTTCCGGTCCCCCTCGATGCGGACGGACGGATCGCCTTCATCGATGCCGGCGACACGAAGTTCCTCGACGGCGTCCGCTACGAAAAGCCGTCGAGGCGAGACTTGCTCGACGCCGCCTGGGCTACCGAGGTGGGCCAAGCCTACCGGCGATTCTCCCTATACCCGCTGGAGTGGGTGGAACCCAACGGCGAAGGATGGCGGGTCCGGTTCGGCGACGCCCGCTTCATGCGCCTGGGCCGGCCGGGATTTTTGTGCTCGTTCGAACTCGATGCCGAAGGCCGCGTCCTCAGCTCCAAATTCGAGTTCTGAGGCGTTCGCAAGAACCGCCCGCGTCGGGCGCCGGGAAGTGCGAGGCGGGGATCAAACCCCCAACCACAGGATCAGGAAGCCCGCGCCATAAATCGCAATCATCAGAATTCCTTCGAACCCGATGTTGCCCGGACCTCGCCTTTGCCGATAAAGCAAACCCGTGAGCAGGACAACGTTGAGCAGGATTGCCAGCGTCGTTACAAAAATCTCTTCCTTACCCACGCCGGCCGCATGGAACAGTGAGCCGGGAAGATAGAACAGGTCCGCCGCGCAGACAAACAGAACGTCAAAGAAGTTGCCGCCAACCACACCGCTCACAGCCAGCGTAACCGCGCCGCGCCGGACTGCGCCGATACTCGTGACCAGCTCCGGCAGAGACGTCACCACCGCCAGGAACAGTCCGCCGACGACGGACTCGCTGAGATCAGTTTGGCTCAGGACGCCTTCGGCGGCTTCGGCCGCCAGAGAGCCGCTGGTCGTCGTCAGCGCTCCGGTAATCAACAGACCGGCAATCAGCCCCGCGAGCTTTCCGCGCGGAGCGCCCTTCTCCGGCACGTCGGCTACTGTCTCAGAGGTGTTCGTCGGCCGCCACATGGGATGCCTGCGGGTCTCCCCGACCAGCCGGAATCCGAAGCCGGCGGCGGCGAACAACAAAAGCGTTACCGGATGGACGTGTCCGAGTGTCGCTGCAGGGCCGGAGATCGCCAACAGGACAAAGCTCATCAGCAGAATGAGGAGAGCCGTCTGCAGCAGGTTCTCCATGGATGCGGCCGCATGTTCGAGGTTCGCTCGCGTGTAGAAGAGGTCGGCCGCGGCGAGCGCGACCGTTTGAACGGCAATCCCCCCCAGCGCATTGCTGATCGCCATGCCGGGATACCCTTCCACCGCGGCTGTCACCGAAGCCGCAACGCCCGGCAGAGCCGTGATCAGCCCCAGCATGACCATGCCTGTGATCGCCTCGCCAAGTCCCGTCCTGTCCGCCAGTTCGTCGGCGTAACCAGCCATTCGTACGCCTGCGACGCTGATCACCGCCGCTGTCAAAGCGAACGTCAGGATATTGCCCCACAACGGAAGGCTGAGCTCGATCATGATCGGGCCGCCGGAGCTGCGGGAGATCGCTGACGTGAAGACGGTGACAGGCAGGCAATTCGCATCACAGCGCCCCCGCGGCGTGCGCGACGGCCTTGGAGCGGAAGTGCTGCGAGGCATTCCCTATCGCTGGTGCAAGCGACGCGGGCCGGCGCGAGATGGCGACGAGGCGGCTGTGATGGGAGATCAGGCAGTACCCGGGGATGGCGAGGTTGCGCTGTTGCGACTTGGCTCGGAGAAGGTCGATGTGAGGCCGCCGGTCTTTGTCGAGCAGGAAGGCCTCCTGGCGGCTGTTGCCCCGTTCTAGCTGTCGCCGCATGGCAACTGTGGGGGAGATTACCACAATTGGCTGCCGACCTAGCCGACGTCGCAGTTCGCGACCGGGGATCTTGCTGGCGGCGCCAGGGTTGGCGGATCACCCTTGCCCGCGCCCATTCCGGGCGGCCGCCTCGCCCGCGCGGCGGCCGCTCACCCAAGCCCAGAGGAAGTTGAATCCGCCCAAACGTCCGGTCACGTCGACGATCTCTCCGCACAAGTGGAGCCCGGGCGCCTTACGGCTCTCCATCGTGGCGGGTTGGATTTCGGCGATTGCGACGCCGCCGGCCGTGACCTCCGCGGTACGGTAGCCCTCGTTCCCGGAGACGGGCAGCCGGTAGTGCGCGAGCGCTTCGACTAGGCGCCGCCGTTCGTCGCGCGGCAACTCGCTGAGGCGCTGGTGCGCGGAGACGCCCGCCACGTCGAGCAGACGCGTGACGAGCCGGCGCGGCAGGCAGCGACCGAGCGTGGACCCCACTGTTGCGCGCCCTCCGGCGCGAAGCTCCGCGTCCCAATTCGCGACGCCGCCCCAACGTACGCGAAGCTCGGCGGGCGGTTCGGCTCCTCCGGTTACGCGATAGCTGGCGTCCAGAATCGCCGGTCCGCTGAAGCCGCGATGGGTCGCCAGCAGGTTTCCCTCATGGCGGCCCGCCGCGCGGCCGTCCCGCTCCGCAGTGATCTCGACGGGCGCGCTCACGCCGGCCAACTCACGCCACGCAGCATCCTCGGTGAGCAGCGGCACGAGTGCGGGATGCAGCGGAACAATCGTGTGTCCCAGCGCCGCGGCGAAGCGAAAACCCGCGCCATCGCTGCCGGTTTTTGGGAGCGAGAGACCGCCGGTGGCCAGGATCAGACGTTCCGCGCGCAGCCGTGCGCCGTTGTCCCCGTCGACGAGGAAACCGGTCCCGACGTCACGATCCGGGCGCACCGAGGACACCCGAAACGGGGAACGGATGCGGCTGCCGCTGTCCTGGCAGGCGCGCAGCAGTGCATCGACAACGTCCTTGGAGCGGTCGCTGACGGGGAACACCTTGCCGCTGTCCTCCACCTTCAGCGGGATGCGGAGATCGCGCTCGAAGAACTCCCGGACCTGCTCCAGCGGCCAGGAAAACAGCATGTTGCGCATGGACCGCGGAGACCCGGAAGTGTGGAAGTCGGCCAGTTCCGCGGCGGACGGGAGCACGTTGCAGCGGCCGCCGCCGCTGACGCGAATCTTGGCGCCCGGCTGCGGACGCGTCTCCAGCAGCAAAGCCGGCGCGCCGCACCGTCCTGCGAAGATCCCGGCGAGCAGGCCGGCGGCGCCGGCCCCGACGATCACGATGGGATGGTTTTCGGGAGCGTTCATGTCGATCGGGGACAGTCGCCGACTCGGCTTTCCCGGCCCCGCTCAAGCTCCCGACGCTCCCCGCGGAAACCGCACCAACCGAGCATCGGCCGGCAGGCTGCGAACACTATCGCCGGACCCAGCGGTCGATGCCTGGGATACTCCTCTTACTGGATGCCCAGCAGTTCGACCTCGAAGATCAAGGTGGCGTTGGGCGGGATCACGCCGCCTGCGCCGCGTTCCCCATAGCCCAGCTCCGACGGGATCACGAAGCGGTACTTCGAGCCCACCGACATCAGCTGCATGCCTTCTTTCCAGCCGGGGATGACCCGCGCCAGCGGCAGCGTCATCGGCTCGCCGCGCTCATAGGAGGAATCGAAGACGGTGCCGTCTTCCAACTCGCCCTTGTAGTGCACCGAGACCATGTCGCTCAAGGTGGGCTTGGGGCCGTCTCCGGCCTCCAGAACTTCGTACTGCAGCCCGGATTCGGTCGTTTCCATTCCACCACTCCCACCGTTGCAGGCGGTCAACAAGAGACCCGCCGCGGCCGCTGTGAGCAGCCATTGTCTGCGATGCATTTTCCGATGGTAGCCGAACCGGGGTGAAAAGCGCTCTAGCGCTGGTCCTCGTACCCGCCGGTCCAACTGCCCCGCCCTCGCGGCGTGTCGGCGTAGACGGCGAAACTGGTGGGTTTGGTCTGTACTGGGTTCAAACTCTCGCCTGAAGGGCTCTTGAAGGCCTGCGTCAGATAGGTTTGGGTGGAATTGGGCGGAATCGCCGCGGCCCGGAAACGGAAGCCGCCGGCTGGGGCCTTCTCGTTGATCACGATCTCAACGCTCTCGAGCTGCTCGTCGGAGTGATTTTGCAGCAGGATGCCGGCGCCGACCGCGCCGACGACCACGCCGCTGAGCCGGACCGTGGCGGGCGCGTCATAGCCGCCTCCGATAGCTTTGGACTCCCCCGCTTCACTCGAACAGCCGACAGCGGAGCCCAACAACGCCATGACGGCGCAGAGGGCCGCGAGTTTTCGATGCCGATTCATTCCAGGACGCTCCACCGCTGACGCAGGGCGTCCGCGATCACTATTCAGCCGCCCCGTCGGACGCGAGAACGATTACGTTCTGCGCCATCAGGCCGCGGTCTCCCTGGCGCAGGTCGTACTCGACCTCGGCGCCTTCGTCGAGGGTACGATAACCCGCCATCTGGATCTCTGTAAAGTGCACGAACACGTCCTCGCCCGTGTCACGACGGATAAAGCCGAATCCCTTGGCGCCGTTGAACCATTTAACGGAACCGCGCTCCCTGGATTCGTTGTTTCCGAACTGCGCTGCTGCTGCCACGTTACTTCACCTCGCTAAGCCGCTCGCCAAGCCACAGTAACGATACTGTAACTTTTTTCACGGAAATGAAACGTAATTCTACCGAACAACTCCTCATAACGTCCGGTTATGACGAGTTGTTATTGTGCCATAGAACGCCGGACGACAACAAAGTCTCCGGCTTTTTTTGGACACCGAAAGGCCGCATCCATGGGACAAACCCCCTACGCGTATGCGTCCGGGTTATCCACCGTCGACACGGATGGCGGAAGCGCGTTGGACAGGCAACGCGTTAAGAAAACAGGAGATTCGCGCCCAGCCCGGCGAAATAAGCCAGGGCCGTCATATAGGTGAATTGGATCAGCGGCCACTTCCAGCCGCCGGTCTCGCGGCGGACGACCGCCACGGTCGACATGCACTGCATGGCGAAGGCGAAGAAGACCAGCAAGGCGACAGCGCCGCCCAGATCGAGGTCCTGCCGCAGCGCTTCCTGGAGCTGCAACGAGCCTTCATCGGCTTCCATGCCGTAGATGGTGCCGAGCGTGCCCACGATCACTTCGCGCGCGGCCAGAGACGTAATCAGGCCAATGCCGATCTTCCAGTTGAACCCCAGCGGCTCGACCAGCGGCTCGATCGTGCGCCCAATCGAACCGGCCAAGCTCTGCTCGATCGGCGGCGGCTGGCCGTCGACGAACGGAATGCTCGCCAGTGCCCACAGGCCGATCGTCGTAGCCAGGATGACCGTGCCGGCGCGCTTCAAGAAGACCTTCGAGCGGTCCAGCAGGCGCAGTCCCAGCGAACGCAGCGTCGGCATGCGATACGGCGGCAGCTCCAGCATGAACGGGGTGCGGACGCTTTCGAGGATCGAGGACTTCAACAACTTGGCCGTCGCCACCGCGGCGAGGAAGCCCAGGGCGTAGAGCGCCAGCATCATCGCCGCGCGCGAGCCGAGGACGGGGCCCAGCACCGGCTGCTCGGGAATAAACGCCGCGATGATGAGCGTATAAACCGGCAGCCGCGCCGAACAGGTCATGAACGGCGCGATCAGGATGGTCGCCATGCGGTCGCGCTTGTTCTCAATGGTGCGCGTGGCCATGATGGCCGGCACCGCGCAGGCGTAGGCCGACAGCAGCGGGATGAAGCTCTTGCCCTGCAAGCCGACCTTGGCCATGGTGCGGTCAGCGATCAGAGCGGCGCGGGAAAGGTAGCCCGAATCCTCCAGGATCCCAATGAAGACGAACAGCAGCAGGATCTGCGGCAGGAAGACCAGTACCGACCCCACTCCGCCCCAGACGCCCTCGACGAGCAGCGAGCGGAACCAGGTGTCGGGCAGCGTCGCGCCGATCCACGAGCCGGAGACCGAGATGGCCTGCTCGACGGCGTCCATCAACGGAACCGCGGCGGTAAAGATGGTTTGAAAAACCGCCACCACGACCGCCAGAAAGACCAAGGGGCCGGCGACGGGGTGCAGAAAGACCGCGTCGAGACGGCGCGTCCATTCCGGCGGGGCCGGCGGGCGGTAGCCCGCGCGCGTGCGGGCGTCCGAAGCCCAGGCGTGGCAGGCCGGCACGTCTTGCAAGACCGGCAGCTGCATCAGCGGCGGCGGCGCTCCCAGCGTTCCCGCCAAGAACTCCTCCACCGGCTCGAGGCCTTGGCCCGTCTTGGCGCTGATCAGCGCGGTCGGCGCCCCGATGCGCTTGGAGAGTTCGTTGACGTCCACCGAGCCGCCGCGCCTGGCCAGGTCGTCGGCCATGTTCAGCACCACCAGCGTCGGCAGTCCGAGGCTGATGATCGGGGCGGCGATGGTGAGGTGGCGACTGAGGTTGGTCGCGTCGAGCACCAGCACCACGGCGTCGGGCCGCGGCACGCCTTGTACGGCGCCCTGCAGCACGTCGTGGGTCACCTGCTCGTCTTCCGAACGCGGCGAAAGACTGTAGACGCCGGGCAGGTCGATGACCTCGACGTCTGAGCCGGCGCGCAGCCGGGCCACGCCGTGCTTCTTCTCCACGGTCACGCCGGGATAGTTCGCCACTTTCTGGCGCATCCCGGTCAAACGGTTGAACAGGGTGGACTTACCGGAGTTAGGCGGACCGACAAGGGCAACCACGCGCCGCCGCTGCAAATCACTAGCAGGCGGCTTGGCTACAACCGGAGTCGAAGGAGCGCTCATGAGTCCGGACTAAGCAGAATCAGGCGGGCGGTTTCGCGGCGAAGAGCAATCTCGGCGTCGTCGATGCGAAACACCGACGGATCGCCGAACGGCGAGCGCCGGGAAAGCTCAACGGTGCTGCCCGGAAGGAATCCGAGCTCCATCAGGCGGCGCGCGTCGGGCTCGGGCAGATCGAGGCGCGAAATCAAGGCCTTGCGACCTTTGGGCAAGTCAGCGAGTGAGTGTTCGGTGAGAACAGCCAAGATGTCTCCAGTATGGTGCTAGTTGCAACTGGCTGTCAATCAGGACGGATTGCAATGAGCCGCCGGGGTTTACCCCGCGGGGCCGGCGTTGCCGTCGGGCAAGCTTGCGCTGTGTCCCGGTTGGCTCCGGTTTTCGAGCCGGCCGGGACGCCGCCGTTGTAATACAATCCTCCGTGCCGGCCCGCGCCGTAAACGGCGGCGGCTCATAGCGCGTTTTCTGTGAAGAAGTTAACCGGGCCTACCCGGCGTTCTCAAGATCACGGAGATCGTCGAGGTGAGCGTTGATTTCAACGGCGTGAACGGGGTCGTGCCGCTGACGGACTTCTTCACGCCGCAGGGGCGTGCTCGATATAGCCCCACGCGGACAGCGTTTTCGACGGAGCGCCGCTACGCGCGGCAGTGGTGCGAATCTTCCGGCGCCTGGTAGGCCACATCGAGATAGGGCGTGTCGAGCGGCTTGCCTTCCTGTTTGGATTTCAAGGCGGCTTCGAGTGCGCCGCTGACGATCAGCGTCCGCTCCACCGGATACGGCGCAGTACCGGTGGCGAACATCTCCTCGATGCCCCGCACCAGACAGGCCGAGTAGGTGACGTTCGGCGTCGGCGTCAGGAAGAACTGCAGCGCCTGCGGCCCCTCCATGCCCTTCACGCGAGCGGCGAAGTTGAAGTCGCGCACCGCGCCGTTGAGCATCAACAGCGTGGTCTTCAAGCCGTCGTTGTGCTCGAAGAAGTACGCCGCCGGATTCTCCACCATCGTCTTGATGGCGCCGGAGCCGACCATGTCTTGCGTGCGCGAATCCTGGTCGGAGACGCCAAGCGGCGAATCGCTGCGCGAGATGGCCGAGGTCAGCAGCTCTTTCGACCAGCGGCCTTCCTCGCCGGCCCTCCACACCGCGTCCCCGGTGATCATCTCCACGCGCTTGACGCCCGATTCCCCGCCCTTGCGGCGCTCGATCATGCACTGCATCGCCTCGAGAGCGTGGTAGTCCATGGCGTCCGATCCGCCGACGCCCACCATCAGCGCATCTTCGATCTCGCAGCCCAGCGGCAGTTCGAGATTGGGCAGCCGCCACGTCACAGGCAGCGACGAGCCGGCCAGCATCGGGAAGCCGAGGCGCTTCGAATCCTCGACCATCTCCTTGGCCTTATCGAAGCTGTAAGAAAGGTGCTTGTCGTTGTAGACCGGCACGGAGACGCCGTCTTCCTCAAAAGCCTTCACGATCTCCTTGAAGAATTCGTAGCGCGGGTAGAGTTTTTGGCCCAGGTCGTTGCTGGGGTAGTCCCCGTGCTCGCCGATGAGCAGGACGGCGTCGCAGGCCAGCTTGTCTCCGCCGCAACGCAGGGTCTCGGCGATCGACGGGTAGACCTTGAAGTTGAACTCCTGGGCGCGCTCTTCGCTCTGGTCACCCTCGGGACGCTGGTCTACATAGAGCGACACGATCGGCATGTTGGGCTGATGCCACTCGCCGTCGATCGGGTAGCCGACGAGGAAGCGGTCCGCGATGTGCTGCGCGTGCGAGAGGTAGCGGTAGATGGTGGTGACCACCGCGATGCGCTTCGGCGCCGCGGCGGTCGGCTCGCTTCCGCCGCAGGCCGAAAGCCCGGCGGCGGCCAGCAGCGAGAGGAAACTGCGGCGGTCTAGGTTCTCCAAAACGTGGACTCCTTCGTCGGCTGGTAGCTGATGTCGAGATGCGGGGTGTCGTAGCGGACTTCGCCCTGGTGCAGGCTCTCCACGCCGGCGGCGGTCAGGCCGGTGGTCAACAGCGTGCGCTCGACCGGGTAGGTGGCCTTGCCGCTCAGAAACATCTTCTCCACGTTGTTGACCTGCGGGGTGAAGAAGTTCGCCAGCGTGGTGCGGCGCGGCGGCATGGGCAGATACATCTGCGTGGACAAGGGCTTGTCCATGCCCTCGACGCGGGCTGCAAAGTTGAAATCGTCGACGATGCCGTTGAGCAGCAGCATGGTGCACTTGAGGCCGTCGTTGTGCTCGTAGTGGTAGGCGATCGGGTTCTTTGCCATCCGCTTCATGTCGTCGACAGACGGAAACATGTTGTTGAAGCCTTCCCGAGCGTTCGTCAGGTTGTGGCTGCGCGTCATCGCGGCCGTCATCAAGTCGTGCGACCACAGCTTCTCGTCATAGGCCTTCCAGAAATTGTCGCCGCGGTAGGCTTGCAGCCACTTCACGCCGGTCTCGCCGCCGGCGCGCCGCTCGGTCATGCACTGGATGGTCTCGAGGGCATGGATGTCATAGCCGTCGGGGCCGCCGTAGGCCACCGATACGGCCTCGTCGATCTTGGCGCCCAAGGGCATGTCGATCGGCGGGGTCCGGTAGGTGACCGGCAGGCTCGAGCCGGCCATGAAGGCGAAGCCGAGTTCCTGGGAGATGTCGTACATCTCTTTGGCCCAGTCCCAGTTCCACGACAGGTGTTTGTCATTGAAGACGGGGACCGACTTGCCGGTTTCGCGGAAGACCTTGGTGATCTCTTTGAAGAACTCGTAGCGTGGGTAGAGCTTCTGGCCCTTGTCGTTGCGTTCGTAATCGCCATGCTCGCCGATGAGCAGAACGCCGTCGACCGCGAGGTCGCTGCCGCCGAGCGTGAGAGCTTCGGCGATGGAGGGATAGATCTTCATCGACGGATGGCGCTTGGCGCGCTCCCGGCTGAGGTCATTGTCGCCGACCTGATCGACCCAGAGCGAGACCAGATCCATCTGGGGGCGGTGGTGCGTTCCGTTCCAGCCGTAGCCTTCGAGAAAGCGGTCGACGAAGTGCTGCGTGTGGGAGTACTTGAAGAAGATCGTCGAGATGCAGGCGATCTTGGGGCGCTGCTGAGCCCGCAAAGACGTATGGAACGCTAGCGGCAGCGCGCCCGCGAGGAGGTGTCTGCGAGTGAGCATGGGAATTGGCCAAGTATAGCGGACGCGCGTGGCTGCCCACCTCGTCAATATCGCCAGTCATCTCCATCCTCGATGACCGGGGAGCCGTCTTCTCTCTTGAGATGGAAGCGCCGGTCCGCACCGGGCGGAACAAATCCCTCACAGTAGACAAACAGATCGTCTACCGCGCGGACTCTCAGGTCGTCTATGACGAGCCGATTGGTACGCCAAAGCATTTTCTCAGCGGAGTACGCCGCCAGCGAATCGGGCCCGACCACGTGCGCCATCTCATGGGCTTCGTTTTCGTAGAGATGGTAGGCGGGAAGGGCGAAGGCAGCGTGTACTCTGCGGCCTTGGACGGCTGCGCCATGTAACCTTGTCCGCCGGCGATGACGATCGCTCGCTTCCCGCCGAAGACCACTCGGACCGGTCACCCGCCGGGGACGGCCGCATGTGGTTGTCTACACACAGTTCTCCGCCAAAGCCAAACACTTTCGTGAAGGCCGTGCGGAAAATCGCCCTGCGGCGACGGACGGTTCCCGCCGGGCCGCCGGTTCCTGTATGATGCTCCACGTAATGCCGATTCGGGTAGCCATTCTGGGTTCCGGCAACATCGGAACCGATTTGATGATCAAGATCCTTCGCCACGGCGAAGAACTCGAAATGGGGGCCCTGGTCGGCATTGATCCCGACTCGGACGGACTGGCGCGCGCCCGGCGCCTGGGCGTGGCCACCACGCACCACGGTCTCCAGGGGCTGGTCGAGATGCCGGAGTTCGCCGACGTCGACCTCGTCTTCGACGCCACCTCCGCCAAGGCCCACATCGCTCACGCCAAGGTTCTGCGCGAAGCCGGCAAGCAGGTCATCGACCTCACGCCGGCCGCCATCGGCCCGTTCGTCGTGCCGGTGGTCAACATGGGCGCGCACACCGACGCGCCGAACCTCAACATGGTCAGCTGCGGCGGACAGGCGACCATTCCGATGGTGCACGCCGTCAACCGCGTGGCCAACGTGCGCTACGCCGAGATCGTGGCATCCATCTCCTCGAAGTCCGCCGGACCGGGAACGCGCGCCAACATCGATGAGTTCACCCAGACCACCGCGCGCGGCCTCGAGGTCGTGGGCGGCGCTGACCGCGGCAAGGCGATCATCGTGCTCAACCCGGCAGACCCGCCGATCCTGATGCGCAACACCGTCTTCTGCCTTAGCGACGATGCCGACGAGGCGGCCATTGAAGAATCGATCCAGTCGATCGCAGCCGATGTGCAGAAGTACGTACCCGGCTATCGCCTCAAGCAGAAGGTGCAGTTCGAGCGGATCGCGAAGGACGCGCCCTCCCCCGCCCCCGGCGGCGGCCTGCGAACCTCCATCTACCTCGAGGTCGAAGGCGCCGCGCACTACCTGCCGGCGTATGCGGGCAACCTGGACATCATGACCTCGGCGGCCAAAGCCACCGGCGAGTTGCTGGCGAAGAAGATGGCGACCGTTTCGGTCTAGGACTGCTCACTGCTCACCGTTCACGGCTCACCCATGAAGATCTACGTACAAGACGTCACTCTCCGCGATGGCATGCACGCCATCCGCCACCAGTACACGCTCGAAGACTGTCGTGCGATCGCCAAGGCCCTCGATGAGGCCGGCGTCGACGCCATCGAGATCACGCACGGCGACGGCTTGGCCGGCTCGAGCTTCAACTACGGCGTCGGCCTGCATACCGACCTGGCCTGGATCGAAGCCGTGGCCGAAGTCGTCACCCACGCCAAGGTAACGGTATTGCTGATCCCCGGCATCGGGACCGTGGAAGACCTCGAAGCCGCCTATGCCGCCGGCGCGCGCTCGGTGCGCGTGGCCACGCACTGCACCGAGGCCGACGTCGCCCAGCAGCACATCGAAAAAGCCCGCAACCTGGGCATGGACGTCGCCGGCTTCCTGATGATGGCGCACATGAACCCGCCCAGAGCGCTGGCCGAGCAGGCGAAGCTGATGGAGAGTTACGGCGCCTACTGCGTTTACGTCACCGACTCCGCCGGCGCGCTGGTCATGAACGACATCCGCGAGCGTTTCCAGGCCTTCGGCGAAGCGCTCCAGCCCGAGACCCAGCGCGGCATGCACGCGCACCATAACCTCACGCTCGGTGTGGCCAATACGATCGTGGCTCTCGAAAACGGCGCCAACCGCGTGGACGCCTCCTTGGCAGGCATGGGCGCCGGGGCCGGCAACGCGCCGCTCGAAGCGCTCATCGCCGTGATGAACCGCATGGGGTTCGAGCACGGCTGCGATCTCTACAAGCTAATGGACGCCGCCGACGACCTGGTGCGCCCCTTGCAGGATCGCCCGGTGCGGGTCGACCGCGAAACGCTCTCACTGGGCTACGCCGGCGCCTACTCGAGCTTCCTGCGCCATGCCGAAAAGGCGTCGGAGCGCTACGGTATCGACACGCGCGAGATCCTGGTGGAGGTCGGACGGCGCAAGCTGGTCGGCGGCCAGGAAGACATGATCGTCGACGTGGCGCTGGATTTGGCCAAGGCCTAGGGCTCGGCAGACTTCGTTCCGTGCCGCATCCCTTCAGGGTGCGGGCAGCGTGCCCCCCAACCTCAAGGCTGGGGCGCGGATCAAGCTTTCACCAGGAAATCGGTGAACTCGTTCTCGCCGTGCACGTCGGTCAATCGCATGTCGCGTCCCTGGTAGAAGTATGTCAGGCGCAGGTGGTCCAGCCCCATCATCCTTAGAATCGTGGCGTTGGCGTCATGCGCCACCAGCGGGTTTTCCACCGGCCGTAGCCCGAACTCGTCGGTCGCGCCGAGTACGCGGCCGCCCTGCACCCCTGCCCCGGCGAACCACATGCTGTAAGCGTAGGGGTGATGGTCGCGGCCGTTGCGGCCTTCGGCCAGCGGCGTGCGGCCGAACTCGCTGCCCCAGACGACGAGCGTGGAGTCGAGCAGCCCCCGCGCTTTCAAATCCGTCAGCAGGCCGGCGATCGGCTTGTCGGTCTTGGCCGCCATCTTGTTGTGCGAGCCGACGAGGTCGTTGTGGGCGCCGTCCCAGTCGTCGCCCAGGTGCGTGCCCGAATAGAGTTGGATGAAGCGCACGCCGCGCTCCACCAGCCGCCGCGCCAGCAGGCATTTACGCCCAAAATCGTCCGACAGCCCTTCGCCGATGCCATACAGCTTCTTAGTCGCCGCCGACTCGTTGCTGATGTCGACCGCTTCCGGCGCCTCGGACTGCATGCGGTAAGCCAGCTCATACGAGGCCAGCCGCGCTTCGAGGTCGCTGTCGTGGGGACGCTCGGCCAAGTGCCGTTTGTTCAAATCGCCGAGCAGGTCGAGCGTGGCGCGCTGGGTCCGGTCGCTGACGCCTTCCGGCGTGGCCAGGTCGAGCACCGGGCTCTTGCCGCTGCGGAACATCGTGCCCTGGTAAACCGCCGGCAGAAAGCCCGAACCGTAGCCCTGCGGCCCGCACTTCATCGCGCCGTCCGTCATCACCACGAACGACGGCAGATTCTCGTTCTCCGACCCGAGCCCGTAAACCGTCCACGACCCCAGGCAGGGGCGGCCCGGGAACTGCGAGCCCGTGACGTGCAGGTACATCGCCGGCGCATGGTCAAAGGCGTCGCCGTGGAAGGAGCGCACCAGCGCCAACTTGTCGGCGTGGGAGCCGATATGGGGGAACAGCGACGAGATCTCGAGGCCCGACTCGCCGTGCCGATTGAAATCCCAGGCCGCGCCGCGCGCGATCGCCTTGGTGAAGTCGATGCGGCTGGTCTTGAGGCCCTTCACGAAGCTGCCGGGCAAGGTCTGGCCCGACAGACGCGCCAACTCCGGCTTGGGGTCCCAGGTGTCGACGTGGCTGACGCCGCCGTGCATGTAGAGATAGATGACGGCCTTGGCGCGCGCCGGCTCGTGCGGCGGCTTCGGGGCCAGCGGGCTCTCCGACGCCGCAGAGGCTCGCTCCAGCAGCGAAGAGGCGGCGACCGCGCCGAACCCGCGTCCGACTGATGCCAGTAGTTCTCGGCGAGTTTTAGTCGACATAGAGAAACTCATTGGTGTTGAGCAGCGCCCGAATCATCGCCGCGGCGGCTTCGGCGGGGCCTCCGGCGGCGGACTTCTGCTGGTTGAGGAATCCGGCGGCGCGTTCACGCTCTTCCGCGCCCGGCGGGCGGGCCAACACGTGCATCCAGGCGGCTTCGATCAGCGAGCCGTCTTCGGCGTTGCCGGCCGCGACAAGCGCCTCGGCCAGTGCGTGGGAACGCTCCATCGTCAGCGAGCCGTTGAACAGGGTCAGCGCCTGCGGCGCCGTGGTGCTCGACTCGCGCCGGGAGCAGGTCAGCATCGAATCCGGCGCGTCGAAGACTTCCATCATCGGCATCCGGAAAGTACGCTTCTGGATCATGTAGAGGCTGCGGCGGTCATGCTGGGTCTTATCGGCGGTCAGCACCCAGGCGCTGTCAGGACGCTGCGTCAGCATCGCCTTTTCGACATCGGACAACGGAGGCACGACGGGCCGACCGCCTTGCTCCAGGTTGAGCGCGCCGGTCGCCAACAGTACCGAGTCGCGCACCTCGTCCGCGTTCAGCCGTCTCCTGGAGAAGTGCGAAAGCAGCAGGTTCAGCGGGTCTTCGGCGTGCGCTTTCGGAGACGGGTTCGACTGCTGGCGATAGGCCGCCGAGTTCATGATCAGCCGGTGGATGTGTTTGATCGACCAGCCGCTGTCGACAAACTCCGCCGCCAGCCAGTCCAGCAACTCCGGATGCGTGGCTTCGCCGCTGCGCGTCCCGAAGTCGCTGGGCGTGGCGATCAGACCGCGCCCGAAGTGGTACTGCCAGATGCGGTTGACCATCACCCGCGCGGTCAATGGGTTTTCCGGGGCGGCGATCCATTCGGCCAGCTTGCTGCGACGTCCCGTCGTGGGCATCAGCGGAATCGGGCCGGTGGCGATACGCTCCTCGGCCGGAGGAGGCACTTCGCCGCCGCCGAGCACGCTGAAGAAGCCCGGCTCGACCTCGCGTTTCTCCCGACCGCCCCTGGCCGGCAGGAAGGTGCGCGGCGCGACGTTCCACCAGTCGGCGATACCGCAGGAGAACGGCTTCGGCTCGTAGCCGGCGTACATCCCCACCAGCGTCTTTTCGATCTCGTGCAGGTCGGCCTGTTCCTGCGGGGTCATGCAAGCGCGGATTTCGTCGTCGCTCGCCCGGCCGGCGTTTCGATTTCCGGCGGCCAGCTCGCGTTGCCGCTCGTTGCGCTGCTTTTCGGGCAGGGCCAGGGCCTCCTGCACGTCGGCGGGCAGAGCGCTCAACTTGTCGTCGCGGATCTTGTTCTTGCAGCGCTGCTGGATGGCCCGGATCTGCTCGCCGATCTCGCGCAGCTTCCACTCGTTCACGCTCTCGCGGACGTCGAAGCCGAGCGAGCTCAACCGATCCAGCGGAACCTTCACCTTCACCGCCGGCGCGAAAATGGCGCGGACGCGGTAGTAGTCTTCCTGCGAGATCGGGTCGAACTTGTGGTCGTGGCAGCGCGCGCAGCCCGCGGTCAGCCCCAGGAAGACGGCTGAGGTGGTGTCGACCCAGTCCGTCAGCGTCTCCTCGCGGTTGATGTCGGCCTGATCGGGAAACAGATCACGGTTGGGGCCGACGCAATACAGGCCGGTTCCGGTCCGCGCCACGGGGTCCTCGGGATAGAGCTCGTCGGCGGCGATCTGCTCCTTGATGAAGCGGTCGTAAGGCTTGTCCTGGTTGAAGGAGTCGACGACCCAGTCGCGGTAGCGCCAAGCGTCGTGGATGTAGCTGTCGAGTTCGAAGCCGGCGGTGTCGGAGTAGCGCACCAGGTCCAGCCAATGCCGTCCCCATTTTTCGCCGTAGCGCGGCGAGTCCAGCAGTTGGTCGACCAATTTCGCCCACGCCTCGGGCGAAGAGTTTTCCGCGTAGTCGAGCACCTGCTCGCGCGTCGGCGGCAGTCCCCACAGATCGAAATAGGCGCGGCGGACCAGCGTCTCGGCCGACGCCTCGGGCGAAGGCTCGAGCGAGGCGTCGCGCAGCTTCTCGATCACGAACCGGTCGACCGCATTGGCCGCCCAGTCGCCGTCCGCCTGCGGCACTTCAGGCCGCTCGACCTTCTGGAACGCCCACCAGGTGGAGATCGGCGCCGGCGAGGCGGACGAAGCGCTCTCCGGCCACTCGGCGCCGGCATCGATCCAGCGCTTGAGGACGGCGATCTCGTCGGCGGGCAACGCCGACACCGGCGGCATCGCGAGCTTTCCCTGGCGCTCGACGGCGTGGATCAGCGGGCTTTCGGCGGCCTTGCCGACTACCAGCGCCGGTCCGCGCGTGCCCCCTTGCAGCAGGCCTTCGCGGTCCGCCAGGCTAAGGCCCGACATCGCTGTTGCGGCCGAGTGGCACTGGATGCAGTTCGCGTGCAGGATCTCGACAGCGCGCACCGCGTCCGCCGAGGCGCCGCAGAGCGGCCACGCTGCCAACAGTCCGACAAGAAAGAACTTCGCGGCTCTCACCACCCCACACACTACCAGTCCGCGAACCTCTTCGCCAGCGAAAGAATGCGCAACAAACCGGCGCCGCAGGCATTTTGCGAAGCGTCTCGCCGCAGCCGCCATGCATACGCTGCTCAGCCTCTCTGTATGGGACTCTGGGAAGTCATATGGGAACGGCGTTGACAAGCGGTTTGCCCACCGGCGTCGAGGAAATAGCCGCGGATGGGGGCGGCGATTTTATAATGGAGGCCCGTTGTTCGTAGCGCCCCCTTGGAACAAAAAAAATGCCCTGGCTGAATAGCCCGGAAGGATGATCTATGCCCGCCTTGCCCAAGCCGAGACAGGAGAAAGAGGGGGAAACCGCTCGCGTATACCGTCTGCTCAAGCAGTCGATCTTGCAGTGCGAGTTCTCGCCGGGAGACTTCCTCATCGAACTCGAACTGGCGCGCCAGTGTCAAACAAGCCGCACCCCGGTCCGCGAGGCCTGCAACCGTCTGGCCCAGGAGGGTTGGATCACCCAGATCCGTTACAAGGGCTACCGCGTGCCCGAGGTCTCACTCCGCGAGGTCGCCGAGGTCTATGAATACCGCGAGGTGCTCGAGACCTTCATCGCCGGCAAGGCGGCCGAAGTGGTCGACGCTGCTCGGCTCGACGCGCTGGCCGAGGCGATCTCGATTGAAGATCAACCTTCTCCTTCTCCGCACGATCTGGTGCAAGCGAACGAGCAGTTCCATCTGGGACTGGCCGCGATCGCGGGCAATCAGCGCATCCTCGACCAGCTGCGGGCGGTGCTCGAGCATGTCCACCGCCTTGACATTCTCATCCTCGGCTCGCCCCGCGAGACCGAGTGGATGGCGCATCACGACATTCTCGACGCGATCCGCGAGCACGAAGTCGCCGCGGCGCAGCGCGCCATGATCGAGCATGTCCGCGGCTCGCGCAACCAGATGCTCAAGCTCTTCGGAGGATTACCGTGACCACTTGGGTCGTCGCCGGGCTGCGCTGGACGAACCACGTCGGCCGGCTCAACCCTCGCCGAGCCCTTCTCTTGGAATACGGCGGGCTGCGGCGCGCTCATCCGCCGGCAGTTCCCGTCGGCAGGGCTGCGCCCTCGAGGAAATATGGAACCGCTTCCAGCCACGCAACCCTTTGATCTGCTCATCCGCAACGGTCACGTCATCGACCCCGCCTCGGGCTTCAGTGCGCGCGCCGACGTCGGCGTCCGGGACGGCCGGATCGCGGCCGTCGGACCGGACTTGTCGGCTGACGGCTGCCCCGAGGTGCACGACGCTGAGGGCGGGTACGTCAGCCCCGGCTGGATCGATCTGCACGGCCACTGGTACGAGGCCTGCCTGTTCGGCATCAACGCCGAGATCGGCCTCAACCAGGGCGTCACCACCGCGGTCGACGCCGGTACGGCGGGCTTCGCCAACTTCCCCAACTTCCACCAGACGGCGATTCTCACCAATCGCGCCCGCATCCTGGCCTTCGTGCATGTCTCCTGCATGGGACTGCATACGCCGTTCGCCGGCGAGTTGCTGGACCTGAACTACGCGCGGCCGGAAGAGACCGCGATGGTGATCGACGCCTACCGCGACGCCGCCGTCGGGGTGAAGGTTCGCATCGGCAGTATGACCGGCAACCAAGGCAACCGCGCGCTGGACTTGGCTTTGGAGGCCGCCAACGCCGCCCAGGCGCCGCTGATGACGCACATCGGCGAGGGCGCCGACGAGCCCTACATCCTCGACCACCTGCGGCCGGGCGACATCCTCACCCACTGCTTCCACGGCAACCGCAACGGCATGTTGAGCGACGACCCGGAAGTCGGTCTGATTCCATCGGTGATGCGGGCCCGCGAGCGCGGCGTGATCTTTGACGTCGGCCACGGCTGCGGCAGCTTCTCGTGGGATAGCGCCAGGCGCTGCTTCGAGCACCATTTCTGGCCGGACGCCATCAGCACGGACCTGCACCGTTACAGCGTCGACGAGCCGTGGAAGCTCAGCATGCCGCAGCTGATGTCGAAGTTTCTGAGCCTGGGCACGAGCGTCGAAGACGTGGTGGAAAAGACAACAGCGGCGCCGGCGCGCATCCTCGGACGGCTCGATACGATCGGCTCGCTCGCGCCCGGTTCGGCGGCTGACATCGTCGTCTTCCGCCTGCGCGAGGGCGATTTCGAGTTCACCGACGTCAAGCTCAACGTGAACCGCGGCGACCGCATGATCGAGCCGCACCTGGTGGTGAAGGCGGGCGAGGCCTTTCGGCCGGGCGAGATTCCCTGCCGGCTCCGGCCGCTGTACCCCTGCGACGAACTCATCTTCGACATGCTTGGGGTGAGGCGCTGAGGCCGTATCCTCGGGTACGCCGGCAGCCTTCCTCGAAAAGCCGTTCACCGAGGCCGCTGTGGTCACAGCCGTGGACAGGGCGCTCGACGTCCCCTCACGGGTCTTCTCCTGCAAACCGTAGGAATGAACGCTACTGGTTGTCGGCGCGGCTCGAGTCAGTAGGTTGACGACGATTCAGCAGGGCAAGCTTTGCAGAGTACTCCTGAGCCGTTGCCTGGCCGGCATCATGGCTGCAGACGCGTTTGCACGGAAATGGCGCCCCGGAGCTGCCCGGCAGAGTAGCCCGTTGCGGCGTCGTTGGGATAGCGTTCCAGGATGACTTGCCGCACCTCAGGGGCCAGAGCATTCGCGTCGCCATGGCAGGCCAGACAAAGCTCGGCGGTTTGAATAGGCCGGATGTAGCGTAGAACGCGACTGCCGTCGTGCTCGACGACCTCAAAGATCTCGGTGGGCAGCTCGCCTCGATCGTGCAGAGATTGCAGCCGCTCCAGAGCGGCGCGCTCGTAGGCGTCGGGCTGGTTCAAAGAATTCCTCGCCTTCAGCGTGACTCGGCGCACGGCCAAACCGTCTTGTGAATGCTCGTTGGCGATCGACTGCGCGACTTCTGAGCAAACGACGATCGCGGCAGCCGGCCCACCGCGGGCCATCTCCGCCGCCATCGTCGACATCAACTCGGCGCCCAACGCGTCGGCGGCCTTTCTCGACCGTTCCAGCGCGACCTGCTCGTCAACCTCATTCCGCGGATTCGACTCCGAAGCAGGATCCGCCGCCGGCTGCCCGCACCCGACGAGCAGCCCGACGGCTATAGCTACGACGGCAAGCCGCATCGCAGCCCGACGCGCAACAGCGAATGCAACCGCCTTGCGGCCCGATCCATGCAGAATGATCTCTTTCGGTTTCATCTACCGCAACTTAAAGCAATCTAGGCGCCATTTGGATTGATCCGCAGCCGTTCCCGCGACCAAGTTCAATGCGTTTGGCGGACACGATACAAGCGATTCGGTTCCAACCCTGTGATTTCCTGCGACTGACCGCCGGGCCAAGTGATCAGCGCCGACGCCGACGCAGCGGAGCCGATGCCGAAGCGCAGACGCAGCGAATTCTGGGACAGGTAGCTGCCGCCGCTGCGGACCTCGGCGGTCTGGGTCCGGCCGGCAGCGGTCAATCGGACTCGAGCCCCAATCGCGCTGCGGTTTGCGGCGGCGCCTTCGAGCTGCAGGATGATCCAGCCGCCCTGCGGCTTGTCTCGCAAGCTCAGCAGCGTCGGAGGCTCATTCTGGTTGTTGACGAGGATGTCGACGGCGCCGTCAGCGTCGGCGTCAGCAAAGGCCGCCCCTCGCGCCGCGTGCGGCTCCATCAATCCCGGTCCGGACGTGGTTGAGACGTCGGCGAAGCGGCCGTCGCCGAGATTCCGATACAGAATGGCGCGTTCGCGGTAGCGGAGGTCGCCGGGCATTTGGTCGACTTCCGGGAAAACGTGTCCGTTGACGAGCAAGACGTCTTCGAAGCCGTCGTTGTCATAGTCCAGAAACCCCGCCCCCCAGCCGACGAAGCTGGTATTCGCGCCCATTCCGGCCCCCACGGTGGCTTCATCGAAATCGCCCTCCCCGCGGTTGTTGTACAGCGTCGAGCGCTCGTCGGAGAAGTTGGAACGGAAGATGTCGGTGGCGCCGTCGCCATCGTAGTCGCCGGCGGCCACGCCCATGCCGGACAGGGCTTGCCCGTTTTCGTCGAGCGCCGCCCCTCGGAAAAGCGCTTCGTCGATAAAGGTTCCGTCCTGCTGGTTGATGTAGAGGATGGACGGCGTCCGGTCGCACGCCACATAGAGATCCGTCCAGCCGTCGGCATTGAAGTCGCCGGTGACCGCGCCGAGTGCGTAGTTGCGGTCGGGGCCGGCTATGCCGGAAGCCTCGGAGACGTCAGTGAACGTACCGTCGCCATTGTTGCGGAAGAGCATGTTGCGGTCAAAAGGCAGCCCGCGCGGTCCGCAGACGGTGGGAACATTCCGATAGAAACAGTACGGGTTGTCCCCAGGCTTGGGCGTTGTTTCGAAGCTGAACTTCAGGTAATTTGCGACGAAGATGTCCAGATCGCCGTCGAGATCGTAGTCAAGGAAAGCGCAGCCGGTGCTGTAGCGGTCTCGATCCTGCTCGAGCCCGGCGCCGATGGTGACGTCCTCGAATCCGCCGCCGTCCACGTTGCGCAGCAGCCGATTCCGGCCCCAGTAGGTGACAAGGACGTCGGTGAACCCATCGTTGTCAAAATCACCGGCGCAGACGCCCTGGCCCCAGCCTTCCAGCTTGGGGAGGGCTTCGGCGGTGACGTCCGTGAAGCGATTGCCGCCGCCATTGCGATACAAGCGGCTGGGGCCGCCCTCGCCCGAGACGAGCAGCGCGTCAAGCAGGCCGTCGTTGTCGTAGTCGATCCAGGCCGCCCCGGAGCCGGTGGTTTCGATGATCCAGGTTTTCGATTCGTCGCCGCCATTCGGAATGGCGTGGATGAGCCCGGCTTTCTTGGCGATATTGACGAACTCAGCGGCGCCGAGCGGCAGGGCCGCAAGCCAAGCAAGGCCCAGCCCGGCCCACAAGAAGGAGCTGGCGCGGACACTGCTCATGGTTGCGGTTGTTCGCCGATCCGGCGCAGGAAGTCGCTGAACTCGCCTTCAGGGGATTGCTGCAGCTCATCGAGCTTGCCCTTCGCCGCCATGGCGTCGGCGCGACGGCCTGCATTGCGGTAGGCGACCATCAGGGCGTACCAAGAGGATTCGGCGGCCGGTTGCAACTCGACCGCACGCTCGAGCAGTGCAATGGCGGCGGCATGGTCCGCCGAGCGCGAGCGGTAGCGCGCCAACGCGGTCAGCGCCTCCGCGAAGTTCGGGTCGAGCTCGACGGCCTGCTCCAGGTGTTTGGAGGCGTCTTCCGGCTGTTGCCGGACCTCGAGGATCTGTGCAATCTGGTAATGAGCCACTGCATCACGAGGGTTCAGGGCGAGCTCGGACTCGAACGCAGCGCGGGCCTGTTCGAGGGCTTCCGGTTCGTGCGACCGCAACAGCAGCGCCCGTCCCAGACGATAGTGCAGGTTCAGCGTTTTCGGGCTCTTGGCAATGGCTTTGCGATACTCGGCGATCGCTTCGTCATAGCGCCCCTGGATTTCGAAAATTTCAGCGGAAAGCTGGTTAACCCGGAAGGAAGCGGGCGTCTTCTCAAACATCCGCTCAACGGCGCCGTTCCACGCCTTCAAGTGCAGCCGGGCGGTTTCATAGAGCACATCGGGGTCGGAGGGAAACTCGCCCTCAAGCTTGGCCAGAGCAGGAGCGGCGTCAGCAAAGCGTTGCTGCGCGATCAGGCACCGCGCCAGCGCCAAGCCGGTGAGTCGCCGCAGCTTCGGATCGGAATACTCGGCGGTGAGCGCGGACGCCGCTTCTTCGCAACGATGGGTGGCGGCCTGGATGAGCGCCGCCAAGGCTTTTCCCCGGGGGGAGTCAAGCCCGGCGAGCAAGCGTTCGGCCGTCACAAAGTCGCCCCGCTCAAAGGCCTCGAACGCGCCGTCTTCGGGGGTTTGCGCCGCCAACCCCAAGGACGCGAGAAGGGCGATGGCCAGCAGACGCATGGACATCGAGTTGTCAGTGCCCGGCATCATCCATCACCAAATCCAGATCGCCGAAGCGGTGCCGCCTTTTGCCGTCGAGATAGCGAAACCGCAGCAGCGGCGGATCGCCCGGCGCCAGTCGCACCGCCGGCTGGAGCCGTTCCGAAGAGCGCACACCGACCGTGTGCACCCAACCCGAGGCCAGAATACGGTCCAGCGCGGCTTCGCTGGAAAACGCCGGAGCGGCCAGCAACGCCAGCGCCAGTGCGCGTCTCATCGTCGGTTCAACTCCTCGAGGGCGCGCTTCGCTGTGGCGTTGTCCGCGTCGACAGCCAGCAACTGCTCCAGCACGCTGCGGGCCTGCGCCGCGTCGCCCGTCTGCACGTAAACTCGCGCCAAGTTCATGTAACTCTCCTCGTCCCGCGGCGCCGCCCGAATGCCGTAGCGCAGGGCCGCAACAGCCTCGGAGGGCTGATTCAGTCTCAAGTACAGCACGGCCAAGTTGTTGATCGCGGAGACGTGGCCGCGCTCCGCTTCGATGGCGCGTTGGAAGAGTTGTTTGGCTTCATCAAACCGCTCCTGCTTGGCGTAAAGCAGACCCAGTTGGTTGAGGGCGTCGGCATCGTCGCCTTCAATGCCAAGGCTCTGTTTATACAGCCGCTCGGCGTCGTCAACCCGGCCGAGCCGCGCCGCAGCCTGGGCGGCGTTGGCCAGCGCGTACGTGGATTCCGGCGACAGCGCCAGCGCTTTGTCGAAATGCTGAGCGGCAGTCTCGTAGTCCTTTTCAAGCATGGCCAGCCCGCCCAGATCATTCCAAGCCTCCGGCGCATCGGGTTTCAAACGGGCGGCTTGTTCGAGGTACGGACGGGCGGCGGCGGCGCGTTCGGCGGACAAGTGGATCTGCCCGATGCCGAGTTGCGCCTTGAAATTGTCGGGCGTGCGCTGTAACACCGCTTCCAGATACGGCAAGGCTTGCTCGAGATAGCCGGCTTGATACAGAGCGGCGCCATGCCGGAAGTAGTTCCGGGCGGGCGTCCCGCCGGCATAGTAGCCGGGAAACGGCAGGGCCAACGCCGTGCGATCGATATCTTCGATGCGCGCCGCGTCCTGGGCCAGGGTGCGCTCATCGGGAACCGATCGATAGACCTTGTGCACCCTCGACTTGCCGTCGACCAAAAGAGCCGTCGGAACGACCAGCGGACCGCGATAGTCCAGCAGATAGCGCTGAAAGATCGCATACCAGGCGGCGCGTTCTGGCACGGCGCCGTCGAGGTCGACGGATTCAACGGGAATACCGGCGCTCGGCGCGAGGACTTCGCCGCGAGCCAGGGTCAGCAGACACGGTCCCGGCACGACTTCGGGCAACGGAACCGGCTCCAGCAGCCAGAAATCGTTCAGGTCGATCTGCGGCGACGAAGGCGGGGCGGCGGGTTGCGACGAGGGCTGGGCCAGCGCCGTCGATTTCACGACGCCGCGCCCTTCGACGATTCGGTAGCGCATCCCGGCGGCCAGACCTGTCAGGGACTCCACGTCGCCTCCGGGCCACCGAATCGTTACCTTCGCAGCGGCATCAGCCGTCCCCAGCCCCAAGTGGATGCGCTTGGTGTGCTGGCAAAGGTAGCCCGACCCGGCGCTGAGCAATTGCGAGGTCGAGCCGTTTGCCGACTCCGCCGTCACCCAGGCGCCGATCGCGTCGCGGTTCGAGGTTGCTCCCTCCATCTCGAGCACGACCACCTTGGCGTTCGACGACTGATTGGCCAACGCCTCCAGTTGCGGTCCCAGCCGGTTCTTCAGCAACAGATCCAGGCGGCCGTCGCCATTGAGGTCGACCGCTGCGAACGCTCGCGTATCTCGCGCCTCCTGACCAAGTTCGGGGGAAGCATCCAGCCACCGCTCCCCGCGCCGCTTGTAGAAGACGTTCGGTTCGTGGCCGTTCCACGAATACCCCTCGCGGATGAACTGGTTGATCGCGTTCCAACCCTCTTCGTACTTCGGGGCCGGGCTGCCGTCGGCGGAGGAATGGGCGACGACTTGCCGCCAAAAGAAGCTCATCAGGTCCGGTTTCGTGCGATCCGGCTCGGAGATCATTCCCGAGGCGACCACGATTTCGGGCGAGCCGTCGGCGTCGAAATCGAAGGCGTCGCCCGCCCACGCCCAGCGCCCCACCTCCGCTTCGCCGGTCTCGTCGAAGCCGCCATCGCCACGGTTGCGGTAGAGCGTGTTGCCTTTGGTGTGGCGGTGAAACTCCTCCCGCATGCCTCGATGAGCGACCAATCCGAACGCGGGATCATGCGTAACCCGGCGACCCGAGGGCGTCCACATGTTGGTCACGTAGAGGCCCGGGCGTCCCTTGCCGTGCGCGTCGAACCAGGACGCGCTCATGCCCGGCCCCAGGTCTTCCACCCCCGCTTCGGCGGCGATGTCGCGGAAGCGCCAACCGTCAAATTTGTACAGGTTGTTGCGGCCGAAATCGTTGGCGACGTAGAGCTCCGGGCGGCCGTCGAAGTCGTAGTCGCACCAGGCGGGCGCAAAACTGTAGCGATCGTTGTTCTCGTCCAGGCCGACCTGCGCGGTCACATCCTCAAAGTGGTCCCGGTCCGCGAGCCGGTTCCGAAACAAGAAGTTCGGCGGGCCGTTGCGAGCGTCGTGGTAAGGCGCCGGGTAGCTGTACTGGTCTTCACTCTGGAAGTAGATATAGGTGCACAGGTAGAGATCGACGTAGCCGTCGCCGTCATAGTCGGCGGCGGCCATGCCGGTGAAGGCGCCCTGCGGAGCTTGGGCGAACCGGAAGGCGTCAGGCTGCAGTTGGAAGGTCCCATCTCCCTGGTTCGCAAAAAAGAAAGGCTGCGAGCCGGTGAGGACCACCAGGTCTTGCAGCCCGCGGTTTCGGAAATCGACGAACAGAGCACAAGACGTGTGGTCGAGCAGATCGACGCCGGCCGTTTTGGAGATATCCCGGTAGAGCCCATCCTCGCAGCGCTTGAGCAGGCGGTTGGGCAGGCCGCCCGGCTGGCAGACATAGATCTCATCAAAGCCGTCGTTGTCCATGTCGCCGACGGCGATGCCATTCTGCCCGTAGATGTCGATGCCGGCGGCCAAGTCGATGTTCCGCCGCCATTCGGGTACGCCAACCGCGAGTTGGCGAGCGGCTGGAGTCTCCGGCGCCAGGATGGCCGTGCGCGCGAAAACTCCCGTCAGCTTGGCGCGCGTCTCCTCGATGGGCCGAAAGGCGGACAAGGCGCCGTGCTGCCATGCCGCTTCCCACAGCCCCACATGATAGGCGTCGCCGCGAAAGGCCTCGAAGCGCACCAAGCCGTCTTCGAGCGGGTGGAAGCGCACCGAATCCAGACCTTCGAGCCAGCGCTCGAAACCGGCGAGGACATCGCGATCCTCCGGAGCGAAGCGGGCGACGGCGGCATCAACGCCAAGCGGGTCCCACGCAGCCGGCGCCGGGCTGAAACCTTCAAAGGGCTCAGAGAGCGGCGGAGGGCGGCGGGTGGAAGCCATGCGATCCCAAGCCGCCAGCTCTTCCGCAGCCCGCGTTTCGCAGTGAAACTCGTCCGAACCGGCGGCGATGTAGCGGCGCAGCTTCTCGTGCGGCGGATCCTGCCGGAGCTGGACGGGAAAAACCTCGGCGCGCCCGACAGGCGGCGGCGCGCTGAACGACGGGCGGGCGGCCAGCAAACCCGCGGCGACGCCCAAAAACGTGCGCCGGTTCAGACCGCCAGCCACTGCCGAGCCTCCAGGAACACCTCTTCCAACCGCCGCGTCTTGTCATCCAGCAGCAACGGGAAATCCGCCGGCCCAATGGCGAGCAGCGCATCCATGCCCTCTCCCACGAAGAGATATCCGGTGTTGCGCCGGTACTCGGCGTACTTCTCGCACTCGTTGTAGATGTACTCGTAGAAGATCTCCAGGTCGACGTAGCTGCCCAGCATGTCTGCCTGGGTTGGAATCGGGTTCGTCTCTTCCTGGTCGGAATAGATGAGCAGGCTCGAAAACGGTTTGACCTTGTTGCGAATGCCGAAGCAGACGCCCAGCAGCGCAGGCTTGGCTCGACGAATCGCCTGCACCGACGTCCACTCGACGAAGGTATTGTTCAGCAGCAGCGTGCCGTTACCGTTGAGCAGCACCGATTGCAGGAAATCGCGCAGGACCGGGTCGCGGCCGGCTGCACGATTGAGGGCGCCGGGGTTCATCTGCTGCAGGCGCTCGCCCAGCTGACGCGGCCCGGGAATCCGGTCGCGGGTCACCATCTCGTTGACCTCTTCCATCAGGATCTGGCGCAGCTCGGCGAGCCGGTCGAAGCTCAGGCCGGTCCAACCGTCGATCGTTTGCGCCAAACGATGGACAGCGTCTCCGGCCTCCACCAACCAAGCGCCGTAAGGGTCCTTTGCGCCCTCGCCGAACAGGTCGAACAAGCTGGAAGCGCCCTCGGCCCGGGGGGCGCCGGTCATGAGCTTCGGCAGGTAGTCCGGCAGCGGGTCGCCCTCGCCCAAGTCGAGATTGACGAGCTTGCCCTTGTCCTGCAGCCGCTGCCACATGCGGTCCGGCCCGATCGGCAGGTCCGACGGCGAGACGACGACGACCAGCCGCGAACGCCCCGCGCGCGCCACTTCCTGATCGAGCAGCGGATCGATCTCGGCGAAGATGCGGGCGATCGTGTCCCGCCACTCCGGCAGACGGCGATTGCGCTGCAGGAAGTCCACATGTTCCAGGGTGAACTCCCGCCGATTCCAACTGTTGCGATCGACGCCCATCTTTTCCTCGACGGCGAACAGAGGCGCGAACAGACGCTCCACGGCGGCATCGTCGGAGCGGGCGATCAGCCCAAACAGCCGTTCGAAGTAGTCCTGCTCAGCGGGGAAGAGCTTGTTCCAGTCCTTCAGGCGGTCCAGTGAATAGGTGGAGAACGTCGGCGGCAGCCGCTTGAACAGACCGTCGTCGATGAGGGCTTGCAGTTTGGGGCTGACTTTCGCCATCTCGCTACAGCAACTCGCGAATCGGCTCTCCGATGATGCCCTCGGCGGGGCGATAGCCAAGGATCTCGGCGGCGGTGGCCGCGATGTCCACATGCGCGATCGGCCGATCCGTGGCGCCCTTGGCGACGCCCGCGCCCAGCGCCAGCATCCACACATTGCGGCACGACGGATCGCCGGAGCGGTGGTTGAGGAAGCCGTTGGCTGTGTCGGAGTCGCCGTCGCGGCCCAGCTCCGGCGCCACTATCATCGTGGTCTTGCCTTTGTAGGCCGGATTGCTTTGGACCTCGTCCCACAACATGCCGCAGAGCCGGTCCGTCTTCGTGATCGCCTGTAAATACAGCGAATAGGCGCCCCAGTGAGCCACGTCCATGTCCCAGAAATTGACCAGCAGCACGCGCGGCGCGAACTCACGCATGATCTCTCGCGAGACGAAGAATGTGAGCTCATCTCCGGAATTGGGCGCCTCGGGGCCGTAGATGTATTCCACCAGCGACCGCGTCAGCGTCTCCTTCACCTGCTGGTCCAACTCTCGGCCGCCGCGAAAGATCGTCCAGCCGATACCTTCGTAGCCCGCGTTGAGGATGTTTTCGAGTTGTCCCAAGACGTTCTCGCGGTTCGCCACTCCGGCGACCAGGTCGCGCTTGATGACGCCTTCCACCGCCTCCAAGAGCAGCTGTTTGGGCAGCACGACGTTGGCCCCGAAGTCCTCCCCGTAGCCTGCGGATCGCGCCGCACCCATGGAAGCGAAGCTCTTGTTCGTGCAGACGGCCCAAACGTCGGTCGGCGGCGCGCCGGAGGCTTTGCGGTAGTACTCGAACAGCGTCGGACTCTGAGCGCGAGAAAAGCCGAAATCGTCCACGCGCTGCCAATTGCCGGTCAGGATCGACGAGGTGGAGTTGTAGTGCGACAGCACGCCGGCGTTGATGCATGTCTTGAAAAACATGCCGTCGGTCTGCAGGTCTCGCAGCCGCGGGATGTTGCGCAGCCCGTCGGGGGCGAACGTCTCTGAGTAGCGCACCCCGCCGCCAAAGGTGACGATGATGAGCTTGCGATCCGCCTCCACCGGTTCGGTCGCCTGCGCCAACAGACGCTGCGGAATCATCTTGTCCGCAATGGCGAGGCCCGCGGCGCCCAAGAACTGCCGTTTCGTCAGCTCCGCCATCAGTACTCGGTGATCTCCCCTCCCGTGATCTTCTTCCGTACGCCCGGTCCCAGGTCCAGCGGATGATCATAACCGGGCAGAATCGCGCCGTCGGGCGAGTAGTACGGGCCGATATCGCACGCCATCGAGCCCTTGCCTTCTTCGACGAACGTAATCTTTGTGATCAGCTTGCAGGACTTGTAGCCGTACTTCGAAGGGTCGATCAAACGCAGCGGCGCGCCATGCTGATCCGGGAGGGGTTCGCCGGCCAGCCGCATCGCCATCAGCACGCGCGGATTCGCCAACTCCTCGAGCGACATGTATTCATACCACTTGTCATGGCAGTCGAAGCGGACGGCTTTGGCGCCGGGCAGCGGCTTGACGTCTTCCAGCAGGTCCGCAAATCGGAATCCGCCCCAGGTCGCGCGGCCCGACCAGCACTGCACGCACTTCATGCGCGAATTCTGCTCGACCTGCGTATAGGAGTTGAGCCGATCGAGCGAGAGACGCTGCGGACGATCGACGAGGCCGACCACCTGCAGCCGGTAGTTTTCCTTATCGATCGGAGTCGGCGGGTTGTACCACATGATCCGAAAGCCGTAGCGGTCCGGATCGTCGGTCGGCATCAGGATCTCCGGCGCGGCCAAAGCGGTTGTGGTCGAGGCTGCTGCGGCGGCGATGAATTTACGTCGATTCATGGGCCCGGCTCCGGTTCGCTGTTCAGTATAGGCTGATCGATTCCTGCGCCCGCATCCATTCCCCCGCCTGTGAATGCGCTGCGCTGCGCGTCGACCAGTTCCTGGTGCAGTTGGTTTTCCTTCTCAGCCAATTCGGGTTGGCCAAGACGCACGTACACGCGGGCCAGCCGATAGTGCGGCGTGGCTGAGGCGGGGCTGATCTCGGTGGCCCGCAGCAGGGCGGCCTTGGCCTCTTCATATCGCCGCATGCGCTCCAAAGTGACGCCCAGCTCGAAATGCGACTCCCAGTAGTCGCCGCGGCGCTCGATCGAGGCGCGCAGCAATGTCTCGGCGGCGGACAGTTTCGCGGCGTCTCGCGCCGGCCCCAGCGAGGCCAGCAGCCCCTTGGCTTGCAAGAACGGCGCCAGGTAATGGTCCGGCCGCGCCGCCGCGAAAGCGTCGAAGCGGGCGCGTACGTCGTCCACGCGTCCGGCGGCGTGCTCCAGCGAGCGCGACAGGAAGTAGTGCGGCTGCTCGAGCCCCGGCGCCAGCTTGGAAGTGAGCAGAAAGGCGTCGATCGCTTCGTCGAAGCGACGTTGGGCAAAGCGCGCTACGCCGATGCCGAGCTCCAGACGCGGGCTCTTGTCAAAAACCTTGCGCCCTTCCTCAAAAGCCGCCACGGCCTCATCAAAGCGCGTCGCCTGTAGGAAGAGATACCCCAGGTTGTAGCGCAATTCCTCGTCGTAAGGCTGCAGCTCGATCGCAGCTCGAAACGCCTGCTCCGCCTCGTCGATCTTCCCTTGGTCCGCCAAGCCCTTCCCGAGGACGTCGTATAGTTCGGCGCTGGGCGTCCGTTCCAAACCGCTGCGGGCGAACTCGACCGCAAGATCGGCGCGGTTGGACTGCAAATACCAAGAAGCCGTGCGCAAGAACGCCTCGGAATCATCGGGCTGCAGAGCCGCGTACTGCGCCTCGAAGTCGGCGGCCCGCGCCACATCGCCGCCGTCGAAGTAGTACATAGCGATCCCGTGAGCCAGGAAGGGAGACGGGTCGAAGCTTTCCAAGAGTCGAGTGATGGCGGCCTCCGCTCCCGAGTCGTCGCCGCTCGAGCGGCGAGCCGCCGCCAGGCCGAGCCAAATGCGCGGGTCGTCCGGAGTCAATCTCGCCGCGCTCTCCAACAACTCGGCTGCGCGCTCGGGTTGGCGCGATTGCAGAGCCTCGAGCCCCTCGCGCAGGACGGCCTCGCCCGCAGTCTCAGCCGCAGCCGCCCCCTGCGCTCCGAACAGCGCGACGACCAGAGCAAGAGCGAGTGGCAACGACAACCTCAAATCGTCATTTATTCTATGGGACGCGATCGAAGGCCGCCCCCGCCATTGGCAAGGGCGGCCCCAATTGACCGCTAATCGCTCGGGCGGCTCAGAACATGAACCGCAGAGCGAGTTGGAATTGGCGGTTCGTGCCCGCCAACGTGCTGGTGATGGAACCGAAGGCCCCAGTGCCATGCGCTGCGTTGGGTTGGTTGAACTGCGGCGTGTTCGTCAAGTTGAACGACTCAGCCCGGAACTGCAGCCGATAGCGTTCAGAGAACTGAAAGTCCTTGAACAGCGACAGGTCCAAAGTCCGCAGCGGCGGCCGGTGGTTGCTCATTTCGCCCAGGTTGCCGAAGGTGCCGGGCGCAGGCGCGACCAGCGCATCGACGTTGAACCACAGGTCCGGCGTCCGCCCGCCGGCCGGTGCGTCCTGCGGGCTTTGACCGGCGACCACGTCCGGGCGGACGGCCCCGTTGCAGCCGCACTGCCCTTGGTTGGTGGTGATGGAGAACGGCTGCCCGGTCTGCATCTGCCAGATGCCGTTGATCTGCCAACCGCCGATGAGAGCGTTCGCGGCCCGGCCCATATTCGATCCGAGCTGCCTGCCTCTCCCGATCGGGACTTCCCACAATCCCGACAGCACGAAGCGCTGCCGGACGTCGAAGTTGGCGCTCGAATAAGCAGCCGCCAAGTTGTGGGGGTCGCGCTGGCCGGGGCCGCCGCTCAGGGGCGTATTGACGTCGGTGAGGGCGTGTCCCCAAGTGTAGGAGGCCAGGTACTGGAGCCCTGCCGAGAACCGCTTCTCGACCTTGGCCGTCAGAGCGTGGTAGTTGGACCGGCCGAACGTTGCGGTCTGGCTGGTGTTGGTGTTCAGCCAGGGCAGCGGACGGCGAGGCGCCACGGGCGCGCCGGGGTCGGGGGAGAAGACCGGGTTATTGGGGCCCCAATTGGTTTTGAGCCGTTGGCCCTTCGAGCCGATGTATCCGACCTCGAGGACGTTCCCGCTACCCAGGTCGCGCTGGATATTCAAGTTCCATTTGTGGACCAGCGGATTGAAGTGCCGCAGTGCAACGCCGCGCAGATCCGGCGGAGCGGGCAGAGCGGTGAAGTCGGTCGGGAAGCCGTCCGACAAGCGATTCAAAACCGTCGGCAGCTCGAAGCTGCCGAACTGGCCGTCGTTGGGGAAATTGACAACTAAGTTGAACGGCGGACCCTCGCCGCGGTTCGGCGAGCCGCCCTCGTTCTCTTCCGCGCCGTAGAAAATTCCGTAGCCGGCGCGAATCACGGTGCCATTTGTGATTTGGTACGCCAAGCCCGCGCGCGGAGCGATGTTCGTCTTGTCCCAGTCGATCAGGCGGGCGTCCACCTGGCCGCGGCTGATGTTGAGCTCGGGGAAATCCGTCGCCCAGTTCGGCGGGACCGGCAGATCCTGGAACGGCCCCTCCGGAATGAACAGCGTCGCGGAATCGCGATCAAAGTTCGACTGTCGCCCTTGTTTCTCCCCGATGGGCGATGTCAGCTCATAGCGCACGCCGAAGTTCAGAGTGAGCTTGTTGGTGAGCTTCCAGTCGTCCTGGGCGTACCAGGAGTAGGCCTCGCGCTGCGACTCGATGAAGTTGGCCGTGGAGATCCGCGAACTGGTCCCCGAATAACCGAGCAGGAACGCCGCGAAGGCGTCGCCGGTCGGCCCTGCCGCGGCCGCCGAGTTCACGTGGTTGTTACTCGCATTCCAACGGCCGCGAGGCGCCGGCACCTGGAAGAACGGAAAGCCGATGGGACGGTACTCAAAGCCCACCTTGATGGCGTGACTGCCCTTGTTCCACGATACGTTTTGCACGAAGTCCCATACGCGGGAAAACTCCTGTGTGGGCAGCCATTCTGACGAACCAAAGTTCGAGTACCCGCCCACCTGGAACAGCGGCAAACCGCCGTTCGGCCGGTCAGTGACCGTGATGGGCTGCAAGCCTCCGATACCCAGCTCAGAGAAGGAGTTCTTGTCGGAGTTGGCTTGCAATCGGCGCGTGTTGAGGCGGGTCGCCGAGAAGCGCGTCTCCGTGATCAACGAAGGACTCCACACGCGGGAGTAGCTGACCATCGAGTTGAACGAAATGTTTTCTTCTTCGGCTCCCGCGAACCCGCCGGCGTCGAGGTCATTGCCGAACGGCGGCGCGTTGAACTTGTCTTCGTCCGACCAGGACAGGCTCCAGAAGATATTGTCCTTGTCGGAGATGCGGTGATCGATGCGCACATCGTACTGATCAACCTGGCGGTCGAAAATGCGCTGCGTGAAGTAGTTGGATCCGGGACGTTGGCCGGCGGCGGTCACGCGCTGGTTCTCCGCGGGGAACTGAGCAGCGAGCTGGCGCGAGACCGGATCCATGCGGCCGACCGGAATTGCGTTGTTCGCAAATGGATCTCGAACCAGTTTCCCACTGGGGCCGACGCGCCGCGTGAGCGGGTCGAAGATCTGTCCGTTGAAGACCTGACGGCCCTCATCGTCCACTCCAGCCACGCCGCTGGTCAGAAACGCCGAAAAGTCGCCGGCCGCGTAAGCCTGGGTGGGAATGGTCAGCGTCGAGGTCGCGCCCTTGTCGACGATGCGCGTGCCTTGATAGTCAGCAAACCAGAAGGTGCGGTTCTTGATGAGCGGACCGCCCACCGCGGCGCCGAACTGGTTTTGTTGGAAGGCGCCCTTCGGGTTTCCGGCGCGGTTGGACTCCCACAGATTTGCGTTCATAGCGGAGTTCTGTAGGAATTCGAACAACGTGCCGTGGATCTCGTTCGTGCCCGACTTGATGGTGACGTTCACCACGCCGCCGGCTGCACGGCCGTACTCGGCGTTGTAGCCGTTCGTCAGCACCTGCATCTCGCCGATAGCTTCCACCGACGGCCCGACCACGTATGCGGTCTGGTTGATGAAATCAATGACGTTGACGTTGTTGTCCACGCCGTTGAGCAGAAAGTTGTTCTGCCCGTTGGACCGTACGCCGTTTGCGGAGAAGGCCCCGCCCGCGGAGTCGCGTGCGCCCGGTTCGCCCGGCACCACGCCCGGAACCGTGCGCGCCAGGAAGGCGAACCGGCGTTGGCCGCCCAGCGGCAACTCACTGGTTTGCCGAGACTCCAGAGTGCCTCCCATCGTCGACGTCGACGTCTGGAGCGCGGGCGGGACGGCGCTGACTTCGACGGTCTCGGTCACCGTGCCCAGCTCGAGCGTGAAGTTCGCTTGAACGCGCGCCGCCGACTGCAAAGTGATGCCGGTCTGGATGGTCGTCTTGAAACCGTCCGCCTCGACCGCGACGGTGTAGGAGCCGGGTTTGAGCAACGGGCGGATGAAATTGCCGGATTCGTTCGTCGAGACCGAGTACTCGAGTCCCGTCGCGTCTTCTGAAATTGTTACAGTTGCACCGGGGATCACGGCTCCCGAAGCGTCGCGGACGGTCCCCAGGATCGTGCCCATATCGCGCTGTCCGTAGACAGGCGCTAGAACGAGCAAACACAGCGCTGACAGCGAAAGCCATTTTTGCGCAACGTGGCGCATAGACACCTCCAGTGGTGGTACACCCTACCCCTTCCCTCTTGTCGGCGCGTAAGGCTTTTCACGCGCCAAGCGAGAACACATTCCCAAACTCTAAGACATGTTGTCAAGGTAAAATTGGAGAAAGCGACGCGTCAGCAAACTAGAACCAATGGATTGTTTCGGCCTGCTCAGTCAGAAATTCTCCAGTGATCCGACGCAACGCGCCACGGTTGCGAGTCTGACACGCCCACTGCGTATGTTTTGCAATCGGCTACTAGCCCTGCTGGCCTTGATCGCGACGACAGGAGCGCTTCCCCAAACCCGGGGGGAGGACGCCACGATATCGCTACTCGATATTTCACAATCCATCGGAATCACCGCCCCGGTTACCTTTGGGGATCGCGATAAAAGCCGGTACATCATGGAAACTACGGGCGTAGGAACGGCGGTCTTTGATTTCGACGGGGATGGCGACAATGACGTGCTCGTTGCAAACGGTATCACGCTACAGCAGCAGCGCAGCGGCGAGGGAGAGCCGTCGATGCTCTACCAAAATGATGGCGCCGGAAAATTCATCGATGTAGCACGAGAGGCCGGCCTGGGCAAGGCCGGCTGGGCGCAGGGCGTTTGTGTCGGCGACTATGACAACGACGGCGCACCGGATGTCTTGATCACCTACCACGGGACGGACACGCTGTACCGCAACGACGGCGCCGGGAAATTTGTTGACGTGACCGCCGAGGCGGGCCTGCCGGCCGAAGGCGTCCGCTGGGGCTCCGGGTGCGCGTTTCTCGACTTTGACAACGACGGCTACCTGGATCTGTTCATCGCCAATTACGTGGACATGACCATCGACGAGATGCCCGAGCCGGGTTCCAGCGCCGGTTGCTATTGGAAAAGCCTTCCGGTCTTCTGCGGGCCGCGCAGCCTGCCCAAGGCTCGCAACTGGTTGTACCGCAATCGCGGCGACGGCACATTCGAGGATGTTTCCGGACCGGCCGGCATCCTCGAGGCCGGCAAACGCTTCGCGTTGGGCGTGGTTGCGGCCGACTTCAACAACGACGGCCTGATCGACATCTATGTCGCCTGCGACCAGACCCCGAGCCTGCTATACGAGAATCAGGGCGACGGACGCTTCAAGGAGCGTGGCGTTGAGGCCGGCGTCGCCTACAATTTCCACGGCGCACTCCAAGCCGGTATGGGGGTGGCGGTCGCAGACTATGACGGCAATGGGTTCCTCGACATCGTCAAGACGAACTTTCAAGGCGACCTGCCTTCCTTGTACGTGAACGAGGACGGCGTCTTCTACGAAGATCTGTCGCAGGTTGCAGGCCTCGGCGCCAATAAGTTTCTCGGCTGGGGAGCGCTCTTCCAGGACTTCGACGCCGACGGCGCCCCCGACCTTCTCATGGCGCACGGGCACATCTACCCGGACATCGATCAAGCCGACATCGGAGAAAGCTACCGCCAGCCTACGGTGCTGTATCGCAACCTCCGGAATGGGCGCTTCGAGGACGTGACCGCGACGTCCGGGCCGGGGTTGGCGACCGCCCGGCCGGCGCGCGGCATGGCGTCGGGAGATCTGGACGGAGACGGCCGGCCGGAGGTCGTCATCGTCAATTTGAATGAGCCGCCCACGGTTCTTCGCAACCAAGGGCGTCAGGGCGCCTTTCTCTCGCTGCGCCTGGAAGGCAGGGAGTCCAATCGCAGCGCAATCGGCGCCCGCGTCGAGGTGGAGGCGGGTGGGAACAAGCAGATTCAAGATGTGACCGGCGGCGGCAGTTACTACTCGCAGAGCGATCTGGCGCTCTACTTCGGCCTGGGAGACGCAACGATCGTCGATCGCATCGCGGTGCGCTGGCCAAGCGGTAATCGGCAGACCTTTGAGGACGTTGCCGTGAACAGCCGGTACGCCCTGATCGAAGGCGAAGATCTATCGAATTATCCTACTGATCAAAGGTGACTGGGCGCGTCGAAGGCATCCCGAACGCGAGCTTGCTGCAGGTCAGGAGCCCGCCTACTGGATCGCAATCATGAAGCCGACGGCCGACGGCGATGTGGGTGAGCCGAGCGACGCCACGGACGCGGCCGCTGACGACGTTCGAGACGTGCGTTTTCGAGCAGCGCAACTCATTCGCCACCTCGTTCAAGGTGAGCAACCTCTTCCGTGGTTCCATTCGCGTCCCTCCAGCGGACGGCATCCGTGAACTGGAGTCAGCCGGGTCGGCCTCGTCAGGTTCCTTGCCCTACACCTGGCACGAGGCTGCATATTTCTCGCTAGCGCTGCATGGCGGCTACTTCTTGCGCCGGCAGCTTGAGAAATCCATCTCTGCTCGCCGAGGACGGCCGGCCGAGCGATTCCTGCAGCGGGTGGTTGACGCGGGACACGTCCGGTCTACCGAGCGATCGGCGATGAGGACAACCGCAACCGCCGGCCTCGTCCGAACTTCTCGATCAAGGCCGACCTGGAACGCAACTCCGAACGCACCGGCGATGCCTGGAGCGACTTCGCCGACACCGCACAGGCGAAGCTCGAGACACTCGAGAACAAGATCGACCAGCTCGTCGATCCAGAACCGTAGTGCGTTCCGGCGCGGACCGGACCGATGATGCCAGCCGGGGGCGGTCACGTACGAAGCAGCTGCTTCCGCGCCCGGCCCTTGCCATCCTTCGTCACATAGAACGGTCGCTGCTCGATCGTGATCCCGTCGTCAGGCGCAATGCCCATGGCGTGATAGAGCGTGGCGTGCAAGTCCTCGATGCCGATCTCGCCTTCGACGATCGAGCACGGGCGCTCTTCCGCGGTTTTGCCGTAAACCATGCCCCGCTGGAACCCGCCGCCAAAAATCAAGGCGCTCGAAGCCTCGGTGAAGTGCCTATGCATGCCGTAGTGCTTGAGTTCCTGGATGCGGTCCGGCACCGTTGCCTGCGTCTTCACCGTCGCGCCGGGCCGGCCTTCGGTCATCATGTCGCGGCCGAACTCACTCGCCAGCACCACGACCGTACGGTCCAATAGGCCGCGCTCCTCGAGATCGAGAATCAGCTGCGAGACCGGACCGTCGATCGTCTCCTTCATACCGCGGGCGCGGGTATGGCCGTTCTCGTGGGTATCCCAGTAGCGGAACGGGATGTACTCGCTGGTCACCTCGATGAAGCGCGCTCCCGCTTCGGTGAGCCGGCGCGCCAGCAGGCAGGAGCGCCCGAAGCGCGAATCGCCGTACGGCGCGGCGGATTTTTCAGGCTCCGCGGTCAGATCGAACGCCTTCGCCGCCGGCGAGGTCAACAGCCGATGCCCGTTTTCGAGCGAAGCCAGCAACGACTCCCGCTGTTGCGAGGAGCCGTGGCGCGCGATCGGGCTCGCCTCGGCCAGCTTGCGGTAGCGGGCGTAGCGCTCCTGGAAGCGGCGCGGCGAGATCCCTTCCGGCGGACGCACGCTCGCGGCGGCGTCCAGCGGGTCCGTAATGAAGAACGGGCCGTACTCCGCGCCCAGCACGCCTGCGGTGTGGAAGGCCTTGAGCGCATCGGCTTCGGCGCCAATCTCCAAATTTTGGCCGACGTCGATGAACGCCGGCATGTCCGGGTTGTTCGGCCCCAGCAGCTTCGCCATCCACGCCCCGATGTGCGGCGCGGCCACCGACAGCGGCGGCGCATAGCCGGTGTGCCAGTGGTACTGGTGGCGCGAGTGCAGGATGAAGCCCAAATCGCCCGCGCGGTAGCTGCGGATCAGCACGCCGCGGTCGAGCACCGAGCCGATTTTCTCCAGCCCCTTCGACAGCCGCACGCCGTCCAGCGCCGTCGGAATCGACGGGAACGTGCTGAGCACGGTAGTGGGGTCCATGCCCGTCTCGAACGGAGCGTAGGCCTTGGGGTCAAAGGTCTCGGTCTGCGCCATGCCGCCGGCCATCCAGATCAGGATCATCGTGTCGGCGGTGGCCTGCGGGCGCTCGGCGGCGCGCAGCAGTTGCGGCGCCGGACCTGTCAGCGCGGCCAGGGTTGCGCCGACGGAAGCCTTGAGGAAGTGGCGCCGGTCGAGTTTGTCGAAAAGCTCTCTCATCGCAACACCTGAAAATCCGGCAACAGGGCGAGGCTCCACAGCAGATCCTCGAGCCCCTCGCTCGGGATGCGGCCGCCGGAAGGATGGAGCAGCTCAACCGCGGCTGCCGTCTCCTGGGGCGTGGGCTTGCGCGCGACCGCATGCAGGAACAGCCGCTCGACAGCCTCGGCCGGAGAAATATCTGTCAGTGCGGGCGGCCCATCGACCGGGGGGTCGCCGCTCGGGCGGATCAAACGAGTCCGGTCGGGCTCCTGGTCGAACACGAAGAAGCGGGCGCGCGGGTTGACGTCGCTGGGCAGGCTAGCGTCGTCGATGGCGAGGCGGAAGCGAAGGGTTTGGAACTCGCCCGGCAGCGCATAGACGCGGCGGCTGGGGATCGGTCCGGCCAGCGCGTCCTGCTGGATTTCGCCGGCCACAGTCAAGATCGCCGGGTCCGGCGCCTCTTTCGGCGTCAACGACGACAGCTTCACCGCGGAGCCGTCAGCCCGAATCAACTCGGCGTCCACCCAGCCCGCCACCACGCGCGACGGGTCGTAGGAGTCTTGATCTTCGACCAGCAGCCAAAGCTCGCGAGCGCCGCGGACGTCGGCCTCGCCGGTTACCGGGTCGCGCCGCACCACGCCGCTGTCATACAGGCTTTTGGGCGCCGGTTGGAGTTCGCCCAGCAGGCGCTGGGCGCCGCGCCGCAGCCGCCGCGTCAGCGTCCCGCCGTTGAGCAGTTCGAGCGCCTGGAGCGTGGTCGCCTGGTCGTTGCGGGTGGTGAACACCTGGTCGCGCACCGGGCGCCCCAGCGCACGAGCCAGCGGCGTCGCCTTCAAGCGCCAGTCGCGAGCGTACTCCGCCTGTTTACCCGCCTCGCGCAGCGGCCACTCGCCGGTGATCGCCGAGATGGCGTCGCTGAACTGCTCCGCCGAAAGCCTTCGCGCGTGCGGCCCGCGGAAGACGTATTCGGCCTCCGGGTCGGGATCGGGCGCAGTGACGGATTGGTAGGCGGCCGAGGTCATGATGCGCCGCAGCAGGTGTTCGAGGTCGTAGCCGTGGTCGACGAAATCCGCCGCCAGCCAGTCGAGCAGGTCGGCGTTCCAGGCCGCTTGGTCCATGTCGTCCAGCGGCTCCACCAGGCCGCGCCCGGTGAGTTTCTGCCAGTAGCGGTTGACGATCGTCCGCGCAAAGCGGCCGTTCTGGCGGCTGGTGAACATCTCGGCTGCGGCGGCCCGCCTGGCGCCCAGGGGTGCGGCGGGTTCGGTCAGGCCCAGCTCGGGGAACAGGAATTTGAGCTCGGCGGTGCGGCCGGTGGGCACGTCGCAGCGCACCAGCTCAAGCTGCTCGTCGGAGAAAAAGCCGGCCAGACCGTAGCTGTCCGCCAGCTTCCACTGGTTGATGAAGCTGTCATGGCAGGAGGCGCACTTGAGGTTGATTCCTAGAAAGACCTGGGCGCTGTTCTGCGCGGCCTGCATCGGCGGCGTCTGGCTGGCGTTCACCACGCCGCGCCAGTTCACGCCGATCAAAAAGCCTTCCGGGGCGTCGAGCCCGCGCGGGTCGAGCAGCTCGCGCACCATCCGGTCATATGGCTTGTTGGTTTCGAGGGCGCCGAGCAGCCACGGCGTGATCGATTCGCGCCCGCCGTGGTAGATCACGCCCTCGTCGTTGCGCAGCAGATCGTTCCAAAAGCTGACCCAGTGCTCGGCGAAGCGCTCGCGGTCGGCCAGCAGAGTGTCGAGCAGCCGGGCGCGCTTGTCCGGCTCGTCGTCGGCCAGGAAGCTTTCCAGTTCCTCGGGAGTTGGCGGCAGCCCGTGCAGATCGAACCAGGCTCGCCGGGCAAACACGGCATCGCTGGCCTCGGCGGGCGTTTCCACGCCGGCCTGCTTCCAGTAAGCGTCGAGGAACCGGCCAACGGGATTCTCCGCGGCTCCGTCGGGGATTGCGGGCCGCCGAGGCGCCAGTGAAGCCGTCGCGCGCCCCGGGCCGTCGCTGGGCTGGGACCAATCGGCGCCGGCGTCAATCCACTCCGCCAGCGTGGCGAGCTCGTTCGCCCGCAGCGGCGCTCCGCCCAGCGGCATCTGCGGACCAGGGTCGCCCGCGGCCCGCTGGTACAGCAGACTCGCCTTGCCCGAGCCCGGCTGGACAGCAGGCCCGGAGACGCCGCCTTTCAGCAGCGCCTCACGCGAGGTGAGATCCAAACCGCCCTGCGGCTTCTCCGCTCCGTGGCAGGCGAAACAGCGGTGGGCCAGCAGCGCATGCGCCTCGTCAGACAGGTCGGCGAGCGCGGGAGCGGCAAGCAGGAACGTCAGCAGCAGGGCGCGCAAATCGTCCGCATTATCCCACACGCCCCGGCAGGTACAGCCGCTCGAACAGCGCCGTGTCGGCGGCCTGCTCGAACCAGTCGGCGAGCCGGTCGTAGGACTCCTCTTTCGACTCGGCAGCCGCGGGCTCGACCTCCAGCCACTCGCGCACGATGCGCGGGTCCTCGAGCGCGCCGTGGAGATATGTGCCGGCGCAGTTCCCCGCCCTGGCGCCTTCGAGACGGCCCGCCGCCTCGCAAAGCGGCTCCACCGGAGCGGTCGCCTCGGTGCGCCCCATGTGGATCTCGTAGGCGTCGAATTCCACGCCGCCCCGGCTGCGCCCGCGCACGGCTTCGGTCACCTTCTCCTTAGCCAGGACGGTTCGGACAGGCAGCAGGCCCAGCCCCTCGATCGAACCGCCCTGGGACTCGAGGCCATCGGGGTCGTCGATGCGCTCGCCCAGCATCTGGTAGCCGCCGCAGACGCCCAGGATGCGGGCGCCACGGGCATGCTGCGCGCGCACCCAGGCGTCCAGGCCGCGCGAACGCATCCAGGCCAGATCCGCAGCGGTGTTCTTCGTCCCCGGCAGGATGATCGCGTCGAAATCCTGGTCAAGCGGCCGGTCCGCCCAGACCGCGTCGGGCAGCAGCCGAAAATCCGTGAGGTTTGAGATGCGCGGAAAGCGCAGGATCGCCACGCGAGCGCCGCCGGCCCGGTTCATCGGCAAGTCGTCGAGCCGTACGCCGTCCTCTTCATCCAGATGGATGTCCGGCGCATAGGGAAACACCCCCAGGCAAGGCTTTTGCGTCTTCTCCTCGAGGATCTTCACGCCGTTCTCAAACAGCGTCGGGTCGCCGCGAAAGCGGTTCACCGCAAACGCCCGTACCAGCTTGCGCTCGGCCGGTTCGAGCAGGTCGATCGTGCCGTGCACGGCCGCGAAGACGCCGCCGCGGTCGATGTCGGCCACCAGCAACACCGGGATGTCAAAACGCGAGGCGAAGCCCAGGTTGACCAAATCCGTCCGGCGCAGATTGAGTTCGGCGATGCTGCCGGCGCCTTCGAGCACGATCACGTCGAACTCGGCCCGCAGCCGCTCATAGGACTCGGCCGCCTTCGAGAGAAAAAAGTCGAAGTGCTCGTAGTAGGCGCGCGCGCTCAGGTCGCCCCAGACCTTGCCCTGCACCACCACCTGGCTGGCCGCGTCGGCGGTGGGCTTGAGCAGGATCGGGTTCATGTCCGGACGGGGCGCCAGGCCGCAAGCTTCCGCCTGAGCGACCTGGGCCCTGCCGATCTCTCCGCCCCCTTCGCAGGGGTAGGAGTTGTTGGACATGTTCTGGGCCTTGAACGGCGCGACCTTCAGCCCGCGGCGATAGAGCCAACGGCAGACGGCCGCCGTCATCCAGCTCTTGCCGACGTGCGAGGCCGCGCCGCCGACCATCAGAGCGTGAGATTGCGTTGGCATGGGTGTTCTGTTCTGTGGCCCTGAGAGGCCCGGACTGAAGTCCGGGGCAACCCGGGACTTCCGTCCCGGGCTCGGTTTCGGTTAGACCGAGAGCGGTCCGAGCCCCCGACGGTAGTCGGGGGTTGCCGGGGCCCTTTAGCCCGCGGGCCCCCTAGAACCGGAAGCGCAGCCCTCCAATCGCCCAGGCCCCCGGCGCCTGGAAGCCGTTTTCGTGATACACGTTGTCGAACACGTTCTCCACCTTGCCGTAGATCTCCGCAGTCGCGCCGTCGCTGACCGGCACGTCATAGCGAAACACCACGTCGGCCTTGGCCGGACCGGCGAAAACCACCCGCCGCCCCATTGCTCCGAACGGCGACAACGAATAGTCGCTGGCCGCGAAGAAGTCGAACGTCACGTTGAACCGCTTGGTGACCCACTGCGTCGCCGCAAACGAAAACAGGTGGTCGGAGACGCCCAGGGTCGTGAACCAGTCTGTCCCGATCGTCGGCGTGCGCGAATCGCTGTTGGTATAGGTGTAGCTGCCGCGGAAATTCAATCCCGAAACCGGCGACACCTGCCCGCTCAACTCCGCGCCGCGCGCCGCGCCGCCGCCGCCGTTGCGGTAGCCGCCAAAGCGGCCGAACGGGTCGGTCGCCGCAGGGAAGTTCGCGAAGTCAAACAGAATCGTTTCCTGCAGCTCGGTGTAGAAGACCGTGCCGCTCAGCCGCGCCTTGCCGTTGGCCAGCCACTGGTCCACGCCGCCGTCGACCGAGATCGAGCGTTCGGGCTCGAGCCGCGGGTCGCCGTAATAGCTCGCGAAGCCGCCAAAAAACCCGCCGCCGAAGCGCTCGTAGGAAGACGGCGCGCGGTAGCTGTTGCCCAAATGCGCGCGCAGTTTCGTCTCACTGCCGCGAAAGATGTAGGCCGCCGCCGCGTCGCCGGTGTACGAGGCCGGAGGCGAATCGAAGCCGACCTGCTGGTACGGACTGCCGGCGGGTCCGAAATCCGGCGTATCCAGATGGAAGGTCTGCGCACGGCCCGAAAGGCCTAGTTGCAGCCGGCCATCGAGCAGGCGGATCTGGTCTTGCGCAAACACGGCCTGGCTGCGTTGGTCGATGCGGACGGCTGGCGGCGGCGCAGCTCCGGGGGCGGTGTCGATGTCGATTCCGTTGTAGCTCTCGGCCTCGAACTCGTATCCCACCGTCACCAGGTGGTAGGCGCCGATGCGGTTGTCGGTGCGCGCCTGCAGCAGGTGGATCCGCCCGTCGGAACGGCTGTCGTTGCTGAACGCCGGCTCGAAGCTGCCGACGCCGCCGGGGCCGTCCTGAAACGAACGGTTGGTGTCGATCAGTTGGTAGGAGACGCGGTAGGAGCTGTTGGGGTTGAGCTGGTGCTCGAAAACCGTCGCAGCCGCCAAGAACGATGAGACGCGGCGGTTGTCGGGATCGATCGCATCAGGCACAAACGTCGCCGAGCCGGCCGCGAAGGGCTGGCCGGTCTCGTAGAGCTTCAACTGGTCCGTAGGCAGCGCCACGCCGGTGACCGGGCCCGCGGCGGGGAAATTCGCAACGACGGAAGCCGGGAACGCCGGGCTTTCGTTGAGATTCGTGAAAACGTCCGCACCCCACACCCGGCCGCTGAGCGAAATTTTCGGCGTGAAGCGGTATTTGGCGTATCCCTGGCCGCTCGAGTTGCGGTGCGGGCTGCCGTTGCGCAGGCCCTGGGTGACGTTGAGATGCGAGAAGCCGCCACTATAGATGAAGCGGTCATCGTCGAGCCCGCCGCCGATGCGAGCCACGCCGCGCAGCAGGCCCAGACCGCCGCCTTCAGCGCGAATCTCGCCGTGGGTCTTGCCGCCGCCTTCGCTGGGGCGCAGGTTGATGACGCCGCCCATTGCGTGCGAGCCATACAGCGACGAGCCCGAGCCGCGCACCACCTCGATGCTCTCGGTATCCACCATCGTCATGTCCGAGAAGAAGCCCGAGGCGTCGCCCTGCAGGCCGGCGGCGTCGCGAAAGCGCAGGCCGTCAATCACCAGCGCTGTGTGTTGTGAGCTCAAGCCGCGGGTCTGGATGGTGGTGATGCCTCCGGGGCCGCGGAGCTGCCGCACGCGCAGTCCGGGGGTGTTGCGCACCGCCTCGCCGAGCGCGAACTCGTTGCGCAAAGCGATCTCATGGCTGTCGATGACGTCGAGCGCCTTGGCCGACTCCTGCACCGGGACCGGCGTCCCCGAGGCGCTGACCACGACTTCGACGCTGACGCCCGAGAGTTCGAGCCCCAGGTCGCGGCTCATGTCGCCGGAGATCCGGATCTCCAGCGTCGTCCGCAGCGAGCGATCCGCCGCGTCAGCTTCCAGCAGGTAGTCGCCCGCCGGCAGGTTCCGGAGTTCATAGCGCCCCTTCGAGTCGCTGCGCGTGCGCCATTCAGCGCCGCTGGTGCGGTCCGACAACACCAGCCGGGCCTCGGCCACCGGCCGCCCCTGCGGATCGAGCGTCTGGCCTTCAAGGGAATCGGCCTTCAGCGAGACCGGAACGACCGCCAAGGCCGCGAGCGCCGCAATTGCGGCGAAAGGAACAAATTTTCGGTTTTCGAACAAGCTCACAGTGCACCTCGTCGCCCGTCCTGGCGGGCGCGAACAGTAGGGGCGCGTTGTTCGTTGGAAGATGCAGGAGTTGAACGCAGGGCCGCTGTCGCAAGCCGTCCGTCCGGTACAGCCGATCCAGCCTGGCTCGAGGGCAAGGTCTGTCAGCCGCGCTTCCGTTTCCCCGCGGAATCCACGCGCCGTCTCCCTTACGAGGCAGGTCTCCTGGCTTACAGCTTCGAACGGCTCCCTCAATCGGAATCGTTCACGCCGATCCGGCCTTCCCAGGGGTTTTTCACGCCCCAGTGGCTCGGTTGGATCGGCTCGCCGCTTACAGTGGCGGGACCGCGCCGGATTTGCACCGGCTTCCCTGTTAGGCCCTCATTGGGCGCCTCAAAGGTTCCCCCGAGCATAGCAAGCTCGTCGGGCTTCTGGCACGGGCGGCCGCGCGCGATCCGCCAAAAAACTGGCCGCCTACGGACAAGAAAATGATCATACTTAGGTCGTAATGGGAAGAGAAATCGATTGGGACGTCGTGGATGCGATCCTCAAAAAGTATGCCGCCAACCGCGTCTCCGCCTGGACCCAGGACCGGCTGCGCGTCGAAGGCGGATTCTGCGCCGGAATGTGTCTCGACTGGGTCCGCCGAATCCTGCGACAGGGGTTTCATACCGTGGAACCCAACGGCGCCCGCTCTGCGTTCGCGAGCCTCAACGACTTGAAGGTCATGCGACAGCAGTGCGACCTCGACCGCGAAGCCAAAGCGCTGAAACAGAAGGCAATCACAACACGGGTCAAGCCCGAACAAGTCCTGTTCCCCTACCTCCAGTCGCTGGGGATCAACGCGAACAGCGTCGAGGATATCACCAAGCTCCCCCACGACCAGGCCGTAAGAGCGGGTCAACTAGCGAAACTGCTCGGCTTCGAGTTCCAGACCGACCCGCAGAAGGCAGCCGTCCAGCTGTCCCATCTCGTGCTGCCGCAGGCATACACCGATTTCGCCGTCAAGAAGAAAGAGTTTTCGGAGATCGGGCAGGGGCATATCTCTCCGGCCAAGATCGACAGCTCGGCCGTCGGTCTTTTCTTGGATGAACAAGACCGTCCGCTGGTTCCGGGGACATGGATCTGGGAGCAAGCGGTCGAACCCAACCTGAAGCACATGCCGGGCGGTTGGGCGGCCATCTTGAGCTGTGGAAAGCTGGGGGCGAAGGGTCACGATCTCGGGTTCTACGCCCTGGTCGACCATAGACTTTACACTTTCATGGACCCGAACTTCGGAGAGTTCACGTTCGATACCCAGGAGGATCTGGGATTATTCTTCCGTCTGCTCTGGGATGAGGTCTACGCGATGAGGGATTACAACTGGGCCCAATGGGCCACCTACTACGGAAAAGGAAATGTAATGTCTGTCTGACCGGTCTGATAGACTCAACGCCGCCATGAAAACGCGCTTCCTGCTCGCCGTCGCCTTCGCGACCCTGACCCTGGTCTCGCTGTGGTCCCAACGGCCCAGCGCGGCCGAGCGCTCGCGACAGATGGAGGCGCAAGGCCTCGCCGAACCCTACCGCGGCATCTTCCCCTCCTCCGGCGCCGAGAAAGGGCTGTTCCGCATCGAAAAGACCGGCGTCTCCACCGAGCCCATCCGCCGTGCGGCCGAGAATTTTCTGGCCGTCCTCACGCCCGAGCAGAAGCAAAAAACCGTCTTCCCCGTGGACGATCCGGAGTGGCGCAAGTGGATGAACCAGCACTTCTACGTGCGCCAGGGCGTCGGTTTTGACGAGATGACCGAGTCGCAGCGCAAGGCCGGTTTCGAGCTGCTGCAGTCCGCTCTGAGCACGGAGGGCTTCGAGCTCGCGCGCGACATCATGCGGCTCAATCACACCTTGGGCGAGATCCAGAACAATTTGGACGAGTACGGCGAGTGGCTCTACTACTTCACCGTGATGGGCGAGCCCTCGGCCGATCAGCCCTGGGGCTGGCAGATCGACGGCCACCACTTGATCATCAACTGCTTCGTGCTCGGCGACCAGGTGGTGATGACGCCCACCTTCGTCGGTTCCGAACCGGTGATCGCCACCGACGGCAAGTTCCAGGGAGTGAAGATCATGCAGGAGCACCAGGACGACGGGCTGGCGTTTTTGAACTCGCTGTCGCCCGAGCACAAGAAGCTGGCCGTCCTCGAGGTGAGCAAGACCGGCAACAACAACCTGGGCGAGGCCTTCAAGGACAACTTCGATCTCGACTACGCGGGCCTGCCGGTGAAACAGCTCCCCGCCGCGCAGCAGAAGAAGCTATTGGAGCTGGCCTCGCTTTACATCGACATCCAGGAGCCCAGCCAAGCCAAGCTCCGGATGGCCGAGATCGAAAAGCATCTCGACCGCACCTACTTTGCCTGGATCGGCGGTTCCGCGCCCGACTCGGTCTTCTACTACCGCATCCACTCGCCGGTCGCCTTGATCGAGTTCGACCACCAGAACCCGGCCGGGCTGCGCCGCCTGTACCCGGAGCGCAAGCCGATCCGCGAGCACATCCACGCCGTCATCCGCACGCCCAACGGCAACGACTACGGCAAGGATCTGCTCAAGCAGCACTACGCCCGCAGCCACCGCGGCGACTAGGGGCGGGCGCTGGGAGATTTCACCCAGCCCAGCCTCGGCCGAGCCCCCATCCTCAGCGCAACTCCAACGCCAGCCGGCGGTTCGACCGATTGGCCTCCCGCGTGCTTGGAGGATACGTACTATGGCGCGAGTCGTTGTATTGGGAGCCGGAGTTTCGGGCCACACGGCAGCGGCGTTTCTGCAAAAGTGGCTGCACCGCAAAGACGAGGTGGTCGTCATCTCGCCTCAGCCGGATTACAACTGGATTCCTTCCAATATCTGGGTGGGCGTCGGGCTGATGCCCGCCAGCAAAGTGCTGGTACCGCTGGCGCCAATCTATGAGCGTCACAACATCCTCTTCAAGCAGGCGCGCGCCGTTTCTCTCCATCCGGAAGGCTCGGCGACTTCGCCAAGCCCATACGTGGAGATTGAGTGGACGCTGCCGGCCCGGGCGGGCGAGCGCGAGCAGGTGCGCTATGACTTCCTGCTCAACTCCACCGGTCCGAAACTCAACTTCGACGCCACCCCGGGCCTGGGTCCGGGCAACAACAGCCTCTCGGTGTGCACCGCCGACCATGCCGTGGAGACGGCGGCGGTACTGGCGGAGAAGATCGAGCGGATGCGCCGCGGCGAGCGCCAGCGCTTCCTGGTGGGCGTCGGGCACGGCTCCTGCACCTGCGAAGGGGCTGCGTTCGAATATGCTGTGAACCTGGAGTTCGAGTTGCGCGCGAAGGGCGTGCGCGACAAGGCCGACATCCTGTTCGTCACCAACGAATATGAACTCGGCGATTTCGGCGTCGACGGCTTGCAGCTCAAGCAGGGCGGCTTCCTCACCCCGAGCAGCATCTTCACCGAATCGCTGTTCGTGGAGCGCGGCATCGACTGGATCACCCGCGCGCACGTGCGCCAGGTCGATCCGGGCGTCGCCCACATCGAGACCCTGGACGGCGAGATGCGTGAGGAACCGTTCGATCTGGCGATGCTGCTGCCGCCGTTCTCCGGCGTCGGACTGCAAGCCTATGACGCCGCCGGCGGCGACATCAGCGAGAAGGTCTTCGCACCGAACGGCTTCTTGAAGGTCGACGCGAACTACGAAAAGATCCCCTACGAGAAATGGCGCGCCTCGGATTGGCCGCGCACTTACCAGAGCCCGGCGTACAGCAACGTGTTTGCCGCCGGGATCGCCTTCGCGCCGCCGCACCCGATCTCCAAGCCGCGCATGACCGCCGACGGACGGATGATTTCGCCGACTCCGCCGCGCACCGGCATGCCGTCGGCGATGATGGGCAAGGCCGTGGCGCGCAGCATCGCCGACATGATGCAGGGCCGCAGCAAGCAACCCACCGCAACGGCTTCGATGGCGGAGACGGGCGCGGCCTGCGTGGCCTCGGCCGGCGCGAACCCGTTCACCGGCACGGCGGCTTCGATCACGGTCTACCCCATCGTGCCCGACTATGAACGCTTCCCCGAATACGGGCGCGACCCGCGCTACACGTTCGGCGAGATCGGGCTGGCTGGGCACTGGATCAAGATCCTGCTGCACCACATGTTTCTTTACAAGGCTCGGATGCGGCCCGGCTGGTCGCTCATCCCGGAGTGAAGACGATGCAGAGCTTCGATGACAAACGCCTCCACGCGCCCAAGCCCACCTCGGGCGTTCTGTTCTGGCGAACGTTCCTGCCGTGGCAGTTGTGGCGGTTCCTGGTGATCAACTTCAAGATGATGGGGCTGATCCGCCGCAGTCACGCGCGGCGGTAGCAGCGCCGCGAAGGCTGTTTCGACTACAGTAAATTCGACTCATGAAGCACCCTGCGCGTATCCTCAGCATCGTCCTACTCCTCCTCAGCGCGCCCCTGGCGCACACCCAGACTGACCCCGGAGTCGTCACGTCGCTCAAAGTCACCATCCTGTCCACCATGCTCGCCGAACGCGGCATCGGGGAGTGGGGCTTCGCCGCGTTGGTCGAGGCCGACGGACGCCGCATCCTCTTCGACACCGGCGCCCGTCCCGGGACCGTTCTCCAGAACGCGAAAGAGCTAGGGATCGACCTTGCCGGCGTGGAGGAAGTGATCCTGAGCCACAATCACGGCGACCACACCGGAGGCTTGCTGGCTCTCCGACGAGAGTTGCGCGGGCTGACACCCGACGCCCTCTCTCGCGCGCACGTCGGCCGCGGCATCTTCTGGCCGCGAGGGACGAACCCCAACTGGCAAGGCATGCCGGCGGTCAAGCAGGAGTACGAAGCCCTCGGCGGGAGCTTCATCGAGCACGTGAAGCCGGCCGAGATCCACCCAGGCGTCTGGCTCACCGGTCCCGTGCCGCGCATTCACGTCGAGCGGAACTGGGGAATGGGCGGCAAAGCCGGCCAAGCCCAATCGCCGGACGGCCCCGTGGAGGACAACATACCCGAGAGCATGTCCTTGGTCGTCAACACGCCGCGCGGGCTCGTCGTGATCTCCGGCTGCGGCCACGCCGGCATCATCAACACGCTCGAGTACGCCCGCAAGACGGTCCGGCAGGCGCCGATCCACGCCGCGGTGGGCGGATTCCATTTGTTTCTTGCCGGCGACGACCATCTCGCGTGGACGGCGGAGAAGCTTCGCGAGGCGGGCCTGAGAAACTTCATAGGAGCCCACTGCACGGGCCTGGAGGCCGTCTACCGGCTCAGGGAGTTGACGGGCATGACCAGGGAGACGGCCGTCGTGGGAGCGGTCGGCGCCTCGTTCTCGCTCGAGGAGGGGATCGACTCTCTGCGGCTTGCGCGCTAGCCGTTAATCAGACATGAGGCCGGGCGGCGCCCTACCGTTTCAGCCCGGAAAGAGCGTCCGGCTCAGCGGCCAGCCGCTGGATCTCATCGTCGTCGAGCGGCCGGTTGAAGATCGCCAACTCATCGAGCAGCCCGATGTAGTTGACCGCGACGTAGATGCCGGTCTGCGAGATATCCCAGTCCATGGTGATGTTGCGGCCGCCGATCGAGCCCTGCGGCTTGCCGTCGATATAGAGCGTCGCCTGGGCGTTGTCGGCGCCGGTGTCGAAGTCGCTCCAGGTGAACAGCAGGTGATGCCAGTCGGTTTGCTGGAATCCGATCGGACTCACCACGATGAGCGGCGCTTCGGGGTCGGACTCGAAGATGCGTTCGCGGCCGTCGCCTTCGGACTGGAAGGCCCCCAGGCGCATGTCGCGCGGCGAGGAGTCAGGGAAATCGATCCATAGTCCGCCGTTGGTCGCGCCGCGCTGGGTGATCTGGATCGGATCGCAGAACGAGGTTTTCAGCATCGTGTCCGGGTTGGTCTTGATCCAGAATGAGACCGAGCCGCTCCAGCCGTCGCGGTCATAGGGCAAATTGCCGGCGGCCGGGAAGAACATGCGACCGTTTTCGGGCAGCACGTCGAGGGCTTCGAGCGCGCCGCCGTTGACGCCTCCGGACGGCGCGATGCGGTAGGCGTTCTGCGGGTAGCCATCCTGGTAGCGGAAGCCGTCGGGGTTGTTGAGCGCGCCGTAGCGGGTTCGCACCTCAGCGGGACCGCTGGAGAAGTCGGCGGCGACGGACTCATCGAAGGAAGCGTAGAAGGTGACGGCGTCGAGCATGGATGGGGCGGAGGTCGTTTCAACTTCGGACGAGCAGCTCAGCAGCAGCCAGAGCGGCGCGACGGCGATAAGCGCGCGTTGCATGTCGAGGTCAGCATAGCTCACTTGCGCCAGCAGTTTGGGCGCTCTTCCGTACCCCCCGATTTCGCTGGCGGCGCACCCCCAGCCAGCTTGTCGTTGATCTCTTCGGCTCGCCGCATACTCTCATGTAGCCCTGTGGAGTCAGGGCCCCTATGAACCGCATTTTGAAGACAGTTGGATGTGTGTGGCTCGTGTGCCTCCAGGCGGTTTCCGCCGGCCAGTCCGACCGCGCCGAGACGCGCTGGGAAGACCTCGAGCAGGTTGTGAGCGGACGGTTGGTCTCAACCGTATTGACCGACAAGACGGAGTTGTACGGTCGCGTGCTGGGCGTCTCCTCAGACGGCCTACGGTTTGAAGTCCGCCGCACGTCGGACAAGCGCGCCTACCCCAGGGGCGAGGTCGTGGTACCGCGGGAGCAGCTCAGTGTACTCAGCTATGCCGAGACCAAGGGCAAGTGGAGAGCGTTGGGGACGGCGATCGGCGCCGGGGCCGGAGCCGCAGCGGGCAGCCTGGGCGCGGTGCGTATGAACAACGAAGGCAATGCCGCGGCAGCAGGAGCAATAGCGGCATCGGCGGTGGGCGCAGGAGCGGCTGCCGGCTACTTCGCCGGACGTAGCGCCGATCGACGAACGGTACTGGTCGTCCTGATCCGACAGTAGCTCACTCTTTCGCTGTTCGGGCAGGTGCGCGCCGGGGCGCGCAGACCGGGGGGACCGGAATGCCAGCCCCATCGTAGCTTGTTGGCTGTACGGACCGGAGCGATCGCGTAGAATGGCGGGTATGCGAACGGGTTGAGCCCCAGAAATCGTCCCGTTCGGATCGAAAGGAGAGATATAGCCTATGAGAATCACCCGCAGGCTGGCTATGTTCGCCCTCGGCGCGCTCGGCGCGGCGTCCAACGCCGCCGCTGCCGTGGCCGTCGGCGACCAAGCCCCCGAATTCGCTCTTCCCGGCACGAACGGGAAGACCGAAAAGCTATCCGCCTACCGCGGCAAGAAGAACGTAGTAGCAGCCTTCTATCCGAAGGCTTTCACCGGCGGTTGAACGCGCGAAATGAATGCGTACCAGTCTGGTATCGCGAAATTCACTGATGCGAACACCGTCATCTTCGGTATCAGCACCGACGACCTCGAAACCCAGAAGAAGTTCGCCGAATCCCTCAACCTCGAGTTCACTCTCCTCTCCGATGCGGGGAAGGAAGCAGCTGAGGCCTTCGGAGTGCTGAACGAACGCGGCATGGCGAACAGAACGACGTTCGTCATTGACAAACAAGGCGTGGTCCAGGAGGTCATCTCCGGCGGCGACGCGATCTCGATCGACGGAGCATTGAGCTCCTGCAGCAGGCTGAAGTAGTCCGGGCGCACCGCCCACGCTGTGACCCGCAGAGCCGGACGGACCCGTCCGGCTCTGCCTTTCTTCCTGAAAGCCCTAGTACCATTCCTGGAACCGATCTATTTTCAACGATGTCCGAGCAGTCGTATAATGCGCCCAGATAGGGTAAAGCACCTAGAGGCTTTTTTCCGCCCTGTCTGGGAGGCGTCATGTTCCGAAATCCATTCCAGCGTCCTTTGGCGACGCTGACAGGCCTCGTGGCCGCTCTATGCTTAGCCGCCGGTCCGGCGACGGCCGGCCCGGTGCTTTACTGCAGCGATGGCCCCGGCATCGACCTGACCGTAGACGGCTGCATCTCGGGAACCGCCAACGGCTACCCGAATGGCGGTGATGGGATTTTTACAAACGCGGGCGGCGGCGACTTTGAACAAGCCGTGGAGATTGCCCTTTTCGGGGCCACCGGCCTGAACATTGATCTCACGTTGCTGGGCAAGAGCGACGAAGGCGCGCCGTTTCTGTATTCGCCCGACAGCGCCGCCGATCTACAGTCTTCATTCAGCGGGACCTGGACGCAGATATCCGGCGCGGGCTCGGTGTCTTATATCACCGTCAAGGCCGCCAACTCATTTGCGCTGTATCAGTTCTCGCCGTCTTCGAGCTCAGGCTCCTACAGCACCATGGGGATTCTCAACAACGGCGGAAACCAGCCGACGGTCAGCCACATCTCGTTCTGGTCCGCCCCGCCGACCGACTTCAACGCCGTACCCGAGCCGGGTTCGGCGATCCTGCTGGGCAGCGGAGTGGCCGGGCTGCTTTGGCTGCGCCGCAGGCGTAACCGCCGGACGGCGTAGAAAAATCGAGACCCGTCTCGACTTTCTGCCGTCCGTGCACGTCAGGACGAATATGGGCCTGACCTTGCAGCGCTACGCAAAAACATTTGCCCGACCTCATGTCGTGTGATAATGTCTGTGAGAGCGCTGTGAGGAGAATCTCGGTGGGTTTGCTGCTGATGGCAGCGGCATTCGGACCGGGTACGGCAGCCAGGGCGGAGGTCGTCGCGCCAGTCATGGACGCGCCCGACGATCCGAAGCTCCATTCGGCCGTTATCTCCGTAGCAGTCAGGAAGTATGGGATTCGTGAGGACCCCAAGACCGGTCGGCTGATTCGAGTCGGCGCCGGTCGGAAGGTGCGAACGGTCCCAGCGGCGCAGTCCGCAGCCCGCGCATCAGGCCTGGAGGGCATCCAAGGCCTCTCGGCTCAGACGGTCGAGTTGGAAAACCTGATGCAAGAGGCGGGGCGGCGTCATGACATCGACCCGGAGTTGATTCGGGCGGTCATGCGGCAGGAAAGCGGCTTCAATCCGCTGGCCGTTTCCCGCAAGGGAGCGCAAGGTTTGATGCAGCTGATGCCGGAGACGGCCAAGCGACTTGGGGTACAGGATGTTTTCGATCCCGCCGAAAACGTCCTTGCAGGGGCTAAGCTCCTGCGGCAGTTGATGGATCGTTATGAAGGTGACATCGACCTCGCGCTGGCTGCGTATAATGCCGGCGAAGGGGCGGTCGAAAGGTATGGAGGCTTACCGCCTTACCAGGAGACCGTCGACTACGTCGATCGGATTACCCGAAACTACGGTTCGACAACAGACGCCGGAACGCAGATCGTAGCCGAATCGGCCCGCCGAAAGCCTCGCATTCGTGCGATGGTGGCGGCTGACGGAGCGCTGATCTTCGAGACCGAGTAGAAACCATCGGGATTGCGCCCGGGGGAGTAGCGGGATTCTTGTGAGAGAGCTCTTGCGCATCATCACGGCGACCGTTCTGGTCGTCGGCCTGACCCACCCGTTGGTCGCCGAGAGCCGATCAGCGGCCGCTCAGCATTTCCAGCGAGCGCAGACCTTGCTTGAGGACCTGCGAGCGGTGCCCCGCCCTGAGTTGGGCCGGCGGCAGTATGACTTGGTCATCAAAGCGTTTGAAAGCGTACATCGCACTAGCCCGTCCAGCGGCTACTGTGATGACGCGTTGCTGGCGGTGGCGCAACTCTACGCCGAAAAGCACGACCGTTTTGGCGATGAGCGCTACCGCACCGAAGCCGTCAACAAATACCAGTTCCTGATTCGCGAGTACCCCCACAGCAGCCTGCTCCAGCAGGCTCGCGCCGAGATGGCGAAGCTCGAAAAAGGCGGCAACCTCACCCTGAGCCAGGTGAAGAACCCGACCCCGGTGGATGATGAGCCCGCGCCCAAGCAGGCCGCGCCGGCGCCGAAGCCCGCCCCGGCCCAGCAGCCGCGTCGGTCCGAACCCGCCCCACAAGCGGAACCCCAGGTGACGCTGACGTCCACCACGACTCCCTCGGCCCCGCTGCGGGAAAATCGCGTGGGCAAAACGCCGGCCCGGATCGGAACCGGGACCGTGGCGATCAAGGATCTGCGCTACTGGAGCACTCCCGAGTACACGCGCATCGCCATCGAACTCGATGATTACGCGCCGTTCAAGTTCGAGTTTTTGTCGCGGCCGCGCCGGATGTATTTCGACCTGTTAACGTCCGAACTTCAGGGAGAACTGATGCGCGGCGGCAGCTTCGAGGTGGGCGGCCCAGCGGTGGAGCGGCTGCGGATTGCGATGAACCGGAGCAACAAGGCGCGTCTGGTGATGGACCTCAACGATGAGGTGTTCTATGACGTCGCCTGGCTAACCAACCCGCCGCGGCTAATGATTGAACTGCAGCCCAAGACGCCGCAGCGTCAGACTCTGGCGCGCAACGAGGAGCCGGCGCCTGCAGTCGAGCGCGCTCCCGAACCAGAGCCGGAAGCCGAGCCCGAAGAGGTCGAGACGGCCGCAGTCGAGCCCGAGCCCGAGCCCTCACCGGCGCCGCTTCCGGTTGCGGGCCGCGTAGCCGAGAAGCCCGCCACCTTTGCCGAGGCGTTTCGCGCCCTGGCCTCGGGCGGCGTTGTTCGCCGCGCGGCCCCGGCGCCGGCGCCGGAGAAGTATACGCCCAAGCGCCGGGCGAGCACGGCGCCCCGGCCGCGGTCCATCGTGGCCGACGACGCGGCTCCGGCGATCACCGAGATTTCGAAGACGTCGGGCGCGGACCCGCCGGTGATGTTGGCGAAGCTCGAACCGCCGCCGTCCCCGGTCGAAGAAGAGCTGGCGCCGCAAACCGTTCCGCTCAACCTGGCGCCGCCCAAGCCTGCCGATGAGCCGTCAAAGGGATCGCAGAGCCTGATCCGGGCGCTGGGGCTGAAGGTCGGCAAGGTGGTCATCGACGCCGGCCATGGCGGGCACGACACCGGCAGCATCGGACCATCCGGCCTGCTCGAGAAGGACGTCGTGCTCGACGTCTCCCAGCGGCTGGCCAAGCTCATCCGGACGCGCCTGGGCTCCGAGGTTCTGCTCACCCGCGAAGACGACAAGTTTCTCGATCTGAGCGTGCGCAATGCGGTGGCGAACAAGGCGGGCGCGGACCTGTTCATTTCAGTCCACGCAAACTCCTTCACCAATCGCACCGTACGAGGCGTGGAAACTTACTATCTGAACTTCACGACCGACCCGTGGGCGCTGAAAGTGGCGTCGCGCGAGAATGCAGCTTCGAGCAAGACGGTCCACGAGCTGCAGGATCTGCTCTCGAAGATCGCCTTGAAGGAGAAGATTGACGAGTCGCGCGAGTTTGCCGAGCGGATGCAGTCCGTGCTCTACGGCGGCCTGTCGACCACCACGAACGGCTTGCGAGACCGCGGTGTGCGGCAGGCGCCCTTGATGGTATTGATCGGCGCCAAGATGCCCGCGATCCTGGCTGAAATCGGATTCCTGAGCAACCCGACCGACGAGAAGCTGCTCAAGAGCTCGAAGTATCGCCAGCAGGTGGCGGAATATTTGTATGAAGGGATCGAGAGCTACGTGGGCAGCCTGAGTTCTCACCAACTGACGATGACTGAGCAGGAGCGGGCTTCGGCCTCGCTCGATTGATCTGTAATTGTTGTTCTTCCCCCGTTAGCCGATTCTTGCATCGGCCTCATGGCGGGCGTCCAGCGGGGCGTCCGCCTTATTTTTCGCGCCCAGAGCGGTGAACCACACATCGCCGGACGAACAGGAATGTTCGTCCCACCGCGGATCCGATTCTTCAGTGGGGCCGGACATTCCTGTCCGGCGCAGACTGCGTTTTCGACGGAGCGCGGCAGAGCTAGAACCGGAAGTAGGGGCTCAGAGCCTCAAGATTCCAGTCGATCTCAGCTCGCTGCGCTTCGTTCCAGGAGTAGTCGGCACGGCGGCTGACGGCGGTCTTGAAGATGCCGCGTTTGCGGAAGACGTAGTTCCGCACGCCGGGGATCTGCTGATCGAGGTTCACCATCAGCAGCAGTTTCGAAAAGAGCTCGCGCATCTTCTCGCGGTCGCCTTTCAGGTGCAGTTCCCACAGCAGCGCGTAGATATCGGCGAACATCGCGCCCGGCATGGTGCCGTCAAAGCCCAGCCGCATCTCGTAGGTCCAGCCCTTGCCGGCGGCGCCGGAAAAAACGCTCTTGATGGGGTTGGGCCGGTGAGCGGCCAGCTCGGTGAGGCGTTCGATCACCGGCCGGGCCTCCTCCTTGACGTAGCCGAAGTTGGGATGCTCGCGGGCCAGCTCCACGATCATTTCGACCGTAGGCAGCAGGTCCTTGGCGCCGCCGGTGGTCTGGATGAACACCGGCAGGTCGACCGCCTTGCACAGCGCGGCGTAGTAGTCCTTGTAGTCGTCGAGCGATTCGGCTTCGCTCGGCGGCATGGCGATGACGGCGTCAGGCCGCAATTTCTGGGCGTGGCGCGCGTAGGAGAGCATCTGCTGTTTGTTCGGCGCCTGCACGCCCAACACCAACGCGGGAGATTTGCCTTTGGCGGCCTTGGCCAACGTCTCCATGCCCTGCATCCGCTCGTCTTCGGTGAGGAAGGCGAACTCGCTGGCCATCTGCGGCCAGACCATGCCCTGGACGCCGCAGGTATGCAGGAAATCCACCTCGCCGGCCAGGTCGTCGAAATCCACCGGCTTGCCGGCCTCGTCCTTGTACGGCGTGGCGGCGATGATAAAGGCGCCGCGCATGGTCTTCTGACCGGCGCGCAAGGAGCGCAGAGCCAGCGGGGAGGCGGCGAGGGCGGCGAGCAGTTGGCGGCGGTTCAGACGGGGCATCGGGCGTCAGCATAGCACCCGTGCACAGGTTTTCGGGATACTGGAGGTTTCAGTCCCATGTCGGGCGTCAATCCAAAGTATCCGCCGCCGAACCATGATTCGCTGTCGTTGGCCGTTGAAGTCGACCGCGGCAAGGGCGTTCTGCACCAGCTCACCGCCGTCATCCTCGAACACGGCGGCGACATCACGGCGGTGGCAATTCTCGACGCCGGCCGGGATATCGAGACGCTCTCGTTCGAGATCGCCGAGTTGACCGACAAAGCGGGCCTGGTGGCGGACCTGCGGGCGCTGCCCAACGTGCACCGCGTGGATGAGAGCCGCGCCCTGAAGAACGTCTTCGGCAAGCGCATCATCATCATGGGCGGCGGAGCCCAGGTCGGGCAGGTGGCCATCGGCGCGGTGTCCGAAGCCGATCGTCACAACCTGCGCGGCGAGCGCATCTCTGTCGATACGATTCCGCTGGTGGGCGAGGAGACGCTGGCCGAAGCCGTTCGCGCCACAGCCCGCCTGCCCCGGGTGCGCGCCGTGGTGCTGGCCGGAGCGCTGATGGGCGGCGACATCGAGAAAGCCGTGCGAGAGGTCCGCGAACGCGGCCTGATCGTGATCTCGCTCAACATGGCCGGCTCAGCGCCGGAGGCTGCGGACCTGATCGTCACCGACCCCGTGCAGGCCGGGGTGATGGCCGTGATGGCGGTCTCCGACAACGCCAAATTCAACATCGCGCGGCTGAGCAAGCGCCATTTCTGAGCCGCCGACGCTGGCGCTAGAGCTGGTCTTCCAGGAACTCGACCAGCGCCTCGAATGCCTCTATCGAAAAGCTGTGTTCGCCCGGCTGCTGGTGTACGCGGAACGCTGCAGCTGCGTCGGAGGCCTCGTAGGCCGGGCGGACGCGCTCGATGAAGCGATCCACGCCTGCGCGCGGCATGCCGATGTCTTCCGTCGGAGCCCACAGCATCAGCGGACGCGGCGCCAGCGCAGCCGCGAAGTCGCCCTGATCGCCCTTGACGAGCATGTCGGGCACCCACCAGTAGGTTCCGTGGTAGCTCAGCCGCTGGGCTTGCTCCATGAAGGTCTGTAGCGAGCCGACTCCGCCGCAGATCGGCGCAGCCAGCTTGATGCGGTCGTCGAGCAGCCACGAGTAGAACGACGTGATGCCGCCGAACGACATGCCGGTGGCGGCAATGCGGGCCGGATCGACCTCGGAGCGCTCGCTCAGATAGGTCACGCCCTGGCGGATCTCATACAGCACCGCGCCCATCGCCGTGCGGCCTTGAATGAGCATCAGGTTGGCCTGCGTATTGATGGCCGGCCCGCGGCTGTCCAAGCCCCGCTGCGTGATGGCTAGCGCGACGTAGCCGCGCCGCGCCAGCTCGCGCGCCCAGCCCAGCATGCGCGTGTGCGGCGTCTCGCGTCCGTAGGTGGTCCACTCGCCCGGGCCGAACTGCTCGGTCATCATCGATTCGCGACTGCCGCTCGAGCCGTGCAGGCAGACCACGGCGGGCAAGGGTCCGCGCGCATTCGCCGGCCGCACCAGGAAAGCCGGCACGATCTCACCGTCGAGCGATTCCCACGAAAGGTCCTCGACGATCAGGTCGCCCTGGCGTTCGGTCGAGGCGACGCGGACCGCGGCCTCCGGCGGCGCGAGCGGAATTTTTAGCAGGTCCGCAAAGGTCTGCCGCACGACCGGGGCGAACGGCGTGGGCTGGGCGCCCGCCGAGACAGCGAGGAACAGGATTGTCAGGCAGATGCGAATCACGATGCCATTCTCGCGCAATCAGCGGGCCGACGAACGATCGCCGGCAACGATCCCCCCTCGTCGAATCGGATCGGCTGTCTGCGCCGTCGGCTTCCACTTCGCCCAAGCGCCGATACAGCGTTGCGCGGCTAACGCCGAGCAGCGCCGCCGCCCGCCGCTTGTTGCCGCCCACCCGATCCAGAACGTAGCGGACGTATCGCGATTCGATTTCCGAGAGGGGCGGTAGCAAGTCGTCCTGAAACAGGTTGGGCGGAAGGCCCGCACGTACTTACCCAGCGTCGAGCGTCTTGCCGTCGAACAGCGAGACCCAGTCGGCGGCGGGCAGCGCCCCCGCGAACATCAGGCAAGACAGGAGCAGGAGCGAAGCCCGCATCATGGGGAAACCTCGTTGGGCTCAGGCGTTGGTGCGAACGGGGGGACTCGCCCCCCCACGCCTTGCGGCACTGGAACCTAAATCCAGCGCGTCTGCCAATTCCGCCACGTTCGCACTGGCAACAACGGTCTTTTCGATTCCAGCCTACCCGGATCGACTTGGTCCGGCTCCAGCCCGGCAATCCGAGCCCCAAGCCCCGGAAGACTGGGGGCGCGCTTCCGTAGGGCGGGCCGCTAAGGCCGAATGTATTTTTGGCGATGGTGCACGCTCAGATCGATTCGGGTCGCGGTAGGGACGCCGATCGCTCGACGCCCCCCGCACAGATCCGTACGTGCGGCGTTACCGCATACGGCTCCTACCTCGGATGCATGGCGTCAAAGCGCACGCTCGGAAACGGATGGGCAACGCGCACCGTGGGTAGGTAACGTCGGACAAGCGCCGTCATCCTTCTCCAGTCCAGCTCGGCCTTTTGACTGCGACGCTTGATCGCGTGCCGCCAACACCTCACCACACTGGTTCGAAAAGCATGCAGCCTGCCGCGGTTGCCCGGAATGGCATGGTATTGAAAATAGCCTCGCACCACCGACCCGAGCCATTCCCCGGTTTGCGAAGTCCGGTCGTGCATCCGCTGCCGCAGTTGCCGCTTGATTTCGTGCAGCCTCTCCGACATGCGTTTCGCCGCCGTCTTGCGCCTCACCTCGAAATAGCCCGTCTTGGAGTTCTTCCCGCAAATGTGCGTGAAGCCCAGAAAGTCGAAGGTCTCCGGCTTTCCCTTGCCGCGCTCCTTCCGGTTCGAGTCGGCAAACCGCCCGAACTCGATCAACCGCGTCTTATCCGCGTTCAGTTCCAGACCGAACTTTCCCAACCGCTCCCGCAAGTCCTGCTGGAACCGCTCGGCGTCGGCCCTTCGCTCAAAGCCCATCACGAAATCGTCCGCGTAGCGAATGATGATCACATCCCCTCGCGCGCACTTCTTCCGCCAGGCCTCCACCCACAGATCGAGAACGTAATGCAAATAGACATTCGCCAGCAGCGGCGAGATCACCGCCCCTTGCGCAACGCCTATCTTCGTCCCCGACCATTGCCCTTGCTCGGATACTCCCGCTTTCAGCCATTTCTGGATCAGCCGCAGCATCCGCGCGTCGGCGATGCGATGCTGGAGAAACTTCACCATCCATTCGTGGTCGATGTTGTCAAAGAACCCACGAATGTCGGCGTCCAGCACCCAGTTCACTTTCTTCCGCGTCAACCCGACCGTCAGTGCGTCCAGCGCATGATGCTGGCTGCGGCCGGGCCGAAACCCGTAGGAGAACCCCTGGAAGTCTTCCTCGTAGATCTGCTCGAGAATGAGGCCCGCCGCCCTTTGAACGATCTTGTCCTCCAGCGCGGCGACGCCCAACGGACGCTGCCGCCCGTCGCTTTTCGGAATATAGACTCTCCTCGACGGCTGCGCGCGATACGCGCCGCGGTGAATCCGGCTGTCGAGATCCTGCAGGCGATCCCCCAGCCCAGTTTCATACTCCTGCCACCGGACGCCGTCCACTCCCGGCGCGGCTTCCCGCCGCAGGGCGAGAAAGCTTTGCCGCAACAGATCGACATCGAGATGGTGGAGCAAAGCCGTGAACCGGCCTTGCTTATCCTTCCGCGCCGCTTGGCGCACACGAGCCAGCCCGCTGGACACGGCTGCCCGGCTCTGCGTCCGGACCGCGTTGGGCTCGACCGTGTTCTCCTTGGTCAACGGGCTTCCCTCCGCCTCCTCCGCCGACCGCGTGCGGTCCTTGTTCGGTGGCTTCATCGGTACTATCCCGTCGTCCGACTCCTCGCCGGCGTGCATGGAAGACGTACGGCTTGCGCCTTCTCCTCCCGGTCTGCCGCCGAGACGGCAGACGCCGCGCGAGGTCTCCCGGTTCTCGTGCGGGAAGTTTCCTGGCGTGCATGGGGTCTTCGACCGCGCAGGGCCCGGCGGGGGCTCGCGCTAGCGCCCCCGTCGGCGTCGCCTTCCGCACCGGAGCACGGCGTCGGCGCCCTGAAAGAGGTTTCTTCACGGCTCAATACCCAACCCGCCAGTGCCTCTATCAACGCTTCGCCGGCGACCTCGCGGCCGCCCGCGCATGACTCGAGGTCAGCGTGGTTCGCTACTCCTTCGCTGTGGGGCTCTTGCATCCCCGACTCCCCGCCGGTTTATCCCGGCGCTCGCTCCGTCCCCTATTTGTTTTAAGTGGGGTATCCACTTGACTCAGGTAGCCCCAAGATGTAGTATACGGCGCTGTGGAGGATTACCCGCGCGATCTGGTCGAATTCGAGGCCCGCTTCGCCACCGAGGACGCGTGTCGCGACTACCTGATGCAGTTGCGTTGGCCCGACGGCTTTCGCTGTCCGGTTTGCGACCATGACCGGGCGTGGCCGGTACGCAAGGTCTGGCTGCAGTGCGCCC